>Ga0315903_10000584_pt1 | contig 54979 bp, 82 predicted proteins | sample LakEriMetagenome_7_FD_203524 | JGI IMG/M metagenome (GOLD analysis project Ga0315903, IMG submission 203524) | Freshwater fungal communities from buoy surface, Lake Erie, Ohio, United States - Buoy 2 MA119 | ecosystem: Environmental > Aquatic > Freshwater > Lake | place: USA: Lake Erie, Ohio... | reverse complement strand
CTCAGTGTTTGTGTTGAAGGTGATTGTACAGGAGACCGAGTTATCACTCCAGTAGCGTTGAGCAGTAGAAGCCAAAGCCATTTTTTCAAAGATGGAGACATCTTTTTCAGAACGCTTTGCGTCAGTCTTGATAGGAAAGAAGACAACCGAAGTAGTGTCTGGGCTTTCAGAAGCAGGTTCAATGCGATAGTTAGCCATTTTGAAAAGAGGAAGCATAGGGTCATTGTTTCCAAAGCGGATGGCTCGCAAGAAGAACTTTCCGCCAGAAGTCCAGTGAACTCCTGGGCTTTCACCAGCCAAGATAGATACAGTTCCAGAAGGCTTTACAGTAGTGGTCTTGATGCTTTCACGAATACCAAGCCACTCAGAGTAGGTCTTGTCGTAGCCTTGAACAACTTTGTAGCCTTCATCCATCCATTGACGAAGCACATGATGCCCCTTGTTATCCGCAAAGTTGGCAACGCCAGAAATAGAAGTACCTATTCTGCGGTTTCTTTGCATGATGGAGTTAGTTTCTTCCCAGTGAGTAGGAAGAAGAGTAACTGTTTTGGCGTAAAGATAAGCAAACTTCAAAGTCCTCTTGAAGTCTTCCAAAGAGTCGTGCCTATTCAAGTAGGTTTCTACAAGCGTACACATTTCAAAAGACTCCAAAGATTGTTCGGCACAAGGGTTGTAGCCCATAATGCGGTGGTCTTTGTTGTTTGGAGCATCTACAAGCCGTCCATAAGCCCTAGAGGTGTCCATCCAGATAACCCCAGGCTCTCCGTTACGGACAATTCCATCTACGATAGGAGAGAAGTCAGTTCCAACAGCAACTTCAACAGAGTTGTTAGACATCCAAGCCCATCCTGGGGCTTCAGGGTCATAAGAGTTTCTTTCAGGGAAGCGTTCAGCGTTCTTCAAGTTCAAGAAGTCTTCATCGTCAATTCGACCAATAAGAAGTTCGGCAGAGCGTCTCACATTCCCAGAGACAACACACACGCCAATCAGGTTTCCAATGTCTGCAATGTCTTTACGAGTGAGCGTCTCGCCTTTACGACCAGAGAACATCTTGAAGAGTTGTTTATGAAGCCTTACAAGAGGTTCTGGTCCAGAAGCAGTACCGCCAAAAGTAGCGATAGGGGCTCCATAAGGACGAATAGCAGAATAGTCAAAAACCAAAGCAGATTGTTCTGGCTTCAAGTAAGAGTTAATCAAAGCAGAGGTGCTTTCCTGCCAGCCTTCACGAGTATCTGGAATAACATAGGCTTGAGTTCCTTGCGGCTCATAGATTTCAAAGCCTTTATCAGCACCCTTGTCGTCAAAGCCAACTCCTACGCCTAGCATGGAAGCCTCCATAAGAAAGCCGAAAGGTTTAGCGGGATTGTTTTTAGTCATTTCTAAAGTAGAAACAAAGGCACAGTTCTGTAAAGCCGCTGAGTTCTTTTGGACATTTACAATCTCAGTTCCCATTACCCAAAGCCCACGCCCAGGCGGGGTCCACTTTAGGTTGAATAAGCGGTCATACGCTTCTTTAGCCGAAGCCGCTGCTTTTGCATCTGACCAAGGTAAGCGTGAAACCTTAGCCCAATCTTTTTGTAAAGAATACATCCCATTGATTACACGCTCACATACTTCAGCCCAAGTTTCCTTAGTGCCGTCTTCTTTGAGGCGAGAGTATGTGCGGAGGAATGTAATCTCACCAACGGAGTTTCCTGCAACATCTGCGTAACCGAATGGGGCTTTCTTGTTCTTGTATCCTGCGATAAAGTCTTCCGCAAGTTTGAAGGAGAAGTTAACCATAAGCCACCATTTTCTGTTTTTAGTAAATACCCCTCGATTGAGGGAGTTCTATTGTCTCGCAGAATAGTCTAATGACCTTCTACTAACTTTGCAAATTTTGATAAATTTTAGGGGGAATAGCGTTCCAACTATTCTTACCAGATGTTATCTGCTATTAGTCTTCTATCTGGTTCTTGATAATCATAGTGGTTTGCTCTTCGGAGATTACAGGTTGAATCTCCTTTGCGGCTGCCACTCGGTCACCAAAGATAGCACTTAATACACCCTGTGACGCTGCTCGTTGAGCGGTAATTTGAATAAACTCTTTGTTCTCGTCTAACGCCTTTAACTTCTCCAACATCTTGAAGTATCTGTCCATCTCTTGAGACAGGTTAGGGTCAGCATAACCACCATTGGCTTCCTCTGCAAACCGCATAAATGCTACTCGTTGGGCTTGCATCTCTAACATTGCGGTGTTCAACGCCTTCAATTGTTCTGGAGTTTTTACCTCTACTGGAAGGTTAAACGCACATGTATTTTGAGGCTTAAATGCAGGACAATTTGATGCAACAAAACAGGTGTCGCATTGTCTCAAACTACTTGTATTGGTCTGTACAACTGAAACTTGTTTTAACACATCTCGACCATCTTGGTTCTCCACTATGGTCTTCATTTCATACCCAAAAACGGGCATTGCGGTCATTTCTTGAGGGTCTCTCTGCACAACTTCTTTCCGCATTTCTAATGCACTGTTATCAGAACCTACCCCCCCTAATTCCATCAAACCCGTATATAGGGTGTCGTCATTGTTATCTGCTATTAACGGGTCTTTTTGACCGCCTTGAATAACTCTTAGGTCTGGCTTATCTTTGTCCACATTTGCCTCTAACTGTAAATACGACCATATTGCAACCCTAGTTGCTTCCAAGGTGTCGTCTGAAACGAACTTCTGAAAATTTAATCCTGCACGTTCAACAGTTGCCTTGTATCGTAGCCGTGCTTGGTCTTTCATCTTTTTAGGATACCTAACCAGTTTACTGCCATCCCAAATGATTGTCTCGCCTCTTCTCATTGGGCTTAACCATGCCAGCGTGCTTGCGGTAGCAAAAGGGATTTGTCGGAGATTGTCTGGTTTTGCTGTTGCTAACGCATGGAATTGAACTCCATTAGACCTCCGTAAATTTCTGGTAATAGTGGCTAAATTAACGGTTGCCTCTATAGATTCGTGGGGTATGGCTATGTTTTGATACTGGGCAGACCAATACTGCAACAGGTTGGTCTTATACTTGCTGTGCCAAACTACCCATAATTTCGGGTCATTTTCAAACGCATCCCGCTGTTTCAAAATCCAGTCAAACCCCATGACCTGACTATCAAACTCTGTCCAGCCTTCAATGCGGTCATAATTTAGGGAAATAAACTCCTCATAATCAGCGGCATATTCCTCTAATTCGACTTTAGACAGGTTTGATTTGTCTGCCTGAGTTGCACCTGAATCCACCCATACTTTAGTCTCAGGAAGGAAATGCTCGCCTATCAAATAGGGTTTAGTCTTGGGCAATCCACGCTTACGTAACCCCCAGTAATTCAACATTACATTTGTTACGCCTGACCGTTCCAATAGTGTTCTGTTGGAAGGTATCTCAACTCCGCCAAAAATTATCATTCAAACCTTGTGCCTTCAGTGCGTGTTAAACGCTTATCTGTTGTACGCAACTCGTTTTGTTTAGCAACGGCTAACTCAATCTCACTCCATGCCCTGACTTTTTTAGGGGCATCTGGGCGAAACTCTGGGCGGGTATAGGATGGGACACCAAACATCATGCAGGTAATGCCTTGGTCAAACGCATACGCCCAAAATGATGGGTCATTGGTGATTACTAAATCAACACTGCCTCTAGCACGAGCGTACTTTAACTGACGATGCTTTAATGGCTCATCTACCAGAGATAGGTTGGCGTCTACTAACATGTCGTAATCAACGACTTTATTGACGTTAATCCACTGCTCTGCTTCGGCTTGGGATAACTCCGTCATAAAAATGATTTGATTATGGGCTGCTAATTGGGCTGTGAGAATGATGCCCGTGGCAATTGGCTCATCTTTTTGTCCTCTTAGTACGCCTTCTAGTTCTACGAGTATTTGCATCTACTTTAATCCTCCGCTAGACAATCACACTTACAATCATCTACTACACACATTTCTTGGTAGAGGTCATGACCACACATGCGACAGGTATCTGTTAACGACATTACTGGTTCCTGTATAGGGTTGCTCTGCGAATAAGTGTGTCCACATCAGGTAACTCTACTCCGTAGGTTGCCGCCTGTCTGGTCTTATTCATATCTCCGTAATACTTCCGTATGGCACGCAGTTTATCTATCGTCCCCATACGCTTACCTGCTTGCCAGCGATAGTTATTGAAATCCAAATACCCCTCACCTGTAGGCGAAAATGCTTGGCTACGGTTTTCGTGTATCTCGTCAAAAAGGGCTACTCCTTGCTGTGCGGCTGCGTTCAATCTGGCTTCAGCATTACGCTGAGATGCCCCATTACGGGTGTCCTGTAGGTCTTGTAGGGCTGCGTTGAACCTTGTATGAATTTGATTCGTCAAATTAAAATCACTTGAAACTACCGATTCCCACTCAGGCTTGTTTGGCGGTGTTTGTGTTGGGTCAGGAGTTACAGTCCACTCGTTATATTTTAAATCATACGCCGCATACGGCTTTATGTTTTTAATGTCCGTGCCTGTGGTGTTGACGTAAAATGTTAACTCATAACCATTCCAGTTCTCCGTTTTAGGCTGGAGGTCTGCTCTAAAACCTTCGTTTAGAGTTGCTGAAATCTGTCTATCGGTTAGTGCTCTGTACTCAGGGTTGGCTTGACGGAACTGGTTAAAGTTTACGCCAACTAAACAATCCAAGTCTCCTGGCTGTCTTGCGGCTGACCATTGAAACGAAACACCACTACCTGCTAACCATGGGTGTGCCCATAATTCAGCGTGACGATACTTTTGGTGCAAATAGTCTTGCAACAGGCTAACAATGCCTGTACGCACCCACTCACGAAGTTGCCTACCTTGAAATAAGGTAGGGTCTAACTCTGTATTAGGTTCACTAAAATACGAGGTAGGATTACCAGCACCAGAAATACTCATGGTACTAGTTTATTCGGCTACGGCTGTACTTTCAGGGTCAATGCCACGCTCTTTTAGGGCGTCCTTTACTTTGCCTGAAGGCTTTGGTGCCTCAACAGGCGTTAACAACGCTGCTACGCCCTGTAGAACTCTGTCAACCAAAATCTGACGGTCAAACTCTTCTACAATCTGCTTTGCGGTGTTATACACATCCCAGTTAGATGCGACACGCTTGGACTCTGGCAATTCCTCTGGAATTTCAGTGTAGGAGGTTAGTGTGCCATCCTCGTTAACGGTGATTAGGAAATAGGTTTCTACTGCCATTATTACTCCTTAGTAACTAGTTTTCTTTTAACTTTATCGAACACTTTTGGACGCTTCTTTGACGCTTTACCATTGTTGCGTTTATCGTTGCGTGCACCTTTTGCTTTAGCCATTTTATCCTCTACTTATTATATAGTCCAGCAATTAATCGTCTACGCTGAACTACTTGACCGTGATATGGGCAGAAATGGCAGGTGTAAACCTTTGGACCTTCCAAATGTTCTGGCTTAGGTAGTCCTAGTTCGCCACGCTCTTTAGCGGTGTCTGGTAGTAGGCGTTTAGATGGAGATTCGTAATCTTCACACCCTTTATCTAGGGTTACACGATTGTGTCGCTCCCAGCAATCCATTGCATCTTGTGCAAAGGTCATTTTGGTTTCGTAAAACTTTCTGTCTGGGTCTAGTTCATTTAGACCTCCAGAACCACCAGTCTTTAACTGGTCGAGGATTTCCTTCTTGTCTTTGGCATTAGCCCATGACTTAACTGGAACCTTGAATAGGCGACCCTTGTGCTCTTCACCTGAAGGAAACTTATGTTTCTCTACGGAGATTTCTAGGAGATAGTCATACTGGACTGGACCTTCGTAGTCTGGTAACTCTTCAATAGTTTCACAGACCAAACAGACTAATAGTCTGATGATTGGACCCTCAATAGGTTTAGACCCGATTACGGGTTTGAATTCTTCTGCCAATTTATGCTCCTTATTAGTGTTGGTAAATTAATGCTACTCTGATTCTCTTCTGCTATTGCAGGTGGGGCAAAGATAATCTTCGGCTTTATCGTTAAAAGTTAATTCTTCTTGCTCATGATATCGCCCACAATCAAGGCAAGAGGACATTCGTGGGTTTAGTTTACCTACAGCGTTATACTGCTCTCCATAACCCCACTCATTTGAGCCTGAGTGTCTGCGTGCTCTTTCGTATGCTGATTCTGGCATGATTACTTTCCTGGGTTAACCTTAGATTCGGCTGGATACTCGCTAGTTACGAAACCATAGCCAAAGAATGGGTGTAGGCTCTGACGATTGTCTAGAGTCTTCTCGTTACCCATAACATCTACTACTTCGGTGTCTGGGCGTACTTTACGGTACTTACCGTCTGTTGAACCTTCATTTAGGCTCTTGTTCATTGAACGTGATGTGTTAACTGCCATGATTACTTTCCTTAATACCCTAAGTCTGGGCGACTGCCAGGGTTATATTTTGCTTGCTTCACTTCCGCATAACGGTTAATTCTTCCACTAGGGTCAACGTCTACGCTGTGCTCGATATAGGCGTTGCAACCATCAAACACGCAAGGACCGCTTATACTTCCGCCAGCATCATCAAACTCGTGCTTGTGACGCTTTTGTCCTGGCTTGCGAGTATCGTTTTTTCTTGCCTGATATTTTGCTCGTCCAGCATCTTTCGCTGCTTGATAACTAGAAATCAAATCCTCTAATGAACCACTTGAGTTAAGTTTTGACGCCCTATTAGGTACTGGTTCCATTAGACGCTCTTGCCTTTTTTGTAGTGACTATCAAAATACTTAAGGGTGTTTTGAAGACTAGCACTATCTACTTGACCAGTGTTCTCGTCAACGTGCATCAACGATAACTCTTCAAATGCGTCATCAATTGCACCCTGGGCACGGGGATTACCCGCCGCCTTTGCATCCTGTGCTTCACGCAACTTTCGGTAAGATTGTGCAGCCTGAGCCAAACTGGTTAAATCTTTTGGACCAGTTCCTGGTCTGCGGTCATTAAACTGTGTCATACCATTTTTCCTTTAATGCGGTTGTTGTTGCGAGTTTCTTTACAAGGAGAACACAACCCCTTGTTGTACATAAACTCTACAGGATTAACAATCACGCCACAGGTTGGGCATGGTGCTGACCCTTTATATAGTGTAGCATTTTGGGCTATCTTGTACGCCTGTAACTCTAAAGTTTCCTGACCATCGCCATCAAACATTAATTCATGTCCTCTCTGATTGCCCTAGTTTTAGCCGCACTACGGGTTCTGGCACGTTTAGTTCCAGGGTTCTTTTGAGCCCCCGTCTTAAACTTGCCGCTTGAATCATTCAATGCTGCTCTCTCCGCTTTTAGTCTGGCGGCATTAACATCAATCTGACCTACACGTTGGCTGGCTCTGTTAGGGACTTTACCCATTATTTACCGCCACTTACAGACTTAATGTATTTAGATTGAATACCGTCTTGCTTATCCCAATCATCTATTGGTTGACTATTACGGTCATGAACGGCTTCCGCCAAATTTCCTGCATGTGTGACTGCTTGTCTGAAATGGCTGATTGCAAGGTCTTTCATACCTAGTGCGTGTGCCATTGCTGAACGTGCCAAAGATTCTTTAGCCGCATTAGCCAAACCTTCTTTAACATTAAACTGACCGCCTTGAAGATTTGATGAGGCACTTGCACTTGGGCGTCTCATTAATTCATCGATATGGTCGCTAAGGGCTTGGTGATGCTGAGGGTCTGTGTGTAATGCTATGCCTTCTCTTTGAAAACCAGTTTTAGTTGATGCAAGTTGTGAAGTTGCATTGGCTAAGGCGAATGGTTTACGCCAGTCCCTTTCTTGTTCCTGGTTTTCATCTAATAGTTCACCTGTAGATTTAAACCTATCTACAGCCTCTTGAGACCCTAATGCTAATGTGGAGACTTTATCTCTAGTTCGCTGTGTTCTAACAGTTGAGATAGCACGTTCAGTCGATACTCTTGCAGGAGCCGCAGCAATCGCTTCTTTAGTTGCTTTTTTACCGTGAGGGGTTTGTTGCCATTGCCATTGCTCTGCTTTTGGCAGACTGTCCCATTCTTTACCATACTGCTCAACCTCTTCTGGAGTTGCAGATTCTCTACCAGCCATTTTTGCTTGATGATTTGCTTCAGCAACCGCATAGATTTGACGGTGAGCGGCTAGACCTAAGGGGGTTAGAGGGACTAAATTTCTGTTGGAAGATACATTAGTCCTTCCGCCTTCAGTTTTTCCTTCTTCTAAATCAATGGCTTCATCGATGGCTCCTCCCCTAAATCCTTTTGGTTTAGGTGCTTTAAGTTTTTCTTCACTCTTAATAATACGAGCAGATTCACTAAGTGCGGCATCAGGGTCTTCTGCTTTTTCACCGATAAGTTCATACCATTGCTTTAGTTTTTCTGGGTCTCTCTCAGTATCTGCTGCGACTTTTGCACGGCGAGCCTCCATTTCGGCTTTATATTTTGCACGACGTTCTGGGTTTACGTTTTCAATTTCTTCAGCCATTATTGACCTGCCTTCTTTGCGGCATTTCTAGCCTTGCGAGCAGCGGCTTTAGCGGCAATCTGCTCTGGCGTTCTTGACGCTTCATAGTTAGGCATTTTACCTTGGGCTCTGAGGGCGTATCTGCCGTGAGTGGTAGCCTTCATCATGTCTAACCAACTTTGACGTTTACGAACTCCTTCAACTACATTGCCAGATGCGGTCATAGTGGCGGTAGTGCTCAATGGTTCAGTTTTTTTGACTGGGGCTTCTTCTGCTCTAGAATGTGGGTAATCATAGATATTTGCACGATATTCTGGCTCAAGCATAATGGATGTCTTAGTGGCATCTTTATGCTGCTTCTGACGAGTGTAATAGTTAGAGGTGCTTTCGGTACTATACGCAGGTTCTGCTGTACGAATAAAGTTGTTAGCGGCTTCTAGTGCTGTGGCGTGGTGAGGTTTAGCATGTTCTGGAAGTGACTCTACATCCATTGTGCTTAGACGTTCTGCAATGTCTTTCACGCCATTCATGATGTCTTCGTGCAAAGTAAACCCAAGTTTATTTCTTGCATCCGCTAATTCTCCTACACGACTCTTTAGTACCAACGCACTACGGCTTTCTGAGTTTTGGTGCAAATACTCTAGCGATTGGTGAAGTTCATTTAGATGACCAGAGGCTTTATGGTTTGACCAATCATTGTAGGTTGCTTCGGCGTTAAGGTCATCAATCATGCCTTGTGCTTTACTTTTATCAACACCACGAAATTCTAGGGGAGTTTGATTTCCTTCATTACCTATAAGTTCAGGGCGATTAGTGGTAAACCTGCCCGAACGTTCGTTTCCTGCCATTATAGACTCTCCAAACTATTTCTACTGCTACCAGAATACCCTGCTGGGCTTCCGCTGTACCACGAAACTCTGGGTTCCGTGTAAACTCTGTCTAATGAAACTACGTCATTTATGTCTGGCTGTAGTCTCACACCAAACCCAAATCTGTCTGGAAAAACTCTGATTTGTGGAATTGGTGGTCTAACTTGCTCCTGCAAAACTGCCCCAGGCATGGTGGCTGCCATCAACGCTTGCTGGGTTAAGCGTTCCATGTTTGATGCCCAAGGACCGTTGTAACTCCATCTTGGGGGTAGTGCTTCTACATTTTCTCTAGGAGTTCCTACCCAAGGCTTTGTGTAGTCATAGCGACCATCAAAAGAATACGACCCCATGTTATCTCCAAACTGGCTTTAGATAAGCCATCTGTTGGGCACGAATTGTATTCATGGCACTTGGGGCATCTGAGGTAATGTTTGCCTTACCGTCATTGACGAGGTGCGGTGCAGGAGTTAGTTGGAACTGTGGACCTGCTTTTGGTGTACGCCATACACCTGCTTTAGCATCGTATTTGGCTTTTGCTTGACGCTGTAAACCCATCTGGTCGTTAAACTCTGGTGACCAGAAATACATTGAAGGCTCAATACGTTCACCTTTGTGAACACCACGCTGATAGGCTTTTTGTCCTACACGACTTTTAATTGAATCGAGTAAACGGTCATCACGTCTCGAACGAATTGTGCCTAAATAGCCGTCAGGGTATTCTGCGTAAGGAACTCGTCCTGTACCAATACGGATAGCGTCAAGGTCGCTACGGGCAATAGGAACGCCCTGACCGCCTTGATTGTTATAGCCTATAAAACCGTTGCCACCTAATGACTGCCAGTTTTGTTGAGGGCTAAAGTTATTAACTACACCAGCCATTATTCACCTGTAATCTTTGGTGTTCCTTCAGGAGGTATTCTAACCTCTGTTTTTGCTTTTTTGTTCTGTGGTTTAGTGCTTCCGATACGCTTTGCGTGTTCTTCGTAGGTAGTGTCATCAAACTTTCGGAAATCAAATGAGGCGTCTTGGTCTCGGTCCACTACTGCGTGGCTGGCTTCCATTGGGTCTGAAAAGACTCTAGATGCGTCTATTTCAATATTGCCATCATTCTTCCAAGAACCAATAGATGCTCCAGGATGACTTTGATTTTGGATTCTAAGGAACTCGTGGGCAAATTGCTGATGGCTGATGTTAGGCACGCTTTCATAAATATGGGTAGCGATTGGTTTGCCTGTCAGGGATGAGGGCTCTGCACCTACGGATTCCGCTTCTTCTGGACCATTTTCACCATAAAGTTTCATGGTACGCAAATCCATGGTTGCCCCACCATTTGTTTCGGTGGAATCAATAAACTTTTGGGCACCAGGGCTAGTCGCTAGGCGGCGAATTACGTAGTTACCCTGAGTTGGGGTTACTGTAACTTGGTTTTTATCAAAACTTGTCATAAACTAAGTATGACTGATAACATTCAGGGATACAGGATAAAAAGGAATAAAATGAACGGACAGATTGCAGTAATTAGTGGGCATAAAGTACTAGAGGATGACGTGACTAGATGGACGGTCTTCTGCTATAAATGCGGAGAATCTTTTGGAAATCCGACTATTGACCCTAAAGAGTTAAAACAACTTCAAACAGAGCACATTGCTTTGCATGAAGAAAATACCCCCGAATAATCGGGGGTATTTCATTAGTTCTTTGTAAATCCTGGCGTACTACTTGCCCCAGCATCCCAGTTGACTAGGCTTGAACGACTTTGACCGCTTAAACCAATAACACGACCACCAGTTAAACCTTTGGTAGTAAATGACCCACCCGATGACTGAAAAGATGTACGGTATTCTTTTTGGTAAGATGTTCCGCCGCCATGAGGACCTTCATAGTGGTCTTGTTCGACACTACTATTCGGGGAGTCAGGGCTCTCGGTTACTCTTCTAGATAACGACATGATTACTGTACGGAAATAGACGCTTCTTGACCGAAGTTATTGGTACGACCTGATACTGATGGAATCATCTTGGCGTTAGCCATAGTTGGTCCAGCGGCTGGGTCGATGGTTGGGGTGAAAGGAACAGTGACACGATAGGTAGCACCAATACGCTCGATGTTCTGGCGGTTAGCCTTACTTCCAGGGTTGGTTGGGTCACCTGCCTGTACGCTCTTCTTTGGAACTAGAGTTCCCTGAAGTGCTGGAGCAGCACTAATTGGTAGACGTGGGCTACCAACCTGAGATGCTGCATCAATTGCTTCGTGGTGAGTTAGGTGAGTGCGGTTTTTCATGTTTCCTGCTGCTTTCATTGAACTTGAAGGGGTTCCGTTGCGACGACGCATTGCGTGTCCAACACTAAAACGAGTTGCCATGTGGCTCCTTTATCTCTCTATAAGAGTAAACCTTTTTTAACTTGCTGTAACGGTAAATACTATTGCACTGATTTCGCCATCACGGGAATCAATAGTGGTGAACCCAGGCTTATCAACGAGGTCTAGACCTCTTGGAGCAACATAACCACGAGCAATGGCGATAGCCTTTACTGCCTGGTTTACTGCCCCTGCACCTACGGCACGAAGTTTTACCTGTCGACTGTCGTAGATAGCGTGTGCGATTGCGGATGCTAGAGATTGTGCGTTAGAACTGGCACTTACACGAAGAAAGGGCTCTTCTGTGGAGGGTGCATTGATTTCTTCTGACATTTGTAGTCCTTAGTTGTCGAATTGTATGCCATCCCTACAACTAAGAATACCCAGTATTTAGCCTATTGTGTCCCTATACTTCGGGTCTTTTATTTGTTCAACAATTTGAGTTTCTATGGCTGAAATAGCGTGACCTCCAGCCAATCTAGCCAAAGAATAGGCGTCAGCGGCATTATCATCGTTAAATTCTATGCCCCATCTTTTGTAGATTTGTAGGAGCATCTCTTGTTTTTTTGCTGTTCCTTTGCCAGTAGCGTATTTCTTTAGGGTCATTGGAGGAATTTGAAGGGGGGTTTTTAGGTGGTCGTCAAAGAAATTCCATAAAGTTAGTTTGACTGTGGCGGATAACTCGCCTAAAACTAGGGCTGATTGTGAGGCTAAAACTGTGCCTTCCATAGCAATATCTTTTATAGTTAGACGCTCAAAAAGTAGGTCTTCTATCTTGACGTCTAGCCACTCCATGATATCTGCTAGGCGTTGCACGCCTTTATACGGAGATTTATACACCCAAGTCATATGCTCTGATGGAGTTGCAACGGAGACTGCTGATAGTGCAAACCCTGTTAATGATTGGTCAATACCTAGTGTTATTTCTTGGTCGCTTTTCAGGTGTCCGTTGAACTCCTTAATTGCCATTATGAGCCTTAAGTCTGTCCAAAAGAGGTGCTAACTCAAAAAATAGTTCTTCTTTAGTAGAGTCGTTATTTATGATGACATCATAGTTTTGGTAAAGGTCAACCTCTTGTTCGGAAGAATGGGAATTGGCAGGACCAACATTAGGTCTGTTTACTCGCCATACTTGACCGTTCCAAAGCCTGATTGCTTCTATTTCATTTAGGTATCTGACGTCAGAAATGACCACATCGGTCTTGGCGTCAATTGCTTTATTCATAAGATAGTCAATCCAAAAATGCTCGCCAAACATTTCACGACCAACTTCAGTACCCATACGCTGAAGCAGTTCACGAACTTCTGGACTTAAATCCTTAATTGCGTCCCAGCCCAGTTTATTGACCACAGATGCCAGATAAACACCTTGAACACCGCTGACGGTGACTTTAGGGTTTAGCCTAAGTAACGCTTCCCGCATAGGGTCTGCAAAGGCTAACCTAGTGAATCCGTATTTCTCAACCAAAAACTCTGCCACTGTATCTTTGCCACTACGAGCATAGCCACTTAAACCAATAATCATTCTTCATCCCAATGGTCAAATTTTTTCTCAATCCATGTTGCAAATGCGACAATTGCTAAAATAAGCCCTAGTGCGATTAGCCCTTGAAAAAGTATGCTCATTAGATACCCAAGTCTTTTCTAGATAGCCTAGACTCGCTCTGTCTCCGTGTTATCTCACGGCTAACTAACTGTAAGTCTCTTTCATGATTAGACAACAGCATCTCTACTAATTTGCGATAAGCATACTTTTCTTCATAATCATTATCTAGTTCAACTAGTTCTGGAGAAATGGATATTTCCGCTTTGACTTTAGTTACTCTCTCACCTTTTACTTGAGCACCCATACGCCTTATTAACATAGTGTTCTCGGTAAATTCTTTTTTCTTCAAAGCGGCTCGTTCTTCCAACAACGCCATAGTTAACTGCGAAGCAATGTAATCTGTCCAAGCGGTTAGTCTTGTGAATAACCCGCCAAGTTCTTCTGAGTCAACCGAAGTTATATCATTCGGCAAGATTACTTGTTCGCCAGAAGGCTTGTGAAAATGAAGACCCCAATCCTTAAACTTCTCTAGGGCACTCATTAATCCTCGCTATACGGTGAGCATTGTGGGCAAGTACTGCCTGGGTTGTTGGTGCAAGCGGGTTCAGTAGAAGCGTCTACCGCATCGATTACTTTTTGGGCTTTGTCAAAAATGTGTCTTACAAGTTCAAAGTCACGCTTCACTGAGAACTCCTTGAACGATTGGTCAGCCTTAAGTTCGTACAAAAATACAATCTCATTAATGTCATGACCCATGCGGTTCATCAGTTCAAGATAAACCTGACCCTGCAAAATGTGGTCAGAAAATGGTCGAGTGATTCTGCCCCATGCTTTGAACAAATCTCCATCAGCATCCGCCAAAAGTGATGGCTGACCATAACGAATTGTTCCTGCACCGATTGACTTAATTTCAATTAAAGTGTCGTTACCAATTCCTTTAATCCAGCCATCGGTGTGCCCAGCGATACGCAAGTTGTCGTCTTTTAGAGTTACTTCGGCGTACTCTAGGCGGTCTGGTCGACCACAGTGCTCACACGCTTGAGGTGAAGTTCCCCAAGTCAATTTATTACATACAAGACACTTAAAGTTGCCGTGTAGAACGCCCATGTCTTGAAACCATGATTGCCATTTGGCGTGAATTTGATGCCCTGTATCAAATATGCTCTGAAGTTTTAGCCCAGGGTTTGCAGCCACCTTTGTGTGACCACGCATGAGGAAATAAGACCCACGGATACAGAAATCCTTTTTGATAATCTCTGAAGGGTGGAGAACAGTAGTGCTTCTATCCCCTGCTGGACGCTTCTGTAAGTAGCGTTCAATGTCGCCTAGTAGACGTGATTTAGTTTTCTTTGCGTCCAAGAACCTCTTTAGTTCTGCATCAGTTACTGCCATTGTTGTATTCCTTTCCTAAAAAGACATATTCCTTTAATGTCATTTTGTTTTTATACTGTCGTTGCCACTTACGGATGTAAGCGTTACGTTCTCTGTGGGACATTCCGCCCCAAATTCCATGTTGTTCATCTGTTCTAACTGCTTGCCACAGACACCTAGTCCTGACTGGGCATGGCGGTCTTCCAACTGTTCCATAACAATACCCCTTTGCTTCATCTGCCTGTTGCCTGTATAAATCTTTATCTCTTGGTGGATAAAAAATCTCTGGGTCTACTCCTTTAGCGGCACAAGCCGCCTCATCAAACCAAGAGTAGTCGTCATCATAAGGTAGTTTCAACTTTATTCCACAATTCTAAAAAGTCAGTTTCCAAAAGAATAACATAGTCTTCGCCATCAAGATGGATGCCAAACACTGGCAGTCTTCCATCCATAATCGCTTCATTAGTTATCTTCTTTAAATCTTTGGAGTGTATGGTCTTGGATAGTTTACCAGTCCACTTGTGTTCAATCAAAATACTATCGCTTCTGACGTCTCCTTTACGGGACCAGAACGCCCCAGAGCCAGCATTAGTTTTACCATTAATTGCTTTGGCTAGACGTTTCTCGTGTTTTTGCGAGTTCTTTTGACCTTCACTCTTCATTAACAGTAATCTTACCCTCTTTATAGGCTTTGATAATTCTTGGGATTAAAAAGAATAACTGTTCACGGGTGTAACAAGTACTGCACCCATCAAACGGTTCACCCGATAAAGTTGCAAAGTCCTCCGACTCTTCTCCATCTATCGAGGCTTCACAGTCCCAAAGATACTCTTCATAACTTCTTTCGAGGTCTTCCGCCCATTTTTGGTCAAATTCCATTACTCTTCCTCTCCTACAAAACTATCTGGTGTTGTAAGTACTTTATCTCGTAACTCATCAAAGAAGTCTACCTCTTCACGCAAAGAATTAACAAGAGCCTCTTGACCCTGCCATTTACGGTCTGCATAGTAAATCCAGCCACCTTTACGGTCAACTATCTGCTTCACTATTGCCATAGCCGCAACTTCTTTAGCGACATCGTAATCTCCCGCAGAATAAATGCTATGGTCAGAGAAATAGAAGTCTAGGTATGCGGTACGACTAGGCGGAGCCGTCTTATTCTTTAGTGTGCGGATTTTAATTCGCTGACCTACACGCATTTTATTTACGCCTGTTCCTGCTTCAATCCACTCATCACGCTTTACCTCTGAGCGAGTGAAGAACGCATAGTCTTTACCTACACCGCCTGGGGTTGTGCGAGGGTCACCGTGCATCACGCCAATCTTCATACGCCACTGGTTAATAATGATGCCTAGAATTGGGCGTTCATTTTCGGTCAGGCTACGCTTCATTGCGGCACCAGCCTTGCGGAAAAACTTGTTTGTAAGTAATGCTCCACGACCAACTGTAAACTCATCCATAGTCTTTTCATCTTCTGGACCAGGGACTAGGGCTGGCAAAGAGTCGATTACTATGGCATCTACTGATTTTGATTCGGCAAATGCTATGACTGCATCGTACGCTTCTTCCATGATGTTGGTCTCAACTACTATTACACGACTTATATCTACGCCACACATTTCCGCATACTCTGGAACCCATTGTTCTGCGGCTACCCATACAGTTATGAACTCTGGGTCGTTCTGTTGGTTGGCGGCAATGGTTTTCAAAGCGATTGCAGTTTTGCCATGAGATGGCTCACCGATTAATTCGTTCCACTGATTGCTAGGAAACCCTCCGCCAAGAATGTAGTCGAAGGTTGTGCTGCCTGTGGTCATGCGTTTAATCAACTCGGAACGTATGTTTCCAGCCATTACGACTGTATTATCACCGAATCGCTTATTTAATTGAGCCATGATTTTCATGGCATCTGCATTAACCATTCTTTTCCTTTTTTCTAAGTTCGCTTGTGAGTCGGGCACTGGTAGAAAGAGACCATGCCAAAGCCCAAATCAATGAGGTTATTATGGTAGTAATAAAAATTGCAAAAGTTATCCACTCAATTGTTTTCATTTAATTCTCCAAACAAGTCGTAAATGGAAACCCACTCATCGCCTCGGTAAAAACCTGCGTTGCCCTCTGGGGATACTTCGACCAGACCGTTTTGGACAAGGATAGTCACCATACGGGCTCTAGCCATAATCCAAGTTAGTTCCTGAAGTCTATCTAGTTGTTCTGTTGTTGCCATTATTCTCCAATCCTTCCAATGATTTGTTGTGGGTTGTAATTACTTTGCGAGTTGTTTCCTGCCGCTTGACTGACGCCACCCTCGATATGAGCCCCCGCAAGAGTGCCATACCGTGAGCCTGATTGCTGAATGGGATACCCGCAATCATAACAGCGTGCCGCAGCATTTTGAACCGCCATGTAATTGGCAGAACCGCAGTCAGGGCACGTCTGCGTTTGCTTTGCACTTTGAGCACGTTCTGCTGGGTCTTTGACGGGCTGAAAGGAAGGCATCTGAGGCAATGGTTGCTGGCTCGGAGGCATAGGAGGTGTAGGGTCAGGTCGACCAACTTGAGTTTGTGGTTGGGTGCCTAATTTTTTAGCCCACCAATCTGCGTTATTCATCGTTTCCCTTTCGGTATTTCTAGTAGACCTAAATCTACCATCTGTGAAATTGAACCCACTAATAAATGAGCCATTGGCTCTTTCAGTGCATGCTTAGTTATCTCGGCAATGTGGTCGTAAAATTTTTCCATTTCTGGGTTTTCGTGGTCATGAGCCGATGGTGATACGGAAACAAACGCCTCAGAAAATAAAGCGGCATAGCCATATAGCAAAGGAACTAAGAACCCTATCTTTTCTACACGAGCATCGCTTTCTTCATGCTCTCTTTCCAACACTTCTTCGCTAACGGGAGAACAACCTAGTTCTACGCTAATTGCATCGCCATCAGGTATCTGAGAGTCTAGGATGAACTCTCGAAGATGAGCCTTTATCTGTTTGACGGAAGTAATCTTGGCGTATTTAGGCTTTTTGCGTTTGAAGAATTTCACTTGGCTTCTCCCCATTTGTCAACGATTTGTACATCCGCAATAAGTGGAACTGTAATCTCTCTAATTTTAATACCTTCCATGGAACTTCTAATAGCCTCTGCGGTTTCTTCGGCTCTATCTTGCGGCGTTATAGTTACCAACTCATCGTGAACTGTAAGAATAACATTAATGTCATTTTCATCCAAAAAGCAAGAGTGGGCACGGACTAAAGCCAGTTTCATTACATCAGCGGCAGAGCCTTGAATCATGGTGTTAAATGCTTGCCGTTCTGCACGAGACAATTCAATTCGGTCTGTGCTTTTTAGCCCAGGGATGTACCTGCGACGTCCAAAGATGGTCTCTACATAAGGTAGGCTACCACTGTTTTTGGCGGCTCTAACAACTCGTTCTTTGTACTTTGTGATAGACGCAAATTCTGACTCGAACCTTTTAAGAAGGTCCTTTGCCTCTTGAGAAGTACACCCGATTTGAGCAGCGATTTTATCGGGACCAACGCCGTATGAAATAGCCAGCACCAATACTTTACCTGCTTTGCGGTCAACACCCATGGTGTCGCCAATCGTGGTGTAGATGTCTCCGCCTTCAAGATAATTACTTATTAGTCTAGGGTCGCCAGAGAAGGACGCAATAATTCTCGGCTCAATTTGGGAGTAATCTGCAACAATTAACTTGTGGTCAGGTGGGGCTACAAATAAATTACGGACCAGTTTTCCATAATCTCCCGATGATGGGATGTTTTGAAGATTAGGTTCGCTTGAAGAGAATCTACCCGTCTCAGCACCATGGGATTTAAAATTGGTGTGAACACGACCATTTATTAGTAACGACTTCTTTTCTACTACGGTTTTCTTTCCGTTAGTTTCACGCTCCACTAAACCTCCTTTATAGGGGGTTACATAAGTGGTCATTAGTTTGTTTAAGTCGGAATACTCTAGAAGAGCATCTACTAAATCGTCTTTTCCACGATAATACTCCAATGCCTCCGCACCTGTGGAGAAATGGCTTGGAAGCAGGTGTTGTTTGGCTTTTACAGCCTCGACACCTTTATCGGTAAGTACTGACTTATTTATGTTTCCATTAATGTAGATAGATGGAGATAGCCGTGCTGATTTTCCGTTAATCATGGTGAAGAGCAATCTCTGCTTCTCTTGAACAGAGTTAATTGCAAATGCTTCACCAGCCACTTTAAAAGCCTTGGCTTTAGCGGCTTCTTTATCGGCACCGATTTGCTCCGCCAAAACCTCAAGCATATCGGTGTCGATATAAGCACCTGTGAGTTCCATGTCACAGAGTACTGATAGAACGTCCATCTCTAGACGCCAAACATTCTTTAGATTGCCCGTAATCTTTTCTTCCAGAACTTGGTAAAGTTTCCACGTTAACTCTGAGTCAATTCCAGAGTAATTTGCAACATCGGAAAAACTGTGTAGGGCAACGTTTTCTCCGATACCCTTTTCCATTTCTACGCCAAGTTCTCGTTTAACACAGTCTTTTAGACCTAATCCCATTTTTGCGGCTAAGTTGTTGATGATAAACGATGCGGTTAAAGTATCAAAGTATGGTTTCGGTGGTACTTTGCCCTTGTAGTATTTAGCGATAGATTTTAAATCAAATTTTGCATTGTGAGCAATTTTTAGTTTGTCCGAAAACATCAATGGCTCAATCGCATCAAAGACTTGACGTGGAGTTAGTTGTGCTGGTGCTTCGCTAAAGCGAGGAACCCATTTACGCTGGTCTTTGCTGTAATGAGCATCAGTAATTTCTTTGCCCTCAGCAAGGCGACGCTTGCCATCAATAAGAAGTGGTTTGTCATAGCCATCCAGTTCACCATTAGGGTGACCCATAGGGATAACGTCTGTGCGACCTTCAGTTGCAAAAGAAATCCAGCAGACATCGTTGATGACTGGATAGAGGCGATTTTCGCCAATTGTTTCAACGTCAAATGCAAACGCATCGACTTTAGAGTAGTAATCTACAAATTCTTGTAACTGTTCAACAGTTGTAATGATGTTCATGATGCCCCGAAAGTTTGGTTGTGGGAGGCAGGTAGAAAGGATAGACCCTGCCCCCCACACGAGTGGATTGTTTAGGAAACGAGTTGACGAGCCAGTTTTAGCAGTTCTTCACGGGGGCTAACGTAGACTGCTGAGTCGTCATACTTTACTGCACTAGCGATTGCAGATTCGATTTCCTCAACATCAAGTTCCCACTCCTCAGCAAGGTCCATAGCCTTTACACGCTCAACGATGTATTGAGTAGTAGTGGCTGTACCTTGACGAGAAATTGCCCAATAGAATTTGGACAAAGGACCGAACTTTGGGTCGTCGTTCTTCGCACGAAGAATCTTAGCCAAAGTTGGAGTTGCTGAAAGGATTTGAACGTTTGGCTCTTCGTCAGTAATGACAAGGACGTTGAACACGAAACGTGGGCGAGGCTGGTCTCCTGCAATAGTACACAGTGGGCAGTCCTCACCGAGGCAAACGAATGAACGCTTACCTTCAGTACGGTTAATCCAGTGCTGTTCGTAAATCATGAACGGTGCATCGTCCAAGAAACGTACTAGCCTTGGCTGTTCCGCAATCTTGAAGTCTGTAGGGTAAGCCCCTGCTTCTTTCTTTGGCTTGAGGAACTTGTCTGCAATGTCCCAGCCAGACTGTACAGTCGTGCCGTGCTTTGCAGGGATGTTTTCGTTTTCGTCAACAAAATAGTTGTTGGCGTTAACAGATGGGTCGTTTACCATAATGGTATTTTCCTTATCGGTCTAATCGGTTTTAATCGGTTTGATTTATTGCTATTTTCCAACGACGTACAATGTCGTCAGTTAGGGTCTGGTGCTTTTTCCACTCTACACGAGCAGTGCCCAGAAGTCCACGTCTAGAAAACTCTTCAATGGCTATCTGGATTAGTTCTCGTGTGTAAACACGATTACCTAATACCTTTTTACCATTAAGTTCTTTAGAACGCAAACGGTAGGGAGCCGAAGGGATGTAACCCTTCTTTTCCCATAAACGAATGGTGACAATCTGTTTTTCTAACGCTTGTGCTAAAGCACCGATAGTAAACAGTTCCGTCTCCACTCCTTTGACGGTCTTAATGATTGGGTTTTCGTCCCAACCATTACTCTCGCCTAAGACTTGTTTTTTACGCTTAACAGCCTTTTCAGTTGGCTCTCTGCGTTTTTGTTTTGAGCCAGGTGCACGGTCTAGACCTTCAAATGCTTGAAGGATTTCTTTTTCTGAACGTAGCCCTGCCATTGGTTTACTTCTTTAGGATATCCAACGCCCAGATTACTTTGGTAGGAAACATCTCGTCAAGTTGTTCCTCGGTAATCTTCTCTTCGTAATAAGCAGCCATTAAAGCACCCTCATTGATGACTCGTTTCATTTCATAAACTTCTTCACCAATTCCAGTTGCCTCAATGATGCGGTCAGCGGTCTCTTCGTTTAGAGCACGCTTTGCACGGCGAGTCTTCTGCACTCTCTGGTAATCACCAATCGGTGTGTCCAGATAAATGCTTAGGCTTCCAGCGGTATCTTCAGAACCTTCTGAATCAAGTTTCCCAAAAATCTTTTCACGAAGTTCCTTTTGGCGAGTCTCCATGAAAGAAATGCTTTCCTTGAGTTTTACATACTCTTGAACTTGTGACTGCAAGTCATCAGGGTTGCTGAATCGAGTTCCTTCTTCTTCAATTCTATTTGCCATCGTCGATTAACTCCTTCTTTGCTCTTTCTAATGCGATAGGTAATGCCGCAATTAATTGCTTGATTGCTTTTTCGTCTAGGAAAAAGTCTTCGTCATTTGCCTCATCATAAATGCGTACATTAGGAACAATCTTCTTGCCCTTTATATGAAACGCATGGGTAATTACTAACGGACCTGCGGTCAGTTTTTTGTATCTTTTAGCCACGGTGTAGCCCTCCTTATTTGTTAGATAGAAAGTTTATGAGACTTCCTACAGTTAAGTCAACCCCCCCAGAAGAATTTATTCCTTCGCCATCTAGGACAGCGTTGGCAACAGTTTTCTTCTGTTGGAGCATATCATATTGACGTTGTTCTATCGAATCTTTAATCAGTATGTCCTGAATGGTAATGGTACTCCATTCAGATGACGCTCGGTTTATCCTACCATTACGCTGAACAGCAAGTCCAGCAGACCATGGTTGGTCGTAGTTTAGCAGTAAGTTTGCTTGAGGCAAATCTACCCCATAACCTCCTGCATCACTAGATACTAGCACACGGGTCTGACATTCCGTTTGGAACTTCACTTTAGCGGATTCTTTTTGCACCGCAGACATCTCGCCTGTGTAGGCTACTGCATCTATACCTTTTGCTTTTAAGCGAGTTACAATCTCATCTACTGAACGCAGATAGGAAGTAAACACTACAGCCTTGTAAGTATTGTCTATGTCTAAATGGTCTGTCAAGTAGGTTATAGCCACATCTAACTTTGGGGTCTTAGATATAGATTGAACTAAATCACCAAGGGAGTTAACGTAGGCACTTCCTTTGCCATTATGCTTTTCAAAATTATCATGGCTTTCCTGTAGCACCTGAGGGCTTGAACACAGCATACGCAATGCACTTATGCGAGACATGATTTCTCCACGCATTTGGTTTGCTGGGTCGCCAGGGTCGAAACTTTGACCATAATGAACCGCTAAATTAAAGTTCTTTCCAAACAATTCACTGGCTTCTGTTAGCAGGTTTATTAAGTCAGTAGCAATGTGTTTGTAAAGGCTTACTCCAGCCCTGTCTAAAGGAACTAGAATAGGCTCTCGATACACGGCATCAGGAAGATAGGGTTTAACATCTTCGTCTTTTTGAGATTTACGAACAGCGTGTTTAGTTAAAACTTGATGTAGCGTTGGGAGGTTTCGGTATCTTTCAACCCCACCAAAATAATTTCTGATAATAAATGTTTTATCAAAAATATCGAAGCGTCCTAGAACAGTAGAGTCAACAAACTGCATGATTGAAAAGATTTCTTCTGGCTTACCGTTTTCTATCGGTGTCCCAGTTAGGGCAAACTTTATTTCGACCCTTTTAGCCAACTCTTTAACTCGCTTGGCTCTTTTAGCCCTAAATCCCTTGATAGCGGTTGCCTCATCGCAGACCATAGCATCAAAATTAAAAGTCTTAATAATGTCCCAGTCATTTACTACCTGCTCGTAATTCATAATTACATAATCGTAATCGAACATTTGTTCGTACAGTTCTTTGCGTTTTTGGGCTGTTCCTTCAATAACTAAAGGAGAACTGTCGGAAAATTTCTTTATCTCTTTTTCCCATTGATACTTTAGGCTTGCTAAACATAGGACTAAAGTCTTTTTTGGTTTGAGTTCTTCAATGGCGGCTATCGTCATCGGGGTTTTGCCTAACCCCATTTCATAGGCAACAAGGATACGCTTTTGCTCAACCATCTTATTGACGGCTTCCACCTGATATGGTTTGAGCGTCCCAGTGAACATATGCGGATTCTCCAAAAAGTGATGACACAGCGTTTTCTACGCCCCAGAGAATCTCCTCGTTCACCATATCTCCTGGGTCCTTCTTATTTGTACCACCATAATTGAAGAAAAACAGGTTCAACCCGTATTTTCTAGCCCAAGTAAGCATCTCTTTAGATGCCTTACGACCAGCGGGGTCGATATTAGGGTTATCAAATGCAGCAATTATCTTTTTTGAATACCGCAGTAATTTTATTTGGTCTTCACTTATAGACGACCCACAAACAGCGACTGCACCAGATATCCCAGCAGAGTCAATCCTAAGGCAATCAAGAGGAGACTCAACCACAATTGCGACTTCTTCATTTTGTACATCAACTCCAAACAATGTTTTTGACCTTGTTAAACCTGCTGGACGGTTCATAAAGGTTCTATCTTCTGTTCCTTTTTCTTGCCAACCCAGCAGTTGGTTAAAGTGAGGGTCTCGTAGAGGTAGTACCCATGCCTTTTTGTCTTTGTCCCATAGCACACCGTATTTTGCGGCTGACTCTGCGGTGATTGAACGTGAGAGAAGTTGCTCCTCTGGCGGCTCAACAAACACTGCCAATCTCGCTTCAGACATCTCTAAAGGTTTTGGAATATCTTTTATGTAATGTGGCATGTTGTTTAACATGGACATCAAATCTTCTATTGAGACTTCTGCGATATTTTTTAGCCATGCTTTAGCGGCGTCATAATCATACGATTTAACATCGCCCCAAGAAGTTATGTATAACTCTTTAATGTCGCAAACAAGTTGTAGGAGGTTTCCTTTATACCCACAAGAAAAACAAGTGTGCATACCTGACTCAAGATTTATCCACCACGATGGGGAGTTATCGTCTCTACCTGTGCGTTGTTTGTGTTGAGGACATAAGGCATTAGCCTCGGTGTTTCTCTCTAAGTAATCAACGCCTAGTGCTTCTAAGGCTTTAACTACATCAAACATTAAATACTCCAAGGAGTACAGTATTTACACGTCTTAGTTTTAATCTTGTCGTGGAAACATCCAGTCTCCCAATCCCAAGTTATTTCTTCTGCACTAGGTGGGCAGTTACGAGACTGAACAATCTTTAGAAGTCTTTGCTTATCTTCATCTTCAATTGGTTCTAGCCCAAGGATAACATCGGAGTCTTGGAAGAAAGATGACGAATAGCCAATTGAATCAGCGGATACTTTTCCACCCTTCATTTTCCATAGCAGGGTTTGAGTGGTGATTACCACAGGAATGTTCATCTTCTGTGCAACCCGCTTAAGCGAACGAGTAATGTTGGTCAATGCTTGAGGCGTGTTCGCTTCTCCAGTAACTTGGTCAAACATCAAATACACACCGTCTACAAAAACTATATCTGGCGTTAATTGCTCTATCTTGGCAACCAACGAATCCACAGTTAGACCGCCCATAGCATCAATCAGATGGAAGGGCTTTTCGGTTTTCATGTCTTGAAGTAGTGCCTTGTAGCGGTCTTCTTCCAGCCGTTGTAGTTTTCCGTTGCGGAAACGGGTGGCGGAAAGGTGAGCACGGATAGCATCGTGACGTTGAGATTGCTCGTGATTGTTCATCTCAAAAGATTGGAACATAGGGGTTAGCCCTGCTTCATGCACATTAATTGCCATCTGCAATGCAATCTGTGATTTACCTGTTTTAGGTGGAGCAATAACCGTGATTAACTGACCGCCTTGTAAGCCAGACGTTGCCTCATCAATTTTTGCGAACCCAGTTGGTATACCAAGCAGTTTTTTATTTTGTAGGTTTTCGTATTCCTCAAAACGCTTATCGGTGTTTTCTGTCAGGTTAACGTGAGTAGTGCCAATTACACCCTGAGCATTTACTGTCGAAACAGTTTTACTCATCTCAGATAGAGCAGCCTCATGGTCATTTTGAGACATTTTTTGCATTACGTCTTGCAGACCGTTGCGAGTAAGAACGTTTCTACGGAACGACACCATCGTGTCAATTAGGTAATCTAGCGATTCCTCGATGTTATAGATAGTGAAGTTAGGGAAATTATCTTTTACAGTTTCGGCTGTAGGAACTACACGGTAATTGGTGTAGTGCTCTCGAATAAACTTCCACACTCTTCGTAAATCGTCATCAACAAACCACTCATCTTTTATGCCTTGTTCAATGACAGGAATGATTACTCTGTCACGAATTACTTTGCTGACAAGTCTTTGCTCGTTGTCTAATGCCATTTAGCCCTCTTCTTTTACTACAGATTATTTAGTTCTACACCATACGAACCGTATCTTGCAATACGTTCTGGTAAATCTATTACGCCCTTTAAATTTGGTCGATACGGAAGCATTGAAATTAACTCGTCAATGTCCGCATAGACCTCGGCATAATTAAATGGGTTTGCTACTCTGCGTTCTAAAGTCATCATAACTTTATCTACAGCGTCCTGTGTCCAGCCATCTGATTCAAAGGCGGCTAGTTCAATAGACAGCCCGTATTTGTTTGCTAGAGTCCACAGTTGTGAAACTGACGCTAGATTTAACGTCTTTATTACTTTACGTCTTTCCTTTTGCAGGATGTTTTTGCGTGTTTCTTCTTCACCTAATGTCCCAACTATGTCAATTACAACTACTATTTTTGGAGATGTTTCGTTTGAGATGTCACCGTTTTTCATATGACCTCAATCTTTCCGTACTTTAAAACAAGTTGCCGAAAAATCTCAGGGTCATACAAGGCGTCCATAGCCTCTTCATCAGCGACTTTTGATGGGATGGCTAAATTAAACACTCCGTTGCTGTTCTCTAGTTTGTCGGTAACGAATTTAACGTGCTTACATCTAGCGGCTCTGGCGAACTTATCGCAATCGCACCTTTTCTTTTTTGGGTTTGCGGAGTCTACGCAGACTTCATAAACCTTGAAGTCTCCTTCATCAATAAAGAACTGAATTGTTCTCCATTCGATTTCAACCATTTTATCTCTCATCCTTGGCGTAGGTCCTTACCGATAATCGCAACTCTGTGGAAAGCCTCGTGAGCAAATGAACCCATTGCCTCTCCGTACTGAGCCGCCCAGTTTTCACGTTTAACATTTGTAGTGACAATTGTAGGCAACGCTTTGTCGTAGCGTGAACGTAAAATTTCATCAAATGAAGTATCGTCATACTTTGAACCGTATTCTTTTCCTAAATCGTCTAGTACTAAAACCCTAACATTTAACCAGTCTTCTTTGGCTCTGCCATGAAAGCCTTCCATCTCACGGTAAAGGTCTGGTCTTGAATCTGCGTCTGCATCAATCAAGGCTTTCTTGCGTGACAAAAATTCAGGAAAGGTCATGTAGTAAATCGGTCTCATATCGACAGGCGATAGTCCTGAAGGGATGCCTAAAATTCGTTCTATGTTGTCTTCTGGCATACGACGAATAAACTCCATCAAAGTAGTTACTGCGTGAGTTGTCTTACCTAGCCCTGGACCACCATCAAACAATAGTCCGACACCAGTTGTGCCTAATCCACCAACGTTTTTAATGACTTTGCCTTCAAACGCCAACTCCAGCCACTCTTCAATAATGTCTGGGAACTTACCTGTTCTAGCCTCGATGTCTGATGGTTCTAAACCCATAAATCTTCTAGGTATGTTTGAGCGATTGAAAATCCAATTGCGTTTTAGCGAATCAAGTTCACCAAGGTTGTATGTCATGTTAGCCCTTCAGTTTTTGTTCGTATCGTGCCAGTGATGCACGACCTGGCATTGAGTTATCGAACTGCTTGCCATCAGAAGCATAAATGTACATGGAAGTTTCGTCAACTGCAACAGCAGTCTCTACAGAAACATTCTCTGCCAAGAACTTAGTTATGGCATTTAAGAAGATGCCGTGAGAATTTTTAGGGAACTTACGAATAGTCGCTAAGTTTCTTTCATCGCTAAAGAACTTCTCTAAAGCACCAATCTCTTGAATTGAGGTCACGCCGAACTTCTTGCGGTTCTGTGCCAACGCAATAGCCAAACGCTTGGTGTTCACTAGCCCAGGTATGCCACGCACTTTTGCGTAAACCCTAGACGAGAACTCTGAAGCAACGTCCTGAGCCGTCCATTTCTCATGAGGCTTCTCAGAACGATGAAGTTTCTTCTTCTCCGCAGGAGAAGCACCGCTAGGTGTTTCACCCTCAAGCAATCCAAACGCACCCAAATCCTCATCGTCTTGCCAACGATTAACCACAGAATCCTCCTGAAGTGTATTATTTAACTTATTAGTAGTTATATCTCTATTAGTAGACTTAGTAGTTAATAAGACACCTGTTGTTGTGTCGTGGATGACACGTCCTTCAGGGGTCTCAGAAACCTCAATTTTACGCTTCGATGTTTCACGGATGCCACATCGTAATAACGTGTAGCGGTTTTCATCCCAAAGCCCGTAATTACGCTTTGTACGCTTCACCTGCACCCAACCCCCCTCTACAAGTGCCTCAACTGCACGGTGTACAGAGGACCTAGAATACCCCGTAAGACCCCCTAGAAGGTCCATAGAAGCCCTAACTTCGCCCCAACGAGTCTCCAGATGACGCATCGCTAAAAAGACCTTCAATTGGGCTGGTGGCAATTCCAGCAATTCTAAATCAGACACCCTACCTCCTATTAACTACCTGAGTGACCTCAACAGGCTTAGACACGAACGCCATAATAGCCAACGAGATAAACCCAGAAGCAGCAGTATACACAAAAATAACGGGGTCGTGAATACCGAGCACCCATAAAGCCACAAAACTAAAGGGAAGAGTAAAGAGTTGTTTAATTAACTTAATTGAAAGCCAACGCCCTAACAAAGAGCCGAAAAACTCAACGATATAACCAGCAGCAAAACCTGCAATAACTATTGTAATAAAAATGTCCATGAGGACATCTTATGACGACATACCAGAATTTTCCAACACCACTGTCCCGTTAAAACCTGACGTGACTACAAACGCAGTATTCAAAGGCAAATAATTAGGGACTTCAGACATTATGCGGTTAACTTTAGGGGATTTGTTTCTGTAAATTACGGAGGCAGAGTTAGACGCTGTTCCTGACCAATATGCTCCACGACTGGTGTAACCACCGTCAAAGTAGTCGCTTGCACCATAGCCTTCTTCAATAAGAGCCGCATCAAGGTCTATTACAGAGCCGTTACCTGTTCCCAAAACAGTGGCTTTTAACGAAATGCTATCCAAAACAAAAGGCACAAATACGGAAACAACAAACCTATTCCAAGTTGTGTTTATGGTTTGGCTACTTAGAGTCTTGGAGGCTATAACTGTACTTCCAGAGTCAAGAACCTCTAATTTAAAATCCGCTGCTTGAGTACCAGAAGTAGTCTTGGCGTAAATAGAGAAAGTATAATACTTTCCAGACTTAATTATGCTGTCCGTAGTGGTGGCTAAAGAAAAACTGGTTGAAGCACTGGTAGTCATAGTAGTCATCTTTGTACCGTCCAGGCTAATTCCTGGAACAGTACTGTTATTGGTATAGACGGCTGTAGCACCACTAAGCGTCCAACTGGTGGAACTGTTCATGGATGGATTTTTAGCGTAATTAACTTTGGTAGGCTCTAAATGAATCCCCACCCCACGGGCTTCATAGTAATCCACATAGCGTGCATCAGAGGTAGTGGCAAACTGCACCATGTCTACATAGTAAGTTCCAGCAGTAGACAACTTAATTTCTACAGAAGCAAAGTAGGCATCATTTGGTGCTGTTGCAACAAGCGTGGTTTGCCCCCAAGAACCAGCGTAATTAACAGCAGTACCAGCAATAGCAGAGCCAATTACTACTCCGAACCTGTCATACCACTTGATGTATGGAGTCGCATTATTTGAGCCATCTTTTATGTAGTATGAAAACTCGTATTCAACACCAGCAATTACAGGTATGCCTTTTAATTTAGGGCTTGATAAACCTAAAGATAAGATTGCATCAGAACCCGAAGTTATTGCCTTCCCCGTGTAACTTCTATCAACCGAGAAGACCTCTGTTTGAAATGGCAGGTCAGTAGCACCAGTCGTTAAGTTAGAAGTTAAAGTACCGCTACTCAGTTCCCAATGACCAGTTCCTTTGTAGAAAGAACTGTCTTGAATATTCAACAATAAGTTAGGTGAAACAGATGTTTGAACAGCATACCCACTTAAACTTTTAGCAAGTAAAGAAACTGAGTCAACACTTCCCCTAAGTTTATTGATAGTAAAAGCGTTTCTAATTAACGCCTTTTTTCTTTGAATACTCAATGTAGGTTCTTTAGGCAGACCTAATTGCTGTGCTTGTAAATCAACCATGTTTGGATTGGTTGACTTACCTGAATAGTCTGGGATAAGTAAATCGGCATAAGTTAAAATCTCATCCAGAGTGTAGCCAAAACCGCCCAAGAAAATACGCAAATCTGAAGTTTCGCTAACCTCATCTAAGTAACTTTGCATTTCAGTTGTATAGACTTTTGGGAAAAGTTCAATGAATTTACGCTCCGAAGTCTTATACAGATTTCCTTCAGGAGTTTTAATGGAGTGTTCTTTAGGAATTAGGCAATAGGTGTAAGCCCCAATTACCCAACTATAAGTACCATCAGAGTTTAAAACTAAAAGCCAAATAGTGTAATAGGCGTACATGTTTTCGCTGAGAGGTATTTCATACATTTCATCGGTAAAGTAGTTCTCTTCAGGAATGGCTGGGGAATAGGTCTCAAATATAACGTGACCATCCTCCTCAGTCTCAGAAAACCCATCTTGGTTTCTGACCACTCTAAATCCATAAACGCTTCCAGTCGGGGTAGCCCAAGTTAAATCTACTCGTGGACGAGTTATGCTTTTCTCTCCCATGACGGGGCTGCCGCCCGACATTCCTACAACAACTTGTTCTTGGTATGTGGTCGAGCCAATAGCGACAGCAGTTAAAGGAGACGCAGAATACGCAACTTTAGACACATCTCCGTAAAGCGTGCCGTCGCCCCAATCAAATGTATTGTAAACACCCAATCTGGGCTCTCCTAAGCAGTTCCGCCATCAAGTGTCACAATGTTCCCACTTGAATTAATTACAGTGTTTCCAGCAGACAATAGATTACCCGAACCAGATGTAGACAAAGTTAGCCCCACTGTGGTGCTTGTAGAAGCAATTGTTGACCCACCACCAGTACTCACACGGTTGTTATACGCCGTGTACAAACCGTATTCAATATTGTTTAATCTCGCACCTATTGTGTTGAAGTTATTTGTTGAGGTTGTGCTAAAACTTCCTGACCAAGTACTGGATACTGCGGGAGTAACTCCTATGGTTGTTTCTATAGCGGTGATTTCCTCATAAGCCAAGTTAACGTCCGAGGCAATAACTGCATCAGTATTGTCTACTTTATTTATGAAGGTTTTTACGCTGGAAGGGTAGGTCGCTGCCATTTAAACTCCTAAGTCTTTCTTCTAGTTTGCCTGATTAAGGCTAGTTTTTCAGGGTGTACGGCTATTCCGCCGAAATGTAGGTTCCGTTGATATAGATAAAACTGGCTGTAGTAAAGGTCATTGGCGTTCCTTGGATTAATTGGCTTTCAATAACTGGCTTGGGAGATGCCGTAGTTTCTTTAAGCCAATGTAAATCTAAGGCTTTCGTGTTAGGTAAATGGTCTGCCACTAACTGTATGTGACCATTCAATTCGTCTGGCGGCTGACTGGGGTCAACCCACGCCCATGTAGAAAAATGGTTTGCAGCACTTGCTATAGGCAAAAAGGGAAGTTCGGTCTTGTATTGACCAGTACCAAAATTAGTTACAGTAGACATTAAAATTTTAATGTTAAAAGTCACCAACTGTCCTTGCTTCACATAGTAACTGTTGTAGGTAGGGTAGGTAGTTCCAGAACCAGTAAACGTCATACCAGTCGCATTAAAATCGGGGCTCCATCTAACCGCCATCGGTGGCACATCAACAAATGTTCCAAGCCAGATAGGAAAAGAAGGGTCTCCCCCTTCAAACATTACAAACACACCAGAACCAATGCTAGGCAAGATAGTCTGTTTACCAGTTTGCTTTACACCCCAAGCCCAACCAGTTTCTTCTTCTAAAAGAACTTGAGGAACCTTTAATCGCAGCCTGTCTTGCTCTAAAGGGTCGTTATTATCTACAACAACCGCTCTATAAACTCCATAAAATCTCCGATTACCTGAGGCATCTTTTAACATTACTTAGTTACCTTGATGTAATAAGTGTTTGTGTTGAGGCTATCGGAAGAAGTAGAAGTTACGGCAATTGTGTTTAGACCTGTAGTCAAAGTTAATGACGAAGAGGCAACACCACTTGTGATAGATGTCGGACCAGTCACTGTTCCCGAACCATTAGTAAAAGTATAGGTAAGAGTAGAAGCCGTATTTACTGATGTTGGAGTAAATGTCATCGTGGAACTTGTGCTAGTAAAAGCATAGGTTTTAACTAGGGCATTAAAGGTAGGCATAGTTCCGTTACCAATAGTTACAACAAGATTTCTCAAACTACAGATTGGATAAATCTTTGTATTAACATCCTTAAATACAAAGTATTCACCAGCCGCTGGAACCAGAGTGGTTCGAGCCGCACTAGCCCCATTACGATAAAGTTCGACTACCTTAACCGAATCAACACCATCAATACTACTGAGGCTTTGCTCCAGTTTTTCTGGTCTTATGTTCTGGTTAAAGTCTAGGTAGTTATAGCCGTAATCAAACACTACCCCTGCGTTTAGGGCAGTAATAATTTGCGAATCAGAGTAACCAGTTTCCGCAACATATTCAACTACTACATCCGCAGGAACATACGCAGGAGGAAGAATAGTGACAGTAGTTCCAATCTGCGTTCTTCCACCAAATTCTGAACTTACGATTGACTGTAAATCTGTCCAACTTGTTTTTAAAGTAGTTCCGTTTGCCGCAAATCCAGGAAAGTAATCATTAGATGTATCGGATACACTCGGTCCCACATATACATTGATAGAGGTAGGTGCAGAAGCATATGCGGCAGCCTTACCCACCCCTGCGACACTTAAAGCCAAACTCTTAAAATCATCTAAACTAACAGCACGTTGTGAAGACCGTAAGGCGGCTGGGGCGTTCAGCCTGATACTATCGTTGGACTCTGGGTCCTCTCCACCATAACCCGACTCGCTATTGCTTACGGAGATTGGGGTTAAATCTGCCTTTAAAACTCCACTAGATAGCGGAACACTAACTATAGAGAACGACTTTCCGCCCTCAATGTTTCCGATTAGCCCACCACCAACGTAGTATTGTGCTTTAATATCATCGCCAAATACTGGTATAGAACCAGAAACTCCATCACCAAAATTTATGTAAGCGTAATTATCGCCATCATAAGTTATTGTGTAAACAAACTCCTGTGGTCCATATTCACTTAGATTGGTAACTTCAGACCATTTATCAAAAGAATTACCGTTTCGCACAAATACTTCAACAGTTCCTTCAGCCACCTGATTGTACTTTAGTCGATACGACTGATTAGAAAACCCGTCCGAATAACCTAAACGTTCACCAGGGATATCGTATGGGTCGCTTACATCTGCGGCGTTACTGTCTATAGCACTCACATTTCTGCCATGAATTAAAACTCCTGCGGCAGTGCCACCCCCGCCCACAGTCACATCATCTTGAAGAGTGTAATACTCTTGGTAGGTAGTTGACGAGCCATTAGTGGTCACAGTGATTGTTACCGAGAACAGTGTGTTAGCAGGAACAACTAGGCTGGTAGCACCGCTATTGCTTATAGTCACATCCACATAAGCCTGACGCCATCCTGACACTTGATAGCCATACATTGACGCCAAGTTTAAAAGCGTCTGGCGTTGTGTAGCAGTTCCGATGTAAGACTCATTTGCCGCCCTATCAATGTAATAGTTAGTTAAATCACCGACATGAGCAAAGGCTTCAACGATTGCTACTCCAAAATCAGCAGGGTCACTTCCATTCCATACTTTACCATTAGCGTCCACTCGGTTCTTTATACGAGTAATTAAGTCTTCTCTAATTGAAAAGAAGTCTCTACTGGTGTAATCGATAGATGTGGTTATTTTTTTCTCAGCCATTAAAATTCCTTAGGTGGTTGATTGCCGTCAATTTGAACATTGCCTATTTTTACTTCACTTAATGCCTCATCAGGAAGCGAATATAGGATTGTGACATTTAATTGCCCAGTATCAGGGCTGTAAGAACTTCTTATTCCCCTAAAAGTTAATAGTGGAAGATATGCTGAAAATGCTTCTGATACCGCTTTTTCAATACCTTCTTTAGCCTGTTCAACATTTTCAAATGCTTCAAAATGAACTTTGCTTCCAAAGTAGTACCGCTGGGTACGCTCACCTAAAGCAGTTCCCACTACGGTTAAAACCTTGTCAGACCAAATTTTAGTTTGGTCTATTGTGGTCTCTACTGAACCCGTAAACCCAAGAGTAAAAGGCAAACTAACAGTGTACTCAGTATTAGCCATTATCTATCTCCTACAAATATGTTTGACCACTTAACTGGGGTGCGTTTATAGCCCTGGTTTGCCTCTAGCATTGTAGGTTTTAATCCATTTAAAACAACTTTTTCATTGCTTGAAATTTGATTATTACCAGAGATTGCTTCAGTTAAGTTTACCACTCCAGCAGGGCTCTGAATACCGTCTTTTCTAGAAAACTTTGTGTCATAGCCAATCCCGTCAATAGCGGCTTTCATTTCAATCTGGTAATCACCTATCATGGCAAACATGTGCTTTACCTCTTTGGCTATCCAAAAACCATCCGTTAAATTTCCAGTTCCCTGAATTAAAACAGGTGCAAAAGGTCTAATTCTTGGGTCACCTTGGCAAGTAACCCTTGCTGGCATGTTAAACCTTCCCAGATGAGCGGAGCCCTCCGACAATACTTCAGCAGTTTCTTGGCTATTCGATACTTTAGACGAATCAACTTCATTAAATAAAACGTCATTACTTATCGCTCTAAGATTTTCTCCAACAGCGTCAGGAGAAGAAATAGAAATAATTACTTCGTTAGTTAATGGGTCAACTCCACCAAGTTGCTTGTTAGTTCGCATGTTTCCCCTTGTCTCCACATGCTCACCATTAATAACTTTAAAAGAATCCAATGTTCTATCTAAAGCCTCATTGCCAATACCCCATTGCTTAGTGTTCATGCTTAGAACTGGAACATTTGTAATATTTTGGTCAATTAATTTATCTAGAGGTCTAAAGTAGAACGTCATGTTCTCCACCAAAACCCCATAACCAATACTTTTAGCGTGTTCTTGAATCCATTCCCAATAAGAGTGCCCAGCGATAGCGAGTTGCTCAAACTTAACATTGTTGTCTTCACCAACAAATTTAAACCCGTAGTCAGTAACAATCTCTTTAACTATTTCAGGAATAGATTTGTTTAAGAACACTTTGGTCGCAGATTCTTTTAAAGAAAAAGTTGAGCCGATGCAATGCACTTCCATGATTTGAGAGCGGCTACCTTCCACATTCTTTTTAATGAAAGAAACATAACCCACCCATGTTTTGCTTAGGCTTCCCTGCTTCCAGCCAAACTTAATTGGCACACCAGTCTTCACCAATTCAAACCATTTTGGGCTGGTTTGACCAAACTCCATAATTAATACATCATGGCAGTAAGGCTCTTGTATAAGTTCGACTCTTCTCGGCAAAAATGACAAAGAAGGTAAGGTAGGAAACTCCACGCTATAGGTGGTTCCTCTACGATATTTTGAAGAAGTAATTAACTCAGTCACTTGGCATCCTCAAAATAGTTCCAGGAGCAATACCGCTAGGGTCTAATATTTCTGGGTTGTAATCCATAATGTGATGCCATTTATCGCTACTAGAGTAGAGGCGTTGAGCAATAACATCTATGCGGTCTCCTTCTTTCCAGACATAGGTGTAATACTGTTCTTGAAGGCTAGGATAAATCCTAGTCACAGTAATCTGGGCTTTAGCGGTCCTTGAATCCACAGCCTTAAAAATTCTTCCAGTGGCATAGCGGCTATCAGAATAAATCATGGTTTAGGGTCCTTCTTTACTGTTGTCTTTTTAGTCCAGTCAAACTCATAGAGAGGTTTAGCAAAGTCAGGAAGACGACTTACAGTTATATCTACGTTTGTAAACACTGGAATCATATCTTCAGTAAAAATGGTGTGGCTAACAGAGAAGTTTTCAATAATAACTAGGTATCTTAAGTTTTTACCTAAATGCAATTCGACAGGATATGCACCTAAATACCCTATGTCAGAGGAAAGTCTGTTTCTCATAGAACTCATCAACTGGTATCCAAGCAAAGAGCGTAATAAATACTCTAGGTCGTACATTGTGCCCAATTCTTTAATTGCTTGAACTTCTTCCCAATAACTTGTAATACCATATTCGGCATTAGGTTGGGCTGGGTGATTACCTAGATGAGAATAAATATCTTTGATAGGCAATACAACTTCTGAATCTGGAATATAAAGACCTCCAACTTTAGGGGAAGGTATAAATGAGTCAGCGGGCTTAGTTCCCGCTAATATAGCATCAGCGTATTTCATGTCGTTCATGCGGTTTAACAATAAACGGAAATTAATAGTGCTACTTGTAACCCCAGAACCAATTAAGTTTACGGCGTCATTACCGCTAGTTACTAACCCCACGTCGACTTGAGGGGCTCCAGCATATCCCATTGTTAAAGTAGAAGGATTATATTGAAACTGAAAGCCATAACGTCTACGGTTAATGTTTCTATTACCATCGACACCTTTAATATCTTGAGGTTTAAAGAACTGTGCTTCTTTAGAAAGTTTTCCTGGAACAATATAACTCTGAATCATTCCTTTGTAAGCACCACTCTGATTCCAAAGTTGCGAAGCATACTTCACAGCCTTAGGGACGTTCCCATCCAAAACTTTAAAGTTTTTTAAATTTGTACTTTGAAAATACTGCTCTTTTACGGCAGGTAGGTTATAGATAACAGGCTTTCTATCATCGCCTATACCAACATACCCATTTCCTGTGCTGTTAGGTTTGTCTGGGGTAGTTGTGCCAGTGGTAGTTGGTTTTTTTGGAGATGTTGCAGTTGTAGTTGTTTTTCTGGAGTTTTGTAGAGCCTTGTTTGCCTCATTAAATTCTTTAGTTTTTGTTTGTAACCATCTTTCTAAAAACTGAAGATAGCGGTGGGTTTCATATGCCCAAGTAACGTCATCTACTTTTCCCAAACCTTTATTAGTAGGGACTATATTGTTTTTGTCATGTCTTTCATCAAACCCGTCAGGAAATTCACGGTAATCCTCAGGTCCTCCGTATTTTTTTAGCAGTGTAGACCAATCTGTAGAAATTACATCTGGTAATGAGCCTTTATTTGGGTCCACTGAATACACAAAGGCACTTTTTAAACCAGCAGTTAGCGATATGTTAGGTGCTCCAGTGTTATATTGAACGTTTACTGTAGAGCCAGATTGAAAACTAAAATCGTTATCAATTAAACCTCTAACGCCAACTGCATCGATTCCTTTAATCCAATGATTAGAAGTAAATTTAGAACTGAAGGCATTAATTCCAGCAGTTAGTTGCAAATAAACAACTCCGCTATTCACTGAATAGGAATTAATTTTAATTTTGGTGTATTTAATTCGGTTAAATGCGGAATCTGCCATTTCTTTAGCGGCATCTCTACACTTTTTTGCTAATCGTTTATTTTTACGAGCGATGTTTAGATTGTCATAAAGATATTGAGGTAAACGTTCTGGTGTAGCCATTAGAATCTCCCCATGTTAGAAGTTAAAGTGTCTGAGTCAATATACTCTTTAACAAGTTTGGCAAATCGTCTTGCTTCGGAGTCTGATGCTTGACCAATAGTTAAATTAATTACCACGTTATTTCCACCTCTAGGTCCAGGTCCATCACCACTACCTGTAGTTCCAATACTTCCACCCACATTAGTGCTAGTACTGGCTTGACCTAATACTTTTTGGTTTCTTCCTGTAGCAGCATTTGAAATTCCGCCTCCCATGCCAGTTTGACCAATTGCAGCACCTTTATACGACGAAGGAACCTTTAACCCGTTTCCAGCAGCACCGCTACTGAACCCTAATAACCCAGCGTCACCACTTCCCATCATGCCATTACTGGCTGAACCTGACGAGGCAGAACTATACCCAGCCCCACCCGAACTATCCGCATAATTTGCACCTAGGAAAGGAGAAGGGTCAATTCTTTGACCGCCTTTCCAAAGTTCAAAGTGAAGGTGAGGAGCCTGAGAAAACCCAGTATTTCCTACACGTGCAATTGGTTGACCCTGCTTTACTTGCTGACCAACACTGGCATCAAATCCACTGACGTGAGCATACAGCGTTGTATAACCGTTTCCGTGGTCTACTTTAATGTGCAAACCATAACTGTTGTTTGATGTGCCCATAGTGTTTCTTGCATTACCGCCCGTAAATGTCACAGTACCATCAGCCGCCGCCATAATAGGGGTACCTTCGGTTGCTGCCCAGTCAACTGCCCAGTGACCATTAGGGTGAAGTTCATCATATTGACCATAACGACAAACAATGTTTGCTTTACCTACAGGGTGAATAAGTTTAAAGTTTGCAGTGGCTCCACCAGTTGCGGTGTTTGAACCTGTGCCGATTAGATTTGGTCCACCATTACCGCCACTTCCTGTAAAGAAGTCATAAAGACCTTGACCAGCCATACTTCCCGCAAAAGAACCACCAGCATATGCCGCTGTCGAACCAATAATACCCACACCTCCAGTAGCAGCAGTAAGACCAGCAGCGGCACCTAAACCACCAAGGATACCTCCAACATCTCCTGCAATTCCACGCATGTCCCCTTCCATAATGTTGTTATACAAACTAAACCCAGTTAAAGCAGTACCAAGAATTGGAACCGCTTTGCCAAGACCTTTAGATAAAGCACCAGCCCCACCTTTTGCTAAAGCATTTGCACTAACAAATCTTCCTTTAGCGTCTACTACTCTTGTGCCACCTTTACCGCCCCATTTATACCCTTTAGGAAGTTTCTGTCCAGGCTTATATGTTTTACCACCAATCTGAACTCCTGCTCCACCGCCTTTACCGATGATTCCCTGCTTAGTTAACAAACGAGATAAGTAAGCACCACCAGCAACAGCCCCAATAAGTTGACCTGCTCCACCTAAAGCCATCGAAGCACCCGCAATACCACCAGCAATACTAGGGTCTCTTTGAGCGAGGTCAACACCAGCGTTAAGTCGAGCCATAGCCTTACCAGGCTCACTCTTTAAGAAGCCTTGCATTGCCTTATTGAATTGACCAATGTATTTAGTGGCTTCTTTCATACCCTCAATGTAAGCATCGGATGCTGCGTTCATAGTTGCGGCTTGAGAAGTGTTAGCAGAGTATTGAGATTGCATTGGGTTAATACCCGCTTCTTTTTGCAATCTTGCCATTAATTTGTCGTCACTTAAATCCATGTTTTTACCAGAAGCAGCATCAAGCATATATTGATAGGCTAACTGCTGCTGTGTCGCATCAAGACCAGACAACTGTAGGTTTTGTGCTAAAGCACCACCTTGCATCGAAGTCATCAACTGTTCACGGGTCAACTTCTGCCCACCAGTCATACGCTGGTTTAACTGGGCAAAGATTTGAGTAGGAGATAATCTCTCTCCAGTAATTGGATTAGTAGTGTAGATACCAAAGTTTCTCATCAACGCACTAGAAGTACTGCCCTGAGTTAACCCACCTAATGCTTGAGCCGCAGAAACGTTATCTATGTTTAAATATTTGGCGGCATTTGCAGTGGAACGTGCCAAAGTTGAAAATTGATTTTTATTAACGCCAGTAGTAGTCATGCTGACGCCCATGTTACTTAGAATAGCCGCAGTCGCTGCATCGTATCCTGGCTCGCTAATGCCGCCCTTCATAGCCCCGAAAGTGGCGTTGGCAATTCTAGTTCGTCCTCCAGCCCCCATACCTTGAATAAGGTTAGCCCCATAGAAAGCGGTAGAACGGGCTGTGGTCATGGCTACATCTGGCATAGCCATAAAGCCACCTACAACCGCACCTCCAGCAGCACGCAAACCGCCTTGAGCGGCACTGATGCCCATGTTCATGCGGTTAGCCCATTGGAATGTTGCCCCAGCATTTCCAGTAGGTGGCATAAAGCCAAACGAACCAAATGACTGGTTCATTACGTTCGGTGAACCAACACCATAACCACGGTTACCGAATCCACCGTTTCCTACTGGTCCCAGCCCACGACTTAAAGTGGTAGTGAATTTACCAGCAGTTTGAGAGAGTTTCTCTAGCAGCCTTTCCATTTTGGAAAGAGAATTATTCGCTGACTCTATATCGCCAACTAAGTTCTTATCCGCCACTGTCTTTCACCACCTTACCGCTTGCTCTGGCTATCTCTAACCAATTCAACCTTTCACGATAGGACATCTCACGTATTTCGCTCAACGTCCAACTTTTATACAACTTAGACAATGCTGCCCAGGTGTAAATTAAATCTTCGTAACTTACCAGACTAGAAGCGAAACAAGTCGCCGAGGTTAATCGGCACCTGCACTTCACTCTCGCAATCGGGGCAAGTAACTTTTACAGGGTCAAATTGTGGTCCAGGGTTGCGGTCTGAAATCTCTTCTGCAATTGTTCGTCTATCTACGATACCTAAAGCCTGAATTTGTGCTTTGCTAAACACAGGCTTACCGTCTATTTCTACAATCGTCTCTTCCAGCAAAGTCGTCAAGTTTTCTGCGACAGTCGCATCTTTGTTTGCCATCATCTTCTTCTGGGCAATTCCAGTAGGTAATGCAACAACAAACTCTTTGTTTTTGCCTTTAACGGTGAATGTAGTAGCGGTAGGGTCAGGTAATAGTCGAGTTTTTATGTCTTCAACTACGTTTATTTCCACAACTTTAAATTCTGAGCATCCTTCACAATACCCAGCAAGTTCTGCGGTTTCTCCAAATGTTGCACGATAAATACCGAGAAGTATTGCATCTCGGTCTCCTACTAGAAGTTTGTCTAGTATTTCTTCTGTTGCTTTAGTACCACCTAAAGAAACAGTGGCACGGTTTACTACGATAGAAAACATCTTTCCTGCATTATCTGCACGGATTAATGCTTCTTCATCTCTACCGTTTAGTTCTCTCACTACAGCAGTCTTGATGACCTCTCCGTTAATAACGGTCCCACCTGGGAGGTCAACAAGAATGTCTGTAGGAGAAACGATTTTTGGGGCTTCTACGGCTGGTTGTTCGGTTAGTGCTTGATTAAGCAGATTGTTAGCCTTATTAGGGTCTAGGGCTGCTTTTAAAACTTGTTCTTCCATTTTATTCTCCTTATTTTTTTGTTTAGATTACGGAACTAGGTAAGCCGAATCAATCATTGCGGCTGAACCAACATCAGTAAGGTCCTTACCCCAAATGACATCAAAACCTTCGTGCACTAAAGACATCTGCTCTACAAGGATAGCGTTGTCACCAGCGTTTAGGTCTGAGTATGCAAGAGAGGTAATCCATGCGTTGTATACCTTGAAACGCATAGAAACGTGGTCAGTGTAATCTCCAGTGTATGCACTGTTGTTTGCGGTAGCAGTTGACGCTAGAGGGTGGCTTAGAACATCGATGTCAATATCAACACGGAAGTTTTCTGCCGCTGTACGAGTTACAGTTCCCTGAACAGTCTGGAACAACTGGTTCATCCAACCCCAGTTCTGACTTGAACCTAGCACTACACCACGCTGAAGCGTTAGAGGAGCAAAGGAAGTCTGCCCTGGAATCTGGTGGACGGTGGTGTTATACCCACCTTCACGATAAGGGATGCTGTCTGTAGACACAGCCATACCACTCACAGAGGTAAACCCAAACGGAACTGCCGCTAACTTGGTTGCCCAGTCACCATAGTTTTGAGGAGTATTAGTTTCGGTAATGTTTCCATTAACTAACTCTCTGTTAGTAATGCTGTTTTGCGGCTTAAAAGTGACAAGAAACCTAAAGTTTCTAATCGGGTCAGTCGCAATGTTGGAGCGGTTATTTAGGATTGTAGCCATTGTTTTCTTTTCTCCTTAGGACTAGTTACCAGTAATTTGGCTTAGGTTGATAACTACGAATTCGGCAGGGTACTCAAGAGCCACACCAACCTGAATGTTTACTACACCAGTCGCAATGCTTTCTGGGGTATTAATGCTTGAATCTACCTTGACGTAATACGCCTGGGCAGGTGAGGTTCCACGCAAACCACCTTGGTTACGGTACTCATTCAAGAACACGCTAATAACGGTTCTCAACTGGTCCCATAGTTTTGCGTCGTTGTTGCGGAACACGGCGAACTCAGTTAGGTTCTGCAACTGCTTCTTCACATAAATCAAAGAACGTCTAGTGCTTACATACTTGTTAGCAGTACCATCCTGCTTTAGAGTGCGTCCACCCATTACAACTACACCAGCACCAGGAAGGTTTCTGATGGCGTTAACAGAAGTTCCGTAAACAGTGCTTCCACCGCTAACGTAAGTTCCGCTGTTCAGCGAATCTAGGTCTGCTGGGGTAAATGCACGCTCTAGTGATACTGCGGTACGGATGCTTGCGTTGATACCTGCTGGGGACTTAAATGGTCCGTCAGACTTGTCGGTAGCCAAGTAAATACCAGCAACTGCACCAGCAGGAGAAGTCTTACGCAAAGCCTGAGGGCTTCTTGCTAAAGGGTCCTGTACATAGTAGTTAGGGTAGTAACCAGCAGCCTGTGAAGATACTGTACGAGCAGTGATGTAGGCAATAGCCTGAGCAACAGTTAGGCTCGGAGCGGTGTCAATAATTGCAAAACCAGCACCAGCGTTAGCCCATGCAATCAAAGCATCGTGAACAGTTGCAAGGTTAGTTGATGCAGAAGCGTCACCATCTACCACTAACTTTTCGTATAGGTTAGGGGCAAAGATTACTAGTGGACGAGCAATCGAGTCAAAGTCCGAACTTCCGTCTGCTGGAACAACTGCGGTGTAATCGGCAGTTACTGGAGCAGAACCATCTGAACCACCAGTTAAAGGAAGTACAGCAGAAATTGCCTGAGTAGTTGGAGTACCTGTGCTAGACAAAGACAAAGTAATGTACTGCGAAGTTGCATTTACAACAGTCTGAGCATAGTCAGGAGAAGTAGCGACATCGAAACGCACATTGGTGAACTGCTCTACAATAACGTCGTTAGTTCCGCTTGCGTTGTTAGTGCCTAGGTAAGCAGTCTCTACTTCCTTTAGAACAGTTAGGTTGTAGTAGTTTGCGGTTGCAGTTCCTGAAACCTGAACACGTAGGTTGTTGCTGTCAGCACCCTTGTTTACAGAAGAGGCTGTACCAAGGTTTCCACCACCAGATTTTGGTAGTGAGACAGAAGCAACAGCGGCACCCGCACCAAGCACACGGCGAACATAAAGTTCTGAACCACCGTTTGCAAAGAACTGGTTAACACCAACAGTTGCTGGGTAAGTAGCGTTAAAGCCACCAAATTTCTGAACAAAGTCATACCAAGATGTAACTAGGGTTACAGTTGAAGGACCCTGAGGAAATGCACCAATTGCGGCACCAGCAGCATTAGCCGCTCCTGCGGATGCAACTGGAGCAGGTATTAGAGTCTCGTTTACATAGACTCCAGGACGACCATAGGTCATTTTATCTCCTTAGATTAATTTCGGGGGGTTCGATTTAGTGGCGGTTTAGTATTTCAATTTCGGCAATATCGATTTCATCAACCGTGTAGTACTGACGGTATGTGGTCTGTGCAATTTCACTTGTAACTCGCACAGTTACTGCATTGATAAACAAACGTTTTGCTTGTTCAACACTATCTCTTTTCGCAACATCAAGAACCTCTAAACGACGAACAGTATTGTCGTTTAAAGTTAATTGACCGAAACGGAAAGGAAGTTTCTGGTGTAGCAGTTGCGACAACAATTCTCTATCGTGTCTTGGCTGTCTAGCGTATGTGGTGATTTGGTAGTCAATGTTTACTGGTATAGGAAGTTCAATGTCCCAACCAAATTCAGATGTTTCTGTTGGTCCTAGATAACCAAACTGTTCGACACTCCCAGCAATACGTCCACGCATTTCACGGGCAACGTCACGCTGAATATCAATCATGTCGATGGTTATGTACGGATAAACCTGTGCTCGAAGTTCTTGGTCTGGTTGACCAAAGAACACTCCAACTTGACGTGGAGTTGAGTCGTCAGTTGAACGCTGGTCATTTACGGTGATGCCCTGAATTTGCTTACGTAAAGCCTCATCTTCTGAAAGTAAGAAAGTCATTTCATCTCCTTCCAACGCTTATCTAACGTGACCATAAAAGCATCGTTAACTACTTTAGGGTCGTTCATAAACTTGCGGATTGTGGCGGTAGGCTTAACGTTCTCATCGCCGTACTCATGAACAAAAGCACGGTCACTATAGTCAGGGTGAACTTTGGCAACAAATTTGCCATTCTCGTGAGTAACCTGCAAGGTATCAGCGACGTCTGCATCCCAGCCGTTTTGTATTGCATGATTACGCAATTGGGCGGTCATATACCTTGCGGTGTCCTGCTTTGCTTTCTGCGTAGCCTCTATAAGTTTCTTCACTTCTCATCGCCTGTACGTTGAGCAATTTTACCGCCAACGTAGCCAGCAATTATGGATAGCAAAACTTCTTGACCAAAGGTAGGTTTGATGGCTCCACCAACCGCTCTAATGAACTCTCGTCGTTCTTGAGGGTTGGGTATATCGCCAACACGTTCCCACCAAGGTTTCCAGTCCTTAGATGACATCGCAAAATCCTTTATTAAAGGTGCAGGGCTACGTTAGTAGATAGGCTCCGCATGGATACCTACACATCTAGAGTAAAAGAAAAGCCAGCATAATGCTGGCTAAACTTTGTTTGTGTTGAAATTAAGGTTTGTAATTACTTTTTACGAGCGTTCACGGATTGCCTAATACGCTTGGAAGCAGTTTTTCTAGCCCCTGAACCCAGTGCAACTACTGGTCCGTTCATAGGTAGACCAGCCTTACCAGCCCTGTTAGAAGCACTTAAAGCCTTCTTGTAACCATAACCCTCGTCAGGTCCTAGTCCACGAGAAATACCAAGTTGTTCGTCAGCCTTGGCACGGACCAATTTTTTAACTGCGTCTTTTTTGAGTGATGCTTTAGCCTTTTTACCTGCACCAATAACATTTTTACTAACAGGCGTACCGTTTAGATTGCGACCCGATGCCTTTATTGCTGCTTTGCCTTTACTCGGCTTTGTTTTATTATTTAGCGGCATTATTTCTTTCCTGCTTTCTTTTTAAATGAAGGACTAGTTTTACCGTATTTTGAGATTGGTGCTCTTGCCTTGCCATTTAGCCCAGTAACACCTGCTGGAAACTCGCCACCTTTAATGGCTTTTTTCATTTGAGCGTTTGTTTTTACACCCATTAGTCCCCATGTTTGCTTATCCGACTTTCCAGATTTATCTAGGGGAGGTTTTCCACCATCTCCCGTAACAGGGGATTTGTATTCTTTACTGGTCTGATAAGTGACTTTTTTACCGTCAGGCGTTCTGGCAGAACGGGTAGTTACTTTGCCAGCCTTACGAACTGGCTTTGGTGTTTTAGCCATTATTTCTTTCCTGCTTTCTTTTCACGCTTGTCTTCGGCTTTCTCGCCTTTTTTACCCTCACGCTTCTCGTGAGCGGCTTCTTTAGCCTTGATACCCTTGATAATCTTGGCATCAATCTTCTTGTCTTCAGCCATAGTCTTAGGCTTCTTAGCCTTACCATGAGCATCGTCAGCCTTCTTAAAAGCCTTCTTCTCATCTTTTTCGGTTAGACCAGCCTTACGGAGCATCGCTGCATCCTTCTTCTTGTCTTTAGACTCGGTGTACTTACCTTTTTCGTATGACGGTTTCTTAGCCATTAGTAGGCTCCTTCTTGCAGTTGCAGTTGTCGCAGTTACAATCCATTTTTACTTCTTTCCTCCACGGACTTTGCCTAGAGAGTTCTTCTTGCGGGCTGCAAGACTCTGGTCACGCTTCATGTTAGGGTTCTTCTTTGTCTTACATGCTGGACATGTTCCACAAGTACAAGGTTTCTTTGCAGCCATTACTTACCTGCTTTCTTTGTGTAAGTCTTTACTGGCTTGCCGCCACGAGCAACAATAGACTGGTTGACTCTCTTAGTAATTTTAGTGTTTTGACCCTTACTTCTAGGTGTAACTTTTTCTCCTACACCTTTACCAAGTTCCCTATCAGCCTTATTAAACGCTCTATAAGCCTTTTCTTGCTTAGGAGTAAAATCTCTAGCATCTTTCCAGGACTTACCTTCTACGCCTGTTTGTTTTGCAACTTCTTTAGTTGCACGAAATCGGACTGTTTGACCTGCGTATTTCTTGGTGTCTTTGGCTAAGGTCTTTTTAGTTACTGCCATTTACTTCTTCTTTCCTGCTCTACGCTTGTTCTCTTTAGCCACGTTCTTAGAGTGGCTCATGGCTTGAAGGTTTTTCATGCCATCCCGACCTTTACGCCCACCATTATCTTTATGGTCAACATCAGTATCTTTACTCAGTTTACCATGTTTGCTTTCGTAGTCTGCTCTAGCCTTATTTTTACTTGTGGTTTTCCAAGTACCATCTTTTTGCTTAGTTTTGTAGACATAGATTGGTCTGCCACCATTGGCTTTAGAGCCCTTATAGGGTCCAAACTTCTTAGTCTCCGCCATTGAACTGCCTCCCCATATTAGGGTTATTTGATGAGTTTTTTTCGCTGTTACAACCCATACACCAATTTTCTGGAGATTTCTTTAACTCTCTAGCCTCAGCCATTGTCTCAGCCATGGCAAACCCACCATCATGATTTGGGCTGTCGCAAACAACCTCATAGCCATTACCGTTTTGCTGGTCCCACTTATGGATAGTAACTGTACTTTTTTTAGCCATTATCTATGTCTCGCTGTCTTCTTAGCAATCTTCTTAGGCTGAGGAACAAACTGCTTACCAGCCTTTCCACCATCACCCTTTTTCTTCGCACGGTTAGTAGCAGCCTTCTCACCAGGAGTTAGGTCCTCCCAAGCCTTCTTTGGAAGATAGCGTTTCTTACCCTTAGATGGTTTTCCATCTGAGGTAGTCCACTCTTCTTTAGTCCACTTGTCTAGTGACTGTTGAGGTTTTGCTTTAGCCATTAGTTCTTGTAGCCTCCGCCAGCCTTCTTGTATTCTGCGGCTAGAAGTTGTGCTTTACGGGCAGACCACTCACCTGGGTCTCCGCCCTTAGTACCTGCTTTAATCTTTTTAAATAGACGTTCACGAAGTTCTGGCTTAGTATAGTTGCCAGCCTCATTGACCCTAGATTTACTTTTTGCTGGTTTTTTTGCTGCCATTACTTAACTCGTTTTTCTCTAACCGTAAACTTAGTTGCTTTCTTGGTGCTTCCAGTAACTACACCGCTGTATCGGTTTACAATGTTTTGTTTTCCTTTAGTGGGCGAAGTTGAACGGGCTCTAGTTTTACTTTCAGCCACTTCTCTCGAATTAGAATCCATGTTCATTAATGCTTCTTGACGACCTTTAACACCTTTTGCTAAAGGAGCACCTGCTGCTGCTCGTGCTTTAAACTGCTTAGGACTTAGTGAACTAGCCATTATTTTTTACCTTTCTTCTGTGGGTTCTCTTTATGCCACTTACGAGTCGCCTTTACGCCATCTTTAACTGTCTTAGAGCCAGCAACCTTGGTAAGGTTCATCTTGTCGTATTTGCCACCTTTTTTATCGGTGTGGTCAACGATTATTTCGCCTTTTTTATTCTTAGTAACTGTGTGGCGTACACCGTCTTGAGTCTTTACTTTAGCCACGATTCCTCATGTTCTCCACCGCACCTTTAACAACACCTTTAACAGCACCAGTGTAGTATGCTGTTTTGACTTTACGTAAAGAAACACCTTTTTTAGCGGCAAACTGTATTGCACTTCGCACCGTCTGTGGGGCAATTTCATTAGCAACTTGATGTTCACGGTCAACATATAACTGACGTTCAGCAGGAAGCATAGACGTATCTTTAGCAATTTTCTTTTGCTTACGACCTGTAGTCATTACGCCTTTAGCATAAGCCTCAGCGGTGCTTTTAACTATGGCTGTTGGTTTTAACTTTTTAGCCATTACCATTTAACCTTGTCTGCCCAGTATGCCGCAGACATCTTACCTTTAGAAATGTTTGCTGAATGACGAGCCTTGAACGATTCACGACGCTTACGATAAGACGCAGACTCTCCTTCTTTTTTAGGAGAACCAGAAACACCTTGCTGTCCAAAACGAATAGTCTTAACTTGGTCACCCTGTTTAGCAACAACAATGTGTGACTTAGTTGGATGGTCTGGAGTACGCTTAGGCTTGTTGTAGCCTGATACACCAGCACGGGCTAGTCTAGGGTCTTTAGATGTAGGCATTATTTGTCCCTCTTAAATCCGACCTTCTTGCGAGGTCCTTTACCTGTAGTACTGTAGCGGCTGTGAACCTTTTCTCCAGCAGTATCGGTAGGGTTCTTTTTAATGTTACCTTTGTGCTGTGCCTTTACGGTCTTTTCGCCTTTACCAATAGAGTCTTTAGTGTTTGACACATTGGTCTTATGCTGCTTTTTTGGTCTAGGTAGAGCCATTATTTTTTCCTCGTTTTCTTCTTTACTTTTTTAGGAAGTTTCTTCTCTGGTGTGTGTGCTTCCCATTTAGCCGCCATTTTAGGGTCATTAGCATACATCCATTTACGTTGTGCTTCAGACTTAAAAGGCATGACTACCAACTACTTAGGGCTACACGTCTCCAGGTGTTAGTTGCTACACATACATATAGATAACCAGATGCGTAGGCTAATTGTCCTGCTGTACCTGAAGAAGTTGCGGTAGCGGGTACTGCGGTCCATGGACCAACTTTAGTGTCTAGGTAATCTAGGGCAGTATTTAGGGTTCCGCCCCAAGAAGACTGTCCTACAGTGGGTTTAACTAGTGGCATATTTTCTACTCTCCGTAAAGGTCAGAGCCGTAAGTACTTGTTCCGTATCCGTAGGTTCTGAATTCTGATTTAGATGGCAAAGCATAGTTTTGGAACTGTGGGTCGTTTACCAATTCTTCGGGGTTCATTTGGTTACAATCCACGGTGACTACTGCCCAGCGGTATCCGAAAGAACCTCTTGGTAGTACTCTGGTAGGAACAAAGACTTCTCCTCTGTACACAATTCTATCTTTAATGTGGTTGTTAGAATCGGTTAAAAGTGTAGGTAAAAATCTGTTTACTTCTCCTACGTTAATTACAAGGCGTAGGGTGTCAACAACATAGAAACCACGTTCATTCATGACGTTTGTACCACGAACAAACTGAGCCATAACTACAGGCATTTTTATAGGCAACATCCAGCGTCTACCTTTTTCAGGAACAGACGAAGAGACATCATAGATGTCATCTACAATGTCTGTATAGTTGTCTCTTAAGTAGTACTCTTGCCATCTCCACCAATCAACATCTACACCAACGGTAGCACCTAGTTCTTCGCCAATTCCTTCATACATGGATTTGGCTTCATAATCTATGCTGAATTTACCGTTATCGGCTCCGCCACCACGCATTACTTAACTCCATAAACAGTCCAAGAGAATCCAGGGGTTGTAGTAGCGGCAGAAAAGTAAAGTGCGGTTACAGGGGCGGTTACGTTGGGGTTAGTACCAAACCCAAAACCACTTCCGTTAGTCCAAGTAACATTTTTATTGGTTAGGTTATATCCAGGCTCAATTATTTCTATGTTAATTATTTCCCCTGTACTAAGGCTTGAGCCATTGCCAATGTTGTATGACGCACCAGAAGTAGTAGAATTTAATGAAGTTGACCCATAATTGCTGTAGGTATAGGCATACCCAGTAGTAGTTGTGCTATTAATCTTTAACGAAAATGTTCCTGTACCTGAGGTTGCTCCTAAAAAGACAACAACTAGTTTTCTGTACCCAGTTGAGACAAGGCTTGTTGTTAACGCAATATTTGACGAAGGACCTCCCGAATAACTTATTGCTCCAGTGGCTAGTTCAGTATATTCAGCAGGAACTGGAGTTCCTTTGTCTCCAGCAACAGTGATGTTCCATGAGGAAATAGTGCCTGTACCAGAAGTATTATCCGAAGTGAAGATAATAGTAAGAGTTGAAATGGAGGTAATTACACCTTCCATGTAATTTGTTGGAGTAGCGGAACTAGCAACTCTTATCCTTGTTCCCTGAACCAAAGCACCAATTTTATTTACGGTGATTGTCTTTGAACCAGTACCAATGCTCACAGAAGATGTAGAAGTAATCCCGTCAAACCCAGCCCCAGTCGCTCCAGTTGCCCCCGTAGCACCAGCCGCACCAGTGGCACCAGTAGGTCCCGTAGCACCCGTAGGTCCAGTAGCACCAGTAGCACCAGTAGGTCCAGTCGCTCCAGTCGCTCCAGTGGCACCAGTAGCACCAACGTTACCTGCAACAGTAAAAGTCCATGCGGTTATGGTTCCCGAACCACCAACAGTATCGACATCTACAGTTATAGATGAGTCTAAAGTAAGAGAAGTAATAACACCTTCAACATAATTGGCTGGAGTGCCAGTGTTCACAACTCTAACTCTTGTACCAATGGCGTATGCACCAGTAGATGCAACAGCGAATACTTTAGAGCCTGTGCCAACGGCAACAGAACTTGTGGAAGTTACTCCGTTAAATCCTCTACCGTTGGTGCCGTTAGTACCGTTAGTACCGTTAGTTCCCGCATCACCTTTGGGAATAGAGAAATTAAATACCGCAGCAGATGAAGTGCCAGCGTTGGTAACGGTTGCTGAGGAACCAGGAGAACCTGTTGTTACTGTACCGACAGCAATAGTAGCCGCTGTTCCAGTAGCACCAGCAGGTCCAGTCGCTCCAGTAGCACCAGTGGCTCCAGTAGCACCAGTAGGTCCAGCCTGGTTTTGGTATGGAAGTTTATTTACGCCATCGTTATTGGCACCGTTCCATTTAGTTGTGCCATCACCAATCTTAAAGTATTTGGTGTCTGTCTCGTAGCCAATTTCACCAGCAGCCAGAACAGGGTTGGCAGAGTTCCAGTTAGCCGCAGTATCTCTACGTACTTGAATAGTGGTTTTTACAGGCATGAAATCTCCTAAAGTCTTATTTTATTGTAGGGCTAAACTTAGTTAGATAAAGCCTGAACCTGAGCCTCTAGTTCTTCCACCTTAGTCGCTAGTAGTTTTACTGCCTCAGCGACTAGTTTTAGGTCATCAGGGCTTACATAACCGTCTTTACCAAATTGTTCTAATAATTCATTGAGGTTCATTAAGCCCACGCTCCAGCGATAATTCCAGGTGCTCCTGTACCAATCTTTTGAATTTCCAAAAGCGTTCCTGTTTGTGCTGTAGCAGAGGAGCCACCACCAGTAGAAATTTGGTATTTAAACTCCACAGTTCCACCAGTTGTAGCATTAGTTCTAAAGAAACCTTCTACTAGAATTGTGGCTCCAGTAACGCTGGCACTAAGTGACGGGCTAACGCTTACAGCAGAAGTAGAAGTAGTTCTAAATGACTGAACACCACCAGAAGTACCTGAAGCAAAAACCGCACTATAGTTTATTGCTACAGGAGTTTGGCTAAATGTAGGAACCAACTGAATGGCGGCAGGTACTGCTGAGAATGTAAAGTTAACACCTAAATTCAAACGGAAGTAGTAAGTCTTAGCCGCTTCCAAAGTAAGTGCTCTAGCACCTGCCTGGAAAATAGATTGAGACGAGTTAGTGGTAGCCGCAGTTGCGTTTGCGTTAGAAAATACACGGGCAATTGCTGGAACCATTAATCTTCCAGTAGCAGTACCAGATGTAACGGCATAAAAGATGTCGCCATCGTAGTCCATAGCACCAGAGGTGGCTGTTGGTGCAACAGAGTTGACTTGGAATCTAATTGGCTCTACGCTTCCAGAACCTGCTGCAAGAATTAAATCGCTTGTTAATGTTCCGCCAGTAAATGTTCCACCAACAGTAGTCCAAGTAGGGGTAGTTCCAGAACCACCAGAAGTTAATACCTGACCGTTAGTGCCTGAAGCACCTGAGAGAAGTAGTCGTCCGTTTATGTCGAAAGTTGATAATTGTTTTGGCATAGGCTAATCCTATCCAGTGATAACTAGTGTGTAGTTGCTCAAAGTTACAGAATTTGCGAATGTAGCAACTACAGCAGAGGTAGTTGCTGTAATGTCACACTCAACCAGAGTAGCGGTGGAAGTAGAAGTGTCATAAACTTGAGCAGTCACTAGGTTAGTTGACCATGTATTAGTCCATGAAATGGTGGTTCCTGAGCCAGCACCCACTTGAGTTGCTTTTCTAGCGATATTTGTAATTGCTCCAGAAGAGCCGTTTACAGTTGTAACACCTGTTGCCGATGTTAGATAGGTGCTGCTATCTACAGAGCCGTCTGCTTTTAAAAACTGGCTAGATGTTCCAGATGTTTTTACAAACGAACCAGCAGTCATTGCACCAGTAATAGTGACGGCTGAAGGCAAAGACAATGTTACAGAACCTGTTGAAGCAGAAGCAGTAATTTGGTTTGTAGTTCCAGCAATGCTAGAAACGCCTGTGCTTGAAGTTAAGTAAGTGCTGGTATCGGCAGAAAGAACTCCGCCAGTGCCCAGTTTTACAAAGCCAGAGGTGCCTACGCTCGGTAATTTTATAGAAGCACCGCCAGTAGAACCAATAATAACGTTTGCTGTGTTGGTACTACCAATAGTTACGTCACCATTAACACCAGTTGCACCTCCCGCACCAGCCACAATAGAAACTGACCCACCGACACCATCGGTTACGGAAGACGCTGCACCACCGACTATAGATACGCTACCACCACTGGTTCCTAGACCTGAACCTCCAGCGGTTGCTGCACCACCTGTTACAGATACGCTACCACCATTTGCTGGACCGCCAGAGAACGACGTAGCACCAGCAGTTAAAGTCATAGACCTACCAGTGCCAGTGGCTACTGAAGGTAGTGAGATGGCAAGAGTGGCTCCAGAACTACCTGTAATTGAGGTAATACCGCTTATTGCCTGAGCCGCAGAAGAAGATTGTATTGCGGTAGTACCGATGTAAAGGCTTGGAAGATAAGTAAACCCAACAGTTCCAGAACTAATGTTGGACCCGCTCAATGCGGTTACGTTTGAGCCGTCTCCATAGAACCTAGTGGCGTATAGGTAACCTCCGTAGTTTAGTCTAGTTGTACCAGAAGGGGTTGTGGTGCCACCATCGAACTGACCTGTGGTTGCAGTTGTTCCATTGTATTCAACAAACGATGCTGACGCTGAACCTGCGGTAACACCTCTGTCTCCAGGAACTGTTCCGCTACCAAGGTTTGAAGCGTTTAGGCTTGTTAGGCTCGCACCAGAACCGCTGAACACAGTCGAAGTAAGCGTTCCAGTTGAAGGGTTGAAACTTAGTTTTGAAGATGAAACCTTTTGAGGCAAGTTACCTGAAGTTGTGGTAACCCATGTAGGGTACATGGTTGCGTTAGTAGTAGTGTCATCAGTAATCGCTGTGTTGGTAGCATTGGTTGCGTTTGTAGCGTTAGTAGCGTTTGTTACAGCGGTAGAGCCAATAGCGGTAACAATGTCAGAGGCTGAAGCAACTGTAACCGCACCAGTTCCAGCACCCTTTAGAAGTGAGCCAGAAGTAAACGTGGTTGCCCCAGTACCGCCAGAGGCTACAGGTAGGGTGCCTGTTGTAAGGGCTGAAGTAGATGTAGCATAAAGTGCTCCACCGCTAGTAAACGAGGTAAGTCCTGTACCACCCTTAGTTGTACCAATAGTGGTAGCGTTCCAAGTTCCAGTACCAACAGTTCCTAGGGTAGTAATAGAAGTCTGACCTACGTATGTAGAAGCAATGTCTACAGAGTTAGCCCCAACAGTAATTCTGTCAGCAGTTCCAACAACATTTATTTGGTTTGGGTTTGTGCCGTCTGGTGCTAAACCATTACCAGCAAGAACAGTTGATGAACCAGAGAACTGAGACCAAGCAATTGCAGTTGTACCAATCGCAGTAATTACTGCTGTTTGAACAAATCCGTTTCCACCATTGACAGTACCTGCCAAAACATAAGTAGTGTCACCTGCTGCAACTTCTGGAGTTGAGTTAGAATCTGTGGCACGGGTAAATACGAACGAAGTTGTGTTTCCAACAGCACCGACAGAAGTTACGGTATAGATACCGTTTTCCAATCCTGCTACTTGGTTCTTAATAAGAACACGGTCTGTTACGGTTAAAGACTGACCGTCAATAGTTATTGCGGTCCAGTTAGAAGAAGTAGCAATAGTAAGAGTAGCACCATCACCGCTAGTACCATTTGAATAAGTAGTGGTAATAGTTCCACCAACAAGGTTTCCAGCAGTACCTAGGGCACCTGTAGTAGCGTAGTTAACCGCAGGGTGAGCATTAAGACCAGCGGCAACACTGTCTACATACTTCTTGTTAGTGGCATCGTAATCGCTTGAAGGGTCTTTAAGACCAGTAATTTTGTATCCGTTAGAGCCGTTTGAACTCTGAAGGTCAATTGCTCCACCCATGGTTAAGCCAGTTAAAGTACCTACGCTTGTTAGGGATGAAGAAGTAGAAGTAGAAGTCAGCAAAGTTGCTGAAGAAGGAATTGTAGTTCCATTTACAGAGGTAACTCCCGCAAGAGAGGTTACATCTCCAGAACTGTTTCCGATAGATACCGATTGAGTACCAATGTAGAACGTGCTTCCACCACTAGCAATCGTTTTCCAACCAGAATTGTCACGATACTTTAATACGTTTAGCGTTGAGTCATACTGTATGCGACCAGTTCCAGTGGTGAGTAAGTCAATAGAAGCAGTGGATAGGTTACCAATTACAGCACCCTGAAGTTCTAAACCGTTCAGGTTGATTGGTGTCAAAAAGTTACGAGCCATTTACATTCCTATGATAAGTAGGCAGTGCCAGTACTAGCAATGCTAAAAACTATGTTTAAATTATTACTGTCTACGTGGTAAACGTTGCCTTCAATATTAAAAAGTGCTGAATCAACTGTTGTTACGTTTGGTTTAAAACCAAGGTTATGATTAATGCTCCAAGTAGAGGATACCGCATTTTGCGTGTGGGTATACGCTATAGTCTGAGTTGGTCCAGCAGGTCCTTGAGGTCCAGCAGGTCCAGTAGGTCCCGTAGCACCAGTCGCTCCAGTTGCTCCAGCAGGTCCTTGAGGTCCTCTTTGACCTGGAACTCCAGGCAAAGTATTAATGTCTACTTCAGGTTGCCCTTGGTCATTTGGTACACCAAAATTAGGGTCGCTATAAGTCGGACCTGGGGGAGAAACTACGCCAGGACCAGATTGTAGTAAGCCAATATCAACTTCGGGTTTTGGAGGAGTAGGCATTAGATTACCACCGTACTTCTTCTAGCAGTGAAGAAGTTTCCGCCCTTGTATTCAATAGACTCACCAGTAAAGTAATCCACTGTAGATAACGACCAGTAAGTGCGTTCGGCTATACGAAGAGTCTGGTCAGAGGTTAACGATAGTGAGAAAGTGTATGCCTTAGAAACATTTGTTTCAACCTGACCAGTTAAACCTGTTAACGATACTGCCGTGGTTCCAACACCAGTAACTGTAAATGTAGTAGAGCCAGCAGTTACTACGGTGTAAACTCCATCAACAGCGTCATCTACATCTGTAACTACTACGCTGTTTCCAACTGCTAGACCGTGAGCAGCACTAGTGGTGAACGTTACGGTGGTACTACCAGAGGTTCTAACGGCATCAGTAATAACATCTGTGCCGCTGCTGCTCACAGACAAAGTAAAGTTCTGCACCGTTAGAACTGAGCCTCTTTGGTTCAACAATTTTGCTGTGAACAACTTTCCAGCAAAGTTATCGGTATAAGT
>Ga0315903_10000582_pt1 | contig 55148 bp, 64 predicted proteins | sample LakEriMetagenome_7_FD_203524 | JGI IMG/M metagenome (GOLD analysis project Ga0315903, IMG submission 203524) | Freshwater fungal communities from buoy surface, Lake Erie, Ohio, United States - Buoy 2 MA119 | ecosystem: Environmental > Aquatic > Freshwater > Lake | place: USA: Lake Erie, Ohio... | reverse complement strand
TCTGAACCTGACGCTTATTCTAATTTTGCAGCAGATAAACCGATGCCTTCAGATGGTTCATTTAGCGGCAAACTGGCTTGTGGTTTCGCCAAATATAAGGGCCAGTTGAAGAAAGACGGTAATCCAATGTGGCATTGTCCATATAAATTTGGATTTAATTATTATGCCTTAAGAGATAAGGATAATAAAATAATTAAAACTTTCCTAGAGGAAGACATGAATGAGGCGTTTAAAATTGCCAAAACAGAAGAAAAAGTTACCAAAGAAGCTTACTTAGGATGCCCAAAGCACTTGACATCCTAGACAGAAGTGTTAGGATTGGGGTATGATCCCGCTATTCAAGTCTCACTTTTCCTTTGGGAAAAGCATTCTTACTCTAAATGAACCAGAGAAGCAGAAACAAGACGGTCCAGACAGCATCATTTCAATTGCCATTGAAAATGGATTGAAACAGCTTTATCTTGTCGAAGACTCTTTAACTGGATTCTTGACCGCTTTTAAGAATTGCAATAAGTATAATATCCAGCTAAAGTTTGGTCTCAGGATTAATATCTGTAATAGTTATGAGTCTATTGACTCCTCTACTAGCAAGCTTATTCTTTTTGCCTTAAATGATTGTGGGTTTAAGGATATTAATAAAATCTATACTTTTACAAATACTGAAAAAAACTCGGTAATTGCTAATTTTGATTTAGTAGAGCGCCTAACAGATAATATTTTAATTGGCGTTCCGTTTTATGACTCGTATGTTTGGAAGAACAGATATACATTCTCTAATTGTATGCCTGATTTTCTTGATAAAAAAGATGTAGTTTATTTTACTGAAGACAATAAATTGCCATTTGATAAAATTACCAAGCAGTTTATTGAGTCTAGCGGTAAAGAAAATATCGCTGAAGCTAAAAGTATTTATTACAAAAATCGCGACGACTTTCCTGCTTGGGTAACTTACAAGATAGCTTGTAATAGAAATATGGGTAAAAACCAAAGCCTTTCGGCTCCAGAGCTTGGAGGATGTGGCAGCAAAGAATTCAGTTTCCAATCTTGGAAGGAAGCATCATGAACAACCTTTTAAAACAAAAAATTAATCAAAAGTTCGTAGTGTTTGATACTGAAACAGAAGGCTTGTCTTTGACCGACTCTCGTCCTTGGCAATTGTCTTGGATCGTTTGTAAAGGAGAAGAGATTCTTGAAGAGCATGATGAGTTTGTTCTGTATGATGATTTGAACGTATCTGAAGACGCCGCCAAGATAACTGGATTCAACAAAGAGAAATATCTTTCCAGAGCAAAGCCACCTATGGAGGTTTGGAAAAGGTTTGCTAATTACCTGTACGACAAAGATAATATTTTAGTTGGGCAGAATATTCTTGGCTACGATATTTATATTTTAAATACTATGATGCGTGGCATTGGCATCCAGAATGATTGGAGTTTCGTTGAAAGGATGCTTGACACCAAGGCTTTAGCCACTGCATTATTCAAGGACATAAAGCCGTCTGGAGACTTGCTGCCTTGGCAAATGAAACTGATGAACCATAGAGAGAAAGGACTTAAAACAAGTCAGGGCTTTTTGCTTAAGCAGTTTAGTATTGACCATGATCCTTCAAAGCTCCACGATGCTTTGTATGATATCCAAATGAATTATAAGATTTTCCGCAAGCTAATCATGCAGGTTGACGTATGAACAACTTATTAAATTCGTTTCAAAAGTACGAGCATCCTGTTCCCCCTGGTGTTCGTCTCCCAGAGATTAAGATCGATGCTCGCTATTATCAAGAGCTTGGCATCGATCCATCAGTTTCAAACGTAGAGTTTTTGCGGCAGCTTTGCTTGAGGGCCGTAAGAACAAAGGGCATAGATAAACTACCTAATAAAAAAGACTATTATGAACGAGCAAAATACGAATTGGCAATCTTTGAAGAACTTGGTTTCGTTGATTACGTTCTGCTTAACTGGGACATTCTTAATTATGCTCATGAGCATAATATTCCTACTGGTTATGGGCGTGGTTCTGCGGCTGGCTCTCTCATTCTTTTTTTAATCGGCGTCACGAATGTAGACCCTATCAAGAACGGATTGTTTTTTGAGCGATTCGTCTCAAAGAGTCGCGCCAAGAAGATCATTGTAGATGGAATTACTTATCTTGATGGGTCGCTGATGCCTGATGTTGATAACGATATTGAGTTTTCAAAGCGTCAGGAAGTTATTAATTATATTAAAACAAAGTACTCAGGTAAGACTTGTAAGATTCTTACAATGAATACTCTTACTGGCAAACTTTGCATTAAGGAGTGCGGCAAGATTGTTGGCGAAATGTCAGAAGATGAAGTTAATGCCGTAAGCGATATTATCCCAAAGCAATTTGGTAAGGTCTTTGCCCTTAAAGATGCTTATGAAGAAAGTGAACAATTCAGGGCGTTTTGCGATAAGAACCCAAAGATTTATAAGATCGCCAAGAAGATCGAAGGTCTAAATAAAAATACTGGCGTTCACCCATCTGGTATTTCTATTTCTTATTACAATAATGAAGAAATCATGCCGTTGCAAAAGACAGGTGACGGCGAGATCGTCTCCGCTTATGATATGAATAACGTGTCGGAGATTACTGTTAAGTTCGATATTCTTGGACTGAGAACATTAACTGTTGTTTATGATACTTGTCAAAGACTTGGGTTAGACTTCAAGAATCTTGATTTTGATAATGGTTCAACATATAAATTCTTGCAGGATTTGTCTAATCCCAAGGGCTTGTTTCAGATTGAGGCTAATACCAACTTCCATGTTTGTAAAAAGGTAAAGCCAAGAAACATGCTTGAACTTGCATGCGTTTTGTCTCTAGCCCGACCTGGCGCATTGGATTTCTTGGATCAATATGCCCGATATATTGCTACTGGACAATTCCAATCTGTTCATCCATTCTTTGATGATATTCTAGGTATCACTGGCGGCATTCCTATCTTCCAAGAGCAGTTGATGAAGATGATTGTAAAGGTAGGTTTTACTCTTGATGAGGCTGAAACTGTTCGTCGTATTGTAGGCAAAAAGAAAGTAAGTGAGATGCCAGCGTGGCAGCAGAAGATCAGAGAAAAAGTCGCCACCAATAATCTTGAAGCTAGTGTTGCAGATGTACTTTGGAAGGTGGCAGAAGACAGCGCCAACTATTCATTCAATGCTTCTCACGCCGTATCTTATGCTACTCTTTCTGCATTAACTACTTATCTTAAGTTTAATCATCCAAAAGAATTCTTTCTCGCTTTGCTTAGGTCTTCCAAGCATGAGCCAAATCCACACGAAGAGATTGAGTCGATTTCTCAGGAACTATCTTTCTTTAATATCAGACTTCTGCCACCAGATCTTTCTAAGTCCAAGGCAGACTTTGAAATTGAGGGAGATAATATTCGCTTTGGTCTTAATGCAATCAAAGGCGTATCTGATAAAGTATTGACCCATCTTCTTGAGTTTAGACAAGAAGAGTTTGCCAATAAAATCGACTGTTTTGATGGAGCAAAAGAAGCTGGTGTCAATATCGGTGTTCTTTCGTCGTTGATTCAAGCTGGTACGCTTTCTAGCTTCAGCGAAAAACGATGCCGTTTGGTTCTTGAAGCTCAGACTTATAATATTCTAACAGACAGAGAAAAGCGTAATGTTAAGCTAGTGGGGTCAAAATATAATTACGATGTTCTCAACTCTATCGCTGATTTAGTTAAAAACAAATCAGTTGGAGATGACGGTAAGCCATTCATGAAGGAAAGTCGTTATGAAACATTTAAAAATAAGTATGAGCCGTACAAAAAGATTTACGACATGAATAAAAAATACGAGAAGTTCGCTAATTGGTTTTTTGAAAAGCGTCTTCTTGGCTATAGCTACACTCATAAATTAAAAGAAGTTTTTAATGACGGAGAGGATAGACTTCACAATACCTACGAGGCTTCCCAAGTAGAAGTTCGCCAAAATGTTAAAATGGTAGGCGTCGTCAAAGAGTCTCGTAAAAAAGTTAGTAGGGCTGGTCGTCCATATTTATTGGTTAAAATTTCAGATGAGTATGGTCAAATGACCTGCCGCTTGACTGATGGCGGCAGAGACGATAAGTTTACCCAGTACTATGAAGGTGGAGGCAAAACTCCAAAGGAAGATGATATCGTTGTGGTTTACGGCTCAAAAGCCGATGACTCAATTTTCCTAAATGGCTTGACAATCCTCACAGAAAAGATATACACAAAGTTATCACAGATCGAAACTTAAGTGTAAAAATGAATACAGTGCAAGATATTAACTTCACTCCTAAAGTAAGAAGAGCTTTAGATGTCGCCAAGCAGCGTTGTGCAGAAAATAATCAGCAAGAAATTACTGACGAGTTTTTGCTACACGCGATTCTTTTTTCAGAATCGATGATCGTCAACATGGTATTTCAATCGCTTTCGATTGAAATCAAAGACGTTATCTTCGCCTTATCTAAAACTCTTCCTTCAAACAAGAAGAAGATATCTGCAACTTCGATCAAGTATAGCCAAAACGTAATTAAAATTGTCAACGAGTCTTACGCTATATCTCAAAGTTTTAAGCAGAACTATACTGGAATAGAGCATGTGTTTCTTGCTCTATTGAGAAATTCAGACAACATAAAGAAGTTCTTTAAAAAGAATGGCGTCGATGTCGGATTTATTTCCGAGAAAGTAGAGAAAGAATGCAAGATGCTTTCTAATCCTGTTAAGAAACCAGTCCAACAAAGAGGCCAATCTCAACAAGATAATTTAATTTCTGCTTTTTGTTCTGACTATAATCAGATGGCGGTAGACAATGGGTTTGATAATATTTTCTTCAGGGAAAAGGAAGTTGCAAAAATGTCAGAGGTTCTTTGCAGAAAACAGAAAAAGAATGTAATTTTAATTGGAGAACCCGGTGTTGGCAAAAGCGCCGTTGTTGGTCTTTTGGCTAAGAAGATTGTTTCTTGCGAATGCACAGAGTTCTTGCTGAATAAAAAGATCATATCTCTCAATCTATCTAATCTTATTGCTGGTACTAAATTACGCGGCGAGTTTGAGGAAAGATTAGTTAAGACGATGAACGAGATCAAAAACATGGGCAATGTAATCGTGTTTATTGACGAGGTTCACAATGTCATAGGCATGGGTAATGATGCTGGTTCTATGGATGCCGCTAATATTCTCAAGCAGTACTTAACTGCTGATGAGTTAGCTTTTATTGCCGCCACAACTCAAACCGAATACGAGAAATACTTTGTTAAAGATGGTGCAATGAATCGCCGCTTTGAACCCATCTTCGTGTCAGAACCTTCTAAGGAAGAAACTTTTAAAATCTTAAAGTCGCTAAAGGGATTTTATGAGAAGTTTCATATGATTCATTATAGCGATAACGTGATCACCGATATCGTTAATGTTTGCGAAAAGTATATTCCGTCTCGTAGGTTTCCAGACAAGGCTATTGATTTGATGGATCAAGTAGGATCTAAGGTAAAGATCAGATCGTTTTCTCGCCCCAAGGAAATTAAGGACGTTGAGAAATTAATTGTTGAGTTTGAAAAACTGGCCCCAGACGATGTTAAAGAAAATCACCTTACTAACATTATTCATGATTATGAAGCCAAGTATGATACTTGGGTAGAGTCAGTAAAAGGAAAGGTCTTTAAGGCTAAGACTAAAGACGTTTATGAGGCTTTATCCGATAAGATTGGCAAGTTCATCGACAACAAGTCAGACAATGACGGAATCAAAAACATTCTGTCCAATCTAAAAAAGCATGTCTTTGGTCAGGACGAAGCTCTTAAAAAGATTTCTGACTGCGTTCTTAGAAGTTCATTCGGCCTAGCCAAGACAACTAAACCGCTTGGTAACTTTATGTTCATTGGCCCAACTGGATCTGGCAAGACCCACTTGGCAAGAACGTTAGCTAAACAAGGGTTTGGAGACGAGGCTAATCTTTGCGTGATTGATATGTCTGAATTCATGGAGCAGCATTCTGTTTCTAAGCTTATTGGTTCACCTCCAGGTTATGTCGGTCATGGAGAGTCAAGCATTTTATGGTCGCATCTTGATAAGCATCCATCTTCAGTATTCTTATTTGATGAAATTGAAAAGGCGCATCCTGATGTAGTTAATGTTCTTTTGCAAATCATGGATAGCGGTCAACTTACAGACTCTACTGGTAGAAAGATGAGTTTCAAAAATTCTATCATTATTATGACTGGCAATGTTGGGTTCCAAGTCAATGACAATAAAAAGATTGGATTTGGAGCCACACCCAACGAAAAGCCAAGCAAAGAAACTGTAATGGAAAATCTGAAAAGATTTTTTAGACCAGAATTCCTAGCCAGACTTAATGATATTGTTATATTTGATGAACTGAAGAAAGAATCTTTAATTAAAATTGCTGAGACTGAGTTTAGTTTGATCAAGGACTCTTTAAAACAAAACGAAACATCTATTTCTTATTCCGCTGATTTGATTGACTTTATTATTAATAATACAAAAGACAGCAATACTGGCGCCAGAAAGATTATCTTTTTCATCGAAAACGAACTAAAAACCAAGATAGTTGATATTCTATCAATTAATAATTATAATCAAATTAGAGTATCAGTTAAAAATAATCAAATTCATATCGATGGAAAGACAAAGAAATCTTTTGCGACATGCGGTAAAAGATAATACTATTTTACCCATAGAGCATGAAATGCTCTGCTTCGTTTGCGAAAGAATAGAGAGGGATGGCAAAGTAAAGGTTTCGTATAAAGAAAAGGTCGATGCCCAACCTTTATATGACTCGTATCTTATCGTGGCTAACGATAAGCCATATTTATTAAAAATAAATCTTTCTCCAGACCTGCCAAACTTCTGGAAAGAACTATGCTCAAATAACTTTGAGTTCCATCCTAAGATAGTTTCTTATTCAAAAGAAGAGGACGAGTATAAATATATTTGTTATGAAATGCCCAAAGGAATGTTTGCGTCTGATATATCTAATTATATTTTAGCTCCCAAGTTAAATCTTCAAAGAAAGTTTGCGTCGTCTTTAAAAAAGATGCATTCAGTAAAGTTAAAAGACGTTGATTGCACAGCAGATATATTAAATAGTATGTTGCCAATTGAGTCTTCGATGATATGGAATAAATATCCTACAGTTGAGCTTTTTTCTGAAGTTAAGGTCGCCTTTGCTCAAGCTTATAAACCTTCTACAGATAGATTAGGTCTTTGCCATTTTAATTTAACTGGTGACAGTATAATTGATACCGTTGACGAATTTAAATTCATTGATTTTGAATACTCTGCAAATGGTAACTATATAATTGATTTATTACTCGCCAAAGAGACTTTGAACGCATCAGATGCTTCGTTTGATCTTTTTACTCAATTTTACGGTATAAGTAAGGAAGAAATCAAAGATTATCTTGATGCCGCAGATATGTTTAACTTTGCCTACTTCAATTCAAAAATCGTAGCTGAATATATGACCTTTGGATTAAGAGATACAATTAAATTAAAATTATTAATTAATAAAGCAGGGGAGATGTACGAAAGAGTAAAGGATAAGCTTTTTGTTTCAAAAACGCTTGACAAAAATATTACCTACATCTATAATGCTTGGAAATTATGAATAATACACGTTCTAATCGCGCACTTAACACGATTCGTCTCACTAGTGGACGTTTCTTTGGCCTTGAGACCTCTACCGAGGTCATCAATGCTCGTCTTGTCAACTTTGGCTCCTCTTTCCTCACCGTAGAGGACCGCAATACTGGCCGCAATCGTCGATTCGCAAAGAATCAGGTAAAGGCTGTGACCTTTCGAGGATCAAGGTATACAAGCTCCCGATAACAATAACCCCCGAGAAATCGGGGGTTTTTTATTAAATATTTGTGTAAATATAAATATGCCAATCCCAACACCGAAAAAGAACCAAGAAGAGGATGAGTTTATTGCTTCATGCATGTCTTCTGAGACAATGCTGAAAGAATACCCAAATCAAAAACAAAGAGCAGCTATCTGCTATTCTCAGTTCCGTCGTAAAAAGAAAAAGACCGAAGGTTCTATGGACGAAACAAAATGGGATGAAAATGATGTTTCTAAAGTTATCATAGAGTGAGTAAGTAGACAATAATATAGGTAAATCTTAATTCAAATCAACAATGATTGATTTTAAAATAAAAATTTCCAGTTTAGATTGTATTCCATTGCAAAATGAATTTTCTAATGTTGTGCAAACGATTCATTGGCAAATTAAAGCGTCTGAACTTAAAAACTTCGAAGATCCTGATCTTGGCTATTACACCGCCATAGAGGCAGGAGCAACTCAAATTGATCCTATATCTCCTTCTGGAACATTTATCCCATTTGATTTACTCAATACTGGAATAGTTTTTAATTGGCTAGAAGCAAAATTAAATATTTCTGGAGTTGGTGGCATTTATTCTGGCCTTTCGGATCGAATAGAAAAACAAAAAAATCCTTCAATTATTCGTAAACAAATTGGCGTTACTGGATACGAAGCAATTAGTTAATATATAAAAAATTTAAACTACCATGATTACTTATAGATGGGAATTCCCCGCTTTAGACTGCGCTCCACTTGAGAGTGGATTAGCTGATGTAATTAAAACAATTCACTGGAGAATCACTGCCATTGAGCCAAAGAATACCGGAGAACTCGCTAGTGGCGAATCTCCCGAATATTATTTCGCTTCCAGCATTGGCACTGTATCTCTTGATCCCGTAACCGACTCTGGAGCCTTCGTTGCATTTGATGCAGTTACTACTGGAATGGCCGCAGAATGGGTCTCTTCAAAGATTAATGTAACTGGCGAATTTGGCCTTCAGTCTGGCCTTGTCGCAGAGATTGAGCGTCAAAAGAATCCTCCAATTGTCCGTAAACAAATTGGTGTTTCTGGTTCATTCCCTGTTTAATACAAAATCTAAATAGACTTTAAAGGCGCACTTTAGTGCGCCTTTTTTGTTTATTTAAGTTTAATTTTATAGCTGTTAGTTTATAATTTTGACTAACATGCGCCTTAACTTTTATAAACCCAATAAGTCAAATACAGGAACTGCTCTTTCTTTCAATGTTGCGCCTCCAAAGGATCAAACAAAAGGCGAGACCCCAGATCTTTATGTAAGTTTCGTGAAGCAAGCTGGATGGAATGACGAGACAAAGAAGGGGTCTTTTTCCGAGAACGCTAAAAATCCAGAGAAGACTGCGGCGTTGAAACTTAATCAAGTTGAGGCTGCGTCAATGATTCGTGCAGTAAGAGAGTCTGCAAAGTTCTCCACTGTTCATGCTTATCAAGGATCTACTACATCAATCATGTTCGGCCCTTACGTTAAGAAGAGTGGCGATAATGCATTTTCTTTTTCTATTAAAAAGGGCGAACAGTCTTTTCTTATTGGCTTTGAACTTGGAGAAGCTGAACTCGTAGCTCAGTATCTGGAAAATTATCTTCGCAAAAGCTTCGAAGTTTCAGAATGAAAAAGACCGTAGTTTTCCACAGTAATCATAGCCGAATCTTTACTGGATTCGGTAAGAATATGAAAAATATTCTCAGGTATCTTTATAGAACTGGGAAATATAACTTAATTGAATTCGCTAACACCAGAGAAAAAGAAGCTCCAGAGCTTGAAACTCTACCGTGGAAAGCTGTTGGAACACTACCAGAATCTTCAAAGCTTCAAGAATTTTCCTCTGATCAGGGTAAACTTAGAACCGCTACCTATGGATTGATGGAGATAGATTCTCTCATCAAAGAGTTCCGACCTGATTTTTATATTGGCATAGAAGACATTTGGGCGTTGTCACCATTGGTTGAAAAGAAATGGTGGAATAAAAATTGCATGATTTGGACTACTTTAGATTCTTTGCCGCTCTATCAAGATGCGGTGAAAATCATTCCAAAGGTTAATCATTATTATGCTTGGGCCTCTTTCGCATCAAAAGAGGTTGAGCGTCTAGGTTATCCAGCAGGATCTATTAAAACATTAAGAGGTGCAACTGAAACATCGTCGTTTTATAGACTGCCAGATGAAGCTAGAAAAGCTTTAAGGTCAGAGTTTAAACTGACAGATGAATTCATTATTGGTTTCGTTTTCAGAAATCAATTGAGAAAAAGCGTCCCTAATCTCTTGCAGGGGTTCAAGCTCTTTAAGGAAAAAAATCCAAAATCAAAAGCCAAGTTGCTATTGCACACCCATTGGTCTGAAGGCTGGGATATTCAAAAACTCATAAAGGACAATGGTTTAAAAAATGAGGATATTTTAACAACGTATTTTTGCAAAAAGTGCAAACAGTTTGAAATCAAGCCATTCGAAGGGCAAAAGATCTCTTGCAAATTTTGTGGAGGTAAAGATACCGTAGAAACTACGAATGTAACTAATGGCGTAAGCGAAGCCCAACTTAATGAAGTTTATAATTTGATGGACGTTTACTGCCACCCATTCACAAGTGGTGGTCAAGAGATTCCAGTCACTGAAGCGAAGCTAACTGAATTAATTACTTTGGTAACAAATTATTCATGCGGAGAAGATTTCTGCACTGAAGAAAGCGGCGGCTTGGCTCTTAATTGGAAACCCTACTACGAACCAGGAACTAATTTCATTAAAGCTACAACCTTGCCAGAATCAATTTGCGAAAAGCTGGAAAGAGTTTATAAGATGCCAGCTTCCAAAAGAAAGGATATGGGCAAAACTGCAAGACAGTTTGTTCTGGATAATCTATCAGCGGAGGTCATAGGCAAGAAGCTGGAAGAGATTATTGATAATGCCCCAAGCGTTGAATGGAATTATAATTCAGAATTCCAACAGAGAAACGCTAATTATAATCCACCCGAAATCGAATCAGATACAGACTGGCTCATAAATATATATAAAAACATATTGCTTATGACAGTGGATGCCAATGATGACGGTGTGAAAGGCTGGCTTGATCAAATTAAAAATGGAAGAACTAGAGATCAAGTGCTTGAGTATTTTAAAAAGGTCGCCATTAAGGAGAATAATGAAAACGCTAAAGTTGAATTTTCCGACTTACTTGATAAAGACGACAAAGGTAAAAGAATATTATTTGTGATGCCGCAAAGTGCAGGAGACGTTTTCATGTCAACCTCATTGCTGCCATCAATTAAAAAACTTTATCCAGACTATAATATTTATTTTGCCACCAAGCAAGAATATTTCGACATCCTAGACTTTAATCCATTTGTCCATAAGAAACTTGTTTTTAATTCTTTCATGGAAAATCTTTTGACTATGGAAGGTCACGCCAATGGAGACGGATATTTCGATATCGCTTACTTACCTTACATCGGAACTCAAAAGATATTTGATTATCAACATAACGGCAAGGACGTAATAGAACTTAACACAAGAAACTAAAATGCATTTATTAGACAGGTACGCTCTTTCATGCGGGGTAAAAATAACAAAGCCGTTTATTTTTGAGGCTTATTATCCAATCCCACTGGATAAATACATAGTGTTTCAAACCAGCGGCAAAGGAAACTCTCGGCAATATGACTATTGGCCTAAAGTCTTTGCTTTTATTAAGGAATACGCTCCTGAATATAAAATCGTTCATGTGGGATTGCCAGAGGATCAATCTGTGGCAAATGTAGACTTAGACATAAGAGGCAAGACAAACATCAAACAACTTGCGTTTGTGATTAAAAATTCGTCTCTTTATCTTGGAGTTGATAGCTTGTCTGCGCATTTTGCTGGATTTTTTGATCGAAAAATGGTAACTCTTTATTCTTACTGCTACGCTCAAAACTGTTATCCAATTTGGGGCAGCGAGGAAAACAAATCTTTGATTGAAGTTGATTGGGAGAAACATGGCAAACCATCTTTCTCTTTGAAGGAAAAAGATAAAAAGATAAATACGATCATGCCAGAAGCGATAGCAAAAGCTGCACTGGATAAGCTAGGAGTTATTAATGACTTAGAAAAAGTAAAAACTCTTTTTATTGGTGACAGTTATCACACTCCAGTTATAGAAATCATTCCAAATGGTGGGCCGCTGCCAGCAGTGATCAAAGATAAGATTTGCAATATTAGAATGGATTTATTTTTTAATGAAAAATTCATCCCATCGTTAGCTACTGTTTGCTTTTTAAATTTAATTACTGATCAAGAAATTTCTCTTGACATCATCAGCAAGATAAAAACAAAAATCGCTGCGCTCACAATCATCGCTTCAGACAAGATTTCCGTTTCTTACCTAGAAGAAATCAAATCTTTGGGTATTAAATTAATTTTAATTGCAGAAGATAATCAAGATTGGGGACGGCTTGCTGAAAAATTCTTTGACTTTGGGCTTGACAAAGAAGATTTTTTTGGTAAAAAGGATATAGAAAACTCAGATCAGGTAAATGAAGACTGCATTTTCTCATCAGAAAAAATTGTTATTTCGGATGGAAAAATTTACGCTTCAAAACTATCATGGAAAAATGATCAACCAAAGGTTGACAGATATTCAAAAGTAGTTGATCATCCTGACTTCTGGGAAGAGGCAGAACACTTCTATATTCTTAAAGATGAGCGAAACACCAAAAATCGACAGGCCATCAGTTCGTGATGAACGCGGACTTATCAACAATGTAAACTACATCTTTAATAAAGATGGTACAGTAAATTGGCGCGCAATGGTCAACCCTACGCACCTTTACCCAAATAAAGATTGGTTCAATCGTAGAAACCAACCTGTTCCAGAGACAGGCGATGGTCTTCGCGACGAACAGCTTCTGATTAAGCTGGGGGGAATCAAGGAGGTCGCAAAGCTTCGTGGCTATTCTCGCGTTCAATTCCAGTTTCCAAAGCTGGAGCGTGATTATGTCGTAGCTTCATGTTCTATTGATTGGATCAATAATTTCGAAACTAATGTTAATAGCTCAGAAGATGAATGGACTACGATTTCGTCTATGGATGTTGCAAATGCAACTTTTGAAAATACAGATGGCTTTGGGCAAAAGTTTCTTGAGACTATTGCGGCAAACCGTTCCTTTGTTCGCACAGTAAGAAATTATCTTGGAATTCATATCGTTGGTGAAGATGAAATTGCCAAAGGCAATGGAGCCAAAGCCTCCGCTCTAACTGTAGATGGATCTGCTGATGTTTCTCCGCAAGGAATTCTTAGCAAAAAATTTGCTGAAACTGGAGGCGAATTCTCAGACTTCAAAAAGTGGCTTCGTGAACTTTGGAAAGACGAATCTTATCGAAATGAAGATGCAGCCAATTGGAAGTCTTGGTCAGATATCCCTTCGAAAGAAGCTCGCGCACTTCTTAAATTCATTAAATAATGGTTAAGAGAATAATGGATATCAAGGAACTCCGCTCCATCTTAACTGAGATGGAGCAGGGTGATCTTCTGCAAAAGGTTCTTAAAAAGCAGCGTCATGTTGCTGGGGATTGGAACATCGATCATCTGAAAGATCAGATATATCAGATCCTTTTATCTTTCAAGGAAAATGCTGTTGTCTTTGTTCATTTTGAAAATGACAAACCTACATCTATTTTTGTAGGTATAATTACCCAAGATTGGGCTTGCGGTAAAATGGGTCTAAATGAAATCATTTGGGTCTCAACTAGCAAGTCAGGCATTGGAGGCTTCAGAGTAATTGAAGCTGTTGAAAAACATATCGTTGCAAAAGGTATTGACTTTTTGTCGTGCCATTATATGTCTAATGGCGGTGATCCAAGAATCCAAATGTTTTATATGAACAACGGATTTAGTTTGGATACACTAACTTTTGTTAAGCGTTACAAATAATTCTAGCCAGAAATTTTCTTTCATGGCTGATTGTGGTTTTCATGTAAAACCATTTACCCTATTTTACTTTTTATGAAAAAATTAATGACAGTAAAGAAGAGAAGCGGAGAAATTGAGAAGTTCGACGCCGATAAAATCAATAAAGTTCTTGAATGGGCTTGCACTGGCATCAACGATACCTCTTTTGAGGAAGTTGCTATGAATGCAAACCTTTCTTTCTTTGATGGAATCTCATCTAGAGATATCCACAACACATTGATTGAAGCTGCTGCTGGATTAATTTCTGAAGAAAAGCCTCAGTATCAATATGTTGCTTCTCGTCTTTTAAATTATCAATTACGCAAAGAAGTTTGGGGCGGCAAAAATGCCCCCAAGCTTATTGATTTCGTAAAAGATAATATTAAAAATAAAGTTTATGATCCCGCCATTCTTGAATGGTATGATGAGCGTGAGTTTCATAAGTTCGATGAATGCCTTCGTCATGATCGTGATTTTATTTTTACATACGCTGGCATTAAGCAGCTTTGTGAAAAGTATCTAGTTCAGAACAGAACTACCAAGAAGCTATACGAAACCCCGCAATTCGCCTATATGCTTATTGCAATGACCTTGTTCAAGGATTATAAGGGTGATCGGACTAATTATATCAAGAAGGCTTACAATTATTTTAGCCAACATAAGATTAATCTTCCCACGCCAATCATGGCTGGAGTTAGAACAACTCTAAAGTCTTATGCTTCTTGTGCCTTGTTCAGCGTAGATGATTCGTTGGATTCTATCTTCGCTAATAATAGCGCCATTGGTTTTGCTACTGCAAATCGTTATGGCATCGGTATTAACGCAAGTCGTCTTCGCGCCGTCAATGCGCCAGTTAAGGGTGGCATGGTTAGTCATACTGGACCAGTTCCATTCCTTAAGATGTTTGAGTCTACCGTGAAGTCTTGCCATCAGAACGGCATTCGTGGTGGCTCGGCAACAGTGAATATGGCTTGGTTCCATCATGATATTGAAGACATTCTTGTTCTAAAGAATAACGCTGGCACTGATGATAACCGAGTTCGTAAGCTTGATTACTGCATTGGGTTTGATCGTACATTTTATGATCGTCTAATTAAAAACGAAAGCATCACTCTTTTCTCTTATCATGAGGTTCCAGAACTTTGGAATAGCTTTGGTATGCCCGAGTTTAAAGAGCTTTACGAAGCGGCAGAAAAGAATAAGTCTCTCAAGTTTAAAAAGATAGTAAATGCTCGCGATCTGTTCTTCTTGTTCTCTAAGGAGCGTGTAGAAACTGGCCGCATTTATTTGATGAATGTTGACCATGCAAATTCACATGGCTCTTGGAATGCCCAAGTAGATACCAGCAATCTTTGCCTTGAGGTTAATCATCCGCTCAAGCCAATCAAAGATTTGAATGATCCTAATGGAGAAATCGGCGTTTGTATTTTATCTGCCGTTAATCTTCTTGAAGTAGTTAAGGATGAGATGGAATCTGTATGCGAAATTATTGTTCGTATGCTTGACGCCCTAATCGATCATCAAAATTATTTCGTTCCTGCCGCTGCTAATTTTGCCAAGAATCGTCGCAGTCTTGGAGTTGGCGTCAGTAATCTCGCTGGCTATCTTGCTAATATTGGAGTTAAGTATACCGATAAGAATGCTGCCAACAAAGCTGCCGCTATCATGGAACTTGTGAGTTATAATCTCATCAAGGCTTCAGTTAAGATGGCTCAAGAAAAGGGTCCATGCGCTTTGTTCTCTGAAACAAAGTTCTCAAAGGGCGTTCTGCCAATTGACACTTATTGCAAGAATATTGATGAGTTCGTTACTGAAAAGCTTCATTGCGATTGGGAAGATCTGCGAAAGGAAATCAAAGCTCACGGTATGCGTCACAGCACTTTGACTGCTTTGATGCCTGTCGAATCTAGTTCTGTAATTCAATCATCAACTAATGGCATTGAGCCTCCACGCTCATTGATTTCTTATAAGCGTTCAAAGGCTGGTGTTATTCCTGTTGTTGTTCCTCATATCAAAAATAACAAGGATAATTATACTCTTGCATTTGAAATGCCGAACAATCAAGGATATTTAAAAGTAGTTGCTGCTCTTCAAAAGTTTGTTGACATGAGCATTTCAACTAACCTTTATTACAACGCCACTCGCTATCCAAATAAAATTCCAAGCCAAGGAGAACTTGTTGGAGACTTAATGTTGGCTTATAAGTATGGTATTAAAAATCTTTACTACACAAATACGTTTGACGGCGACACGCAGACCGCATTACATACGAAACAAGAAGTTAAACAAGAAGTAAAAATCGAAGAACCGCAAGATGACACCCAAGGCTGCGCGGGTGGAGCTTGCACCCTATAAAAATGAAAACCGTACTTAACACTGTAAACGTGGACTCACTTAAACAACCGCTCTTCCTTGGCGAAGACTTGGCGATTCAAAGGTATGATCGCTTAAAGTATCCCAAGTTCTATGATCTTTATGATCAACAGATTAATTTCTTCTGGCGACCACAAGAAGTTAATCTTACAAAGGATGCGGCTGATTACAAGAACCTTTCTCCAGAAGAGAAGTTTGTTTTCGACAGCAATCTGCGCTTCCAAACTATGACAGATTCAATGCTATCCCGTAGCATTAACTCTCTTTCTGATTACGTCAGCAATCCAGAACTTGAGATCTGCATGAATGTTTGGTCATTCTTTGAAACTATTCACAGCAATAGTTATACATATATCTTGCAGAACGTTCATCCTGACGCCACAAAGTTCTTCGACTCTATTTTGGATGATAAGGAGATCGTCAAGAGGGCGCAGTTTATCTCCAATAAATACGACGCTTTGCTTAATACCAAGAGCAATGATCCAAGGCAGCAAATCTTCGATGCGCTTCTTTCAACCCAGATCACCGAAGGGGTAACCTTTTATGTTTCATTCGCTTGCTCATTTTACTTTGGGTATCGCGGAAAGATGGAAGGGAACGCTAAAATTATTAATTTAATTTCGCGTGATGAAAATCTTCACGTTGCGATCACTCAGAACATCATGAAGATTCTTCGTGATCAGCCAAAGGAAGGCTTCCAAGATATCTTTAAAAAGAATGAAGATCGTATCTATGAAGCTTATCGTATGGCCGTAGATGCAGAAAAAGACTGGGCCGATTACTTGTTCTCAAAGGGAAGCTTGATCGGTCTTACTGCTGATTCCCTCAAACATTATGTTGAATGGCTTGCTGATAATCGCCTTACTTCAATGGGATACAAGAAGCTTTACAACGCTAAAGGTAATCCTATTGCTGGATGGTTGGACAGCTTCTATGACAGCAAGAAGATTCAAGTTGCTCCACAAGAGACTGAAATCTCTTCTTATGTAAAAGGCGTAGACAGTAAGATTGACGAATCCGTATTCGATATTAAGTTTTAAACGCTCAGGACACTTCCTCTTGGATCTGTCCAACCGTTTTCATCGTTAATAAGAGTTACGCGCTCATCTTTTCTAAGGATGGAGATCAATTCTCCATCCTTATATTTTATATAGATTAAGTGCTGGCCCTTGTTAATAAAGGTATAAGTTAAGTTTGTTGGAACTGAACTTGGCAAGATTACCGTTGAGTTGCTTTGAGTATCGAATACAATTATTCTTCTGCCTAAGTCATTTTCAGTAACATAATATGGACTTTCTATACGAACAACTTTGCCATTTGTGCCAATTGTCGTAACACCATTATATTGAAATACTGTATTTAATGCCGCATCTCCAGCGCCAATTGCAGTCCAGTTTACAGATTGCCCAAGACTTACAATTTTATAATTGTAATTCTTTGTCATATCATCTGGGTCTATCTGGATTGTTTCTTCATCAGCGCCGCCATCAAGCGTAACTCTTGTATGTAGTACGCCAGCAATTTCTTTTGGAGATGGCTTTAGGAAGCCACTTACAACATTTGAAATTGGGCCGTAGCCGAAATCATCTTTTGCAAGCAATCTAAAATAATACCAATTTCCTGTTTCTGGAGATTCTAATCCATCTAATTCGTCAACCGAAAACGAATTAACATATGATCTTGTGTTTTGCAATTGAATATTTTTAAAGAATGTCTTTGACTTGCCAGCCTGAGAGGTCAAATCGACATCAAAAACTCTTTTTACTTTACCATTTGACCCCGCTGGAGTTGTCCCATTGTAAATAAATTCAACTCCAAGTTCTGCTATTGGCGCTCCCATTGCAGTCCAGTTTACTGTTGCGCCTAAACTTGTTATTTCATAAGTTTGGCCTAATGTCATGGATTGACCATTAACGATAGTTATAATATCTGGATAACCTACTCCAGTATATAATTCTACAGATAGAACATCTTTGTTTGAAGCCGCTGAATAACAATTAAATTCTATTCTACCATCAGCTACTTTTTCTGGGAAGATAGTAAAAGCTAATCCAGAAAAGCCAGTTTGATTAGATGGAATTGTTGATAAGTCAGATATACCTAATATATTACCTTTTGTTTTTGGTATAATTCTGCCTTCAGTTTGACCAAAAGCTTGATAATGTTCTTTACCAAAGCTCTCTGGCGTTGCATTTTTATCTCTCTTTAAAACATCGTCATAATAATAATTAGTTAGATCTTCATAAGAAAAGACATAGGCGGCATAATCATTATCAGTTCCAACTCCCTTTTTGTTAATGGTTATGCCGTTATCAACAACAGATCCATTGCCAGCCAATCCTTTAGCATAAGCGAAAGCAGCTACAATATCTTCATAGATGGGAATTCTTGTTTCATCTTCGCTTCTGAGTAATGCTCCGTTTGAATAATTTCTTAAACCAGAACCAGTTACAATACCATCAGTTCCACTATTCCAAACCGCTGTTCTTGCAAATGTTTGATTGCCATATATCCCTGTCAGTATATAGTAAGGTGAATTTTGGAAGCAATCTACAACTTCAATATCAGAATACTCTGGCGGAATGTTGTACGCATTATAGGTTCCAGTAAAAGTTTTATTATTTATATCTGTCACTTCAACTCTTAAACCAAAGTTTCTTGAATCTTCAACAGTTTCCCAATTGCTGTCTTCTCTATTTATAAACTTTTTATTATCATTGATATCTATCTTATAAGAAAAGCCCTGATAATTTTGTTCTTGATGTAAAACATTTCCGCCAATATCTAGAACAGAAATCTTTACTTTTGGCGTAAAATTCAAGAAAGGATTTTTACGCATAGACTCGACTGAATTAATAACTCCTCCAGTTGGGTCCATATAAGCCCATCTGAAAACTAAATCCCTTGAAGTAAAGTTACCATTTCCTGCTCCAACATGAGTTGTGCCATTATGAGAAACGGAATACTTAAGACTATCAGTATCTGCTGTTTCAACGTACATTCCGCTTACGAAAACAGATTGCATAGTTTGCCCACCAACAGATAAACTTGCTGGTGGCAACACTTGGATTGATGCTCCTAAGTTATCTTCAGATAAGAATTTATAAGGGGATGGGCCTTGAGAATAAATATTAATATCATATTGGCCCCAATTATCATTAACGGCTGCTTGAATATATTTTTGAGCAGCGCCAGATTCTACAAATAACGCCTCAGTTAAAGATGAGACACTTGAAGAAGAATAGTCTGGTCTGCTAAGATATATTTTATATCCAGTGATCGGAGTTGTTGTAACAGGCGACCAAGTTGCATAAATGCCAGTTGGTTTATTGCTTCCATTCAAAAGCGTGCCAATGGATAATAATGTTGATGGGGCATCTGGCTTCAAAACAACATCATAAACAGATTTAACATATAAATCTGGCGATGTATCGATCATATCCTTCTCAATGAAGTCTTCTTTATTCTTTATATATTCAATACCCATTACAGAGTATTGATTTGCCTCTTCCTCTTTTGTCGATATTGTTTTATATAGCTTTGGTTCAACTCCAGATCCGCTTAACACATAAAGGCTTCCCTCATTTATTAAATCAAGATTTTTTGGTAAAGTATCTACTGATAAAGAATAAAATCCTTTTTCATATCCAGTTCCATAAACTAGACCGCTATATCCGACTCCATTTGAAGAAGCTAATGTTTTAACATCGCTTTGACCTAAAGTTCCACCACCTACATAAGCCTCTATACCTAGAGACTTTAATGCGTTAGCGACATGAGTTGAAGTCAATGCGGTTGTAACTGGAACTTTATCTGATCCGAAAAAGTTCTTTGGAAACGCTATTGTAGAATACCCAAAGTTAGCTCCAAGCGCCCACTTTGTTCTCGTCGCATCTGCCGATAAATAATCATTAGTAAAAGTATCGCTTGAATAATGGTTTACTCTGCATGTGTAAACTACATCATCCTTTTTAACAATATTACCTACTTCGTAATATCTATTGCTTGTCCAGTTTTCGTAAAACGATTCCCTTCTGTTTCCTATGTCAGCCTGAAGGAAAGTATAATAAGGTCTTAATTTACTTAAAGCTAGTAAGTCTCTATATCTAAATTTTAATCTACCGTAATCGTTCATTCCCTTGGAAGCTCTTTCAATTATTCTGCTTCCACCTTTTATAAATGCGGCAGTGTAGCCAAAAGATGTAGTTGTTGAACTTACATCTTTGCCTATTTTAAATACCTCCGTTGCCGCATAATTATTCCAGTTAGAATTTGGTACAAAACTATTAGAGATTTTCGCTCCATTAGACACCACTGTTATTACGCCATCTGCATTGGCTGCACTAAATGCAGAACCAGACCATATATCATTGAGGTCGTCTACTTCTGTAGATTGCTGGTGAACTCCAAGAGTATTAAAAAATGATACCTTAATTTTATTTGTAGTTACGGTCTGAACTTGAACATTATTAACCGAAATTGTAGATGGAGTAGATATACCATAAGACAATAAACACTCCCAATTAGTTTCGTTTGCTATCAATTGACCAGTACCAGCGGTTCCAGAAACATCAAATTCAATTTTAAGATCATTTAAAACGCCAGACAAGCTTGAGAATTTTGCAACATCCCAACGAGGATTTCCCTCTATAACTGTATTTTGTGGGAATGTATATACCAAGCCAGTCAATTCGCTCTCTCCAGTAATTTGATTGGAACCTGAAACTCTTCCCTCTTCAACGTAAACGTCAATGACTCCTGACTTTAAAAGAAAATCTCCTGTTACAGTTAATAATGCTCCATATGAATTGCCGACTTCTTCTTCTACAGTATGAATATTAAATTTTCTTACCTGAGATTGTCTTCTTGCGCGAATAGTTTCTATGTTGCCAGTGAAGCCTCCATTGCTTCCAGTCATTGAATTTAAATCTGAAACTGCAAAATTTCCAGATGGAACGTGCAAGAAAATACCAGAAGATAATCCTTGAGCAAACTCACTATCAATTCTAATTTGATTTGCTACTTCATCGACATTCAATACTCTTCCAAATGTTCTCGCAACATTTTTAACTTCGTCGCTAACTCCAAATACATCACCAGGTTGCAGATAAGCCGCATTTAATCCAGCGGTAAACGCAACGGTATCAGCTTCAAACATTGAAGAATAAAGAACATATCGCCCTATTCTTCTAGCTTCTGATCTTGATGTGCATCCAGCCGCATTAATTTTAAATGGATTGAGTCCAAACTTTTTAATGCCATCGACATCTTCGATGAACTCTATTTTTGTTTTATAGCCGTCGTATTTATCATTATATACAACTTCGACACTCGTATGTCTTGTATTTTTAGCCGTCTCACTATAATTGAAAGCTCCATCAAGCACATCGGCATTTCCAAAAAACATTACAGGATCTTTTGGCCTATCGGCAAAGAATGAGAATCCTTCTGTATTCCAATAAGTTATGCCTTTAAAAATTGCGCTTATGTCTTTTATTACCTTATAAGCTTCGTCCTTATTGTAGAAAATGATATTACATGTATATCTTGGCTCAAGACCGCCTTTGCCATCTGGCACTCCTTGGAATCTGCCTTTATCATCTACTGCGTCGCAGTATCTACCAACATCATAAAGAGTCCATTTATCTATGGAAGATTGATCAATATGATTTCCTAAACCATAGTTTGCGTTAGTGAGAATATCATAAAGAATCCAAGCTGGATTATCTGTCCATGCAATTTTAAATGTTCCATCCCAATCTCCATAATAGATTCTATTGTTGTCGTAAAACTGCTCGTCGAAAAATTGCTGCAATTCAATATCCGATTTGTGCATCATATTGAATTTACCGCCACCAGTATCAATCGCGAATTCTCTTAAAGTATTTGTGTTAGAGTCTTGTGCGTCAGAGAATAAAAAGTAAAACTGAATGGCGTTTTCTCTGGCAAAATTAAGCATAGTATTATAACCAGAAATAACTTGATCTGGATTTGTGCCAGATATATATATAACTTTTCTTACAGTATTGTTCCAGATTGTTTTTAAAACCTTCTCTTCTGAAACAACTCCCGCCTCATCAGAAAGACCAAATTGGCTTCTTCTTAAAAAGAAAGATGCAATAACGGCATCGTTTACTAAACTTTCATTTATGCTAATTTTGTTGGCGTCATCAAGAGCAGCATTTAATTTTGTATAAAGATTTGTATTATTATTTCCAGATGAATCTGGCGTCTCAACCTCAAAAAATTCATATGTTTCGTAATGGGTGAAATTAGTTATAGTTTCACCAGTTTTTTGATTTATTACTGTATTTTTATCCGCTGATGTTTGCCATATCGATGCTCTGATATAAGTATATCCAGAACAAAGTTTACCCAACATCTCTTTTAAATTTCTTTTAATCAGCCTTCTATTTGCTAAATTTAAGTTCTGATCAATAACAAATACCAAATCTAAATTATTGGGATCGCCATCATAATTCGGATTTGAATATACATATCTTCTGTCTAATCCATTACCGCCAATACCAAAATAATTTGAAGGTACTTTTACCTTCTTCATCTTAACATCGAATTTCTTTTCTGGAATATTCGAAAATGTTCTTGAATCAATTTTTAATCCAACGTGAGCAGTCAATGGATATGAAAATGATCTGTCTACAACTTCAATTATACCTTCAACGCTAACATCTTTAGACACTAATGGAGATATTGTTTCTGGGGTTAATTTCTCAATCGATATAAATCTATCTTTCCCATCAACAGATGGCGGCAATACAATCTCGCCAATCTTTGTTGACTGATTTGTCAAATCAACTGTGGGATCAGAGTTGCTGCCTTCACCTGGGTCTTCTGCTCCCTTGGCAAATCTATTTGGATTTAAAATTTTCATCATTTATTATAAATTAAGATGCCGTTATATTAAAATATCTTACGTCATCAGTTGAATTCGCGACAGCTAATCTTACAGTTCCTTTTGGCGAAAAGCCGTCTAAATAAACAGAATGTCTACCAACCGCCATTAAAGAAGTAATTGAAGACGGTATATTAAAAGCAAACTGACCGTCACTTTGAATTTCTGTAGCAGCCGCTAAAACTTGTTTGCTCGGAAAAGATGTTGTTGTGCCATCTATATCTATTTGGGCAGTTATCCCCAAAACAGGTTTAATTATATTAGAATTGGCGCTACTTAATAAATATGTAGCTTGCCCTTTTAAAACTATTGTTGCCCCTCTAGCAAATGTAGATGTTTCTACGTTACTTGTATTATATATGCCAGTAAATGTTTTAACAGTTCCAGCGCCATAACCAGGTAAACTAAATCCCCAAACTATTCTGTCTGGCGACGACGGAACATAATCAGCAAAGCTTCTATTTTTTAAATAATAAATGACTCCAAGAGCCGAAGTATTATTTCTTGGATTTATTTTAGAAGCTAATATCTCCTCTTGTGTTTTTAATATTGGCATTTTATTAAACGTATTGACCTATTGTTGGAGCTTGTGGCAGTCTAGATAACCAATCAGCATCGCTTCCAATTGATGATGGCAATGATCTTGTAGCAGATGCAGAAGCTGAAGATGTTGTTCCTCCGATTGGTCCCATACCTCCAACCGAAGAAGATCTTCCCAAATCGGTCACCCAAGGAGCAGAATAGGTTTCTTCATTTTCTCCTAACATATAAGCAAATGGGCTTGTTGCACTTCCCCATATTGTAACATCTTGGCAAGTTACTATATTAGAACTTTCTAAACCATGCTTTATTCTTAAAGTAATTGATGTTTGTGCAATCGTGCCAATACTTCCAGCTTTACCTTTTTCGCCTATATCTACAGTGTCATTTAATTTTTCTACTAAAAGACTTATTTTAACTTTTGAAACATCTCGGTTTCTTATCTTATGAATAAATACAAATGGATCTTTGTCTTCACTAGGCCAGTCGCCTTTTGGCGCTCTTCCCCAACGAACAAAGTCTCTTACTTGGTCTGGATTTGGGCCTGTTTTTACATCTGGGTTTTGACCACTAGCGTATGAATTTTTAATTGGACCTAATAATTTAAAATTAACGGCTTTCGGTATACTTACATATTTAAAACTTGGAAGTGGTTTTTGATTCTCTGTACCTAGATTAATCTCCATCAATATGTTTCTATAGTTATATTCACCCTTTGAATTCATTACCGCATTTCCATTTAAATAAATTCCTTTCAACATATCCAAGCCATAAACCTTTTTGCCGAATTGATCTACCAAGCCATAGATCGGGCCTTCGCATATAATATCAATGCTTTCGGCAATAGATATAGATTTGTTTAACTTCTGGTCTTTGGGCGGAATCAAAGCAGGAATTTGTGATTCGTCATCTTTTGCGCCTTTGCCGAATCTATATGAATTCAATATTTTCATTTTAGATTGAGTTTACCTGCGGTGGAAGTGCTATGCCAACAGTTCCATTAAATTTAGTTTCTGTTGGGAGGAATTTAATATTAACCTTTACAGGCGATGTGTTTAAAGTTACTCTATCAAGTTTGACATTGCATTTATATTTTACCTGATAGAACGATAAACCTTCGTCAACCTTATCTATATCTGTTGGTCTGTCAGCGACAAATCTAATAATTCTATTTGAATTGGCGGATTTACCTTCGTAATAACTGAAAGTATCCTCGTAAACAAATCCATCTGCGGGAATTGTATAACCACCAGGAGTTGCTATCTTAATAAATACTGAACCAACTACAGGAGAACTTGCTCCTAACTTGCCCCAGTTTACAGTTCCCAATTTAACAATTTTATATTTTTTGCCCGTGACCATACTTGTTGCAGGAATAAGTTGGGTTTTGGACATAAACTTCTGGTTCTTGGGTATAATCAAATCTGTAGATTTTTTATGGAAAAGTGCAGATGATGGTATTGGAGCATAATTTGAATAAGTTCCATCCCAATTACTATCATATTGATAATAAACCGTTATGCCTTCCCCGCCCAGATCATCCTGAAATCTTGCATACATTCTATGATAGCCAACTGTTAATAAAGCTTCTGTTACCAGAGATGGTAAAGCTGCAATCTCGGATTGAGTTGGATTATTGGGATTCGCAAATCCAGAATACATTCCGTGATTGCCGTAGTATGAACTTCCAGTCCAACCATCAATAAAGAAATCAGAAGCGTCATCCGAATCTAATTTAAATCTATATTTAACAACTGGATAAACTTGACCATCTCCAACTACCACCGTAGAATTCTTTTTGAATGTCATACCCGGTACTGGAGCTATTGCCGCGCCATTTTCTCCGGTTAATCCTATACTAGCCCATTGATTAAAAGTACCAACTTTTACTATCTCATACATTACATCTGCTGTAGCATCCATTACGCTAATTAATCTATCTCTCACTAATGGCACATGGAAATAACCTAAAAATTCCATTCCATAGTTATCAACATTTGCATTACTATCGCCGACACTATTTTCATTTATATTTTTAAAATCACCAAGATAAATTTTATCATCAAGATTTTTGGGAGCGCCAAAACGATCAAATCTTTCATTCATATCTCCGCTGGTTTGTGGAGAAGTTGCTATTCTTTGCCATTTAACAACATCCGTAGGAAGAAATCTAGAATTATCAGACAAAGCATAATATAAACTTTCAGTATCTGGAGATGTTACCTGCTGCCAATATGTTGTATTTGTTATACCTCCAACTCCAGTTGGTAATTGATTTGAATTGCCTGCTATCGATTGATAATACTTATCATTAAAAGAAATAAGTTCGCCGCTTACATATGTATAAGTTGAATCCCATATAGCGAATTTAAGATTTTTAAATTGCATTGGACCATATTTAACATATTGATTTTGTTTGTAGCTCGCAAAGAATGAAGCGTCAGTATTTTTAACATTCAAATCTGGGTTGAGCGCGAAATCGGGAGCTTGATAAGATCTATAAACTAATCCAGCATCAAACGAATATGGATTCTCAATTCTTATCTTTGGCTTGCCTCCATCAGCATTCATGTTTGACCATTGATATTCAATGTCTTCGTCAAAAGTAGTTAAGTTTGGATTAGATACTACTTCTCCATCTCTCTTGACTACTACTTCTACTGGCTCAGTAGTTACTTTTGATGTTGCATTTGTAACAATATTAATATAAGAATTTAATATATTTACGGAAGCAAATGAAAGTGGCTCATCCATTCCCATTGCCTGATTAGTATAAAAACTGTCAAGAGTGATACTTGGCGAATCTTCATTCTTATATTCAAGTTCAAGAAAATCATCAATTGGTCTATCAACTGGGGCCATCAAAGTTTTAATGTCAGTCTTTAGAGGATAATGATTAATGCCAAAGCTAATTTGCGAAGACTCTACTAGTAGTCTTCCATATCCAACTGGCACAGCTTGCCCTTGTGATGTGTTTGGCGGTTTTTGTCCGAAGAGATAAGATTTGCCTCCTGCCGCAACTTCTTGATTAAAGTCTGGTTTTGGAGGAGGGAAAAGAAGCGTCATTACGCCTTGAACCAGTAATGCACTTCCGATATAAGCTAAAAATTGAGCACCAGGAATAGGTAAAAATGATGCGGCGATTAATAAAGCGCCTACTACCGTTTGAACAACACCATTGCCGCCAGCCCCCCATACAGCAGGAATTATATGAACTTCTTTAGGAGCTTTTGTTATTAAAAATTCATTTGGGTTTTCTACAACTTGATCGTCAACAACTATTCTATAATGAATATTTTTTGCGGCTAATTTTTTTACTTCATCAAAAAATCCTTTTCTATTGGCATTAATCGCCAAAAAAACTTCTTTGCCAGAATTTATGTGAAATTTAAATTCTGATCCAAATTTGTTTCGCAACTCACCATATAGATAAACATTAGTCATATTTTTGTTTTAATAATTCTATATACTGTTTATTTACATGAGGTTTTCTTGGCACTAAAAGATTAAATGATTCTGTTTTTTTGCTATAAATGACATAAGGAATACAAGAATTCTCGCAATTAAACTTGTCAAACTCTGATTCATTATCGCCTGTCTCTGGATGAGTGTGGTAAATAGCGGCTAATTTACCACTTTTCATATGGCGCAGTATTTCTAATGGATGTATCTCAAACAAATCATTTTGATAAACTGCGATGTTCTTTGCAGGTTCAGTTTTTAATTCTCCATTTTCCACAAATACAAATCCACAAACTTCAAGATTAGATGTTGATGCGTGTTCTACAATTGATTTCATATTATCCGTTTATTGAGTATTCTTCTGTTCCTGGGAATCCACCAAAAGGTAAAGATGCTTCGCGCCCAAATCTTAATTTACATCCACTTAAAGTTTTAGAGCATTGATCTGCCACCCATAATGTTTTATTTAAATAAGGCGCATTGGTTGGCGAACTGGTATGATCTTTAAGGCATATATAAATCTTTTGTAACGGCTCCCAATTTGGAATTGCATTTATATTGTCTTTAGGAATTTTTACGTTATGGTTTTCGACATAAACAAAGTCGCCTACCTTATAATTACTTTTAGTTACCCATCTTCCACGATCAATTGTTACTCCATCTCCAAGAGAGCTTTGATTTAATGACACTGTTCTGCTCAAAGAGATATTAGAACTGAAGTTTTGATTTGCTGCCAACTTGCCAACTTCATCTATGTCGTAATAAAGTCTCGACGCTGGCAATGCTACCCAAGAAGCTGAATCAACAGCGAGAGACATATTAGCTGAATTTGGAGTTTTGTAATATAATGCAAGTCCTTGAGCACCAGTTGATTCCGCATATCTAATTAATAATCTATGATACCCTTCGCTTAAATATTCTACTCTGCCAGACCATTTTGGCTTTGACGCAGGGTCTTGCGGGCCGGGTCCATAATCTTTTACAATGATATTATTATTTAAAATGAACTCTACAGATTCGTCATTATTAACTCCAAATATGTATTCTCCTGCTTGTCCTTTACCAACTTTGAAAAACCCAAGAAACTCAAGATAGAAATTATCTTCGTTATCTACAGATATATTTGACACAACAGATTCTGTTGCTGTTGTTACTGAACTAATGCCAGATATAAAGGTCGCTGTATTTGTTGGCAGTACAAGGCCAGCTTTATCATATCTACGTTTAATTAAGCCGTTTCTAACATCGGTAGGAGAAGATATTTTAACGTCATTTTCATCTGCTATTGGTGGGCCAGAGTACCTGCAACCTATACCTCTGTAATGAAATGAACAATATCTCGCCATTACAATTCTTTTAGGGAAAGTGACATTATCAAGCTCTAACGGCGAAGCTAACTCAAACTCCACAATTGATCTGTTCTCAGAAGATTTTCTTAAGATATAAAATACCTGATCTTCCAAACCTGCACTTGGATCAGCAGATCCATAAGGATGAACTGACCCAGAAAAGTTTTTGTTATCTAAAAATTTGACGAAAGTTCTTTTTCTAACTATCTTGGCACCAATAAGGTTATCATATCGACGAATCAAGTTCGACATGAAAAAGTCTTGGTTTGATACCATTAACTTTGGTCTAGGTAAAGAACCATCCCCCTTTGATTCGAAACCAGAACTCTGTATGGGAAATGGAGAATATTCCTGACCTTGCCACCAAACTGAGCCATTTATGCCGTTTGTGCCACCATGAATGTAGAGTTTTTCGTCTGGTCTATTAACATAATCATAATAAATCACGAAGAATTCAAGCAAGGCCGTAGGCTCAAGCGAAAAAAGCTCCGCATTTACTTTATGATTAGATTCCCTTGACATTTCCTTTTACCTCAGATTATATTTACACTCATGGACATTAAAAACAAAATAAAAATAGATTCGTTTGAAATACATAAAATGTCCAAGTTAGATAAGAACGCAGTATTGAAAATAGCATTAAAGGCCCACCTTAATCATAAAGTTGCATCTATACAAAGTCCAACTATTTTTTTTAATAAAATAGGGCAAATGATAGATCAAAACATTAAAAATTCATTTGTTCTTAAAACCACAGACGGAACTGTCTTTGGGGCAACTATTATTAAAGAAATAACCAATGTTAGCGCCTATGTAGTTACATCCTATTTTGATTCTAATTATGTTTTAACTCAAGAAATGTTAAAAGCTTTTCATGCGGAATTAAAGAAAACAAAATTTAATGAGTTTTATACTAAGATTTTAAAAAGCAGAAAGAACAGCGATAGGTATTTAAAATTAATGAAAATGTACGGATTCATTGAACTTGTAGAAGAAAATGATGTTTTTTGGAAATTAAGGTACAAAAAGACTTGACAGGATAAAAAAACCCAAGTAAGTTTAGTTAATGAAATTTGAAAGGCTTATCCAGCTTGCCAGAAATCTCATCATTTATGACGATATTGAGTTGCGCTGCCGACACTTCGCTTTTATCTTAAATAAGAATAAAATCGTTTCGATTGGCAAAAACTCCAAGAAGTCTCATCCAATTAATCAAAAATACGGTTATTTTGATGGCAGCGGCTTACACGCGGAAGCTTGTGCGATAATTAAATCTGGTCGCATTGACCACTCAAGACACACTTTGGTCACATTTCGTATTGACAGAAATGATAAAATCGCTATGGGTAAGCCATGCAAGCACTGTCAAAAACTATTGAAAGACGTAGACTTTAAAGAAATATTCTATTCTAATGAGCAAGGCGAATTCGAAAGATCCAAATAAACTAGATGATGGTTTCGGAAATATCTGGTACAAATGCAATTTTAATGAAGATTGTGGCTTGCATATTGTACGGCCCGGTAAATCGCAATGCTGGTGCGATTCAATCGAAATGCTATCAGATCACGATTCTGATCTTGAGCGTTTTGGTTGGGCTGGTGCTGGTTGGTATTTCTGGAATGTAACCAGAAATAATTGTTATGGGCCTTACTCAAGTGAAGAGCGCGCAAAACGTCAATTTCTTAACCATTTAAAATTACTAGACAATGAACATTCTGATAATCGAAGCGACCAGTAAGCGAAAGCCTCTTGCAGAAGACTATAGTGACACATCAATTGTTCACTGTCGAAATAGCTTGATCTTAAAGAAGGCTTTGGGCGCAGACCTTCTTGACGGCGAATACTTCCTGCCAGAAGTCTTGAAGAAGCAGTATGACGTTATCATTTGTTGCTACGCTTCGCCGTACATGCCTCATGTACCGTATCGTCAGATTCTAGAAAAGAATCCCAAGGCTCGCTACATTTGGCTAGTAAATGATCACGATGTTGAAGACAATCAACTTTTGCGTTGGGGCATTCAGAACATGAATCTCAGCTATGACATGATCTGTAACAACCCCAGAGAGGGCTACAGGCACTGGATACTGAACAAGAACATCGCAAATAAGAAACTTAATGATTTTATTAACAAGTGGCTTACTGTTAATTTAAATTCATTAATTATGGATGATGCCAGAACTCCAGTTGACATTTCACAAAAGAATGGAGTTATTTATTATGGGACTTACCGTAAGTGGCGCGCAGAATCATTCAAAAAATTTCTAATTGAAGGAGTATTTCTTTCTGCTTCTAATAAAAATTGGAAGAAGTTTGAGGCTCTCGGCTGTAAGTGCAACTACATACCTAAACTTGAGTGGCAAAAGAACAATGAAGATTTGAGAAAGTTTAAATATTCAATTTATATTGAAGATGAACATACTCATACCCACTACGCTTTCCTTGCCAATCGTTTCTATGAGTCTTTAATGTCTGATGTTGTGATGTTGTTTGATGCTGATTGCTCCAATACCATAAAGCAATGTGGCTATGTTATTCCAGAATGCCTCATCCTTGATGACAAAAAACTCAAAAATGGAGTGGTTAATTACGCGGAATCTCTTGCTTTTCAAACGAATCTGATGTATCAACAAACGTTCTTCGATCAGGCAATGGACGAAAAACTAACGGCAATTAACCAAATAAAGGAATTTATCAAATGAAATTTTTTATCCAATTTTCAGTTACTGAGGCTTCCGCCAAAAAAATCGGGATAGATTTAAAAAAACGTTATTTATGCAGTGTTCAAAGTCAGGCTTCTCTACAAAATTTTGTATCAATATACGTTGTCGAATTTAATTCAATTTTTGTCATGGAGGTAAAGGAAATTAACTTTATTAATAACAGAATGGTATTTCATGGCTGGTTAAATTATAATTCTGAATATTTGTGCCAATGTGTAGCTGAACTTTATAACGATTAAGAATATGTTTTCTAAAAAAAATAAAATTAAATTTTATAATAGGATACCAAGCATAGCTGAAACATATCCAATTATTGAAGCGAAAAATGTTAAAAGACCTTGGCTTGAAAAAAATGGAAAAGATTTGGGCGAATTCTTAGATAATGTAAAGAAATGTCCTATTTCTAAATTGCGTGATGTAGTGGGAAATTCAGCGTTTATCTCAAGGTGTCCTGGTATTCGACAGTTTATGAATACTGGATACATCATTACAAATCCAGTAGATTTTTATGTTGAAACTTATGGAGATCGCTCTAGAATTGAAGTCGCTGCTATAAATCCTCCAGTTGAAGGAGATAAATTTAAAGTTTCCGTCCATCCAGAATCACAGATGGACCCATATTCAGCCATGCCTTTAAATTCTGTAAAAAAAGCATTAAAAATTACTACTGGATGGAATATGGTTTGTCCAAAAGATTATTTATTTTTGGTAACTTCTGTATATTACAACAATGAACCGAGATTCACATCTCCATCTGGAATATTAGATCCATTGATTTCAAATCAGGTTAATGTATTTTTATATTGGAACGTCCTTGAAGGACGCGAATTAGTTAAAGCTGGAACTCCTATAGCCCAATATATTCCTATTCCAAGAAATTTAATTCAACCAGAGATTGAGTGTTTGTATATGGAAGATCAATATCTATTTGATGCGGCACGGAATCTTATGCATAATTATCGAACTGATGCTGGTAGAGATAACGGTAGCATGAGAGAATTTTTTTCAAAAATCTTCAAAAAATTTTACTGATGAAATGGTACAAGCCTTTATGCACTTTTGAAGTAATTGCTGATAATTATTATTATCCTAATGCAAGATCACAGTCTATTTATCTTCATGAAGATGAAGAGTTCTCTGTATGGAACAAGCAGAAAGATTTGTTCGATGCGGATTGTGAATATTGGGCCACTCATGATGGATGGTTACTAAAAATAGAAAAAAAACATTTAGCGCATCTTGTGGAGGTGAATGATTTATGATGACTTTAAAAGAGCAAGAAGATAAAGTTTTTGAAGAAATAGTAAAAGTCAAATCTGAAATGGAAACCATCGTCGGTTTCAAAGTAACAAAGACGAACTATAAAAAAGCTATTATAGAAATGACCAAGAGAGCCGCTAACAAGGGAGATGTCTTATCTCAGCTTTCGATAGACTCTCAAGAAAAGATTCAAAATTTCTTTTCTGTTTGTCAGCAATTTCTCGGAGAAGTCATTTGGCAGAGTATTACCGACAAAAATATTAAAATTTGCATTTCGTACAAAGACAAACCTTTGACTGCGTGGAACATACCAATAGATGTCTTCTGCTCCAAAGAAGAGGCTTATCAGTTATCTGTCGCCATGATGGCTAAAAGTTTATCAGATTGTTTCTCGGCTTATTTTATGTCTCCAGCTTTAAGGCAAGCCGTTATTGATGGCGATGAAGTTGCGGTTAAAGCATTGTATCACTCATTCAGTCGCCCATCGATGCAATCATCTTTAAATAATTTAATTATGCTAAAAGAAAATTTCCCTGATTTTTATCAACATATTACTACTAAACTTGACGTAATGACAGTCGAGAATATGGAAGAGTTTATTAATAATAAAAATGAGCCTAGAAAAAGCAATAAAGCACGGCAAGGAAAAAAGAAAACCGTATCAAGGATCAAAAAGTTTTGATCGGAGTTGCAGGAATCATGGTTCTTGCAAGTATTGCGAAAATAATAGATCATATTCCAATAAAAAAAGAAAGCGTTCTGCTAATGAACAATTAAACGAATATTACGACGAACAATAATGCCTCACCTTAATGCAAACATCCCTGTATTTCCAGCTTATTTAAAAAGCGACTTCCTCTATAACAACGAGAACAAAAAAACAGAATACGTTCTTTGTGAAGTTTTTGGGGTTACCAGCTTAACCAGAAGATGTTTAACGTTTCAAGTCATGACGGAATATGGCTCGCGTCATGATCGTGTTCCAATTCATTTTTTGGTAAACGAGCCACAACATTCTAATTTACCCTTAGATTGGTTGCAGTTGTGGGACTGTTTCTCTTATGACATTTCAGTTACCCGATGGGAGTATCATAAAAATGCGAGAGTTAATATTCAGCTAAAGAACCATGAGTGGGTCGAGGGTAAATATCTTTTTACTATTGACTGGCGCGACAATCCAGACGCTTCTTACGGATACTCTGAAATGGCTGGCGGTCATAAGTGTGGTCATGTTATTTGGGGGCTGAAAGATAAAGATGGCAAGCCTGTAAACCAATTGTTTTTGCAACCAAATAACAGAGTTGTATGGAAAGATGGTGGGGCTTTTATCTCTAAAAAGTTAGAGAAACCTGATTGGCAAGTCTTTACTCAAGAGTTTACCTGCGAAGGAGAAGGCAAATGGATTGCCGGTGACAATTGGGATTACTTTTATCAATTTAAAAAAGAATAAAGTGTAATATCTTTTAGTGAATCTCGCTAAAATATTACTCTTTTTAGTTTGCGCTACCAACGCATTTGGCAGTGACATGGTTTATTCTTTTAAATCTCCAGCGTTTAATGGAGTAAATTTTTCTGGTCACATTATTACGATTGAAAATTTAGCTAGAACCAGAAAACAATCGATAAAAGATATTGCCAAAGCAGAGCTTGAACAAGAAAAAATACAATCTCAAAACACTCCATTAAATAATTTTATAAACAACTTACAGGCAAGAATTTACTCTCAGCTTGCTTCTCAAGTTACCGATCAAATTTTTAACGCAGGAGGCGCAAATTTTGGGATAATTAATTTACAAGGAGGAGCGACTGTTACATGGCAGAAAAACGGAGATATGGTTACTCTTTTTATTGTTGACCCCGCCACAGGAAACACAACTCAAATACAAGTTCCTGTTGGCGTCTTAGCTCCAACTCCTTAATGAAATGGCTGGCAAGCCTTTTATTGCTTAGTCTAGTTGGATGCGCCTCTCTGCCAGAGAAGCCAGCTATCATAACTTTGCCCAAGTTGCAGACTTCTCCGCTTGAAGAGCAGCTTAAAAATTTACCTGAGCCAGACAACCCCAGAATGACAATCGCAGTTTATGCGTTTGCCGATAAAACTGGACAACGTAAAACAGTTGACGCCTACGCCTCCTTTTCGTCAGCAGTAACTCAAGGCGCAGAAAGTTGGCTCATAGATGCTTTGCGAATTGCAGGAGATGGCAAATGGTTCCAAGTTTTGGAACGCTCTAATTTAGATAATGTTATAAGAGAGCGTCAACTTATAAATCAAACCAGAGAGTCATTTCAAGGCAAAGACGCAGAAAAACTGATGCCAATGTTATTTGCGGGCATAATTGCAGAAGGAGGAATTATTGGCTACGATACTAATATCTTAACTGGTGGTGCCGGTGCCAGCCTTCTTGGTATATCTGGCAGCACCCAATATCGCAAAGATGTTGTAACTGTTTCATTACGATTTGTCAGTGTACAAACTGGCGAAATCATTCTGAGTGTTGCAGTTACAAAAACAATTTCCAGTGTGGCAGCTTCGGGCAACTTGTTTAAATTTTACGAACACGGAGTAACACCAGCAGAATCAGAGCTTGGTTTCACTGCAAACGAACCTAATACTATTGCGGTTAGAAGTGCGATAGAACAAGCAGTAATAGAAATCATTAAACAAGGCCAAGAGTGTAAACTTTGGAAACTAAAACCTCAACCCCAAAACAATGAAGATTAAACTGATCGCGTTATTCGTAACGTTGGTTTCCCTCGCCTTCGGGCAGAACCAGCTTTACGTTAATCAGATTACAACCTCGGGAAATACAACCTTTGTACAGGTTGGATCTCTCAATAAAGTAGGTTCGTCTCAAACACCCAGTAATATCACTGGAGATAACATCCTTTTTGAAATGAGACAAATGGGAAATAACAACAATACGGATTTCTCAATTATCGATGCAAACAATCTAAAATTAGTTTCGGTATTTAATGGCAACGCGAATACTCAAAAGATTTTTATGAGCGGATCAAACAACAATATGAACTTGCTTTTTAACGGAAACAATAATTCATTCCTGCTCAATAAAGATGTTACCGTTGACCATACATCTGATACAGATACGTCAAAAGCCACCGTTAGTTACAGCGACTTTAAGTTCAATGTAACTGGCAACTCAAACGTATTTAAATTCGGCATCGAGAATGGTAAATATAATTATATTGATTACGAAGTAACTGGCAGTTCAAATACAATTAAGTCTACCCAAATTGGTTTAGTGGCTGGTGGTACAGCGACTAAAGATGGTCATGAACAAACTGTTACAATCACAGGTGGATCTAATGATTTGACTATTTACCAAGCTGGCTTAGAGAAACAGCTTTTTAATTATAATTTAACTGGTAGCAACAATACTGTTCGCATTGTTCAGACCACTACAGCTTTTTCACCATTGATGACATTGAATAGCAATAACCAAAACGGTGTCGCTGGAGCGGCTCAAACAACAGCAACAATTGCCCCACCGACTAATTAATGAGAATAGCCGCTATATTTTTATTAGCGGCTTTATCTTGCTTCGCCTCTTCTGGTCAACTTACTGAAATAACTGGGCCGACACAAATAACCAGAAAGACCGAAAAGATTGAAGGTAAAGTCAGCGTTGGCGTCGAAATGAATGACGTTATAGAAACATTGCGAGGTCGCGCTGGCATTACCTTTGAAGACAATACCAAAGTTCAAATTACAGAGTTTTCCAAGTTGAGGATAGACGAGTTTGTCTATGACCCTGCCAGTGGTAAAGGCAAACTGAACATGAAAGCAACATCTGGCACAGTTAGATATGCGTCAGGATTAATAGCAAAGAATAGCAGAGAAAACATAAAAGTTCAAACTCCTACAGCAGTTGTTTCTGTAAGAGGCACGGACTTTTCAATGACAGTATCGGAGGACGGCAAGAGTTTAATTGTTCTTTTGCCGTCCATCCCACTAGCATCTGGCATAAAGCCAGTTGTAGGATCTATTGAAGTGGAGAATGCTGGGGGCAAAGTTGTCATGAACCAACCTTACCAAGCAACATTTGTTAGCTCTGGATTCAATGCCCCCACTCAACCTGTTATTTTAAATTTCCAAGATGAATCAAAAATCAATAATATGATTTTGCTTGAGTCCCCAAAATCAGTTACTCAAGGCAGCAAAACTACAAAGAAAGAAGGCAAAGAAAAAACTGATGACGGAAAGAAAGATGACGAGCCAAATAAAAAGAAAGAGGGCAAAACTGAAGTTGCTCAAGTAGATAAGCCTAGTGAAGCTCCAGCAGAAGCAGTAGTTGCACAAACCGCAACAACTGAAACGCCAGTGCAAGTTCCAGAAACTAAACTGGATATCAATGCAATCCAGCCCCAAGTTGTTCAAGCTGCGGCAGAGGAAGCAATAGCTAAATCAAATCAAACTGCCCCAGCTATTGTTCAGCCCACAGCAACATTAACTCCTAATGTAGCAGTTAGCAAAGGATTTAAGTCAAATGATGGCAAAACTGCCACACTTGAATTACGAACAGAAAAAAGCGTAATAGTTTATACCGCTAGACTTGGCGACAACGTGAGCGTCAATGTAAACGGCGAACCTTATGTATTAAATTTTGGAGAGAAATCAAAAGTAAACATTATTCAAAAATGAGCAAATATAAATTATATTCTTTTTTATTTTCATTCGCTGTGCTGATTGGACTTGTTGTGCTGCGCATAAACGATCCATTTTTTATTGAGACCGCCAGACTCAAGACTATTGATTATTATCAACGAACTCAACCAAAGCAAATAAGTGAAAATATTATTGTAGTGGAAATAGACGAAAAAACTTTGGAGAAAGAAGGTCAATGGCCCTTTCCAAGACAAGTTATTGCAAAAGCAATCAAAAAAGCATTCGATAACCAAGCTCAGTTAGTTGTGCTGCCAGTGATCTTTGCGGAGAAAGATCGATTCAATGGAGATGATGAACTAACAGAAGTGTTAAAAACTTACCCTGTAATCTTGAGTCAGTCTGCGGCAAATAAAGGAAAAGGCCAACCAGTTCCAAGAGGCGTCGCAACAATTGGAGAGGGCATAAATGAATGGTTATTTGAATATAATGCGGCGATTGGTCCGACGAAACAACTCGGTGAAGCTGCGGCTGGCGTTGGAATGCTTTTGACTGCGCCAGAAGTTGACGGTGTAGTTAGAAGGCTACCGCTAATCGTACAAATAAACAAAGAAATATATCCAACTATACCGCTTGAAATGCTTCGTGTTTTAGCTGGCGACCCAAGCTATCAAGCAAGAATAAATCAAGCTGGAATAGATGCGGTTAGAATTCCGCAATTTAAAACAATAAAAACAGATGAGCATGGGCGCGTCTGGATTAATTTTAAATATGAATTCAGTTCATTATCTTTTGCCGACCACAACTGGAGCAAAGTTAAAGATAAAGTTGTTATGATTGCGCCGACTGCTGAAGGGTTATCAAACACTGTTGCGACCTCCGTAAATATAAGATATGGATATGAAATTCCATTGTTCGCCGCTCAGATGTTGGCAGATGAGGCTAGGTTAGAAAGACCTAGCCAATTTAATTTATATGAATTGCTTTATGGATCATTAGCAGGATTAGCCGTAATATTAATACTCATTAGTGGCCCTTATTGGTTGACTGGGCTTTTTTATATTGCTTTGGTGGCTGCGCCAATTAAATTCGGATTCGTATCGTTTTCCAAGGGGCAATTATTCGATTACAGTTGGATAATTATTGCAATATCAGTGATGTTCATGTTATCCGCGTTCTTGAGATTCATTAGCGAATTCAAACAAAAACAATTAATTAAAAAACAATTCGGCACTTATCTTGCGCCAGCACTCGTAGAGAAGTTGCAAAAAAACCCAGGTTTGCTTCGTTTAGGTGGAGATGAACGCGAGCTTTCTATCATGTTCACAGATGTTCGTGGCTTTACTACAATCTCAGAACACTATGGTAAAAATGTACAAGGCTTAACAATGATTATGAATCGCTACATGACAGCAATGACCGAATCGATATTGAAAAACGATGGCACTTTGGATAAGTACATTGGCGATGCTCAAATGGCGTTCTGGAATGCGCCGCTTGATGACGCTAATCACGCGAAAAATGCTGTAAAGACAGCATTAGAGATGCTTAAACGTCTCGACTCTTTCAATGAAGAAATCTCAAAAGAAGGTGTCCCGCCATTCGGCATGGGACTCGGAATCAATACTGGGAGCGTTGTCGTTGGCAATATGGGTAGCACTCAGCGTTTCGATTACACTTGCTTGGGTGATCATGTTAATCTCGCCTCTAGATTAGAAGGGCAATCTAAGCCTTACGGTGTTAGAATCATAGTTGGCCCCAGAACCGCAGAGCATATCAAAAATGATTACCAGACACTTGAATTAGATTTGATTGCGGTTAAGGGCAAGAAAGAAGGCGTTAAAATATTCACAGTGCTTGAAAACAAGCACGATGAAGATAAAATAAAACATATTTACAGAATGCACGATGGATTCATTTGTGATTACCGCGCCCAAAACTGGGACAATGCGATTACCTTAGCCGAAAGCCTCAAGAAGAATAACCCAGAACTGAAAAAATATTACGACATGATGATAGAAAGAATCGGCGAATTGCGCGAAAAAGGCTTGACAAAAAATTGGGATGGGGTATATGTTGCTACTTCAAAGTAGAACAACTTAACCGCAAATAAGTATGAAATTTGAGATCAGTCAGGGGTGTACCGCATATGATTTTTCTGTGGACGGGAAGCGATATCACGATCTTCCTGCTGAAGAAAAAGCAAAAATTATTGATTATGTTCTCGCAAAGGTGAAAGAGCATGTCCTTAATAATCATATGGCGTTTGAAGGAATCATGGAGCATTTTCAATACGATTCGCATGAAGTTGGGCCAAAGTGCGGTCAATGCGGCGATTCAGTGAGCAAAACAATCATTACTATTTAAATGATTAATAATATTTATAAGTTGTCCAAGGAGCAGCGTGAACTTGCTGAAAAACTTGGCATGACTCGCAACAACGCAAAACACGAATCGTTTCGCAATAGAGACAGGTTCAAAATTAAAAAAGAACGCTGTTATTGGCATATTCTCGGTATCTCTGTCGAAATCGCTTACGCAGATTTAACAGATCAAGAAATCGATACCAATATCTATGATCTTGGAGATCAAATTGATTTTGATGGGGTTGAGATTAAGGCTTCTACTTGGCCCCATAAAGATATTGAATTAAAAATTCCTTTTGAAGAATACCAAAAGAAAAATCCCTTGGTTTACATTCTGGCAAGAATCGACAAGAATTACACTACCGTTGAATTCGTTGGGTCAATCTCAAGAAAAAAATTTGATCAATTAAAATATCATAAAAAACATACTCAAGTGGATAATTGGTGCGTTAATGCAGATCAAATGTCAAAGACGCTTGCTTTCTTCAAAGACGGTAAGTTTGGGATGAAAGATTTTAAATCTTAAAAAACTCTTGACGCCTGTGCATTCTGTGTCACAGTAGAACCATGCAACTCGCACTCTGCTGCATCTCCAACGTTCTTGCCGAGCAAGGTCACAAGTTCCAGACCATGACCTTGACTCGTTTCTTGTCGCTGCCTCGTGCCGACGCTATTCGCATTCTCAGTGACCGCATCCTCAACAACTTCGTTGTTACCAACCGCATCATTCAGCACTGTGCCGACACTGGCATTGCTGGTTATCGTTTGTCGTCCACTCTTACTCCTGTCATCGACCATCCTGACGTTAATCTTCGTCTCGACCAGTTGCCCAATTGGTCTGACCTCCGCGCTGCTCTCGACACTATCGCCGCCACCGTCAAGCGCACTGGTGTTCGCATCTCCGCGCATCCTTCAGAATTCATCACTCTTACCAGCACCGACGACGCCGCCATCACCAACAGCATTCGTGACCTTACTGCTCACGCTGATCTTTTCGACTTGCTCGACCTTCCGCTTGACTATCGTTCACCGCTCAACATTCATTGCCGTCAAGACGGCGACCCTGCTGTTATCTCTGCCCGTTTTCTTTCTAACTTCAATCGCTTGCCAGCCAATGTTCGCTCTCGTCTTGTTCTAGAGGTGAACGATAACGTCAGTGGCACTTGGTCCGTCTCCAACTTGCACAAATATTTTTTTGTCCCTGCTGGCATTCCAATTACCTACGATTCTCTGCATCGTCAGTTCTGCAATCACGGTAACGATGACGCCGCAGATTTTCACCTTGCCTACTCCACTTGGCCCACAATTCCTTTGTTTCATTACTCAGAAGGTATTGACAACACGCGCAAACACGCTATGATGCCCGTCAATTCACCCAATAACTATGGCAAGCCTGTATTCTTCGACGTAGAACTCAAAGGCAAAGACCATGCAATTTATCACATCCTCAACAATGCAAACAAAAATCAATAAGGTTAGAGACCAAATTGTCAGTAAGCTCAATGAACTCGGCATCGAATTCTCCGTAGAAGACATGGATATTGAAAAGGAGGATCTTTCCACAAAGTTGACCGGATATAAAATCGTTGCAAGTAATCTAATAGGCTGCATTGTTCCTAATTTTAAAAACAAGCGCCCAGAATATTTAATCTTCAACGACAAGCTGGTTTCTCATCTCATCTCTGAAGGTCACGATGACGCTTACATCGAAGAGCATGGAAAAATCTGGATTCACTTGTTGAAACAGTCTAACTTCGTGGAAGTATTCAAGCAGTCCCACGCAATTTAAATTAATTAAAATGAATCGCATCCTTTTGTTTTCTTCAATCAACGTAACAGAAGTTTACAAGCTCTACGAAATTTTGAATGGCGAGTTCTTGAAGAAATTCAAGTTTGCCGCAGAATTCCGAATCACCACTTTCTCTTCTTCGCGAGAGTTTTCTCTCTCTGTGGACGACGCTTCTGAAGAAGAGCGTAACTGGTTGAGGGAAGAGACTTTAAAAATTGTCGAAAGAAAGTTTGAAAAAGTAGTTGACGAACAGTGATCCCTGTGGCATTCTTTGCCTGTAAATCAAATTGCTCCCATGATTGTCAAATCCATCCAGCGAAACGTTGTTGAATCTCACGATTTCAAATCTGAAATCGCGACCATTGATGCGAATGAGATGCGCTACATCTCGTCGCTTTTGCGGAATAATTATTCCAATGTCATCTTGGCAACTGCACGCGAAACTATCGCCAATGCGGTTGACGCGAACAAGGGTTCGTCCCGTCACGTTGAGATCACTGCTCCCACTCGCCTGAGTCCCACTTTCGTTGTGCGTGACTTTGGCGCGGGTCTTTCCGAGTCTGACCTCTTTGGTCTCTACACCAAGTATGGTCGCTCAACCAAGCGCAGCGACAACGATTCAATCGGCGGTTTCGGCATTGGTCGTTTCGCTCCGCTGTCGTATACTGATTCATTTACGGTTAGTTCTCGTCACAATGGAACTGAGATCGTCATCTCTGTTTATGTTGACGAGCATGGCGACACTCGTTTCACCAAGCTCTCTGACACTTCCACTTCTGAGCCGAGTGGCGTTGAGATTTCTGTTGCAATCAAAAGCGAGGACATTTCCAACTTCGAATGCGAAATCAACAATGTCATTCGCTTCTCTGACGAGAGGTTTGTCTGCAAAGGTTTTTCGCGTTTGGTCCCAGAGTGGGTGATTAAGAACGCTGATTGGGGAATGGAGAGGAACAGACGCTCCGATCCTATCATTGTGATGGGTGGCATTTCTTACCCACTGAATCTTGACAATCTTGCGAATCATCCAATTGCCTCGTCAAATATTTACAAGGCATTCTCCAACTCTTACCTTTCTAATTTCTTCGTCTTTTTCTTTCCAGTTGGCTCGGTTGCGCTGCACCACTCTCGCGAGAATCTAGAATACAACGCGCAGACCAAGAACTTCATTGCTCGCGCCATCTCTAAGTTGGAGACGGAAATCAAAGCGCAAGTTCAAAAAGAAATCGATGCGATTTCTGACTCAGCAGAGTTTTTCAAAAAGCTGTATCTTTTGAGCGGCTCCAATAACCTTGAGTCGCTTTGCTGCGACGCTAATTATAACTTCACTGATGCCAATAAAAATGTAATTAAAATCAACGGTGATCCGATTGTCCCGTTGGCTATTTACAAAAAGTCTCGCAGCACTCGCAATCTTGTGCGGTTGTCAAAGAAGGCCCAGAACGTCCAAAAGACTATCAGTGCCAAGATGTTTTATGCTGGTGGAAACAATTGGCGTATCGTTATCAATGATAACGTTAAAAACATTCATGATCGCGTTAATGGATTAATGAGTTCCAAGGGAATCGATGGGATAATCTATGTAGTTTCCCTTGCTGACGCCGAAAGCAAACTGCTTTACAAGCATAACTCTTGCGATCATATTCACCTCGCTTCTAAACTCACTCCTGTTTCATCCAAGAGTAAAGAGTTCAACAATGTACGCAAAATCTTTTCCAACAGCCATTACAGCTACAGTTTCAAGGAAAAGGTTCCAATGCCTAGCGATCCTTTCTATTATGTTGACATCAAGCATAACGGCGGCAACAATTACGATATTGTTTTCGGTGATCACAAAAACTTTCAGATGCACGACTTCAGAACTATCTGGAAGATTGCAAAGCATTTTGGCATCAATTATGACAATGTTTATGGCGTCTTGGATAGGACTGATCTCCCCGCTCACGCTATTAATTTGCATGATGCCCTCATGCCCAAATTCAATGCGGCAATTGCTCAATTTAAATCAATTTTTAATGCCAAAGAGGAGAAGTCATTTCGCACAAGCTCTTTCCCTATGATTTCTCACCTCAGTGATCTGAGGAAAGCTTTGCCTGACAATCACCCGATTTCAGTTTATTTCGACGCTTGGAATAAAAGCGACGACATGGGTGACTATGGCTTCACTCCAGAGCAAATCAAAGAGTTTCACGTTTTGGGAGATTTTCCTCGCCACTGCGTCGATGGTAACATTTGTACTCTCGACTCGAAAATTTCTGAAAAAATCAAGCAAGAAGTCTTGACAATCAACCAGTCTTATCCGATGATGTTCGCACTGTTTGAGGGGCGTTACGGTTCCTTCTACGGTGTCAAAAGTGCCGCTAAACTTCTCCTTGACTACATTAATTTAGTTGATAATCGTAAGTCCTAAACCACAATAATATATCCTAGTTATGAATAAGCCAGCCTACATCATGCGCGACAATTCCATCACCGTTTTCGTTGATGGCAAGCCGCACACCGTTGAGAGTTCGCACCCGAACTTCTCTTCCTTGCGCCAAGCTATCCTTGACGCTCAGTACGATCTCATTCCTGAGTTGATCACGATTGAGAATAAGATCAAGAACATGACTCATGGAGCCATCGACATTTATGATGGCAAGCTATTCCACAGCGGCGTTGAGGTTCATGGCGTTGTGGTGGACAAGCTATTCGCCATGCTGAAGGAGGGGGCGAAGGATGCCGAGCCTCTGCTCAACTTCATTGACCGTCTGATGCAGAATCCCTCTGCGAATTCAGTCAACGAACTCTATACTTTCCTTTCGTACAAGAGTCTTCCCATCACTGCTGATGGAAAGTTCCTCGCCTACAAGGGAGTTAATAATGATTTTTATTCGAAGCAGGGCAACAAGGATACTGTTGTTGTGCGCGGCAATGTTGCCGCTAATGGTTCCATTTATAATGGTGTTGGCGAAATGATTGAGGTTGCTCGCCGCTCTGTCGATGATAACAAAGAAAATCACTGCTCTTTTGGTCTGCACGTTGGCAGCTACGATTATGCAAATAATTGGGCTGGTTCTGATGGGCGTCTCCTTGTGGTTGAGGTTGACCCTGCTGATGCTGTCAGCGTGCCGACTGATTGTAATTTCCAGAAGCTGCGCGTCTCAAAGTATCGTGTCTTGAGCGACATCACTCCTGAGCGCAAGGAAATCCCTGATGCCATTTACAATGAAAATGCTGGTGATGATTATGATCCAGACTATAGTCCTGATTATAATTTCGATACCGAAACTGATGATGAAGTTCCAGACGATGAAGTTGAAAACGACTTTATTAAGCTGAAGATTCGCAATTACATCGACACCAAGCATTCAATTGGCGAATATCCTACTGTGAAGCAGATTCAGAGCCGCATGAAGGGCTACGATCTTTCTAGTGATCAAATTTTTCAAATTGCTGTTGAAGAGTTAAATTACGATCACAGCCAACTTGCTAATGAAGATGGTTCTGAAATTCCTTATAGTCAGGTAGCAATTGTTCCCTCATTTTGATTAATTATGAATAAAAATCCACTCGTTGAAAAGCTAGAGAATGCTTCTGAGACTGAACTCGATGTTGCATTTGCTCTACTCAAGTACAAGGAAATCGGTATCTACCGAAAGATTAAGGGTCTTGCCCTTGCTTTTGGTCTGAACTTTGAGGAGGTCATCAAGGGACTGCCTCAAGAGAATGGGCGACTTCTCGACAGGGAAACTCGCCACTTCATTCACGATTTCATGCTGGCTCGCGCCAAGCAATTCCACACTCCCACTAACTAATGAACGAAGAAACATTTACTCCTTTGAGCGTAGACATCAAGCCTAACTTGAATTGGTTTGAGATTTGGAGCCTTGAGCAAGACGGTTCACTTAAAAGCTGTGTGAACTTCTATGATCTTGCGCTGCAAAATTCAGTAACGTGGGCGCTTCAATGCCTCTCTCAAGAGAGTTCTCGCACTGATGACGCTTATGTTATTGTTCACTCTACTGTTGGTGAGGATAAAGAGATGGTTCGCTCCATCATCCCAGAGCCTACAGATAGGGAAACTAAGTTCTATACGGTTCTGAATAAGTTCCGCGCTGCACTAAAAACAATTAATTAAAAATCGACATGACCAGAGAGCAACTGTTCGCGCACCATACTGAGTTGACCAACAAGGCACTCGACATTATGAGAGCGAAGAACAATGATTATGCTGGCAGCAAGGGAGATAATCCCTTTGCAAACTTCCAACGATGCGAATCAATGGGTGTTTGCTCCGCAGAGCAAGGGTTCCTTGTGAGGATCGTTGACAAGGTTTCCCGACTCTCAACTTTCGCGAATGATGGCAAGCTCGCCGTCAAAAACGAAAGCTACGAAGACGCTATCCTTGATATTATGAACTACTGCGTTCTTATGTCAGCTTACGTCAAGAGCAAGGAATCAGGACAGGTTAATCCCAGTTAATCTGTAACCGGCATCATAGGGTTGGATTGTCAGTCCTGTTGGCATACCCAACTCTATGATTTTTCCGTTATATTCTCTAATCAAATGGTCTGAGAAGTCCCCGAATGTTCCGTTGCCACTTGCACCATAACCAGTTGCAGAATATAATCCAGTTATTTGGGTCTTGTACGCCGCCCAATCTCCAGAAACTGTGCTAAAATTACTGTGAATCTCTGCTTGAAGTAAACGAGGACTGTCCATGTTTTATTTTACACTTGAATGTCGCTATTCAGCATCGTATTATTCATATTGCTGACCATACATTTGCTCAACAAACCAAATTATTTCATTAAAAAATAACTCGCCTCTATAGCACAGTGGTAGTGCAACAGTTTTGTAAACTGTAGGTCGTTGGTTCGAATCCGACTGGAGGCTCCATATTATGAAAACTCGCAAAATATTAATCAACGCTGATTACGGTGGCTTTGGACTTAGTGATGAAGCTAAAGAGCTTTATCTTACCAAAAAGGGGATCTCTTTCACTAAAGAGGAAAGGCGTTCATTCCTTTTCGATGAAAAGTATTATTTTTATATTGATGGAGAATACTTCAGCGAACACGATCTCAAGCGAGACGATCCTATAATGATTGAAATTTTTGAGCAACTTGGATCAGAAAGATTTAGCAGCACCTTTTGCACAGTTAAAGTGGTTGAGATTCCATTTGAAGTAGAATGGATTTTGTGTGAATATGATGGCAATGAATGGATCGCTGAAAAGCATCGCATTTGGCAATGAGCGCGCCAGCAATCGTTATTTGCCAGTGCTGCGAGCACCAGTTTGATCCTAACGTAGAAGAATGTTACCAAGACATTGACGTTGGTTACGTTTGCAAAGATTGTAACTTTCAATTAAAGTGGGCTTACGCTCATCTCAAAGTAAATGGCTTGAAACAGTGTTCAAAAGTATTCAACAATCGACTGAAATGAAACTGCTCCCAATTGAAATGAAAAATCATGGTTATTCCATGAAACAGATCAAGCGCACCGACAAAGTTGCAATGTATTCCAAGTGCGGTGGCTTTGAAGTTGTGTTGGTTCAAAAACACAACGGTTACGAAATTAAAGGAATTAAAATTGACCCCGCAGAATATTTGCCCAAGGATGAAGATTTCGGCACAAAAGGCTGGTATTATGGCGGGCCAAATGCTAGACAAGATGCAGAAGACAAGTATAATAAACTTACAAACAATTAATTATGACCGCTGAAACTATTGATCTTTTCCCAGTTCCCGTATCTAAAATAAATCTTGGGGAAACGTTTATGGATGAATTTAATTCATTAAAAAATGATGACTTGAATCCATCCGAAAAAAATAATCGCGCCTCCCATCATTTTAGTGCAAATAGGTACATCTTGAATGATGAGCGTTATAGAAACTTAAAAGATTTCATTCGTGAACGGACTCAGAATTTCATGGAAAGTAAAATGGCTATTGATGGAGAATGCGGAATTACTCAAAGCTGGGTAAATTGGAATCACCCAAAAGAACACACCCACTTGCATACGCATCCTAATTCAATTGTTTCTGGAATTTTGTACTTACAGGTAGAAGAGTTTAAAAATAATATTATTTTTTTTCATCGCCTGAACCAAGATATTGGTTCAGGAAAAAATATTATTCAGCCACCATTGTTCATTAAGCCTAATCCAAAAGTTGAAAGAAAATACGCTGATAATTCTCATCCTGTTTCTTTGAAAAACGGTGATTTGTTGTTGTTTGCATCTTACTTGCCTCATTCGGTTCCATCAAATCAAGCCTCAACAAAGAGAATTAGTCTTGCTTTCAATTCCATGATTCGTCACAAAATTGGTAATTATGATCATTTGACTGAATTCGACTACAAAATTCTCACAGAAAACCCTTGACGAAACGTTGACCATCGAGTACCTTACCGCCATCAAGTCATCAACCACAATCATGAATAATCCAAAAGGAATCCACGTTTACATCCTTGACAACAAGGATCAGCGAATTGGCGTTCTCGCCGCCGTCGCTAATGAACATCAGCCTGAGACCGTTTTCATAGGCTGGTCGCTTTGCAATTTTTCACTTGGAGATCGTTTTGATCCAAAGCGGGGAGTCGAGATTGCTTATGAACGGTCTCGCAAGTGCAGTGCCGCTCCTATTCCAATGTCGTTGCTTGAACGCTACGAGGCTTTTAAATTCCGCTGCCAAAAGTATTTCAAGGACAAGCAAGCCTTTGTTTGATTAACATGGACGAAAACGCTCCCTTGCCTAGTAGTTCCGCTGATTCATTCAACGGATATTCGGATGCGGCAGTTGCCGCCTCCACGATGAAGACGTACAACTTCATCCTTGCCAAGTATCGTGATGAGTTTCAAGCTGCTCTTAATTACGACGAGAAGAAGGATCGCAAGTATCAGAATCAAATGCGCCGTCTTAATCGGGAGCGTGAACGTCTAAAGAATCAACCCCAAGAGCAGGTTTTAAATTAATTAAAACTAGCAGCAGTAGCTCAACGGTAGAGCGCCATCCTTCCAAGCTGGATGTTGTGGGTTCGAGTCCCATCTGCTGCTCCAATTTCGCGGGGATAGCTCAACTGGATAGAGCAACAGTTTTCTAAACTGTTGGTTCCGAGTTCGATTCTCGGTCCTCGCGCCAATGGGCGGTTAGCTTAGTGGTTCAAAGCAGAGAACTCATAATTCTTTGATCGGGGGTTCGAATCCCTCATCGCCCACCAATTTTGTCCCGTAGCTTAACTGGTTAGAGCAAGCTCTTTATAAGGGCTAGGTTCTGGGTTCGAATCCCAGCGGGACGACCAATTTTTGTTCTTTACACTTTTGGGAGTAATTACCCAGAAACCCTCTCCCTTAGCTGCATTCACGAATCTATTGAATGCTGGGCGTTTGGTAGCAATGGAATCAGATTCATGGTGGAATAGACACTTGTAATCTGACTACACAACGACGCTATTGAGAGAGGGTCAATTTTCGGTTCTATAGCTCAATGGTAGAGCAGCGTCCTTTTAAGTCGTTGGTTCTGGGTTCGAATCCCAGTGGAACCACCAATTTTGGCGTAGGGCTAAGACGGTTCGATTCCGTCGTCATCTTGGCCGATGTTTAGCAGCCGACATGGACAAGGCAGGGCAACTGCCATCAAGGTTCAATTCCTTGCGCGCCACCGATTGAAATTTACAAACTAAAGATTATCATGATTCAATGAAGTGCTGCCGCAAGTGCGGAGAGAAAAAAGAAATTGAACAATTCCCATTCTTCGCCTCGTCAACTGGCGGCAGAAAAAACACTTGCACAGTTTGCTGCAAAGAACTATCAGTTCTCAGAAAAAAATTAAAAGATGAAAATCCCCCGCCTCAAGCTGGCGAATGCCCAATTTGCTCAAATTATACGCATGATTGGATATTGGATCATTGCCATTTCTCTCATGAGTTTCGCGGTTATATATGTAATAACTGCAATCTTGCTCTTGGCAGATTCAATGACGATGAGCGAATTTTGAAAAAAGCCATTGACTATTTGAACCGTAAGACTATAGTTCTGGAATAACTTTTGGCCGCATGATGGAACTGGCAGACACTATTCGACTTAAAATCGAATGCTCGTAAGAGCGTGTGGGTTCGAATCCCACTGCGGCTACCAATTTACAATGAAATTCACCCCAGATAAAATCACAAAACTCAAGAAAAACCAAGTATTTGTGTTTGGCTCCAATGAAGCTGGCATTCACGGTGCTGGTGCAGCGAAATTAGCTGTAGAAAAATTTGGAGCGAAAATGGGCATGGGTTATGGCTTACAAGGCCAATCTTTTGCGATTCCTACAAAAGACACGTTTATTCGCACACTTTCTCTTGACAAGATAGAATTCTACATCTATTCTTTCCTCAGTGAAGTTATGGAATACCCAGACACAGAGTTCTTGGTCACGAAAATTGGTTGCGGTCTTGCTGGTTACTCAGAAGAGGAGATCGCAAATTTATTCAAAGGTAAATTCATTCCAGAAAACGTTATCCTGCCAGAATCATTTTTTAACATTATAAATTCATGAAACTTAAGATCAGCAAGCAAAACCAAAAGCTAGTCAAAAACTTCAAAAAGATTGTAGTTAAAAACAGAGAGATCGAAGATAGGTTGTTCGCCGCACTGGCATCCAAGATGATGCTGACTTCTTCAGAAGAAGAAATTCTTTTTGATCACGTTTATAACGATACTCATTGGACAGTTGAACTCGAAAAGTAATGAAAGCCACATTAGAATTTAATTTGCCAGAAGACAATAGCGAACATCTTCGCGCTGTTAATGCTGGCGCAGCTTGGTCTGCTCTGTATGACATTGATACTAGATTGAGAAGTATTTTGAAATACGGTCTTGACAAAGATAGTTCATACGAGAAAGAGTTGGCCGATATTCGTTCAGAAATCAACGACGCCCTTACACTTTTAGGAGAAATTTAAAATGGATAAAGTAGAAATCGATGGAGATACAGCGGATCGTATTGTGGTTTGTTCTTTAAGGGAAACCATCAATTATCTTCGTAACGATATTAAGTATCTTAAAAAGAAAAAGCGTTTAACCGAATGTCAAAAGCAAGAGTTTGCTGATGTGGTTTCGGCACTAGATCACTTAGAAAAAACGTTTGATTTTTATGGAGGAAATTTAAAATGAATACAGAACTAGAACAAAAACTTTTCGCCAAGTATCCGAAAATTTTCGGAGACGCCAACAAGTCTCCGCAAGAGTCTTGCATGGCTTTCGGCTTGGAAGTGGGTGACGGATGGTACAATCTTATCGATGTGCTTTGCGAAGCTCTTACCTATACCTATACTACTGCTATTGAAGTAGATGAAGAAGATGGCAAACGTTTAGGTATTAAACCTTACTCTTATAAAGACGGCGAGATTAGGTATAGGTATTTTTTTAATGTAAAGCCTCCTCAAGTAGTAGCTGACCAAGTAAAAGAAAAGTTTGGTACTCTTCGCTTTTACTACCATCTTGAATACGATGAGGGTAACACTTCTCTAGTTGAAACGAAAAAGTATCCAGAACTTGACGCTATCAATAAGCGGTATGCTGATTACTTTGACGGAATAGTTCACTTTGCCGACATCGCATCTGGCAGAACTTGTGAAGTGAGCGGCGCAGAGGGACAAATGCACTCAAGAAGAGGTTGGTTTAAAGTTTTGAACAAAGAAGTTGCTAAGGGAGAGAATTATAAAGAATATAAATTAGCCAACAAGCAAAACGCATGAAAGAACTAGAACACTACAAGAACGAAGCTGAACGCTATCGCAGAATGTTTAGTATGCGGTTCAGTGACCTCTACTCATCTGAAGATGATCTTAATCGCAGTCGTATTGCCATTAAGGAAGATCAACGTCTTTACCGTAAGATTGGCAAGAAGTTCGTGCCAGTTAATGATCCATATGCTTATGATGGTCTCCGCAATGGCTTTTGGCTAATTCAAGTCAAAGATGGTTGCACTTCTATTCGCCAAGAAATCTATCCTGACAAAGCCGCTATTCATGCTGCGGCTCGTTTAATGGAAGATAAACTGATAAATATTATCCGAAAGGCTTGCGAGGCTAGTCCCAACAAAACGCCGCTCTCCCCAGAAGAGAAAAAAGATTGGGATAAGTTTATCAAGAAGCATGGAGAGTCTTTCAATACTTTGCATTATCCTTCTATGCAGGAGAATGCAGAAAAGATTATTAAGATTTTAATTGGGGAGGAGAAATAGTTATGGGCTGCGACAAATACTACCTACGAGACATAAACTATCCAATGATGTTCTCGGAAATGAACGACGATATTGGTTGTTTATGCACTTTCCCGCACAATGACGGCGAAACTCTTGATCCCGAAAGAGTAAGATCGCTGGCATATCTTGGTGCGGCGGTTGTGCTGAACTCCAGAGGAGATGCGCCGCATGGATTCATTCCTAGTTGTTTACCAGATTGGATGAAAAAAGAAATAGATCGAATCGTTTTAAAATGAATATTAAAGATTTTTTAACTGAACTAACAGTTTTGTCCAATAAGTATGGAATCAAGAATCTTTTTAGGTTCAAAATGGAAGCGGCTTTGATGTAAAGTATATTTACCATGTACCAATACAAAGCCCAATTGATCAAAGTTATCGACGGAGATACAATTGAAGTTGACTTTGATCTGGGTTTTGGAGTTTGGCTGAGAAACCAAAGAATTCGTCTTTATGGTATAGACACTCCAGAAAGCAGAACAAGCAATAAAGAAGAAAAGGCTCGCGGTCTAATATCCAAGACTAAATTAAACGAACTTCTTTGCAATTCCAAATACCTGACAGTAGAAACAGAAATCGACCCAGAAGAAAAGTATGGGCGCATTCTCGGTAGGATAGAAACAGAAAGCGGAATTAACGTAAATGATTGGATGGTAGAGAAATGCTATGCTGTTCCTTACAATGGTGAGAACAAGGACAAGGTTCAAGAACTCCACATAGCAAACGCCAAAAAGCTAAAAGAGCGCGGCGAAATTTCTTTATGAAAAAAGACAATAATTTTAAATCTTATGTAGCTGAAAAGGACTTAATTATAGATGCTTGGCGCAATCCTGATGTTCCAAGCATTTATGATGACGTTATGAAGTTCTCCAATTGCGAAAATGTTTTGGTTAAAGGCGTGGAGATAGTTGGCGGGCAAGAAGATTGCATTGATGCAGTTCGTGGAACTAACTATGTTTTCCAAGATTTGACCCTTTATCCATTAAAAAATGGCATCACGTTAAAAGGAAGCATCAACGGTTGGCATTTAAAAAACATTTTATTTGATAGCGAAGGTTCCGAATACACTATTGAAATCGGGCAGTACGACAACTACTGGACACCTTCCACTCCACCCACTCGCAATGGTATCATAGAAAACGTAAATCTTAAAGGCGGGGGCAAAGTGACGGTCAGGATATGGCATGGAGAAAAACCCCAGCTTATCAACGCCCCTAATGTTAGAATAATTAAAATTCCCAAAATCATCTGGTTTCCCTATTTCATCTTCAGATCTATTCAAAGAAATGGGCTGAAATTCTTCAAGAAATAGATTGACAAATTTTCCGTAAAAACATAATATATACAAACTATGAATAACATCACTCCCGATCAAGCATTGGCAAACTTTGCCGCACTTCATCGTCAATCGCGCCTTCTTCCTGAGCAGCATGAAGCTCTGAAGGAAAGCCTCCAAGTTCTTGGTGGTCTGGCAAACCCAGCCAACAAGACTGAATCTAAGCTGGCTCCTGATACTGCCCTTAACAACTTCTTTCAAGTTTATACTCGCGCCACTGTTACCGTTGAGGAGCATGAGGCGCTGAAGGCAAGTTTCAGCGTCATTGCTCCTTTGGTTCAAGCTGCCAAGGAGTCTGAGACCCCTGCCGCAAGCTAAAACTTAATTAAAATTCCTCCCATTAACGCCCCCAAATTGGTAATCAAACGCTAATTTGGGGGTTTTTCTTTGTATTTTAATAAAGAATTGATGGGCGCACTTAATTATTATTAATTTAAACTGTATGTATATTTTAATGGACATTATTTTGCCAGTTTCGGGCCTATTATTTGTCATAGGATTCTCTGTTTATCTGCTTAAAAAGAGCTTCGAATATGACCAAAAAACACGCCAAAAAATGATGGACGAATGCTCTCGCGTCGAGGCCGAAATTTTATCAAGAAAAATGAAGGAATCTAAGGTCGAAATAGCAGTGAAAAAGCCCCAATCTTTCAAAACCAAAAGAAAAGCCCAAAAGAGGCTTGACAAGTAAGAAAAATAGGGGTAAGTTTCTCTCATAAGATATAAGAGAGATAAGGTAAGGATAATAGAGAGATACAGTAAGGAAGAAGAAGAGATAGTTGAACTGTTAAGAGAAGCTTGATAGTTGGAATACATATGTGCGCGGCCCCATTTTTTATTAATTTTAATTCATTCTCGCAATTTTAAATAAACTTTTATGCTATTAGCTAGACTCTCATCGTTTCTCCTTATAATGGTTTTGTTTTTGTTTGTTATTGTTCCAATAGCAGTTGTGTTAAGCCTTATCACAACGGTAGTTGTGTTTGTGGCCTACTGTAATGGGACGTTAAGGAACATATTAGAACACAGAGAGAACCTCTTGTCAATACATTCCTTAACTAAAACTGTAAAAGAAAATATCAAAAAGAACACGATTGACATTTGAGCAGAGAAACTGGGCCAAATATGCGTTTTTTGTAAAGCGTTGAAGATGTAAGGTTTATATAAAGTGAAGTGTTTTCCTGGTAAGGACCGGGCACTTTTTTCTCTAAAAGGATTGACAAAGGCTAGAATCTCATGTAAAATAAAGGGGGCAAACATGAATAAGATCGGACTAAATATATGCCTGGTGCTTTTGTTATCTGGCTGCAACATGTTTACTCCTAATAATAGAACAGATAGTAAAGGGGAAAGAATAAACTCTAATGCCCCTATGTTTGTAACTCCAAACACGAATGCGAACCCGGTAAATAAACCAAACACGAATCCAGTTACGCCAAATAAACCTGCGCAGGTCTCATTCAATGCGGAAAACTATGTGATGGTAAAAGAAAAAGATTTAAATATATTAGTTAATCAAAAGACGAATGAGGCTTTATTAAATATTAAAAATTCAAACGCGAATGCGAAGCAACCAAATAAGGAGTTGGATGCAGCTATAGATAGCCACATTAAAAAAATCGTTGAGCCAACATCAGTTGATTTAACGCCAAAGATTGTACAATTAGCTCCTGTAGTTGAACCTGAAAAACCATCTAATGCCCCGGCAATTCACCCAGTTTTTGCATTCATCTTGACAACCTTAGCTATCTTAGGCTTCATCTTAACTGTAGGATATTTCTTCTTCATTAAGAAGAAGGTTCAAAATGAAGCCCCAACCCAAACCCAAGAGTCCCCCAAGGTGGCAACCGAAACCGCAACCGAAAATCCAGCCAACAAAACTCCTGAAGCCAAAGCGGATTAAAAATTAATTAAAAATCGCCGCCCCTTCTTCACCCTCTTGGAAACTTGAGGGTGATTTTTTTTTGAAAAAAATTCGAGAAATCGCTTGACGGTGGATTAAAATGTGGTACATTCTCCCTCGTATGAATAACACATCTACCGTTACCAAGCGTGGTCGTGGTCGCCCTGCGGGTTCGACCTCTTTCGTTAACGTCAGCCTCGCTGACCTTGACCAGTTCGTTGGCACTGCTAGTGCCATTCCTGTGTCGCGTGTCTGGCTTCAAAAGATGGGCTTGACAATCCAGCCGATCACCCGCACTATTCAAGAAGCTGAAGGTGAGGACTCGACCCCCAAGGTAGAGTTCAAGATCAGTAAGCTCTAAACCCACATACTAAAATGAAACGTTTTGCTGAACTAGTCGGGCAAGAAGATGTCAAGAAGAAGTTGGGGTTCTACCTCGACGCCTTCTCCAAGACCCAGAAGTTTCCCTTCCTCCTGCTGACAGGGGCGAAGGG
>Ga0315903_10000580_pt1 | contig 55354 bp, 62 predicted proteins | sample LakEriMetagenome_7_FD_203524 | JGI IMG/M metagenome (GOLD analysis project Ga0315903, IMG submission 203524) | Freshwater fungal communities from buoy surface, Lake Erie, Ohio, United States - Buoy 2 MA119 | ecosystem: Environmental > Aquatic > Freshwater > Lake | place: USA: Lake Erie, Ohio... | reverse complement strand
CAATTGCGCCGGAGTTAGGACTTGGTCCCTCTGATTCTCCGCTCTCTTACTGGTACGTCACGAGATGTTACACCATGACCCAAGCTAGATATTGGTCCACGATCTCTAATCAAGGCTCTTCTCCGATAAGATTAACTTCCCCAAAGTTTTCTTGCAATGGGGTCTTCGAACTTGGCTTCGCCATCTTTTCTTGAGGCGTTGAATCTGTTTGCAAAATCTTTTTCTTTTTGCACTTCTTCTTCTGGGTCAATCAATTGCAGACTAAGGTCTGTTGGAGCTATACCGTTAATGCCTTGCTGTATCTCTATAATTTTCTCTGCAAGAGCGACATTCTCTGCCAATTTACTGAACGTCATGTTGTCCAAATCTTCTGGACTATACTTTGGCATGGTAGCCAAAACGAAAGCCTTCATGAGGTTTCTTACCTCAGCGGCTTGACGTCTCATTTTTTCAAGAATTGCTTTTGCTCTTTTGGCGGAGGAGAAGCCTGATTCTTCGAGGATTTCTTCCGCCAAAGAAGAAACTATGCCGGGAGGATATGAATCAAGATCTAGATTTTCTGGATAAACGACAGCGAACTTTATTATCAGTTCTTCTACGTCAGCTGACGAATGATCGAATGATCTCTGATACTCTGCTATTTTATCATACTCAGCAAAAGTTAATTCTCTGAATATTACTTCTTGTTTTCTTATTGAAGTTTGAAATACTGATCCGTATTTATTTTTTATACTGTGCAGAGAATCGGGGTTCATACCTTAAAGTTGTCTTACCTCTAGGGCAACGAAGCCAGAGGCCTCTAGAACTTCTTGAGCTATTAGCGACGGAAGTCCTGCCATTTCCTTTACCATTGACTGCTTGTCGTAAGCAGGGAATAGTACGCAGATCTCAGCAATTGCTTCTTCGTTCCAAAGGTTTGCCTCTGCGCTAGTTAGTTGACCAGACTGAACGAGCTGCTCCATCTTTCTTACAAGGTTTTTGTACTCAATTCTGCTTAGCGGTCTCCATGCAATGTGCTTATCGTAAGAAATTGATGTTACATACACATCGCCATGCTCTTGCTTCCACATCTTAATCTGGCCAGCGGTTGGGCCATCAAGCCAAATTCTTTCATCATCAGGAAGGTCCTCTACTGATGTTGGCTCTTCTTCAAGAACCTCAACTGAATCGCCTTCTTGGTCAGTGTCTTCCACTGAAATCACATAAGCCTCATCAGCGTTTGTCTCTTCTGCTATTTCATCAGACTTAGCTATTGTTACTTTTCTACCTTGTGCCATGACATTTCTCCTATTTAAATTAAAAAACTACAAACTAGTATATCACTTGTAAACATTAAATATCTATTTTTACAATATTATTTATTAAAAGAATCTAGCGGAATGTGCGATCCTTGACTCTATAGTACTGCTCATAAGTGCGCAAAACATCTTCCTCAGTTGGGGGAGTAGAAGGCTTTGTTGGATCTGTTACTGGTGGTTCTGATGAATCATCAGAAGCTGGATTTTCAGAAGAATTAAAGCTTCTAATCGAACCCTCTGAAATATAAAAATCTCTTGCCGTAAACTGATAAGTCTCCATTACTGGTTGACCACCAACCTCAACAGCTGAAACCATTGAGTTTAGGTGAACACTTTGAAGAACAAGATTCATGTTTTCTGACATGTTTTTCTGCACTAGTCTTTGGTTGTAGTCAGTGGCCATCAATCTATCTAGCGTATCAAAATTGTCTTCACTATTAGTTCCCTTGTTTCTTGCAACAGATGACACTGCTCCCTCTTGCATTCCATATTTTATAATAAGATTAAATGGCGGGTGAGCGGAGAATATGTTTCTATCATTGGCTTGTGCGCCGTCTGAGCCCAATCTATCAAGTTGACTATTGGCCCAATACTTTTCAATATTTTTTTCGTCTTCAATCGATCTAGTGTCGTAACCAGATAAGAAGCTTTGAACTTCGCCTTGGTTTGATTTATTAAACGCTACCCTTTGCTTTGCAGCTTCTGACAAAAGATCTCTCATTCTTCCAGGGTATCTTGAGTATACAGAAAATTGTCCAACAACTATTCTTGTTCCAACCATCATAACATCATAGTTATAAGACCAGAAACCATAAAGAGGTTGTTTTTGCTGCGCTATGTTGAAAGCAAAGTTTTGAATATCAAGTTCATATTTTGGATCAAAGAGACCGTCTATATATATCTTGATGTCTTCACCAGTAAAGTAATAATCATAATATGTATTAAACTTTTCTGAGTCATCAGTTTTTCCTGCCCACTTTAAGTCAATGTTTTCATTGAGTGGATCGAAACTTCTTGGTGCAACGACATCTGTTGAAGCCAAGTTTCCTCTTACATCAAAGGTCCTGTCAAGAAGCGTACTTGGAATATACGAGCTGAAAGGTCTGTATGGTTTTCTTCCGATTATATTGCCGTAATCAATAGCCATTATTTTTCCTTATTGTGGTTTAATTATTCTATCAACAAAAGTGGTGTATTCTGTTAGCCTGTCTGTCTCTCCGCTGTTCCAAAAATTTTGTTGCCTGTTTGAATATGCTTGGTATTCGCTTTCCTCAAGCATCATAGGATCGTTCTCCATGCTTATTAGTGGCTGAATTCCCCTAGCCATATAAGTGTAGGTCTGCTCTGTAATAAGGTCGTCAACAGACATTGTTCCACCTTCGTCAACTATGGTTACTCCATATATCTTCATTTTAGCGGCTAGGCCATACTCATTAAAGAATGACAAAACTATATCAAATGGAGGCAACATGTCTGCTAGAGGAGCAAAGAATAAACCTGTTTCAGCCATCATTTGGCGAAACTCTTTGATTCTGTAAAATGCGTACTCGTTAAATACGGTAAATATTAAAGATCCACCTATTGTTCTTCCACCCTTTACAAAACCCCTTGGGTTGGAGTGGCCAATAGTTCTTATTGGAGAATTTTCTCTGTGTATTGAATATGATATTGTTTGAAGTTCAGCAAGTTCGAGAATGTCGGACTCACCTATTGCGCCTGTTTCTCTGTCTATTGTTGGAACGACAATTGTTGCGTTGATATCAACGCCAGCAAAAGACATGTTTGAAAATGGATCTGGTAAGCCTTTTTGGATTCTTGTTTGAGAACCATTAGTGCTTTCGTACTTCCAAAGTTCGCTTCTTGACTGCATTTTTACCGCCTAAAAAAGTATGGAGGACCCGACAAAGTATCAGGCCCTCCATACCAAAGATGAATTGATGTTAGATTATGGTCTAATGATTTGAGTGTTCAAACCGCTCTCGGTTACAGCATCCTGGCTGATAAGATCTCTAAGATCGCCAGTATTGTTTCTGCCGAGGTGATCGGTTGTAATCCTATACATTGGACCAATTTCTCTGGCTACATAAGTCATAGTCTCTTCTATAACAATGTCATCCATTGATGCGCCTGAGCCCTCGTTGAGGAGCTCAACGCCATAGATTGACCTTACTGCGCCCTGACCATATTCGTTTACAAATGTGATTGTAATATCAAATGGTGGAATTTGATCTGCGTAGAATGGAACCTGAGAAACGACATCTCTTGCCTGATCTGAGAATTCAGCTATACCTCTTCTGTGGTTGGGGTCACCAGGTAGTGTGTTGTGCCTTCTAGTAAAGAACTTCATTGAGTTATCGGTTGCATGATGGGCCTCAAGCATTTGGTACAGGGCTGGCCTGTCAAACACGGTGAAGATCAATGATCCTGCGATACCTCTTTTGCCTCTTGAAAAGGACCTTGGGTTAGGTGAGCCCATGGTATAGATTGGAGCTTTTTCTCTAGTTACCGAAAAGGTAATTCCAGAAAGTGCGCCGATTTCAATGCCACCAAAAGTGGCAACAATGTCTGCTCCAGAAAATGTAGTATAAGTATTTAGATACTTATTAACTGGACCATCGTAATATTCTCCTGCCATATGATACCCTCCAATACGGTATTATTAATTATGGTTTATAGGTTTATTGATACTTGAACTTCAATATTCTTGAGTTCAAATGCTGGGGTCAGCACGAGGTCAATAATCGCCTTATTTTCTGCTGGTATATAAGAGACGGTGAAGTCACTGTCCAGCAAGGCACCTAGTTGTTGCATTCCTCTTAGTGCTGAAGTAATTGCAGTCTCCATTGAGTTTCTGGTCTGGATTGTTGAAGCCTCGCCAACAAATCTCTGACAAACTTGTCTTACCAGAAGGGCAGCCTCTGTTACAATTCTCATAGTTGAGATTCTGGTGTAGTCAGAGCTTGAAGAAGCCATTGTTAGGCCCTCAATGAAGATTGGTATTCTGTTGAAGTTAAGTGCAATGCAGTTTACGCCAAGATCAGAAAGATTCAACTGTTGAGTTCTGGTTGGATTGTATCTTAGTGAAGAAACGTTGTAAGCTGTCTTGTTAACTGGTGAAGTAAATGATGCCATTCTTGAGATTGCTGCAGCAAAGGTGGTTGCACCATTGGTGTAGCCCCAGTCTGCTGGATAATTTACTGGCTTAAGCTCTGATGCAATTACTGCAAGAGTTCTTCCGATTTCTCTCATGTCAGCGCCTTCTCTGTCGATCAGATTGGCAAGACCACTTGTTCCTACGTGTGTTCCAACTTGGCTCGGGGTCATTGTCTCTGTTGCAAGAGCACCTGAGCCAACGTATGGCTTAATGCCCATTACCGCAATACAGGGATGGGAGTTCTCGGCAATTTCTTTTACTCTTGCTGCCACCTTGTAGGCAAATCCTGAAGTGGTTGCAGCGTTGTCTGCATAAAAACCAAACTCTTCATCATCACCAGGAGTTGCAGGGTTTTGCCAGTCGTTTGGATGACCACCACGTCCCCAGGGAACAATGATGTCTGGCTGAGATGCTTCAGCTGCAGTAAAGGCTGCATCAAAGACATCAACGCCTGAAAGAGTTGCACTGGTTATTGCGCCAGTTGAGTAGTTAAAGCTAGCATCTGATGGTAGTGGAACTACAAAAATTCTTTCAGCGCCTCCGGCAATTAGCTCAACAAAGCCTCTGTGGATTTGAGAGTCCTCGCCAAATACGCTGATAATATCAGCCTCGGTAGTTGCAGAAACGACGTCAAGATCTAGAACCTTGTCTGCGTTTGTTGCACCTGCGCCTCTTTTTGCAATGAGGCATATTCTTGGACCGACAGGAATATCCTGACGGGAGATGCTATAAAAGCGATCTTTAATAATTGTTTTTACACCTGGTAGAGCCATTAGACTGTAGACCTCCGATTGCGGCATTTAAAAGTTTTACTTCATGTATATAGTAATACTTAAGATATAAAAACAACCTAGTTTAAGTATTTGGTGTTGCACTTTGGAAAAGATCTATAATATTCATTTCCGTGCCCTCAATTGAAGGGGTTGCTCCATTTAAATAATCATTAATAATTGACGCCTCATAGGCCATGTATCTTCTAACGTCAACAGTAATCTTTTCAATTTGCTCAACGCTGGTGGCGATAAGCTTCTCGGTCGTCAACATATACGTAATTGTTCTTTTAATAACATCAACATTTGGCCTATTTATCTCTGCATCGGAGAGTCTTCTTGAGTATACGAATTCTGCTGCTCCTAATCTTTTAAAAACTGGGGTATGCTCCAGCATAAAATCTTCAAATATTTCAGCCAAGTTATCTGCCACCTGAGCTCCTGAGTATCTTTTTTCTAGCTCAGAGGAGGACGTGCCTGCATCTGCTTTTGTCATGATTGTAAAGCTTACAACATTTTGAAACCTTTGACCAAAAACCATTACATCAGCTTGGTGCTGGGTATTTCGCGTTCTTGGCTTTGGTTCGTTTGAGTGTGTTTTTCTAATCTCTAAACCGTAAACTATTACTGGATACTCTGCATATTGGCCATTGGAGGTAGGTACGACTTTAATATCTGGATAGGCATTTTCCCATAATGCTTTAACAACAGCAATAAACTCTAGATACGTTAGATTTCCTGATGCTTGGAGAGGAGGGCCAAATCTTCTATCATTATTAATTTCATTGATTCCAACTACGGGAAATCTATAAGCGTTCTGTGGCATTTTACATACCTCTTCCTGTTGCTACATTAAAGGAAATACTTCTTAAAGTCCTTACGGAAACTATTGAAATATTAAAATATAATTTTCCTTTTATTAGTCTGTCTGCGTAGGCGTCAAACGTATAATCCCTAACTACGTCCGCTAACTTTAAGGATGAAAGTAGAGCGTCTACATTTCTGATGACTCTGTCATAAGAAAATTTACCTATTGCATTTCGTCCAAGTGATTGAACTTCAGCTATGATCATTGCCACTAATCTAACATTTGAAGCGTCAGAGTAGTTTTCGCTTATTGACTGCGTCAGGTCTCCAGATATGCATATATCAAATGGAGTTCCTCTTCTTGATCTTTTTCCATCAAGTATATAATTAATTTTCTTTTCGTTAAGAATTCTCATTTGTGATGTTGTCAGACCGTTTCCGGATATGGACAGGACAACAGGTATTCTCTTTCTTGCCAAGCCATAATCCACCCTGGTGGAAGCAAGGGTTCCAGCAAAAGCAGCGGATACGGAGCCAGCGTAAGATCTTTGAATTTGATCGTGATCAAAAACTGCTTCTCCATATATTAATATAATATACTTACCAGAGTCTGCATTTATTAAACCGTCTGATGTAACGTCAGAAAATATTTCAAAGTCTTTTTCAGCTAAGTCTTGAATGTTTTGATTTGTTCCTTGAATGCTTCTCGACCCAATGATACCTAGCTGCACTTCTCCGGTTTGTCTTTGAACATTCTCGCAATGATCAGAAAGTTGAGAAACAAAATTTACATCTCCAGTATCAATCATTGAAGTCTCAAGCGGAACAATAATATCTATAAATTCATATTCTTTCAAAATGCTGTAGCATATTTCTAACTTCATGTAATAAAGTTCATAAAAAGAATATTGATTACCAAATTCATTTGGCGTAGCTGAATCGTCAGCAAAAGTTTTTTGATTTCTTAAATTAACATCTTCTACATATTCGCTCATTGTTCCAGCTGACATCAAATAGATGTTTCTTGCGCCCGCTGCGTAAGCGTCAAAGAAACCCCTTAAAAGAGGAGATTGAAAATCTGCTCTAAGGGCATTGATTGCGTCTTGCACAGACAAAACTCTTTTAATTGAAAATGGCTCAAATGCATCCGTATGACCTATTAGTATTATGGTGTTGGTCTCTGATTGGGAAGTATTTTCGTATTGAGCGGTAACGTTAACTGCAATGTTTTTGTCTACAGGAGAATAAACTTCTGTATTTTGTTGAATCTGCTTAGGAACCTGAACGTAGTATTCTTTAAGATTTGGAGCGCCATCAATAACCGCTGATATCTGAACAGTATAAGGGCCTTCGTATATATTTGAAGGAATGGTCAGATTAAGGACAAAAGAACCTTCTGAAATTCTTTCTAAAGACACATTATCTGTAAACTCCTGTAAATAGACTGGAGTGGCGGCTTCAATCAAATTTATTGCGTATTTATATGGACCCATGATAATAGGGCCTTGACCTCCATGACCTCTTCTGAGATAAATTATTATATCTTCTGAAGGATCCGAATAAGTAAAGCCCAGTTTATAAACAAATGGAATTTCTATATTTTCACCAGAATTTACCACTAACATAATTAACTTGGAACCTCTTTTGTTGCACCGACTATCCAATAAGCTATTATCCCATATCTTCCTCTTACTGCATAAGAATCGTCTATAACATAAATAATTGCATCCTCAAGAGAATTAAAAGATTCTTCATATATTCTGTCTCCGAGATTTTGGCCTTACTTCTTCTTCAAAATAATATAAAAGATCGGAATTAGAAAAAACTCCTTCTGGAACTTCTTCTTTTGCTGTCATTAATGCACTTTTTCTCGGCATGTGAGACCTGGTTGTGTATCTTTCTAGAGTCTCTGAGTAAACAAAATCATCAGAAGTTCTTCTTTGAAGAAAAATATCATGACCCCATTCTTTTAGAACTTTTTTAAACAGTGCTTTTTCTTTAATCATATCTCTTAATGTTTCTATCTGGCATTGGGTCTTGTGGATCAATATCGGTATTTGTCCCTGGTCTAAATAGGTCCCTTGAGCCATATGCAGTTGTGTCATTGATGTATATCAGGCCACCGATTTCTGGGTCAAGGGAACCTCCAGAAGGAATAATGCTTTTAATCGGCAAACCTTTGGGAAGGACGGACTTGAGGCCAACTTTCTTTGCGATGATTTCTTTTCTTAGTGCGGCGGCTACCTGGCACCAAGTTGTTGCATTGGCTCTTGTTATGTTTGATCTTGGAGTATTTCTGTTTGTGACCTTAAAATCTGCTAATTCAAGACTTAACTCATCATCTCCACCAAATCCATATATTTTTGTTAGTCTACACAGAACAGATGCCTGAACGTACTCAAAAACAGTATATGGATTAGCATTTTGTTTTGATAATATGTCGACAGGATTTTCAGCGTCTTCTTCTATTAATGAAACTGGATCAAGGTTTGGATCCTTAATGCCAAATATGCTATTCACCTCATGAGAGAATCCATGAATAAGTTCACCTATTTCAAGTAAGGTAGCGTCTGGAAAGTATGATCTTATTGATTCCGGATCAATATATAGTGGCATTAAGCCAGGAGCAAATGCTATAATTTCTTCTGATCTTAGAGTAATGGTTGGTTTGTATTCCTCTGTTGGAGTACTAACATAAAGGGCTTGGCTAACTGTAATTGACCTTGTATCAGCAAGAGTTCCCAAAAATGTTACTCTGTATTCACCAGCTAAAGTGGGTGTAAAATCATATCTGTACTCAGAAGATGTTATTGGAGTTGCATTTGTGGGAGTTGGTGGCACTGGATTATTGTTAGAGTCAAAAATCGTGACAGTAACATAATCTGGAGACACGTCTGACTGCACTCCAGTAATAGGGTCTTTGTCAACAAATTTTACCCTAATTCTTACTGTGTCGTTTACTAATACGTTGCTTTCTGTCATTTTAACTCCACTTTTTGTGCGCCTACCTTGTGATAGTAGTGTTAAATTTAGCTTTTCTTAAGCGGAAAGGCCCTCAATAACTATTTCTCCTGATGGGGTTGAATAAACCTGCCCCACGCTAGATTGGCCCAAAACTTCAGCAGAAAGAGTGGTTGAATTTTCTGAATAGGGATAAAAAGTTATTGAATTAGACTCAGCTATAGCAAAGGCTATTTCGTCCTCAGTCGTAATGGTTATTACGCCAGAGGGAGTAATATCATACTGTATTGTTGCTATTGTTGTTAAATTTGAATAATCAGTTATTGCAGAAATTGCTATAACTATATTATTTAAAATTAATTTCTCGGTAAGAGATGGGGCATTAATTATTAGGGTTCCATTATAGGAAACCTGGGGCTCATTGTATAATATTGCCTCGTTATAGAGCATAGTAAAACAAACCTTTACTTTTTTATTATAGTAATGGTCTATTGTTTAAAATCATTTCAGTTGATACCAACCATCTTCCCAGAGGGTGTGTAATCTATTAAAATAAATCTGATATTTTTCTGCTATTGATTCAAGGCTGTAGTTATCAACCGAGTGCTGTCTTATTAAGAATCTGTCAAGATCTTTGACTTTTTCTGTGGCATCAACAAACTCTTGTAGCGATCTGCAGCGGAAGCCAGTTTTGCCGTCTATTACGGTTTCGGTAAAGGCGCCCCAGTCTGTGGTTATTACAGGGGTTCCACAGGCCATCGCTTCTGGTGCCACTGTTCCAAAAGGCTCTATGTAAGTAGTGGGAGCAAATGTTGCTATTGCGCCACCCATTAATTTTGCTCTTTCCTCTGAGCCAACAACACCCACATATTCTCCATATTCTGGAGGAACTCCTTGGCCAGCTATCAAAAGTCTTTTACCCAAAAGCTTACAGGCTTCAACGGCTATTTGATAGCCTTTTCTTTCTATTAATCTTCCGACAAAAAGATAATAGTCATCTGGAGTTTCTCTAAATGGAAACTCTTCTATATCAATATAGCCTGGCACTACTGCGTCAAAAAAGTTTCCATCTATTGAATTTGGATTACTGTTTGCTGATCCATAAACAGTATGCATCCATGCGTATGACTCAAAAACTCTGTACTTTGCAAAGGTACCGCCATAGCCAATTCCAAACTCAACAGTCATCTCGTCTGGAAATGCATCAGCAACTTCTTTGTGGGCGTAACCACCTATAACACAGATAAAGTCTTTGTGGCTTAATCTTTCTCTTATACCAGAAATAATGTTTGCATTAAACTTGCGCCAATGTGGCAAATTATAATCAAAGGAAGCCATAACATAATGATTCTGACCAACAACTTCAAGTCTTTCTTCTTCGGTTATACAAGGTATGTGCTCGTCTGCTGGAGATTCACTTTCTGGTCCACCATATGTGTAAACAACATGACCAAGACGCTTCATCATTATTGCAAATTTACGCACTTTTTCAGTAAAAGCGCAGGCGGTAAAATCACGAGTTATACTCGTATGAGGAAGTCCAACAACATGAAAAGTAAATTTTTGTGTCATGACCAAATAATAAAAGAACTAATTATGAGCTTATGGTTTGATATGGGCATCATGGCTTGATGAGGGTGAGTCCAACTTGTGGGAAAAATGGCGACGCTTCCTTTAACTGGTTTGACAGAAACGTTTTGGTATCTAAAGTATGTTTCTCCACCTTCTTCTACTGTGTTGAGGTAAACAACAAATGCTAGCAGTCTCTTGTCTACTCCGGATGTCCAGTTTTCTCCATCTATATGCTCTTTGTAGAAGCCCTCATTGGCCTCATACATTTGCCATAGATATCCTGTATCAACTAAATTGGGCGCATTTTTAAGCCAATCAAAATGTTCAATATATGCTTCGCTGATAACCTTAAGGCTTTTGTATACTCGCTCGTCAAGCTCCAAATACTTATCTCGCAAAGGGCCCAATGGAATGTCGCTAGTTGATTTAATGTCAAAAGTGTTTTTTATGTCAACGTGTTGACCGCCAACTGTTATGCCTTTTGATGCGAGTTCTCGATTTGTAAAGTAAAAATCATAAATTTCATCACAGAGCTTTTCACTTAGAGCGTTTGTGTACAAAAAAATAGACTCAGCTACTTTTATTTGTTCGATTTCTCCGCCATCTATGTTTATGAGCTTTTTATCTAGATCAATCATGCGACAATAATATCATCTGCGTGCAGCTTTTGCAAAAAATCTCAGCTAGAACCATAAAGCCAAAGTCTTGGCTTGCCTAATATTAGGTGTAAACACCAATTTTCAAATTCTTTAGTCATATCTGGTATCAAAGAAGCGTCGGCCCTATCTCTTGGCTCAGAATCTCCAGAAATGAACTTAGCGATTCTCATTGGCGGAAGTTCATTCCATAACCAGTCTCTTACCGATTCTGGCATTTCTAGATCAGCGAGCATATTTTTTGCTACCACAGCTATTTCTTCTCTGTTTCCGAGTTCATTATGTGCCCATTCCCATTCAAGCATCAATCGGAAAACTTCTTGAAGCGTTCGTGCACAGTTCTGTGGATCTTCAAAAGCCTGTTTTTCAAGCTCTGGATCATCTATTTCAATGTATGTGATGAATCCATATTGGCTGTGTATCGGCATTCTTAGTATTTTTGAGTTGTTTAGAGACGCCACATGACTGTTTGTTGTTCCAAATGGTTGACTTTTTGAACCACATGCAAGACAAACTTCATTTTCATAATCCCATTCGTGAAAGTCAACTGGCATTGGCGTGCTTCGTGGAGAGTTCCCGTCGCACCTAGCCTTTATGCCATTTTCTTTTCCGTCTGGCCACTGTTCTTCGTAAAATCTTTTGTCGTAAACAGCTTTAATAAAGGCAAAGAATCCCACATTGTCTGTACGACCAATTTTTTTTGCCAAATAACCAACGCCCATCGGATGCATGGGTTGTTTACTAAATGGGTCAAATGTCTGATCGCTATGAGCGAATAGCTCTTCATCGTGACTATGTTCTTCCACTTTTTTCTCCTAATGCTTAATTATAAAATAAATTCTTTGCGTATTAATTGTATGAGAATGCGAAACGGTAGCGCTATTACTGGTTAGCCCATCTCCATTCCAAGAAGAATGTTGATGACTTGTAGTAGTACTGTCAAGCGAGTGCTCATGTATGGTCGTATTGTTTGCAAGCGTATGCACGTGTGCTCCCATGTTTGCGTTTACTCCGCTAATTCCGTTGTGGGTTGAATGAGCGCTGCTTCCGGTTGTTCCGCTTGACGTTGGGTTTCCGTATGCATAGTTGTGGCGATGATTACTGGTTACTCCATCGCTGCCGTGAGAATGAGAATTATTTGCCGTATTTAAACTGTGCGAATGATTATTCATCGCTGATGTAGCGTGAAAATGGGACTGGACGTCGCTCTGATCATCAGAAGTAAACTCTCCAGAAACAGTATGATTGTGACTATGACTTGCGTTGGCAGCTGAAATTGTTGTAGTGCCTCTGGTGCCGCCACCGGCTATGCCCACTGGAACATTTAATTGCATATTCGGAACATTAAATGTTGAGAATCCATCACCAGAACCAAACGATGTAGAGATCTGATTGAACAATCTTGCGTATGTTGTTCTTGATTCCGCTTGCCCTCCGCACAGCAGCCAACCGCTTGGTGGTGTAGTTGTCCCGGCCCACGCTTCAATAGTTCCAACTGGAACAATGTCTGATGGAACAAAAGATGTTCCATCATAAGCCAGAGATTGACCATCCAAAACTCCACTGACATCAAGGCCAATATTGTTTAGATTTAAATTTGATGATGTAGAAAAAAGTTCTTCAGCCATAATCTACCTATACTTAATAATAAAATATACAGCAGTTGCATTGACCGTGTGAGTATGCGATGTGCCGTCACTAGATGTGTTTGTCGTTAGAGCGTGAGTGTGAGAAGAGCCAGCATTGAATGCTTGGTTTCCAAATGTGTGACTATGTGAGGATGAGTTAATACCGTGAATGTGATTTCCAACGGTATTTCCTGTGTTGTGGCCATGGTTTGTTGTTGGATTACCGCTTGCCACTCCTGTTGTGTTTCCACTCAATAAATAAGAATGAGTATGATTAGCGTTCGCATTTCCCCAGTTATGAGAATGAGAAGCGTTTGTTGTTATGTCTGTATTTGCGAAAGTGTGTGAATGAGCAACGTCGTCACCAGAACTGTTAACGTGAGAGTGAGATGTGTTTGCAGAATTTCCAGTTGTTGATGTATAAGTAAATGTTGACACTTGATGCGTATGGCTTATTGAATCATTGTCACCAATAGATATTGAGTTTACATTATTTAGCTGATTTGACTCAAGTGCAGCTTGATCAACGCCCGAAGGAGCACGATAAGTGTCTCCAGTAGTCAAATTAAATTTTGGAAGACTAAATGACAAGCCCGAACCACCAAACCTATATCCAATTACCGAATGTAGCTTTGGATAGTCAGAAACATTAACGCTTTGCCCTGCACAAATCAGATAGTCTTGTGGGGGCGTTGCTGAGGCGGTGCCGCTTGCCCACATTCGAATAACGCCAACTGGAATATTATCAATGCTTGTTACAAATTTTCCAGAAGAGTAAACAAGTCCACCAGTTAAATACTGATCACCAGCAACAAAAGCTGCAGATGTGTCGATTTCTATTCCTTCTGTGGAGATATTTGATGATATAGAAAAGTTTTCAGTAGCCATATTATGAAGCCTTTATAATAAAGAAAAGTCCAACTGCTGATATTCCAGTGGAATGACCATGATTACTAGAACTTTGATTTGCTCCGTAGGCAGAGATGTTTATTGCGTGAGTGTGTGCTGATATGTTTGAACCAGTGGTTAATCCGTGGTTATGATTTGCACCTTGAACGTTAGAGCTGTTGTGTCCATGGTTTGCGTTTGCGTTTTCGGAAGTGTGTGTATGGTTATCGGCTGATAAACCGGTTGTTGTTGACAGGTTGGGAAATGCAACTGTTCTAGTGCTATGTGTGTGGCTACCCACATTAAAGTCTGTAGCCCCATGAGAATGGTCGCCTTTTCCGTCTCCAACAGTGTGCGAATGACTTCCGCCAGCACTTGAGGTGTGTGAGTGATTAAGGGTTGAACTTGCTGAATTATGGCTAGTTGAATGAGAGTGAGTTGTTGCTGCTCCGGCCGAAGAAGATATTGCTCCAGACCACCCAGAGCTGGTGTCTCCAGATGATTGTGTGTGGGCTACTACTGTTTTTGAAACAAAGTTGGGCAGGTAATAGGTGGTGCCAGCACTTGTCCCATACATGTTTCCGACTACTGTAGCTAGTGCTGGATATGTATCGCTGGAAAATGTTGTGCCGTCGCAGAGCAGCCAACCAGCCGGTAAGCCCGAGTAACCCGGTGCTGCACCAATGTTCCCTGCATACATAATTATTGTGCCAACTGGGGTTTCTGTACGGGGAGTTATTGAAGTCCCATCTCTCCAAAGAGATTGTCCAGCGGTTGCGCCAGAAAGATCAATTGTTACACCGTCTACCTTAACGGCATTTTGTACTTTAAAACTTTCACGTGCCATATTATATAATTACGTAGTTAACACTATTCTTGCGATTCTTGCTGTTACATTCGTAGAAGCTGCGTCAGAAGCCTTTGCCTGCAGAAGTAAATCACTTCCACTGACTATAGCCTGAACATCTACTCCAGAGATCTGACTTCCTAATTCTATAATAGCATATTCAGTATAATCAACAGCAGTTCCATCACTATTTTTTGCAATAAAAACTTTAGATAAACGAATGTTAGTTCCCTGAACAAGCCTTAGCATGTACTCCAATCCGCCAGTAGTAGTCAAGGCAAATGTGTCGATAGTTGTCCAAGTATTGTTGGCTGTGATTGTATTTTCTCCAGCCTCAGTATCAATTCCACCAGCTGGACCCGTAGCCCCAGTGGCTCCTATTGGACCAGTTGGACCAGTGGCGCCAACGGGTCCTGTAGCACCAGTTGGCCCAGTGTCTCCGGTAGGGCCGGTGGCTCCAGTTGGACCAGCGGGACCAGTTGGGCCTGTTTCTCCAGTTGGACCAGTAGGGCCTGTGGCTCCAGCAGGGCCTGTGGCTCCAACCGGCCCTGTAGCTCCAGTGGGACCAGTCGCTCCTGTGGGTCCGGCAGGTCCAGTGGGACCAGTATCTCCTGTTGGACCAGTAGCTCCAATAGGGCCGGTTGCTCCTGTAACTCCGGTTGCGCCTGTTGGTCCAGCGGGTCCAGTTGCGCCAACCGGACCTGTATCCCCAGTTGGTCCAGTTGCTCCAACGGGTCCAGTGGCACCAGTAGCGCCTACTGGACCAACATCTCCAGTTCTGGCAAACGTTATTATTACATCTTCGTTATTGGTAAAAGATGTTGCAGAACCGGAAACATAAGCGCAGCTAACTGTGTGAAATCCAGTTTCTTCTGCGGTTGCTGAAATGGTAAATAAAGCAAAGTCGGTTGAATCAGATTTATTAGAAATCCTAAAGTGACCTTTTATTGTTGCCGTAGAATCATCAATTGTTCTAAGAAAAGCTTGAACATCAATTGACCCATCATCAACATCATCAATAATTAAAAGAGTTGCCAAAGTAAGATCTAGGTTGTTAAATTTCAACTTTCCTGCACCGGGGTCAGTTTCTGATGTATTTGTATCAAAGGTGTAGTCAAGTGTTATGCCACCAAAATTCCCTTGCGGTCCAGTGGCTCCAGTTGGGCCAGTAGCTCCCGTTGGGCCAGTTGCGCCCGTAGCTCCTTGGGGCCCAGTTGCGCCTGTGGAGCCGACATCACCTTGGGGCCCTGTTGCGCCCGTGAGACCAGTGTCGCCTTGGGGACCAGTTGCGCCCGTAGCTCCTTGGGGCCCAGTTGCGCCTGTGGGGCCGACATCACCTTGGGGCCCTGTTGCGCCCGTGGGACCAGTGTCGCCTTGGGGACCAGTTGAGCCCGTAGCTCCTTGGGGCCCTGTTGCGCCCGTGGGGCCGACATCACCTTGGGGCCCTGTTGCGCCCGTGGGGCCAACAGGCCCTTGGGGCCCAGTTGCCCCTGTGGGGCCAGTTGGTCCCACCTCGCCCTGCGGACCCGTTGCACCGATTGGCCCAGTTGGGCCAGCTATTCCCTGTGCACCAGTTGCTCCAGTTGCTCCAGTAGCGCCAGTAGCGCCTATTTCACCCTGATTACCTTGGGGCCCGGTTGCCCCTGTAGCTCCCTGGGGTCCAGTAGCTCCTGCGGGTCCGGTTGCTCCAGTTGCTCCAGTATCTCCTTGCGGACCAGTGGCGCCAGTAGGGCCAATATCGCCTTGCGGACCAGCTGCTCCAGTTGGACCTGTTGCTCCCACTGGGCCAATGTCTCCAGTTCGAGCAAAGGTTATTATTACATCTGCACCGTCGTTAAAGTTTGTAGCAACACCAGACACAAAACCGCAATCAACAACAAAAAAACCAGTTTCTTCTGTAACAGAAGATATTGTAAAGATCGCAAATTCAAGAGAGTCAGACTTCAGTGAAATCCTAAAGTGTCCCTTGATTCCAGCAGTCGAATCATCAATTGTACGCAAGAAGGCCTGAACATCGATAGAACCATCATCCAAATCATCAATAAACATTTTGGTTGCTGAACCAAGGGTTGCGTTATTAAACTTGACTTTACCGGATCCAGGATCGCTTTGATCTGTGTCGGTTTCAAAAGTGTAGTCAAGAGTAATGCCTCCAAAATTGCCTTGAGGTCCTGTAGCTCCAGTCGCACCAACAGGACCTATTGATCCAGTTGGTCCTTCTGGACCAGTTGCACCAGTTGCACCAACTGAACCTTGTGGACCAATTTCTCCTTGTGCTCCAGTTGCACCTGTAGCTCCTTGGGGTCCAGTTGCGCCTGTGGCTCCTTGAGATCCAGTTGCGCCTGTGGGGCCAGCAGGACCTGTTGCGCCTACATCCCCAGTCTCACCTTGGGGGCCAGTAGCGCCTGTGGGGCCAGCAGGACCTGTTGCGCCTACATCCCCAGTCTCACCTTGGGGGCCAGTAGCTCCTGTGGGGCCAGCAGGACCTGTTGCGCCTACATCCCCAGTCTCACCTTGGGGGCCAGTAGCGCCTGTGGGGCCAGCAGGACCTGTTGCGCCTACATCCCCAGTCTCGCCCTGGGGCCCAGTTGCGCCCGTAGGGCCAGCAGGGCCAGTGGCTCCTACCGCTCCAGTTTCGCCCTGGGGCCCAGTTGCGCCCGTGGGGCCAGCGGGGCCAGTGGCTCCTACCGCTCCAGTTTCGCCAGTAGATCCAGTCGCCCCAGTTGCCCCGGTAGCGCCGGCCGGTCCAGTGGCTCCGGTGGAGCCAGTTGCCCCAGTTGCGCCTGTAGCGCCTGTAGCGCCTGTAACACCTGTCGGACCAGTTGGCCCGGTTGCACCAGTCTCTCCAATTAAGTTAGATGCAATCGTGGTTACAATGTTTGATTGCGTATTATTGCGCAGTTCAATCGTCAGATTTTTTGCTGTGCCCGTTGCTTGAGCATAGATAACTACTTGAATTCTGCTACTTATACTTGCGAGAGTGTAAGTATCAACATACAGACTTGAAATGTAGACATTCTGCGCTGTATCAATTGGGATTCCAGAACTAGAACTGCCAGCCTTGATTGTGTCAATAACAGTTACCCCGTCTGCCTCCACCTCAACAACATCGAACCAGTAAACAAGATTACCGGTACCACCAGATGACCTTAAGGCATAAAGAGTCGTCGCCCATAGGCCTGGGATGATTGCGGTCGTTAGAAGCGCATCAGCCTCTGTCGTGAATTTTGCAATAGTAATTGGAGATGTTGAAATACTGTTTGTAACTATTGTTGTCTGGGTGCCAGTGTTTGGTAAGAGCAGTAATGCTCCAGTGGGTTCAGTAAACGGAACAGTCTGCGTGACGCTCGCACTATCAAGATAGAAAACTGTTCCCGATGAAACTCCGTTAATGCCGGCAGGTCCAGTAGCCCCTGTCGGTCCAGTTGGCCCCTGAGGCCCAACAAACTCTGCTATTTGATTAGAGCTATTCTTATAAAATAGTTTACCATCAGCGGAGTTAAGTGCAAGCTCTCCGGATTCAAGAGAGTTAGGAGTGGACCCAGTCAGAGACGAATGTTTTATTTTTATAACATTACTCATTTTGACTCCACTTTACGTCCTTAAACGTTTTTAATTATAACAAAAACGCTTAGAATGTTCCACCATCAACAACAAAACCACTTAAGGTGCTGGAATTTCCATAGAGAGCACCTGATATGCCAACTCCACCGGTGACCACCAAGGTTCCAGTTGTGTAAGAGCTTGATGCAGTGTTAGCAGTTAGTGTTGTTGCTCCACTTGCTGTAAGGGTCGTAAATGCAGCAGTACTGGGATTTGTTGAACCAATGCTTGAATTACTTATTGTTTTATTTGAAATATTTTCTGATCCAGCTAAGGTTGCAAGAGTTCCAGTGGTTGGAAGGGTTACGTTTGTTGCGCCAGTAAGGGTTAGGATTGCTGCGTGGGCGCCCGAGGTTTCAAAGTTACCACCAAGAGTGATTGTCTTTGAACCGTTATTAACTCCTGTTCCACCATAGGTTGGACCAACAAGGGTGCCTTGCCAAACTCCTGTGCTAATCGTGCCAAGAGTCGTAATGCTTGATTGGCCAACATAGGTTGAAGCTATATCAACTGCATCGGAACCTACTGTAATTCTGTCAGCGGTACCACCTACTGCAAGAACGCCTGTTGCATATGTTAGGCCGTTGCCAGCAAGGCTTGACTTAAGCTGCAGCGAATCAGATACAATTTCAATTCCACCATCTGTGGCTACTTTTACAAAGAACTCTGTACCAGTAAGCCCCAATCCATTGCCAGCACCGTAGGCTCCACCACCTGCAAATTGAATCCAGTCTTGGCCACTAAAGTCTGTTATATAGTGATCGTTCTGTACCCATGCGGTATCTGAGTATGTGGTACCTTCCATAACAAAGACAGCTGCACCAATAAGTTCAGTGTAAACATCTGCATCTGTTGCTCTGACCAATGTGTATGATCCTGCATCTTCTGTGTAGACGTAGATGCCATTTTGCGAATTAGTGCTCTGATTGATAAGAAGGATTCTGTATCCCTCATCTGCTGCAACGAGTGCATCATGTCCATCAATTTCAAGAGTTCCATCAGTACCAGTTAGCGCAACGTTTGTTGCTGCTAATAGGTTTACAGAAGACTTCCAGTCAAGACCAGTAATCTTATTGTCGACGTAGTACTTTGTTGCTGCGTCAGTGTCATTTACTGGCTCTGAAAGACCAGTAATTCTTGAGGAGGCTACGTCTACAGATCCAGTACCATTGGGGCTAAGAACTATATTCCCATTGGAATCCGTTGAAGTTATAGTATTACCGTTAAAATTAAGATTATCAACGGTAAGCTCTGTGATTCCAGCTAGGGATGTTGTGGTTGCGCCAAGAGTTAAAGTGCTTGAACCAAGAGTAATAGTTGAGTTTGCAAGTTCTGCGTTTGCAATACCGCCGTCTTTAATGGTTACGGCACCGGACGCTACTGCAAAATTATCAGAACTAAATGAGGCTATACCCTTATTTGAGGTAGTTGCATCTTCTCCTGAAATGGTTATTGTATTATTTGTTACTGCGGTGTCTATTCCTTCGCCACCACTAAAACTTAAGGTGTCAGTACCCAGAGTTACAGCATCTGCCGTTCCAGTGTCTGCACCAACTGTTAGCACAGTTGAAATTGATGATGTTGTAACTGCGGTAACAAGACCCTTACCATTGACTGTAATTACCGGGACTGCAGTAGAAGATCCAAAAGATCCTGTATTTGAGTTTACTGTATCAAGAGTTACTTCTATGCTTGTGCTACCGAGATTGGTCATTGTGGCGCTGCCGTCAACGTCACCAGTAATTGTTATTGTTGGATCATTGACGTTAAAGTTAAGTTTGCCGTTTTCGTCATCGTACTCAACAGATATGCCTGACTCCGTATTAGTTGAGACCATTCCGCCAACAATATCTTGAACTGCTTCAGTAAAGTCATTTACTTGAGTTGAAGGAATTGATATATTGGTGCTGCCAGCAGCGGTCAAGCGACCTTGCGCGTCGACGGTGAAAGTTCCGACTGCTGTTGCTGAGCCATATGAGCCTGCAGAAACTGCTGTATTATCAAGATTAATTGTTACCGTATTTGTAGTCATGGCCGAGGAAAGGCCAGTTCCACCTGAAATAGTAAAAGTTTCCGCATCAGTTATTTCTTGAGCTGTACCTGAATCACCGGCAGCAGTAAATGAATAAATTGATGTAGTTATTGCACCATCTACATAGGCGGTTGTTGCAACTTTTGTGCTGTTGTCTCCAGCTGTTTGTGTAGTTGCAGTAGCTGAAGAGCCCAGAGCAACTGTTCCAGAAAAGGTTTTATTTCCAGATATTGTTTGACTACCGCTTAAATTGACGAAAGAACCATCTCCACCTATGGCAATAACGCTCGTTGCGCTTCCTCCTGCGCCACCTGTACCCTTGCCATAGTAGAGTGTATTATTAACTTCGTTAAAAGCTAGCTCTGCATTTTCTAGACTGGAGGGCGCGCCAGAATCGCCTGTAGCCCTTCTTTTAATTCTAATTGTATTTGCCATTTTAGAAGTTTCCTCCGTCAACTAAATTTTCTTCTGAATAGTTCACCCATTGGGTGCCATTGTACCTTAAAACATCTCCGCTATTCGTTAAGTTAATAGTAACGTCTGTTAAACCATTTAATGTTGACTGAGAAGATATTTGTGTTTCTGCGTTGATTATTCTGTCTTTAACCGTAAGATGAGATCCAGCTGGATTTATGCCCAAAACAGTTTGCATAGCTTCTACCGCATCGTTTAAATTTGAGTGCTGCTGAGCGTGAGGGACTGTGGCGGAGTTTAAAGTATCTGATGCTGTTGGGTTTACAAAATTGTCTAATGAAGATGGATAATTGGTAGCCATTTTTCTCCTATAGTGAAATTATTTTATTTTGGTCATTGTTCCAAATTATTGTAACTGGAGCATTTGTTGAAGTTCCAGCAAAAGGAATTCCAGGCGAGTTATCTATATAAAACAAAAGTCTTGACTGAGATGCTGTTGCTCCAACCTGGTAGAACACAATAGCGTTAAAAGCTTGCCCACTATAGTCTGATATCGTAACGTCGTCAGCATCTATTGTTCCAAGTGTGTTTGTTAAATTTTGAACTGGGTGATAGTTTTTTTTAATTGCAGACTCTGGAATATCTGAAACAAATTGGTGCACATTTTGTTGCGGAGTATAGTTAGAAGTATTTAATAAAAGTATTCCAAAACTATTAGAGGAAATATCAAATTCTCCGTTAAACAAAGCTTCCTTTGCTTTTCCGTAGATAAAATTAGCCACTTTATATTCCTATATCTTTTGAAACAATTATTCTGTACTTATAACCTGACTCAAAGTAGTTTGCGCCATTTGTGTAATAAACGGGCGTTGCGTCGTCAGAAGGAAAATCAACATAAACTTCTGGCTTCCAAGAGTGCATAGAGACTCTTGTTGATATATTTTCCCACCTAGAGGGTGCAATCTGAATTTTTTTTCTTTGAGCTTTGAAAAAAGAACTATTTAAAAAGTTAGAAGCTGGCCTTGAACTAAAGGTGATTGTTACCCTGCCATTGTTATAGTCGTTATCAATATAAAAATCGCCATTACTTGGATCTACGTTAGCTATATAAAAATTGGGATTTTTAGCTATTATTTGATAGCTCGTATAGGCATCTTGTTTTATTGAGTGATCTTCAATGTATACTTCTTGAATATCTGGAACTCTAATTGATGAAAACGCAGCTGGGGTAGCGTCGTCTGTTTTGGTAAAAAGAACTTGCTCTTCAGCTATTAATTCGTTTGCTGCATCCAGGAAACCAACAACTCTAATTACATAAGAAGTATTTGGCTGAAGAGTATTATCCCAGTATAGGGTTAAAGTTCTTGAAATTTGATTGTAATCACTGACCGTATTGATTGTTTTAAATGGATTTGAAACCACAACAGGCGTTGCGGCGTTAGTCTGAACAATAAAGTTATTATTGACTAGACTTGATATTTTGATTGTTCTTCCAAATTTAAGAACAACAGTATTTAAATCAACTTGTGCGTGATCAAGAAGGTTAAGCGCCACTTCATTCTCCTAATAATCTTATATAGAAATTAGTAACAACTTTTTTGATGAAAAGCAATAGGGGGAGAGCGGAAACCCACTCTCCCCCCACCACAAGGGTATGCATAACTATAACTACCCTAAGGTCAGACAGAAACCTCGTTGTAGGTCTGGATCTCGTAGTTACGAGCCAGGTTAACATTCTTGGCTACTGTAATACCTTCACCGTCACCGAGCATTACGATGTCGTAGCGCTCCTTCATCTTCATTTGACGGATGTCACGGCTTGGCTCATCAAATTGATCAGTGCTCATGTCATCCTTGACGAGGAGTGCTCCAACTTCGTTCCTGTCAATGAGGAAGATGTCGGACTTGGCTGGGGTTGCACCGCTCTTTGCAGTAAAGCTTACGAATGGTGAAACAAGTACGTTCAGACCCATTGGTGCAGTTGCGTTGAGAGCTGCATCGGGGTTCTGAGGACGATATCCCCAGCTGGTGTTAACAGCTGAAGCTGCACCGCCCATGTGGAAAACAGCATCCTTAAGGAATACTGACCACATTAGTGGGTGAAGGATAAAGTCGGTTGGTACGTGCTTTTCAGCCATAAGTACAGCAGCCATGTCAATGACGTCATCCCAACGGATGGTCTTGTTGTAGGCACCGTCGATACCACGACCGCTGGTGTCGTCGTATCCTGCGTCATCATTGTCAAAGACGATGGTGGCTGCATCCTTAAAGCGGCTGAGAGCAATCTGCTCCTTGAGACGTGCCATGGCACGACCAGCGGCTCTTACGTGAAGGCCAACAATGTCCCAAAGTGAATCGGCAATTACCTCTTCGGTGAATGAAAGCTTGACACCCTTTTTGGATACCTTGCCCTCAATCTGCTTTGCAAAGGCGAGTGCCTGCTCTGGGTACTCCTGACCTTCTGGAATCTCGGCTGCTTGAATTGCATTGACTGCTGGGAACTCAAGCGAACGTCCCTTTCCTAGGCGCACTACTGAAAGTAGTGGAGTAACTAGTAGCTGTGGCTCTGCGGCCTCTCTTAGTGTACGAGAAATAACCTTTGGGAAGAGTGCGGCAGCGTCGGCTGAAGCAAAGGCTTCCTTGATAGTTACTCTGTTGTTCTCATCAATGTTTCCGTCCTCGGCCAGCGCGGTTTCCCAAGCTGGGAGACCCGAGAGGAGCTCTTGGATTGTCTTGCTCATCTTAGGATTAATCCTCCTGTTGTTATTTCTTTTTTATTTATCAGAGCGTTAGATTGACACGGAATGCGCCAATTACGTTGTTTACATCCAGGTTGGAACGGATACCAAGCTTGCCAGAGAAAGAGCCTGAGCGGGTAAGCTCAAACACTGTCTTCAGCGCACCTGGATCTGAAGGAAGCTGCATGTAGGAAAGTAGACCATCATCAAAGTTGGTTGCAAACTTTTCTACCTCGACTACCTTACCAACCTGGAGGTAAGCGTAGACTGCACTGCTATTGTAGAAGTCAGATGCAGCTGCCAGAACTGGACGACCAAGGCCATCGGCACGAACGACGCTACCTACGGTAACGTCATTGTTGACGCCATTGACCATTGGGTACTCAACATAGCCATGGGTGATGAACCCAGCGCCCTGTGAGGTGCCCTTGTCAAAGGGACGATAGAGGTCGTACTGAGCGACGCCAATCGGAATTGATCTTGCGGGAACTGTAACGGTGTCAGTTGCGCCAGAGCTATATGCTGGGGTTGCTCCATCTAGTGGATCCCAGGTGGTTGGCATGTTGTCACCCCAAGTAACTGATGAAGAGGTTCCGTTAGCAGGAACCACTCTTGCGTCACCATTGGCGTCGGCCACTACTGAAAGAACGGTTCCCTTGGGGATTACGATCTCAAAACGATCATCCTCATTGTCAGTGTACCAGGTTGGAAGACCTGGATGGGGAAGAAGGTAAGCTGCAGGAGCGATGCCCTCTGAAACTACTAGGCGACCGGAACCTGTCTTGCCGCCAACCTTACGAAACTTTGCTAAACTCATTTAAGTGTCTCCTTAATATTATTATTTTTAAAATTAGAGCTTACGACGGCCCATTAGTGCATCTACAAAGATTTGCTCTGGAGTGCGAACCTCTTCTTCTTCTCTGACTTCTTCTGCGTCAAGGGTGATTACATTGTCCTCACCCTCAATTGCATTTACATCAGATGACATCTCTGGCATTGGGGCCTTTGATGATTTAGCTACTGGCATTCTTGCCAGATCTCTGAGAGAATCTGCAAGAGAAGAAGCGCTACGCTTTGAGTGCTCCTCAATGAGATCTTCTCTGTCCTGGTGATTTTCAACACCAGCAGCTATCTTAGTGTCCACTACTCTTTCTGCTAGAGTTCTGTGTAGTGCATTCTTGAGTTTTGTATTCTCTTGTTCAAGAAGCTGAACTTTTTCATTTAACTCTTCAGCTTTTTGCTCAGAAGCGCTATCGTTGCTAGTGAGCTCTGCTGTTGAGCTGTCTGCCTCTTTGCTCTCTCCCTCAGTTACCTTTGGGGTAGAAACAATTTCTCTCCATGACTCGTCTGCAGGCTCGCCTGCTTCCATGCCGAGAGAAGATCTAAGCTGCCAAGACCACTTCTTGTGCATTCCGTCACGAGCTGCCATGAGGTCTGCAGTGCCCTGTGCATTTACTGCATCACAAGCTGCAAATGCAGCTAGAATGGTTTCGTTAAGCATTTCGTTCTTTCTAAGAAGATCCTCAGTGAGGGATCTTGCGTCTGAGCTGGTTGCATCATCCTTGAAGGCAGCGTTCATAACCATGCTTGTAAGGTTTTCTACCATAACGTTCATCTTACGAATCTCTTCTGCGATGTCGTCTACTGAACCAAAGATGTCGCTGTAAATAGCACCAAATAGGGCATGATACTGTTCAAAGTCTACCCCAACAACATTCCAGTGCGCTCTTTGGGCCGCAATACCTAGAACAATGGCTTCATTAAGAACCTTCTGTACAGCTGCTGCAGCTGATGATGTGTCTGCTTCAACAATTTCTTGAGAAGCCTCTTCGGAAACTTTTTCTTCAACTTCCTCATCAGAAGCTTCTGCCTCGGGCTCTTCAGCGACCTTATCTTCTCCAGCGGCTGTGTCTTCACCGTCTTTTGCTGGCTCTTCTTTTGCTGGCTCTTCCTCATCGGCTCCCTCAGAAATAGAAGCCGCAATTGCCGATAGATCTTCGCTAAGACCCTCAATTGCTGCTAGGACGTCGTCCTGCTGAGCGTCATTTTTCATATTAGAATTCTCCTGATAGATGTCATCTTTTTCATTCTTATGTGATAGTAATGAACTATCATCATATTTATACTTTTCACTCTCTTGCACGGCGCAGGCGCTTAGGAAAGCTCCCTTTAGATGAAGATAAAGAGGCTTTGATTCCTTTTTTTTCATTGAGCTTAATACTGACTGATTTTCCTCAATTGAGACTATATCCTCTTTGTCCATATGCAGTACGAATGCAGAGCTCTTTGCCACCCATTCGCTGTCAGCAGTTGCCATAGACTTATCGTCTCCAGACTTTATGCCTCTAATACTTGACTTAGAGTCAGCTGGTTGGTTAACAAAAGAGTATTCTTTAAATGCAATATCCTGCATGTCTACGTAAGCGAGCTTGCCTTTGTAAACTTGTCCTCTCTTGAACCTTGAAACTGGTGGTTTACCACTCTCTGTTACTCTTGCAAGGTCTTCGCCAGAAATTGAACAAATTGCTTTGCCGGCCCTTCCGCCAACAGAGCCAGTAAGATATCTTTTATCTTTAATCTTTTCAATTGCTAATGGATCGGTAATTGCAACTTGCAGCCTTACAAAAGCTGAGCCATCTTCCTCTTTGTCCATCCTTGCAGCCATTACTCGACCAAGTGGCTCTGAATTAAGATCGTGATTTAAAATAATAGGCTTGGGATATGGTTCAACCCAAGATTGAAGAGCTTTCTCTAGCTCAGCTGCTGAATAGTTGTTGTAGTTTCCGTGTTAAACCCTCATGTATGGCTGCAACCTCAATGATCAAGCCTTGGCTAGAATTAACGGCTTCTCCAAAGGAAAAGTCAGTTTTTGAAAAATCTGGAAGTACAAGTGTAAAATTTTCTACAAAATCAAAAGCCATGAGCTTCTCCAAATAAAAGTGTAGTGTGTATCATATATAGTAATTTTTCTTTTATAACATTAAACAATTTTATATAAATATATCATATCTTTGCTGAGTTTTCAAAAATAACCTTTTCCCTAGGGTCACCGGTTTTTGTAAACTCAATTAACATCTCTTCATGCATTATGTGAGGAGTGTATATGTATGAGGCGCAGTAGAGTCTTTTGCCTGCTCTTTTTGCGGCTTGGCACCAGCCAAGGTCCTCTCCCTGTATGTGAAACTCATAATTAACTGATTTATATGTGTCTTTTGACATCATTTTTGCTGCCATGATTATGTCGGCTTCAAAAAAAGATCCCAGAGGATAGGAGTCTGCCCTGTGCGCCCTATTGTTCTCATCATTATTCCATGTCATGACTGAGGGGAACTTAGTATCAAAAGGCGTCATAAACATAAGCGTGTTGACTGCGTCTGCACCCTCATCAACATGTTTCATCAACAACTCTAATGTGTTTGGATTCTTTATCAGAATATCTGAATCCAAGCTAAAATAATAATCAGGTTGAATTTCTCTTACTCTTTTTAATAGAGAGTTTCTTAAATTTATCATGTTATGATATTTAGACATAGTCCACTGTCTAGAGCCTTTTTCATGCTCGAAATGAGGAATATCAGATCTATCATTTATTTCAAAAAGTGGAATTTCTGGATGAAGTGATTTCCACTTTAAAATAATATCTTTTGTCTCAATATCATTTGGCGATGTTTCAAAAACGAAACCAATGTTAGAAAGACTAATTGACTGCCTTTCCATGCAAGCGGCCCAGAAAGGAAAAATCCAACTTCTTTTATAGATTGGACAACCTATTACTAACTTCATCACTTAGGTGCAGTAACTGTTTCTGTCTTCTCTTCTTGAGCCTTCTTTGCTGGCTCTTTTTTTTCTTTTATAGGAGCCGACTCCTTGGCTGCTTCTTCTACAGCAGAAGGTGCGGGCACCTCTGCTGCTGCTGCTGTTGCTGAAGTATCATCATCTTCATCATCTCCAAGTGCGGCGTCAAAAATCTCCATGATGCCGTCAACTATTTCTGTCATTATCTGGAGAGCAAGTCTAACCTGCCCATTTGCAACTGCGGTTTTAAAACCCTCTACTGCATCTTCCTCTAAAAGATACTGGCTAGAGATCTCCGACTTTATCATTATGCTCATTATTATCCTCGTTTACTTTTTTATCTTTTAAAACATTTTCGTCTTCAGCTATTTGAACATTATACTGATCTTGCAACAAGCTTTCAACTACACCAATCCAAGATGTGTCTGATCTCTTAATGTCAGGGGATGTTACTCTTCCTTGTTGGTTTTGTGGGCGGATAACATTGCCTGGACCCCTTCTTGAAGAGGGAGCGTTTCTTTGACCCTTTTTGGCTGGCTCTTGCTTGTCTCCGTCCATCACAACGTCTTTCATTTGAGGTTGGGCTGGAGGATTAATCTTTGCTTGGGCTTTTGCTTGAGCAACGGCGCTATCTGCTTGTATTTTGGCCTGAATTGCCGAGAACATGTTCTCTGTATCAATCTCAGGGTCTTCTCCGAGCTTTAGTCTGGCTTCGTCAAGAGTTATTAAAGAGTTGACATACTTTTGAATAATGTGAGTTTCTTTTTTTACTTGAGTGTCAACGTCAATTTCATGAAATTTAAAGTAGCACCTATCGGACATATCGTTTTCAATTGGATTAACAAGTGGATCAAAACCACCCTCAAAAAGGAGTTCATTTAAGATGTTTACCCTAATCATCTCAGCAAACTTTTTTTGATAGGTTTTAATCTTGTCATAAAGAGCCGTGTCCAATCTTTCTGTTACAGCTCTGTTGCCACCATTAAAGGTCATACCTATGTGGTGAGGAGCAACACCAAGTCCTATGGCAACTCTTTCCTTAAAGTGGTCCAGATATGATGTTGCGTCCATTGCCTGATTGCCAGTTCCTATGACTTCAACGTCGTGTCTATATGGAAGAATTAATCCACCTTCAGATCTAAGAGCCTCAATTTCCATTGCAGCCTGATCAATTTCCTCAGGCTCAGCTGGTTGATCTGCTGTTCCAATTCTATATTTGTAAAGAGGAAATAATTCTCTGTGAACAAGATTTTGAATATCCTCTTCCATCTGCCTAAGTGCGACTACGTCATCAAGAACGTTGGAAAGGAAAGGAGTACCGAAAGCTCTACCAGGCTTTCTGTCAAAGTGTAGATGGATTACTTTCTCTGCATCCCATCTTGGGTCTCTATCGGTAGGCGCATAGGTTAGCGGGTTAGTTCTCTGAAGGAATGCTTTTGCTTTGTTATGCTTATCTCTAAGAATTCTTGTTTGTTCAGTAGGGATAATATAATAACCAACTATGGGCTGACTTGCTCCAACAGGATTTAGTGCTTTTGGAAAATATTCAGAAAGATCCGCTCTTGCCTTGACGATAAAAACATTTGAAAATTTAAACAGCTGATCAGAAAGCTCATAAAGAAATTCAAGAAAAGACTTCTTCATAGCTATTTCCATATAGTCTATGCGCTGATAAAGATAGGCAACGGCTTCTTGATTTTCTCCGACTATTTGCCAGCCCTCTTTCCAGAATAATTCCTGATATTTAGATATAGCTTGCTTTACATAAGAGTCGGTATCAATTGCCTGAATAATTCTATCAAAATCATAAGGAGCTGGCTCAAAGTTTGTCCTATTAGTGTAATAATAATTAACACCACGATAACCAAGTGCAAGGGCTGCAACCCTCATTGACCTAGACAATGACCTGATCTGATCCGTGTCAAGGGTAGCTTCTTCTATGGAGACATTATTTGAAAATGGCAAAAATTTTCTTAGTGGCATAACTTTCCTGCTTTAGGGTCCAAAATATATCTCTATAGTAGTCAAACAATTACAGTAAAACTAATATCAGCTGTTTTCGTTTACCTGCTCAAAAGCCTTATTTATTATAATTGACTTGATTGATTCAAGCCAAAAAACGGTTTCAGGCTCAGAAAAGTCGCTTTTATAAGAGATATTTGACTTTGTGATCTTAATATTAATATTAAACTCTTTTTGATCCAAAAGATTAACTGTTTCCTCGGACATTATTGCTCCTCTTTTTTAGTGTTTTTTGCTTTTTTTGTTTCTTCAATAAGAATGGTTAATTGCTTTATGGTGGCTTCTTTGACAATAATTTCTGTCATAAGTTGATTAATTTTTTCTTGAAAAGATTGTATAATCAAATTAGCGTCTAGATTAGGCTCTTGTGGCTGCATTTAAAACTCCGTTTAAATTTATTTAATGCAGTATTATATCAGACGAGATTCAAGTTCCGCAACCTTTGTAGCAAGGTCTTGTATAACCTTAAGCATTGCGGGAATTAAAACTTTGTCATAGAAGTTTTCTGGCCTACCTTCTTCATCGTACAAACACGCAACTGGATACTTCTCGTGAACATCTTCCGCCAAAAGACCAATCAGAGTTTTTCCTTCTATACTGTCTCCTGCTCCTATAATTCCTGGTTTATAGTTAAATTGAACTACAGAAAGGTCAAGTATTTTAGACGGATCAAGATTTTCAGAAAATGTTTCTACAATATTTTCTTTATACCTTCTAGATGATGAAGTTGACTTGCCCAATGTTCCGCCAAAGGTAGAGGAAGACCATGCGGCGTTTGTAGAATAAGAAAGTATATTGCCGCCGGATGAGGACCTAAAATATCCATTAGTTGTTAAGCTGGAATTAATATCCACTCCACCGTTAAATATTGAGAAGCCATTAAATGTTGTAGAGCCAGAAAAGGTAAGGCTTCCGCTTGCACTATCAGTAGCGTCTGACCTAAGGAAAGAGCTGGCCTGAACTCCGTCTAATAGGTCAGCATTTAGGCCAGAACCAGAACCATCATTTCCTGCATGCCAGAATTTTTCAGATGTGTATCCTGTTGCATTATTTATTTTTACGGCACCGTCTCCTCTTACTGCAAGAATTGAATCTCCTACAGCATTGCACGCAACCAAGCTAAAAGAAGAGCTTGTGCTTGCATCAGAGTTTATCCTTATTGCCCCAGTTCCGCTTGCGTTATTCACATAAAGGTTTCCAGTTATTTTTGTGTTGGTACTTATGCTTACTATTTCGGTTGTTCCTGACCAAGCTTGAAAACCTGTTCCATCCAATTTCCAAGAGGACCCTGAAGGTTGGGGAACTGTGGTGTGTGATTGCAAAAGTTTTGCGTAAATATTTCCATTAGCTGTTATGTTTGCAGTTGAGCTCATGTTTCCAGCTACCGTAAGGCTTCCTGAGGTTGTCATGTTTCCATTTGTTAAAACTTCAACACCTCCACCTCCCATTATGACTCTGCCGTCAGTGTAGACCCTAAACGGAGGAGTGTTAGATACTCCATCTTTTCCTGCAAAGAATGCAACATCGTCAAGACCAGGAATAGTTTCAATCACTCCACCAGAAGAAACGCCAACTGCTCCAGTTGGCGTTATAGAAGTTAAGCTGTGTTGATCAATAGAGAATCCACCAATTTTTCCAGAGATTGCATCTATGCTTCCGCCAAGCGTAATTGCTGATTCGCTTTGATCCCAGCTTAAATAGTTTGGTGAACTGCCTAACTGAAAATCTCCATCTGTGTGCCAGTATCCAGCTGAACCAACCGCAAGTCCTGCTTTACCGCCACCTAAGTCATTAGAGATTCTCAAAATACTAGGTGCTGAACCAACTGTGATTGCGTTTGCTGCCAAGCCAACGTTTGGCACGATTGTTACACCTGAACCTATCGTTACTCCAGTATTTGTATCATATGTTATTCCAGATGATCCACCTAAACTAAATTGTCCGTCCCCTCTAATGAACCAACCAACTGGAGTTGCATCAGAAAAATCATAAATAGTTGACTTGATCATTGAGTTTGCACCAGACATGTTGATCGTTGCAGACTGAATTTCTCCAGATGTAATTTTGCCTGCAGTCAAGCTTGCAATAAATTGATCTTCTATAAGATCAAGATCTCCAGAACCAACGAGATTGGACCAAGAAGCGCTTGGAGCGCCTGAAGTATTTATTGCCCTTACTCTAGCCCAATACTGTCTATTTTCTTCTGTTGTAGAGTTGCTAACAGATACTGTAAAAACATTTGCTGTATGAGTTCCAGAAATAATCTCGCCAGTTGATGGAGAAGGAATATTGTTGAGTGGCATGTTGGTGCCAGTTGGCTCATCGTATATTTGATATTCGTAATATTGAATATCAATATCGTTTACTGGATCAAACTTAAGTATTACTGTTTGAAAATTTGAGGCAACGACTAAACCGGTAACGTTAGAGGGAATTGAGTCTGAGGCTGGAACTTTTACTCTGATTGTTTCAGTTAAATTATCACTTGCAACGACTTCTGCGTTTTTTGGCTTTACGGTAAACAGATAGTTTGTGTCTGGTTTTAATCCAGATATTGTCTTTCTTATCCTTGCCATTATCTTATAACTCCGGTGCTTAAAAATGCTATATCTTCATAAATTTCTTCTGGATTTATTGACAGTCCAAAGTTTTTTCCAAAAGCGTATTTTGTTACAACAATATCTTTTCCAGAACTTGATATGTTGCTTTCATTAAGTATTTCGATTTCAAACATATACGATGTATAAAGAACAGACTTTCTGTCTATAGTTGCACTGTCTTCTTCAGATTCACTGTAGCCAGACTGTTGATTGTCAACATTTTCATCTTCTACAGGTTCTTCTGCGGCGAAGAGGGTAACTACATTCTCTAGATCAATTTCATAAATAATTTGATCCTCAATTAAATTAGACGAATAAAAATCAATTGCATCTTGCTTAACGAGTGATTGGCCCGTATTTGATATCGATGTTTTAATAATTTTAATTGAAGCCTTTCCACCGCTTGACTGTTTTGTTCCATAGACTCTGAGCAGTGGTCCATCAAATCTTCCGATAACTTTATTTCCAGGAACGTTACTGGTATTGTTTTCCCAAGTTCCCGAAGAAGAAATATAGCTAATAGTAGCTACTCTTTCATTTTCGCTACCAGGTAAAACTACATTTGAAAACTTATTAATAACCTTTGGTCCAGTGCCGGTTTCTTGAGCGATAAAGTTTGAACCTGTTCCAATGGTGGTTTGCACATAGTTCTGGCCAACTTTTTGTATATACTGAATATTATCCGAGTGATAGTATATATAATATTCGCCAGGAAGAACCTGGCCCAAACCTAAATCAAACAATGATTTAAAATATAAATTTGAGTCGGCATCAATAAAACTTTCTGTTGCAGTGATTCCATCTTCATCTTCAAAAACAACCAAATAAGAATCTGCGTCCAGAGAAGAGACTATTGCGCCGTCAACTAGCGATAGCATCCTTCCAATATTAATGCTTGATAAAGAAACGCTTATCCAGTCTCCTGTTTTTAGGTTTTCTGATACACTCGGGAAAGATATCCTTCTTCTTACCGAAGGAATCTTTTCTACCGCAGGAGTTTCATTTGAAAAATAAGTAAACCAAGCCATTATTATATCTCTTTATAAAGTATCTCAAATTCATATGAGTCAATATTATCATCATCTACTTCTATTTCAAAAACAGCCTCATATTGTGGAACTCCACCAGTTAAAACAACAGAAGTAAGGGATACTAAATTAAGATTGCTATAGGGTCTTACATTGGTTGTATCGTAATATTGTTCTCTTCCTGATTCGTAATCAATTGAAGAAGAACTGATAAAATTACTTCCATCATTTCCATTATGTGTGTGATTTGCCAGGTCGATTCCAGCTATTCTTACGCCTTCTTCAACAAATATATCTCCCTTAATGGTGCCTCCGTCGATCCTCAAATATTGAGGGTGTGCATCTCCGTCTATGTCATCGAGATCATTATGGGAAGACCTAAGGCTTGCCCTAGAACTTGTGTCTACTAAAGTATTTTCAAAAAGAGACCTATATGTATCAGAGTCTGGCGATTCTTGTGTTAAGACATTTGCTTTTCTTATCGCCCCAACACCTTCTAACTGCACCATGTAGTTTACGTATCTTCTTTTTAATCTTATAGCTTGCATTAGCGCATCAAATCTTTTATACACTTGAACATTTCTTTGAATCATGTCTGTTGTTACAGCGCCCAAATTTCCTGTTATTGCACTTGTTGCAACAAAAACTTCCTTCATCAAAGTGGGTATATTGTTTTTAATATTAGTTGTTGACACGTCAAACAGCATTGGGTCAACTATTTTTGATTTCATACTCAATGCTGGCATAAGGTACTTGTTATAAAACGTTTCAGACGTTTCTACGCTATCTCTTTTAATCAGATTTAATAGCGTGTCTATTTCAGCTGTATATGAGTTTACTTTGACTGAAAAAAATGCTTGAAATTGAGCGGCTTGTTTTTTTGAGATTTGATCCAACTCGGATTGGGGGATTGACGCTGGCGCTGACGTGATTTCGGTGGCAATGAGTTTCGTATAGTGCGTTGCTGAGCTCGACCAGTCTGAAATGTATTTTGCAATTTGCGCTTCTGTGCCATCTCTGTACTCTTCCCCTATGTAGTAAGTGACGATATTTTTTAATATTGCAAGTTCTCTCAGCAAGAAGGTAAGGGCTTTTCTTGCCTCAAGAAGGTGACCAAATGTGGTATGAACTACGGATAGTTCGTATTCTTTCATGAAGTTTCTGCATGCTCGGCAGAGGTGCTTTTCTGCAAACAGATATTCTTGAAATATAATAAAGTTTGGTTTGTCTTTTGTTTTTGCTGTAGTGTTTTCTTTTGTTATATCTTTCCACACTGCGTTGTGCGCATTCTCAAGATCAATCCAGGCATAAGGATTAATCGTTACTTTGGACATGTTATCTTCTATTTCTCTTATTAAACCAAGAATCATTTTTTCTGCAAAAAAGACATTTGATCTAACATGATCAATTGCTACTTCAGAAAAATCAGTTGAATAGTTGTGCCTTGTCTTTGTCTTTGAATTTTTAAGAGCTTCTTGTCTATCTGAAAGCGTAGTGTATACGCTTTCATCATTTGATACATTTTCATCAAAGACATCCTCAAGAGCTGAGCTTTCTCCAAAACCATACTTAGCCATAATTTACCTTAGAACACTTTCCTTTTAAGACCACTTTTACCACTAGACCTATACCCTTTTGCAAAAGATGATTTGCCTGCAAGAGAACCCGCTCTTCCAGAGACAAAACCAGAAGAAGATTCATCTGGATAATCTGAGTCTGCACTTGAAGAGTTCGGCATAAAGAAAGTGTTTGAAAAACTTTCTGTTTTTGAGGTGAACTTTGCTTTGTGTAGTTCACTGTAGTTTTCCGTAATCGAAAGAAGGGCTAGAATTAGGGCATCGTGTGCGTGATCAACTGCTGATCCGCCGGCTTCAAAAACGGGTCTTCCTGTTTGAGTTGTTCTTACGACAACATAAGATATTAATTGCATAAACATCTCATCGTCTTTGGCCGGAAAAACCAACGCCTCTTTTTCAAGATATTGACGAAGATTGTCGACCATGTATGGTTTGATTTCTTTTTTGACAATCTGTTTTGTGTATGGATCTCTAATATCAATAGTCTCGCTAAAGCTAACGCCTTTTACTTTTGTCTTTAGTCCAGTGATCGGATTCTCAACTCCATACTTGTGAAGCAGTTCTACCTGAACTTCTCCATAACCTCTGTCAACATAAATATGTTTGGGCTGGAATATGTCATTTAACTCAACAATTCTAGAGACCGCTTTTGTAAGAGTATATTCAGATCTTTCGATTTCTTCCCTGTATGCAAGTCTTACTTTGTTTCTAAACCTCTGCTCCTCATATGAGTCTGAGCAGGCTTCTAGAACAACAATATTTGTACCAGCACCGTATTTGTCCCAGTCAACACCCATTGTTAAAAAGCTTCTAGCAGAAGTTAGCTCCGGTATATAATTCCAGCTTGGTTCAATAAATGCTTTGTCAATATACTTTCTGGGATAGACGCCTTCTGCGTCTTCACCCCAGTCAGCTTCAATTTCGTGTCTGTATCCAACTTCTGAATACTGCTCCCTAAACTCTTCTTCTTGTTCTTTTGAGAAATAGGGGTTTGCATATGATGGGTACCAAAACTCTTTAAACCTGGGGCTTCTGCACCATTCCCAAAATCTTTCTCTTCTACCTGTTGGAGTTGAGGCACCAATGAGAACTTTGTCTGGTTGATCTTCGGCAGTCTTCTGAAGCATTGCATAAAGTGCGTCAAGGTCATCTGCATGCATGTAGTCCATCTCGTCAAGAACAATGACGTGGGCCTCTTGACCTCTAGCTACGTCAGACTTTCCACCAGACCTCATGCCGGAAGTAAAGAATCTAATTGTTGACCCATTGGTGAACTGAATCATAAACTGAGGTGATGTAACTTTTCTTGAAATAGAGTTCATTACTATTTCGTTTTTTGCAGCAAGGCGCAAGATCTCCTGATAGATAAGTTCTACGTGAGACTTCATTGGCGCAATAACTAGACACCTACCATCTTTATGGGTGTAACTATAGTGAAGTAGATAGATTGCCATACTAAAGGTCTTGCCAAGACGACGGCCTGCTCTTAAAACTTTTCTTAAAGAAGGATCTCTTAATATTAAAGTTTGATAGACTCTTGTGCGCGCATCCAAAAACTCTCTGGCCCAAACGCAAGGATCTTTAGCTATGTGCAGTTGCCTTTGCTGCTCTGCGGTTATTCCGCATGTCGAGAAGCTCATAGTCTAATTCAAAAGGCTCGTCAACAAGAAGTGCAAGCTCTCTGTTTGTTATATCTCTCTCAGTGATAGTTGAGCCATCTGCCCAAGTTAAATGCTGAAGCTTATTTCTAAACACCCATTCAATTCTATTAATCTCTTTTAGGGTGTCGACATCTTGCATCTTGATAATTTCAAGAAGATCTTCTTTTGGAAGCTTTTCAAGCTTCTTTCTAAATTCTAGAGTTTTATTTTTTAATGCATTTGACATATTATTTACCCAAAGTGTGCAGCCATCATTCCTGCTTCGGCGCCCAACATACTTCTAGCATTTAGTCTAGAGTTTTGAATAGCCATTACACCTCTTGCTCTAGATGTTGCAGCTACTTCATTATCTTTAAAACCCATTCCAAACAACGGTTTACGAATAGATCCTTGCATTGATTTTACAGCATCTTTTGCAAAATTACCAGCGGCAATAAAACCTTGTCCTGCCATTTTTGTTAAATCATAAACCAAAGAAGCTGTAGCTATTACGTTTATTCCAGGAATAGCGAGGCCCAGAGCCCTTGCTCCAGTTGCTCCTGCCAATCTCATTCCAACAGCTCTTTGTCCAGAAGCAAAAGCTTGAGTACTAAGTTTGCCCATGGATCTAACTCCAAACTTACCTAAATCATCAACAGTTTCTCCCGCTAAAAATGCTGCTGCCCTTTGTGCTGATTGTTGTCCAGTCCTTATACTCATCGTTCCATCGGCCTGAAGCGGAGTCATAGCTGAGACAATATTTGAACTAAGAGCATTATAAGCTCTAGTTCCCACAAACTTTGATGGATCCAACATAGTTCCCATATATTCAGTTGCAGCTCTACTTAAAACGCCTCTAGAAGTATCAGATATAGACTTTAATCTATTTCCTGCAACGCTTCGGCCATATCTAACATCTGCCATACCCCCTGTCATTACATCATCGATTAAAGAAGCTCTCATTCCTGCAGCTCTTGATGAAGAAACCCCTATGGTTGACATAGCTTCATCTGCCATTTGTCCAGCTACTCTTGTTACTGCTCCAGTTTGTCTACCCATTCTTACTATGTTTTCGTCTAAACCGCCAAGCTTTCTTCCAATTTTTGCAGCCTTTGCATTTGCTCTGGCAGTGCCTTTGGCTAGTAATCGTGCTTGCTTTTGTTCAAGAGCATAGGTGTTTGACATGGTCGTCATTCTTCCAAGAATACCGCCGGTCAACAATGGTTCATCTGCAGCTCTAGTTATACCCTTTGCTGCGAGAATTTTGTCTCCTCTTCCACCTCTTTCGAGCATTGAGTTAAAGAAGCTTGCTCCTTGAAATGGTGTATAAAAACCTTGGTTTGCAACTCCAGACAAGTTTGTTACAGAACTAAATCTATTGAATATTCTTGGTCTTGCGGTAAAGCTGTTTATTCTTGCTGGTTGGACTATTGCAGTTTTTGTTGCTGCGTCAATGTTTCTTGCTCGACCAAAAAGAAAAGCTCCTTGAGTTGGCCTTTGTGCGGTGTCGCCAACAAATGCACCGTACTTCCTTGCTTGATTAACCCTTCTTTTTTGTCTTAATTTTCCTACTCTTCCAAGGTCTTGTGGGTCAGCGTTTGCAACATCAAGGAATCCACCTTGAAACATTGTGTTAGAAAATCTTCTGGCGTTAAACAAAGCCGTAGCTGTAAAGCTTGGCATGTTCTCCATCATTCTAAATGCTATTGGGATATCTGCACCAACTGCACCCATTCCTGCCATAGTTGCGCCAGCACCAACAGTTGGCACGTCATAGGACTCGCCACCGTATTCAAACTGACCTGTCATAGGGTTAAGTGGCACTAGGGTCTCCTGGAGTTGTGCATACCGAGAACTATGTCTCCGGTTGCATTAAGGGATTGTGCTGTTGCCAAAGATGAGTTAGAAAATGGAGATTGCCTAAGAAGCTGTTCATTCCTTCTTGTGTACGCTGCGGCATTTGCAAAGGATGCGCCTGCGCCTGCGCCCGCGCCACCTATCATTCCTGTCAATCCACCAATGACTCCACCAGCTATTCCGTCCAATGACACCTCTTCTTGCGCCAAATGAAGCTCCAGCCATTGCTCCGCCAACCGTGCCAACGGCACCGCCAAATTTCATAGGCCCTTCAATACCCATGTTGACGCCGTATTTATCCATGTTCATTGCTCTTGCGGCGCCAGAAATTGGACCAAGCCCTGCTTGAGAAACTAAAAGACTTGGTGTTAAGTCAGTGCCAAGAATTGCTCTATCTGCTTCTGGGTTGTCAAAAGCTATGTCCATAGCGTTGTCAATTGCTGATTGTCCAACTGTATCGGAAAGACCTTTAGTGACGGCTCCGGCTACGGCAAGCCCCATAACAGCCTTTGATCTACTGGCAGCTCCAACTGCTCTTCCTATGCTGTTTAAAATTGCCATCATCAACCTCCGTATAGATTGTTGTATTTTTGAGGACCCATTCTTGTGTGGTTTATCTTGTTTCTATCAAGATTACCTACAACGCCCGCTGTTGCAAGAGGGTCCCTTCTCGTGCTTCTTGGCGTATTTGTTGAAATAGTTTCATTATTTGAGTAGGCAACATTGCCTCTGCTGCTATTTTCTGTAGGCTGCTCCTCCATGGTTTCGCCATAAAGATCAGACTCTTTTCTTTTCTTTGCTATATAGTAACCAGCGCTCAACAATCCAACAGCTGCTAATCCCATACCTACTTTAGGAGCAACTTTTCTATAGGTCTCCCTTACCGCATCATCCCTTAATGATCGGCCGACTCTAGTCCCCAATATTCCTTTGTCCAAGTTCTTGCGGGCAAAGGTCCTTTGTAGTCTTCTTCTAAACCCAGAATCTTGATAGGCCCTTTCAAGAGTGGCTTCGTATGCTTCATAGGATTCTCTGCCCATTTCTCCACTTTGAATTCTTTGAAGAGTTCCTGCAGCTATTTTCCCATCTGCTTCAGCCTGCTCCAAAATGCCTAAGGTCGTATCGTCCATTCTTCCCTGGAAAGCTATGTGTGCGTCTCCAAACTTGTTAACAGAGAATTGATAAAGTCTTTGGAAAGCGTCTGTGTCGTTTTGCAGAGATGACACTTGGTCAATTATTGCAGCTACTCCTGCCCCTTCCCTTCCCTCTATGGAGCCAACAACAAGACCTCGTTTAGTAAGAGAATCTCTAATCATATCCCTTACTTTATCTTTCCCCTCGGTTTCAAACATGCCGAGTATTTGACGTGCTTGATTAACGTTTGCAAACTTACCTTGCTCTACTGCATCTTTTAGATTGTCTGCACTGGTTAAAAACTCTAATTGATCGGTTATACCTCTAGCCAATTGATCAGCTATGTCTCTTCTTATTACTGAACCACCGCTATTCACATCTGCTGCTAAATCTCCAAAAACAAGATTTACTGCTCTTCCCTCTTCTCTTTCTATAGCTGACAGACCGAATTTATTGACTCCATATTCACTTAAAAATTCATCACTCAAAAATTTTACAGGGCCTCTTCCGCCACCTAGATCAATATCTATTTGTTTTAGTATGTCTGTTGAAATAATGGGCCTAGAAACTTCACCAGAAGCTCCAAATACATAATTTTGTGTTTGTGTTCTTGCAAACGAGATTCCAAACTCGCTTAAATATTCTCCAACTTTTCTGCCTGTATTTGCATTGAACTCGCTGACCCTATCGGAAAGCTCTGCTGGAGAAACGCCACTACCAGCGACTCTACTAACAATTGTTCTAGCTAAACTGTCCGAAGCTTGAGCTCCCTCTTCACCAAAAGGTATACCAGAAGTTATTGATGCTATGCTAACAAAACCTCTTCTCAAATATGGATCATCTATACCAGTTTCTATTCCAGCTGAGGCAAGTCTTGTCAGATAGTCGCTTGCTTGACCTTGATTAATCAACATGTTATTAGCTGACATTACTCTGTCTAATCCCATTTGAGAAAAAATCTCTGGTCTTTCTCCAAATTCTTGGAAACCAAGTATTTCTCTGGTTGCGGCAAGAGAGTCTATTAATTGATCTTCAACTGCCCTATCTCCCGCCCTTATGCCTGCTGCAAGAGATCTTAGGTTTGTTGTTCTTGACACATTTGCTGTTGTACCTATATTGGCCAGCATTCTGTCAGCTCTTGACTGTTCAAGATAATTTAAGCCTATATCAAGAAGTTCACTTTCGTCTCCTCTTTTAGAAGCTTCAAGAGCTGCAGTTACTCTTGCTTGTATGGGATTTCCATTGTACTGGGTACTAATTGTTTCTCCAGTTGTTGGATCAGTAGTGTATTCGTACCATGAGTTATTTTCTTTTGAAAAAGCAATAATTGAATTGTCGGTCGTAAGCTTTACTCCCTCAATCCCTCGACCCTTTGCATAATTGTAGACAGCATCGGACATGTGCTGAGCGCTGGCAATATTTGTCGTTGGTACAATAGCTGAAGATTTTAGAATTGTTTTTCTTGCTGCGGATACATCAGCTGACATTCCTGTTATTTCTCCATACTGAAGTTCTCCAGTGTGAATAAATTGAACCATAAAATTAGTAAGAATTGTGTCAACTTGAGCTTGGTGAGCTGCAGATCCCCCCCTTGCTAAATTGCCAACTAAGTCTCTTCCAACTGTTCCACCTTTTTGTTCAATAAGTTCTAGTAGATTTGTTTGGCCAGCAATATTACCAATTGAGAAGGGCGTGGCTGCTCCACCTATAGAAGCTCGAGTTAATGTTTCTGGAGCAAACATTGTCGATATTATTTTTCTAGTTGCTTCTTCTCCGCCCAATGTTAGATCAGCAGAAATTTGTCTAGTTAAATAATCTTTAGCTAAATCAAGAGTGTTAATAACTCTTCCTTGTTCTGCCATTCCATTAAATCTTCTTGATAAATCAACCGCTTCATCATCTAAATCCCAGCCCTCTATTGCATGAGCTGACATTGATATTTTTTGAAAGTCGAATTGAACGTTATGGCCAACAACAACATCTGAGTCTATTGCCTGTCTCATAAACTGTTTGTACGATTTAATTGCTTCTGCTCTTCCTTGAGCGGTATTTAGGTCGTGTAATTGTTCTGCTGGACTTGTTTTTTCAAGAGTAGAAACAAATTTACCAAGCGATTCTCTAGATCCATTTTTTCCAGGTACATCAAACTGCTCCATTTGTGGAGTCAAAAACTGAACAGCGTACGCATTTGCCTGATGAGTTATTGCTCCATTGTCTGTTACCTGCATTGAGGACGCGGCGAGTGATCTAACCTGGTCATATACTCCAAGGCCGCTTGTTTCAACGTCAAATGTAAATACGTTAAGTTTTTTTACCCCACCTGCACCTGCAGTGGCTCTTGAAAAATCGAATATACCACCGACCAGCTGGGCCCCTACTAATTCTTTGACTCATTTCAGATGATGCACGAAGTGCAGCTGCAGATGGCAGGTTGCTTTTACCATAACCGAAAGCTTCTATGCCAGCTTTTGTGGGATCTATATTAAATGTCAAACTGTTGATTAAAGATAGAACTGGATGACCTCCGCCCCCCAACATATCTGTCATGTACCTTGCGGCGCCTCTAAAAAGGTTTGAGGACGGCATGCCAACTCCAGGGGCACCAAAGTTTTTGATTAAACCCTCAAGTGGAAGAACTTCTGAATTAAGGTGGGATATCAAAGATTGTCTTGCTTTATAGTTTCCTACTAAATTAAGATTTATAACTGGAGCATCCATTGCTCCTTGGATCATTCTCTTTCTGGATGCACTTAGTGCTGTTGATTGCAGCTCTTCTTGCAAAGCAGCTTTGTAAAGCTGTTCAAAGTTCTGATACCTTGCCATGAAGTCGTCTTCAGAACCAAACATAAACTTTAGCTTATTTGGATCTGCGCCAACTGGATTTCTTAAGTTGCTTGATATCATCGCAGATAGTTGCTGCGGGTTGGTTGCACCTAATGTAGATAAAGGTGTCTTTAGAGTTTCTTCAAGCTTTTTATAAAAATTAGCCATCTTCCTCTACCGTTTGGGCTTCTATATACTCGTCTATTTCGTATGTACCAAGCTTTTGTTTAATGAGCTTTTCTCTTTGCGATTCAATTGATTGAACTTTGTCAATAATTTCAGAAATAGCTTGAGCTGTATCTAGTTGCACCTGACCAACTTTTGCTTTTGCTTCTCTTGTTGCAAGCAGTTGGTTCCTAAGATCTTTTCTTCTCTTATGCAGTTTGTCTTCAAGTTCTACTGCTAGGTGCAATTCTTTCTTTAGAATTGGCTGTCCGTCTTGATCAACTCCAATAACATTTTCTTGAATAAAGTGTTCTTTGGCTAACAGTTTTGTCTTTCTCATGTACTGAATCTCTTGATCAACAAGATCTCTAACCATTGATACTTCCACAAGATTGTTTGGATTCACATCAAGTTGTTCCATGTATTCTCCTGTGAACTGTGAAACCATTGACATCTCTATTGGACATGGATTATTTCTTGGCGCAAGGTTTTCTTTTAGTAGGGGGCAGGTTGACGCAAAAATGCAGCGCTCTGCTTCGCAGTTCATTGGTATCGACGAGAACATTGAGTTTCTAGTTTTTTGCGGTCTAACCAGCTCTATTGCTTTGTCTTTGTCGTCTTGAGTCCAAGACTCGGGAAAGAAGAGATCTGGCCTAAGAGAACCAAACTCTTTCATGAAGTTTTGTTTGTCGTTTACTTTTTCTATTTCAGACATTAAAATCAATCCACTCTGATTTAAAAAATCCTTGTTCATCATAAAAATCAATTGATGAACTTTTACACTTGCTACAATAATATTCTTTTACATAAACAGTCTTCTCTTCTTGTGTGACATACTCAGTAACATTTTGTGTCTGAGAGCCACACCTTGGACAAGACATGTTACATTTCCATCAATATTTGATTTAAGCTTTTTTGTAGTTTCTCTATCATCTCAACATTGGTTCCGGCATTGGTAAAAAATCCGACTTCTCTCATCTCATCTGCTGTGAGTGTTGAGCTAATGATATATCTTGCACCTTTGCATACATCACAATAAATCTCTTTTTCATCTGATGAACAAATGCAAGGATCAATAATGTTGAAGAACTCTAAAGCTTTTGCTATTTCATACCATCTAGACTTAAAGGCTTTTTTGGTTTGCTCTTTGTATGCTCTAAGCTTTGCTTGATCGCTAGACAAAAGAGTCCCCATGTCAAGTGTTTGCTTCATAAGATCTGTTATTGTCTTATACAAAAAGTTCGGCAATTCGAAATCGCCATTTTCATTTATAAACGTTTTCCAATCGTTCATCACATATCACATCTTTCAATAAATTATTTAAGCGAATCTGCCGGAGCCCTTAGGTGCTGGCATCGGGTTATAATAACCTTTTTTGTTGGCGTCGGCGTTTACAACACCCATGCCTCCAGCGGCTATTCCGGCTCCAAGAACTTTTCTTCCTCTCATTTCATGAATTTGAGAGTACTGATTATTGGATATGAATCTTCTGCCGGACCCTTTTCCAGTAACCAAGTTTGCAGCTGTAGAGTTTGAGTTTCCTGGTCCTATAACTCTAGTTCTTCTTGTGCCTGAAGCGACAGCTCCAGAAAGTCCAACTTTATTGAGACCCCTTCTTGATACGCCAACATCCTGACCGATACCTCGGCTGATTGTTTCAGCCAAAGTTCCTATAAATCCGCCTCTACCAAGTTTTCCTGGCATAGTAAACTCCTATTAGTATCCGTACATTCCGGTTGGTCTGCCACGAGTTTTATCGAGTCCAGACTTTCTTGTTCTTCCCATGGCAACTCCCCCAAGAACTGCTCCACCAGCAATTGCGCTTTTACCAGGGTTTCTCGCAACCATTTGCGCCATTCTGTTGTTTTTCATAGCGGACATTGCGCCAGAAGATCTAGCCGTAGTTCTTGTTGCAGCTGTTGCAGACGAAGCTCTTCTGCCTAATCCTGCTAACATTCTGGTCATTGGCATAAAATGCTCCTAAAATAGTGATATAGTTTAATAGTAACTAGTTTTACTCTTTAATCTCTGATTTCTTATGCGGTTTTTGAACCTCAAATTTAAACTGTTCATCCTCATAATCAATGTGAAAAGTGGTACCCCTAGGTACCACAGAGTAAACCAACGTATCGGCTATTGGAGACTCTATTTGATCTCTTCTTATTTGAGATAACCCCCTTGCCCCCTTGACTGCGTCAATACCTTTGTTGATTAATCCCGAAAGAACATTGTCGCTATATTTAATTTGATAGCCCTTCTTTGAAAGTTTGTCTATAACAATAGACATCTCTAGTCTAGCGATGTGCTGGCAGTCTTTTTCTGACAAGAAATTGAATATGACTATTTTGTCTATTCTGTTCAAGAACTCTGGCTTGAAGTGCTTCTTGATTGCGTTATTGGTATTTCTTTCAACAATGGATCTATCGGGAACGATTCTTGTTCCAAGCTTATATGAAATATCTTTTGTAAACCCAGCTCCACTGGCTAACATGTTTTCCGTGGTCTTATCATTTCCTAGGTTGGTGGTCATAATGATTATCGTATTCTTGAAGTTAACAAGCTCACCTTTGGCGTCAGTTAAAACTCCATCATCAAAAACTCTAAGGAATGTATTCCAAAGATCTGGGTGAGCCTTTTCTATCTCATCTAGCAGAACCACTGTATTAGGATTCTGCTTAACCTGATTGACTAACTGCCCACCTTCATCGTGGCCAACATATCCAGGAGGAGAACCTATAAGTTTTTGGTTTTCGTGCTTGTGCTGGAATTCTCCACAGTCAATTCTTACCATCGGCATGTCTGCGCCAAAAAGATATTTATGAAGAGTGTTTGCTAAGTGTGTTTTACCAACTCCGCGAGGATCCGGCAAATAAGAAAACTCCAAGTGGTCTATCAGCATCTGACAATCCTGCTTGTGCTCTTTTTAAAGCAGAAACGATTGTGTCGATTGCAGCATCTTGTCCGATGATGTTTTGCTTCAAATGATTTTCTAAGCCCATGAATTTTTGCTTGGATATTTGCTTTGGCTTCTTTGGTTCTTCTTTTCTTTTAGAAGAGGCAAAAGGGAAATCATCTAAATCAAATTTAGGTGCTCTTTTGTTTCCACCTTTTTTAAGGCTTTCAATAAAGTCTTTTGATAGAGAATCAAAATCTATTGGGTCATCATTAAAAGAACTACCCGTCGGCATATATGATAAAGATATCCAGGCATCAACGTCTAGGCCAGGGTTAAGCATAACTGCGCCCGTGTACATTGCATCAAGGCAGGCTTCTGCTGCTTTGCGAGACATAAGTCTTAAAGACTCGGATATCTCACCTTTGAGATTGAATATGAAGTTTTCAATAACTGCTTTTCTAAAAGAAAAATAATATTCTTGCTCACTCATCTCTTCTTTAGAGAAAGAAAGGGAATCTAAGAATGTTTGAACCGACTCTGGTTCCATTACCTTGAACTTTACGAAAGTTGCAAGTTCGGGCATATATATTTGATATATTCTCATTTTGCACCTACTTTCGTTGTATATATTTAAAGTTAATATATTATAACATATAGTAAATGCTTTTAGGAATTTTGTCCAAAAGCCTTCCCTGTATCAGGGGAATCGTATAAGATGATAGTTGCCTATCAAGCTTGGAGCTACGGTGGAACCAGTTGTTCTTATGCTCTCTAATACCCAGTATAGCATAGCTGTCAAGCCAGCTGTCAAGTGCTTACTCGGAAATATCTTCTATCTCCGGATGAGGCTCTCTGCATGGGCCACTCATGGACCAGTAAACAATAAGATCATGAGGTGTGTGAAATCTTTTGTTTAAAAGTATTTTTGCGCGAATAAAATCTGGGTGGGTTTCTACTTTTCTGCTCACTAATGCTCCTATTAAATGCTATACTAGATGACATTTATTATACCACTATAAAGGCGGAAAAACCATGTACAAGATGAACGGAAAAGAAATCCAGCTAAAGAAACTCTATGCTCTACTGGAGAAGATAAGAAATAATGTTTTGGGCGCAGACTATCAAACAAGAGTCGAGATGCAACAGCTTGAAAATAAAGTCATGGAACGAATCAAGTTTATTAAATCTGACAAGGCCTCGCAAGCCTGATATAATGTCATCAAGCCTAACTAAAATACGAAAGTAGGATTAACTAAAAATGGAAGAGTCAAAGCAGTTAGAGATCGCAATTGCTCAGATTGAAAAGCAATTCGGTTCTGGCTCAGTAATGCGACTCGGTACCACCGAGTTTGAATCTTGGCCGGCAATTCCAACAGGAGCAATGTCTTTGGATAGAGCACTTGGTATTGGCGGATTACCAAAAGGTAGGATCGTAGAAATCTACGGACCCGAGTCGTCAGGCAAGTCCACTCTTGCCCTCTCTGTTGTAGCACAGGCTCAAAAGTCTGGTCTACGTTGTGCCTATGTTGATGCTGAGCACGCGCTTGATCCCGTCTATATGCAGGCGGTCGGCATTGATCTTGATAATCTTCTTCTTGCACAGCCCGACTACGGCGAGCAGGCTCTTGAGATCGTGGACAAGCTCATTAGAACAGGAGAGCTCGGAGTTATCGTAATTGACTCTGTTGCTTCTCTGATTCCTAAGGCTGAGCTTGAAGGCGAGATGGAAGCTCAGCAGATGGGACTTCAGGCGAGAATGATGGCCAAGGCCATGAGAAAGCTTGTCGGTCTTGCTAATCAGCACAAGACTCTTTTGATTTTTATTAATCAGCTGCGCAACAAGATCGGTATCATGTTCGGTAACCCTGAGACAACTCCAGGTGGAATGGCCCTTAAGTTTGCCGCATCTGTCAGAATAGATATCCGTAAGAAGGAAGATCTAAAGGACAAGGCTGGCAACGCAGTTGGTATTACCTCAAAGGTCAAGATCATCAAGAATAAGATGGCCCCACCAATGAAGGTTACAGAGTTCAACATCCTCTACGGTAAAGGTATCGATCAATACGGGTGCGTACTTGATGTTGCTATTGACCAAGGTGTGTTCAGTCAAAAGGGCGCATGGATCTATTACAATGGCGAGCTCTTTGCTCAGGGTAGAGAGAACGCTCTGAATGAGCTCAGAACAAATGATGAGATGTTCAATCAGGTCAAAGAAGAGTTAAACAATGTCAAGAGCAGCTGACGCAATCAATCCAGAGCCTTGTGCTGATTGCCCAATACCGCCCGACTTCGTCATATCGGCGCTTCCTCCCAAAGAGGGGGAGTGTGCCAGATATGGTGTGGAGTGCAGAGAGTGTGGAGACAAGTGGATCGAGATAGTAGATGAATGACGATATACAAAATATTATATCTGTAGATTTCAACAAAGAGAAAGTCCAGTCGCCCAACTACTACTACGACTTTGTCTTAAACCCCATCCAAACAGAAGAGGCCAGAGCTCAGCTTACCGTTGGAATTTCTACTTCTTATCTGGAAAAGCTGGAGACACAGCTCGCAAAAGTATCCCTGGCTTTAGACAATCTTCTTACCTATCTTCATAATAAAAAGTAAATCTTTAAGTTACTATAACATCCAAAACCCGACGCCAAATTTTTTGCGCCAGTAATTTTTTTTTAAATACATAATAGACTTTTTATATACAGACAACAGGTAGACAGGAAGTTCATCAATATGGATCCATTCTGGGAAACCGTACAGAAGATTCTGAAGGGCCTTGTGTCGAAAGACGACAAGGGGATGATGGAGCTTGAGTGGGAGTCCAATGAGGGCGACGAATCAAGAGACTATACTATGACGTTTCATACGAACAAAGATGAGATGATGGTGGTCTCAGTGTTCGACAAGGATCAGTGGTCCCTGTTGACTGACATGAGTACTTTTCTCAACAAGCCTGTGGAAGACATAGTAAGAGAGCTAGATCCCTCGGGGCCGAACATCTATGTGGTCAACCCTGAGGAAATCTAGCTCTTCTTGTTTTTGTTTTGATTTGTCTAGGCTGGAATATCTTCTAAGTATTTGAAGGTTGGAACCACATCATTGAGGTAGTTCACTTCATAGCTCTGATAAACCACATTGCCAAAGATCTCTTTTGCGAGTCTATTTGACATATGGGCCGGAACATATGTTCTCACGTATTCGTTACATTCAGCTCCCTGAATGATGGAATCTTTGTATTCGTGTACCTTCGTACAAAAGTTGTAGATGGCTGTTCTCTCAAAGCCGGCTTCAAACATCTTTGGATTCATTTCGTGATTGACCAAAACCGCTGCGTCAAACACAAATCCTAGCTCATTCAATTCATAGAGAATCTCTGTATCTCTACCTATTCCTATGAAGGTGATCTTTTCATAGGGATGTTGTGCTTTATCATAGATATGGCGACCTATGTGCTTTGCTACTTTGGTTGGTGATAATACATTGAGATTATAGTTGAATAGAATACAGGAATGATCTTTGGTCATCTCTCCATAGAGGGAATGTGATATTCTCCAAGGAGCTTTTGTTCTGAAAAGCTTCTCTGATCCTACCAGTATGTTGTTTGGCATTGTATTTGTGTTCATTTGAATTTTAGTGGGCTTTCTTATTCTAGTTTGAAATATTATTATGGGCCACTCTAGTAGGAGTAGTCATCCCATCCGTAGTTGTCTATGTCATAGTCTCCATAGGCAGACTCTCTGTATTTGTCAAAGCCGCCGATTTGGTATGACTCTATGAACTGGTTGACCTCTTCTTCTGTCTCTAGACGATAGAAGTCTTCTGGGTCAAGGTGGTCTACAGGGTTGGTGGGCATTTTGGTTTTCTTCTCCTTTGGTATAAGGGATTGTATCTTATTTGTTTTAGCCGGCCACTTTGTCTGGAAGTGACCAACAGGGAGCAATCTATCGGGTAGTGGTGGATGTGTCAACTCGTTCTGGGATATTTCTTGGATTTTTTTGGCGAACCTATGTGAACATATATAAGAATATATAAAAGTCATTATAGGGTAAAAATAGGGGAAAATTTATGGGGGGGAACCTATGGATACTATGCCCGTCACAAAGCTTTAACGAGCCCACCCGGGTATGGGGTCCCCTCCTGTCTTCTAGGAGGATAAAGAAGAGGAGAAAGAACCTTGCGATGATGCTGGCAAGTAAAACAGCGCATTAGTCGTATGACACACCATGCGCACACGTGATCACCACGTACGGTACGTTAAGCCGTGCACCGTTGCACTACTGGGAGGTAGATTATGAGCAACGACCGTGCTGCCGAGGACCTTCGGCAGATCATGGATGGTATTGCCGGGGCCTTTGCTGGCCTTGGCGATATCTTCCGTCAGCAGGAGCTTCACGAGAAGCTCTTGAGGGCATACATCTCCGCTCATGGCGGGGATGGCAAGGCGGTGGACGTGCGCAAGTACGGACCCGCAAAGATGGTCTTCCGCTATGGTCAGCAGACCATGGAGGTGGAGATCACCACTCTCCTGAAGTGGGGTCGTGAGAACGGCCTCATCGAGAAGGAGAAGACCACCCGTCCGAGCATCGAGCTCTGACGGATGAAGGAGAGAGCCCCTGTGTGTGTACAGGGGCTTTTTTCTTTATGGGTAGGTTAACAACCTCATCCTAGGGGTCTGATCCGAAGATACAGAAAGAACCTTGCAATCATGCTGGCAAGTAAAACAGTGCATATCGTTGATGCGGCACATCGCATTAACAACCCAATAATCACGTCTGATGGGTTAAGTCAGACAAAGCATACTACTTGGAGGTAGTCATGTACATTACCCGTAACAACACGGCAATCAACGGAGACCTCGTCTACACAGGCAAGGTCGTTGGACACGATGGTGTCCACGTGTGGATCCGTGCCAATGGTGGTGGCGAGACCGACTCGGTCCTCTTCAACCACACCCACAATGACCCGCAGTGGTTCATGCGGGAGTTCACCGGGAAGCGTGTGGCCATCGTCGCTCACACCAACTGGAACAACACGGTGGTCACCCACCACACCATTCACCTCGCCTGATAAGTGAAAGAGATAGCCTCTGGATGTGCCCAGAGGCTTTTCTCTTTATGGGTATCTATATGATCCCGAAGTCCTGGTTGTTGGGGACTATAAATAAACTGACAACGAGAACCATGCGAATGTACCCCAGCATGAATGTGTCGTGAGACATGTTAATAACATAGGGTTTTGTTGATGCGGCGCATCGTATCATCAAACGTAATAATCAGACGGAGTACGTTAAGTTTCGTCATGCACATGCTCTAGGAGGAGTCATGTTCAACAACACTAACCGAGTCGCCATCGTGGCGGCTGTCGTCATCGCCCTGTTCACCCCCGTGGTGAGCTGGGCGTTTGCAATCCTCGGCTTCATGCTGGGGATCACGTTCACCATCCTGGGGGCCATCAACCCCCTGGGTCTGGTGTTCGTCACCTTGGTGGCAGGTGGCCTGTGGGTCGCCTACAACCGGGGCGTCCTGGAAGACTTCTTCCTCGGAAACAACGAGGAGGACGAAGAGGAGGACTGGACGCTCTAGTCCTCCAGAAAAGAGAGCTCTCTGCATGCGCGCAGGGAGCTTTTCTTTTCATGGGTAGTTTGCAGACCTCAAAGGTCTTACCCAACAACCGTATGTAGCACAGTACGGAAAAACCTGTGCACGGGTATGACCACTTAGGAGGTAGTCATGGCAGAAATGCAACCCACCAACCCCAGCTTGGAAGAGCTGCGGGACCTCATCGGAAAGCCGACCGATGAGAACATCCACCCCGAGGAGAACGGCCTCTCCTCCCCCATCACCTTCGACAAGGAGGGTGAGCTGGACCTCAACGCCCTGAGGTCCAACCTGGGCAAGTAGTCCAGAAAAGGAAGGCTCCTGTTGCAAACGCAGGAGCTTTTCTTTTTATGGGTAGATGCTAGATCTATGATCGCGGCGAAACCCAAAGAAGGCTTATCTCATGCCTACAAATGGGAGAAAGGAGGCTGTCATGAAGGCAGTCTATATCAGGAGGAGGATCATGGTTGTCCTTCTCCCAATCCTTCTTGGATGGGGGCTCATCGAGCTTTCGTCCGAGGAGCCCATCAGGTGCAGTGTGACCTCGGTTACTGCTGCGCCCGGCGACACCCTGTGGGGTCTGGCAGAGGAGTACTGCACTCCTCGTCACCTCACAGGAGAGGTTGTCTCGGACATGGTGGACTTGAACAAGTCTGCCGATGTTCGGGTCGGCCAAATTGTTTGGTTTCCCTAGTCAAGGGAAGCCAGCCAGAGAAAGAGGGCCTCTTCGGAGGCTCTCTTTTTCATGGGTAAGACTTAGACCTCAGGTCACACCCAGGATGCTCTTCCTTCAGAGAGCATGCACGAGCTTGTGCATAGTCCGTCATGCGTCCACCATAACGTAGACATAAGTTAGTGTGGCAATCCCGCCATGCGATTCGAGACAGATTCAGGAGGAATCATGTCCGCAAACACCAACCCCATGAGCGAGAAGCAGATCTCGTTCATCCGTGACCTGTTCGCACAGGTCGGCCACCTTCTCTCCGAGGAGAAGGCCAAGTCCCTCATCGGCAAGATGAAGGGGCACATCTCCGGTGACCAGATCCAGACCACGGTCTGGGCGAACCAGGTCATCCAGGTCCTCAAGGGCCTGAAGACCCAGGAGAACCTGCGCGTTGCCCAGGAGCGGCGCGCAGCCAACACCAACAACAACAAGTGAGTCAATGCCCCCGGAGCCAAGAGGTCAGCTCTGGGGGCAACTCACCCAACAAGAAAGGAGGCCAGTAATGGCTTTTCAATCATGGGACGGCGTCTGGTGCAAAGGCCACCAGTGCCGTGTCAAACTACGGCGAGGAGAGGGTCACTTTGTGGCTTATCCACAGCCGATGGCCCTGTGCAATGTCCACTACGAGGAGTGGAAGGACAACATTCGCAAGGCCAAAGAAGCAGCCAAGCAGAAGAAGCTCCAGAAGCCGACTCTGTTCGACTGAAAGCTGTATACAGCATCGCAACCTGATAGCGAGGTAACATAACAGGTGGGAGCCCCTTCGGGGGCTCTCTTTATTATGGGTAGACCATAGGCCGCAAGGTTCAAGGTTGATCCCAAACCGCGTGCAGACGGCCTCTGCACATCAAAGCACTAAGGAGGTGCACGATGTTTCACGGCATCGTAAAGTCCGCAAAGGGTTATTGGTTTCGACTGATCACCTCAGCGGCACTCCTTGATGGCGAAACCGTCATCGAGGAGTTCAGGCCTGGCCCATACCAGGCTGCCTTCCTGAACATCTTCTTCCCGGGAAAGTACCGGGTCGAAGTCAGGAAGGTCAAGCAGCGGAAGATGCGGGGTATCAACTCCGAGTCTCCCGCTGTCCATGACCAGCTGTTCTCCAGTGAAGTGATTCGCTGGAGCACGGCATCGGACCAGTATATGGTTCGCATCAAGGGCAATCAAGGCTGGTTGTCGTCTTTCAAGGAAATCGGACTCATCATCCGAAACTCCAAGAAGATGAGCAAGCGACTGGTTGAGATCGTCCGGACTGCGTCCATGTGGGTCCACGTCCCAGACGGCTCGTTGAAGCTGGAAGTCATCAAGCATTCCTATCCGGACTGCTACGTTGACGGCATCAGCTTCATCAGTCGCAGGCTTGCACTTCGGTGCATTCGCTCCAATACCGATGCATCACGTCGGTGGAGGGCCAAGCAGATCTGGAGGATTCACTCTGGCAAAACCGCCATTGTGAGCTTCCGTATGCTCTGCTCGGATGGGTTGATTAAGGGCAATGCTCTTGTTCTTCCCGGGCGAATGATGAACGGCTATGACGTGAGAACGTTTGACCCGAACATCAAGTCTGAGATCCGCACCACAGGATGGCAGTGGGTAACCATCGAACCGAGCTACGGAGCAATCCCGGTGAAGTCTGATGATCTCACTCATGCTATCTATCGTGGTGTGTCGGGCCTGTACGACGACCAGACTCTCCTTGAGTCCCTGGATGGAATGCTGAAGACTTTCTTCGCGGACCTGAAAGAGGGCAAGAGGTCTGAGTGGTTGACCCGCTTGGTTGATTCCGAGCAGGTTCTCCACGAGGATGTTGAGTCCCGGTTCTCGTCTGACCGTGGCCTTGTTGGATTGATTCAGGAAAAGGTCGCTGAGCTTGACAAGCTTGGTGTCCCTCTTACTGCATCTCAGACCCTCATGTTCTTGAGCGTGAATGGTTTGAAGCAGCAAGTCCTGGGTAATGCCGACAAGGGTCGTGTGTGGATGGACAAGACGCGTCACTGGTTCCCAGTGCCGTGGGCTTATGCCGCTCACATCATGACCAAGGAAGTCTTGGAGCTTGCCGGTTTCAAGATGCCCAAGGGAGAATTCGGGCTCTTCCACGAAGCTACACACAGCTTTGTGGTTCCTGGAGCTTTCTTCCAGAAGCACCTTCCTGACCACGGTGGTCCTGACTTGGACGATACGGTCAAGGTCCATATCCGTACTATCGGTGATACGATGGTAGCGTTCCTGCTCCGCAATCCGAATGATTTCGGTGAGTGGAGCGTCATTCCAGTCAACGAGCCAGGCCCAGTGTTCCATGCGTACACTGATCAGCCTCCCGTTGTGGATTGGGAAGAACTGTTCAATACGGTTCCCCAGTTCAGCTGGATGATGGATCAGCTTACCATTGGATCTCTGCCGGGAGGAAAGAATCTCACCATCGGTGATGAATTCTCTCTTGAAGATGAGCGTCGTGTTCGCACGGCTGCTGAGCTTTTCCCGGCTGGAACCGGTGGTGCAGTTCTGCCCAAGATGGTCTATGCGGCCTGTGTGGGTGGCTATTTGCCTGAATACAAGGCGTCCAATGAGGATATCATTGACGCTTTGCAGCAAGGTATGGCTACTCCAGAGGATATCATGATCATCAAGGACTTTGCTGACTACATCTTTGCTCAGCTCCGTAATAAGACCAATGGAGTCGTGGATGCATTCTGGTATCATACCAGACTCTACGATGAACTGGCTCTTATGCACGGGTTGACTGCAGGAGATGTTGAGGCATCGCCCTGGGTGGCTCTTCACAGGCAGCGTGAGTTGATGACTCGCAAGGCCCTTGAGGAGATGACCTTTTGGCTCAACGCCAACATCACCAAGCCGGATATCCTGGCCAGCATCCGTTGGACGCCTGAAGAGATTCGGGATGCACCCAACGAGTTGGCTAAGGTAAAGGCCGGCAAGTCCCGTTCAGCTGACTGGGTTCAGGAGTTCGTGAAGCTCCTGGAGGAGTCGGACGCCGAGTTCGGTGAGGAGAGGACAAATCGCAAGATTCTCCGCCTTGCCAACGAAGCGTTCAACGCCAAAGCCCAGTGGCCCCGTGCCAACCACGACCAGTGGCTGTACTCGCTCGCTGCCAAGAGCGAAAAGCAGCCTTTGGACTGGTTCATCCGGGCGCTCAAGGCCGAACAGAGCAAGACCAACCGTTAACCAGACGGACAACCGAGACTGAGATCAGCCCCTGCTACACTGCCAGTGTAGTGGGGGCTTTTCTCTTTATGGGTAGTGCCTAGGCCACAAGTCAGACCTTAAGCCCCAGAGTGCTTTAATATGATTAAAAGTTATATTCTAAAGCGCTTTCGCGGGTTGGGTAAGGCTAGAACTGCCGAATCTTACCTTGGGTGGACTGTCCGATACAGTTCATCCAGAAAAGAAGGGACAATCCCGTCCCGCCACAACGCATCAGGAGGTGCAATCATGGGTACCATGCCCACCATCACTTGGGTCTCTCCGGAGGCCTCGTCCACGGGCAAGACCGTCAAGGTCCTGCTCACCGCTCCCGAGTTCCAGCAGGGTGTCACGCATTTCGCGTACATCCCCGCAGGTCTCGCTCCCCAGAAGTGGAACCGCATCGACGCCCAGACCATCAAGTTCGGTGATGTCGAAGTCGACTACCTCGATGAGCAGAATGTCCGTGTGGCACTCAAGGCTCCTCGTCGTCAGGTTTCATTCTTCGGCACGGTCGCTCTCACCGACGGTGAGGCTCTGCCGGATACCACCTGGTCCGACCGCCGGACCCCCAAGGTCGACGACACTCAGTCGTTCTGACCTTCCCCCCTCGACCCCCGGTTGAGTTGTGCTTCATGCGCGACTTGACCGGGGGTCCCCCCCCTTTCTTGCGCCTTCGCAGGCCCCCCTTCGGGGGACGCTGCTCAGGCGCCTCGCTCGCTGCGCGAGCTTCGACCCGACCGGATCTTCCGGATCGATATATTTATTTATTTATAGATATATAAATCCTAAATCACTAATCTATATAAAGATATATAATATTATTTTATATATTTTTATATAGGTTTATTCTAAAGCCACCCAAAAAAGAAGGGAAAGACCGTTAACTAGGAGGTAACAAATATGAAACGAATGACCCTACAAGAGATC
>Ga0315903_10000579_pt1 | contig 55459 bp, 54 predicted proteins | sample LakEriMetagenome_7_FD_203524 | JGI IMG/M metagenome (GOLD analysis project Ga0315903, IMG submission 203524) | Freshwater fungal communities from buoy surface, Lake Erie, Ohio, United States - Buoy 2 MA119 | ecosystem: Environmental > Aquatic > Freshwater > Lake | place: USA: Lake Erie, Ohio... | reverse complement strand
CCAACATCAACTCTATTTACTCGCGTAACCTTTGGAGTCATCACTGACTCAATTGGATAAGGTAAATGATAATTTAATCCAGGCTGAGTCATGCTGGTATATTTTCCAAATCTTAAAACAACACCTTGTTCATCGGCATCAACTCTGTAAAACCCACTTAATGCCCAAACGGCAATAGCACCAATTATAAAAAGAGCGATTGGTTTTTTTGCATCTGGTGTTTTTGATGAACCTCCAAATATATTTTTAAGTCCATCTTGAAACTTTTTAGCTAAATCCTCCATATCTACTGAAGAATTATCGGGCCCAGGCTGATTATTTTTTTTTGAAGGTGAACCCCATGGAGATTCTTTCTTTAAAATATCTTTGTTATTATTAGTCTCAATTAATGACATATTATTTTTAAAATTTGGCTAATTAATATAGGTTTAAATGGGTATTTAAAAGTAAATTACAATAGATGATATGAGTGAAAAAGACGCAAATTTAAGCAAAAAATTTATGGATCAGATTACGCCGAAAACTCCATTCAAAAAAAATAAAATAAATGGAGTAAAAAAAATTATTGCTATCTCTAGTGGAAAAGGTGGCGTTGGAAAATCAACAATTGCTGTAAATCTTGCAATCGCACTTAAGAATTTAAATTATAATGTTGGTATTTTAGATGCTGATATTTATGGCCCATCTATTCCTAAAATGATGGGAATCTTTGAAAAACCAAAAAGTGAAGATGGAATAAATTTAATTCCAATTAAGAAATTTAATATTCAATGTATGTCCATTGGCTTTATGGTTTCAGAAGATACTCCGATGATTTGGAGAGGCCCGATGGTTGCAAGTACTATCAAAACTTTTACTGGAAAAGTTTTGTGGGAAAATATTGATTTTTTAATTATCGATATGCCTCCTGGAACTGGAGATGCTCTATTAACTTTTTCACAAGAAATAGATATTGATGGCGCAGTAATTATTACAACTCCTCAAGACATTGCAATAATTGATGTAAAAAGAGGAATTGAAATGTTTAAAAGAACTAATGTTAAAATACTTGGAATAATAGAAAATATGACAAGCTTTACTTCAGATGATGGAATTGAACATTTTATATTTGGAAAAGATGGAGGAAAAAATATAGCAAGTAAATTTAACGTAGAACTTTTAGGACAAATTCCAATTGATATTAATCTTAGAAAAAACTCAGATGAAGGTTTACCCTTTGTAGATCAATTTAAAGATCATAGAGTTTCAAAACTGCTTTTAGAAATTGCAAATAAAATTACAAAAATAATTAACTAACTATAAGATTTTTTTTATCTATTACTTCCATTAATTCGTTCCACTCTCTTTTGCTAAGTCCAGAGTCTTCATAACTAACTTTATTTCCATTGATCATTGATTTGACAATTTTTAACCCTTTGGACGATAAATGAGCAGCTCCAACTCTATAATCTAAAAATGCTGCATGGGTGATTGGAACCCATTTTTTAACTGTATCTAACATTTTTTCAGCATAAACTCTAATCTCATACTGAGCATGACTATCTCCTCTTAAAAATAAAAAATTCATGAGATTTAAAAGATCAGTTTTCCAGTACCACTGAGTATAAGAATTTAATGTTAAATTCATTCTTGCAAGTTCTCTTGCTAAACCAGATTTTTTTTCATCAATAATTGTTCCATCAAATCTTTCATTCAACATTTTTTCATAATTTTCATAAGTTCTAACCGCATCATCTTTCAAAATTTTAAGAACTTCATCGGCTTGTTCGCCCGTAATCAAATTACCTCTACCTTGACGGTTGTTAGTAGCTTGCGCTGATAATTGCTCTTTAGCTGGAATATAAAACTCTTTATCTAATATAGAGTATCTTGCTGAATACTCGTTAACATTAGCTGTTCTGTGTCTAATCCATTGTCTTGCTATAAATATTGGAAGTTTTACATGATACTTAATCTCGCACATTTCAAATGGAGTGCTATGCCAATGCCTCATTAAATATCTTATCAAACCCTCATCTGTTGAAACTTTTTTTGTTCCTTTTCCATAAGAAACCCTAGCGGATTGAACAATTGAGCTATCATCACCCATATAATCTATTACTCTTATGAAACCATGGTCTAGAACTGGAATTGCCTCATAGAGAACTTTTTCAAGTTCTGGTGAAGTTACCCTTTTAGTGGAATTATTTTGTGATTGTTGTTCTTGAATTTCTTTTTTTTGTTCAGAAGTTAGTTCCATTGTCTTAGAAATACAGAGGTTTTAAATATATCTTTAATTTAACGATTCAAAGTCTTATATTATTAGTGTTGGTTTTCCAACTATGACGATAAACGAGATTCGTAATAAACATTGAGGACCAGGGGGCGGTACCCTGCACCTCCACCAATTTCAACTTACGGGGGTGAAATAGAATCGACTAATGTCTAAAGGCTTTTCTTTCGTCCGGTATAGTACCACCGCAAAGGACTAAAATATAAACGCAAATGATAAATTTGCTCTCGCTGCCTAATTAATTTATTAATTAGATAAGCACGGTCCGGGGCACCGGGTAACAGAACGCCCCACTTTATTTATGAAAAAAATTGAAATTTACACAACAAATTATTGTCCATTTTGCGTAAAAGCAAAATCATTATTAAAGAAAAAGAATATAAAATTTTCTGAAATTGACGTATCCAATGATGAAGCATTAAGAGAAAAAATGACTACAATGGCAAATGGGGCAAAATCTGTTCCGCAAATATTTGCTGATAATGTTCACATTGGTGATTGTGATAAGATTTATAAATTAGACCAGGAAAAAAAATTAGATAAATTATTAGGCCTTGAATAAATCTTAAATGGTTATCTCCCTCTCAATTGCTTTTTTTGCAGGTTTTATAAGCTTTATATCTCCTTGTGTGCTTCCTTTAATCCCAGGATATGTATCATTTATTTGTGGAACCACTCTCAATGAATTGGATAATAAATCTAAAAATTTTATTTTAAAAAAATCTATATTTTTTTGTCTGGGATTTTCTTTAGTATTTATTTCTCTTGGAGCAACTGCAACTTTTATTGGAAGTTTTTTATTAGAAAATTCAAAAATCTTATCTATTGGATCTGGTATAATAATTATTTTTTTTGGTATTTACTTATTAGAAATTATTAAAATCAATTTTTTAAATAAAAATTTTGGGAATTTTAATATTAAATATTCAAATAACTTATTATTTCCATTTATTGTAGGTATTGGTTTTGGATTTGGCTGGACGCCTTGTATTGGACCAATTCTAGGATCTATCCTCGCTTTTGCATCGATGGAAGACTCAGTTTACAAAGGAATTTTACTATTAAGTTTTTATTCCCTAGGTCTTGCAGTTCCCTTTGTGCTTTCAAGTTTATTAATCAAAAAGTTCTTAATTTTTTCAAAAAGTGCAAAAAAATATTTGATTGATATAAAAAAGATCTCAGGGATTATTTTAATTATTACTGGAATTTTAATTGTCAGTGGAAAATTACAAATTTTAGGATTTTATTTAATTGAATATTTTCCAATTTTACAAAAACTAGGATAAAATTAATTTAGCATCTGTATCACTCTAATTGGTTTGCCTTCTTTAAATGCTTGTAAATTTTGAGCCATTTGAGTGTAAAAAATTTCATAATTTTCTTTAGTCACATATCCTAAATGCGGCAATAACAATGCATTAGGTAAAAATCTAAGTTTATGATTTTCAGGTAATGGTTCAATATCATAGACATCTAAACCTGCGCCCATTATTATATTTTTCTCTAACGCCTCAACCAAATCAAATTCATTTACAATTGCACCTCTTGAAGTATTGATTAAAAAAGCTGTATCTTTCATTAATTTAAAATCTTTTTTAGCAATTAAATTTTTTGTTCTCTCACTCAATACTGTATGGATTGTAACAACGTCCGATTTTTCTAATAATTCTTCTTTGGTTACTGCTAATACTTTATTTTCATTTGCTACTGAAATTTTTAGATTTTCACTCCAGGCAATGACATTCATTCCAAATGCTAAAGCAACTTTTGAAACTTGTATACCAATTTTGCCAAGTCCAATAATTCCTAAAGTTTTGCCTTTCAACTCAAATCCCAAAGTAGTCTGCCAATAACCTTGGTACATATTTTCTGACTCTTCCCTTATATTTCTAACAAGTCCTAAAATTAAAGCCCATGTTAATTCTGCAGTAGAATTAGAACTTGATTCAGTTCCGCATATTAAAACTTTTCTCTCTCTTGCAACTAAAAAATCTATAGATTTATTTCGCATTCCACTTGTAATAATAAGTTTTAAATTTTTTAAATTTGAAATAATTTTCTTAGAGATTGAAGTTCTCTCTCTCATTACAAGTAAAGCCTCAAAATCTTTTAATTGTTCTATGGCATGATCTTCATTTTCAAAAGGCTGATTGAATACTTGAAAATCAAAATCTTTTTTTAATTTTTCAAAGTTTCCTAAAATCATGGAAACATTTTGATAGTCATCTAAAATTGCAACTTTCATGAAAGTGATGTTTTCTTAGATGATAAATAAATTCCTAAAACAATTGCAATGGCTCCAAAAATGTGAAAATTCATAAACTTTTCATTTAATAAAAATATAGCCATAAAAGAACTAAATACAGGCATTAAGTGTAAAAATATTCCAGCTCGACTAGGACCTACAATTAAAACAGCTTTATTCCAAAAAATATAAGCACCGAGACCTGCAAATAAAACCACATAACTAATGATTAAAATAAATGCAAAATTAAATTTTATTAAATCTTCATTTTTAAGTTCAAATAAAAATTGTGGAAATAAAAAAATTAGTCCAAGTGTTACAATTACTGAAATAAAAGTAAGATAATTTAAACCAGTTTTATGTGTTTTAAGCATAGTTGAATAAATAGCCCATGATAACATTGCAACTAATAACCAAAGATCACCCTTATTAAGATCTAAATGAATTAGTCTTGAAAATTCCAATTGAGTAATAATTATAACAACACCAGTTATTGATAAAATAAGCCCTAATACTTGATTAAGATTTATTTTCTCAACTCTAAAAATAAACGAAATAAATATTATTAACACTGGAATTGTTGAGATCATCAATGCTCCATTTAAAACTTGAGTAAAATTTAATGAATAATAAACAACAGAATTAAAAATACTAATACTGGTAATCGACATTAGTAATATTGAATAAAATTTTTCTTTTATAATTTTAATATTTATTAAAATATCCTTTGCGGTAAAGGGAATTAAGATAATCCAAACAATTAACCATCTAAAAAAATTAAGTGTTAAAGGGGGTACCTCATAAAGAGTTGCAAATTTTCCAACAATAAAATTACCTGACCAAAAAAAAGCACAAAGCGTTAGCATTAAGTATGCCTTAAAATTTTTATTCATTTTAAATTAAATCTTATCAGTAATTTTATAATATGAAATTCCGACAACCTCATGAAGAATTGTTGACCAATTACTCAAACCATTACCTATATTAAAATTGATCCAAAAGATTGGACTTGTTCCAGTTTTATAATCAACAATAATTGGTTCCAAAATTAACCCTTGTTTTTTAAATCCAAAATAGGATCTTGGCATATGACTTGCAGAAGTAATTAGACCCCATGTACCTTTATAATTCTTAATAATATCTTTTGAATAACTTATATTTTCAAAAGTATTTCTAGATTTATTTTCAAACATTAAGTTTTCTGATCTAACCCCCTGCTCTAAAAAAAACTTTTTTGCCATATCAGACTCACTCCAACCTTGGGGTTTTAATTCTCCAGAAAATCCCGAAAATAAAATTAAAATTTTTGGATTTTTATTATAAATTTCTAATACTTTTGTTAGTCTTTCTGCAGAAGAATTTAAAAGTACTTCATTTCTTTCTTTTGATTGAAGTCCAGAATTAAAACTTCCTCCAAGTACCACAACTCCTCTTAATTGCTGAACTGGATATTTGGATGGTTTTATAAAATCTTCAATTTTATTAAGCAAAAAATTACTTAAGGGGGTGTAACCAAAAAATAAAAATAAGATTAATAAAAGCCTTGCAAAAAAAAAAGCCAGTTTTTTAAAATTTGTAAAAAGAAGAAGGAAAATTAAAATTAATAAAAAAAATGATAAAATATATAATGGCTCTAATAAATAATTAGCAATTTTTGCTACATAAAATTCCATAAAATTTTAAATAAAATCTTCGTTATATAATTTTGCACTTAAAACTATTCCAAATCCAATCATATTTGTCAGCATTGCAGTACCCCCATAAGATAAAATGGGCAAAGGTACTCCTACGACTGGCAACAACCCTGTAACCATTCCAAGATTAATTGCGATGTAAAGAAAAAAGTTAAAGGCAAAAGCATAGCAAAATATTTTTGAAAAATTATTTTTACTTTGATCTCCAATAAAAGTTATTTTTTTTATAATTGAAAAAAATAACCATAATAATAATAAAGAACCAATCAGACCAAATTCTTCAGAAAAATGTGAAAAGACAAAGTCAGTGTGGTTTTCTGGAACAAAGTCTAAAGAGCTTTGTGAACCCTTCATATAACCTTTGCCAAATATACCACCAGATCCTATCCCAATTTTAGATTGAATAACCTGGTAATTTGCTCCTAACGGATCTCTTTCCGTGTCAAAAAAATTAACTACTCGTTGTTTTTGATATGGCTTTAAATTTGCAAAAATAAAGGGAAGACACAAAAGTACAATTATAAAGCCAGAGACAAAAATTTTTCTATCCAAACCCACAATCCATAAAGTCCCTAATGCAGCGCCAAGTATAAGCACTGCTGTTCCTAGATCAGGCTGTCTTAATACTAATAAAAATGGAATTAAAATTAAAATAGCTGCCACAAGTAGTGAAAATAACTTGTTGGTATTTTCAACCTTCACAGCGTTATAAAATTTAGCAAGCACTAAAATGATTGCAAGTTTAGCAATTTCTGAGGGCTGCACATGAAAAAAACCAAAATCTAACCAACGCTGTGCTCCTTTAGCAGTCACCCCTACAAATTTTAATATAATTAATAAAAATAATATAAAAAAATATAAATGATACGCATAACGATACCAAAAATTTATATGTTTAAAAGCAACTATTATTAAAATTAAAAACGCAAACGCAAATCTTATTGAATGTTTTAGATAAATAATCCCCTGCCCTTTATCAATTGAATAAAGGGATAAAATACTAATAAATCCCAATAATAAAATCATATAAATTAGACTACGATCTAATTTTTTAAATTTTTCAATGAGTAAAAAAAATTTTGAAACTTTTATAGCCTCAGACATTAGATATTCTCTTTTTAAATAAAAAATCAAACATACTACTTGCAATAGGCGCTGCAACTCTTGAGCCTGGACCGGAATGTTCTGCTACGACTGCGACTGCATATTTAGGTTCTTCCACTGGACCATAACCTGCAAATAAGGAATGATCTCTATATTTATATTCTCTAACATTAGGATTTGCATTGTCTTCTCTATCTTTAATATTTAATTTTGTAACTTGCGAAGTACCAGTTTTACCAGCAAACTTCAGTTTTCCAGTTAATCTTGACCCATAAGCAGTTCCGCCAGGTTCATTAGTTGCCGCAACTAAAGAGTCATTAATTATTTTTATATTTTCATTTTCAAAATCCATTCGAGTTAATTTTGATTTTTCATCTAAGTAAAAAGTTGCATTGACCTCATAGCCCCCATTTGCAAACTGGGCCATTGATTTGCAAATTTGCATGGGTGTTGCCAAAATATAACCTTGTCCGATTCCTGTAATTAAAGTCTCACCCAATAACCAAGGTTTACCAACTACGTTTTTTTTCCATTTTGTATCAGGCACTAAACCTTTTTTTTCTTCATCAAACTCTTTAAAAGTTAACTGACCAAAATTAAATTTTCTAATTGTCTCTGCTATACGATCAACTCCAAGCAACCTTGCAATCTCATAAATATAAATATCGCAAGATTTTTTAATTGCATCTCTTAAATTAACTTTTCCATGCCCTCCATCTTTCCAGCAATAAAATTCTTGTCCGTATAACTCGATTTTTCCACCACAAAAATGAGTATAATCTTGATCAACAATTTTATTCTCTAAAGCAGATAATGCTATGATAGGTTTTATTACAGAACCCGGTGAATACTGACCTGATAAAAATTTATTTACCAATGGCTTTCTTTCATTTTTTAACAACTCATTAAATTCTGGCTGGGTGATTCCAAATGCAAATTTATTAGTATCAAAGGATGGTGTTGAAACGCAGGCTAAAACTTGCCCTGTTTTTATATCCATTGCAACAGCAGATCCTGCAATCCCTCTAAGTTTGCTATAAGTTAATTTTTGCAGTTCCAAATCAAGGGAAGTTTTTAAAGGGTTTCCACTTACTCCATCTACAAATTCTACAGTTCTAACAGCTCGTCCCGCTGCGTTAACCTCAAATCTAGTAAAGCCTGGCGTACCAATCAATTCTCTATTTAATATTTTTTCAATTCCAAGTTTTCCAATTTTTATGCCAGGCGTTCTAAACAAATCATCCTTTTGATTTTGTAAATCATTTTCATTGGGAGCTCCCACATAACCTAAAACATGGGCAAATTCGTAAGGATAATTATAATGTCGTTCCATTGAAATAAAGGGCTGTACTCCATTTAGAATAAATAAATTACTATTTATTTTAGAAAATTCTGACCAAGTTAAATTTTTATCTATTACATAAGGTTGAAATTTTCTAAGTTTAGTAAAATCATTCCTAGTTTTTTCAATTATATTACTATCTAATCTTAAAAATTTATTTAGTGTAGTTAATACAAAATCTAGATCGGTAACGTCCCCTTTAATAAGTGCAATTCTGTAAAGCTGACGGTTTTCAGCAATCTTATTATTAAATCGATCTAAAATTAATCCTCGCTCTGCTGCAATTTTCCATTCTTTAAAGCGATTACGATCGGATAAAACTGAATATTTATTTTTCTGAAATACTTGGAGCCATAAAAGTCTTAGACCAATCAAACCAAAAAAAGTATATTTAACCGTTGTTAAAATTGCTTTTCTTCTATTAATTATACTTGGTTTTGTTTGATAACCCTCTTTTGGTCTATGTTTGAAAAGCTTCATAAAAATATAGACAATATAACACCAAAATGTTAATTCAGCACACTTTTTGGAGGTAAGCAAATATTAAAATTGAAGTTAAAAATGACAATCTAGAGCAAGCTCTTAGAGCTCTTAAAAAAAAATTACAAAGAGAAGGAGTGTTTCGCTTACTAAAAATTAAAAGTCACTTTGAAAAACCCTCTGAAAGAAAGAAAAGAGAAAAAGACGAAAATACTAGAAGAGTTAAAAAATTTAAAAAGTTAAAAGCTCGTTACTAAACGGAAAACCTAAAATAGAATTTCAAAGCAAAAAAATTGCCATCAACGCTAACACTACTAGTATTGCAACTGAAGTATAAGTAGTTAATTTTATAAAATTAGACCAAGTTTTCCTTTGTGGATCTATGTCCATAGCCTTAACCTTGTCGTGCTTTAAATTTTGGGTTTTTTTTATTAATAACATAAAGTTTTCCTCGTCTTCGGACCACTTTACAATTGATATCTCTTTTTTTTAGAGATTTTAATGAGCTAACTACTTTCATAATAATCCTAAATATATACTAAACAACGCTTTGTAAAGAAAAGTTAACGATTATTCATTAAAAAATTCTTAATATAATCCCTTAACTTAATTTTAGCACTAAGTCTGATAATCTTATTATTAAGGTTCATCTTCGTTAAAGCTGATGCAAATCTTTCTCCTTCTCTCTTAGGTAAATACCTAATCTTACTTTTAAACATCTTTGCAAGCTCAACAATGCTGTAGGATTTTTTACTTGCAATTGAATAATGTTTACTTTTATTTTTTTTCCATGCATAGATACAAGCTTTAATGGTGTCAAATACATGAGTAAATCTTCTTTCCTGTGTTCCAGGTCTTACCACTGGCAATTTTTTACCCAACCTAAAACAATTTTCAAAAATTCCAACAACTGTTGCCATATCTCCTTTACAAATTTGTCTCTCACCATATACATTATAAAAGTAAATCACTTCATATTTAAAATTAAACCACTTCTTTAAATTCTCTAATAATTCTAAATTCTTCGCCTTTGAAAAAGCATAAGGAGATAAATTCATATCTTGTCCTTTATTTCCCAAGCTTGCAGAAGTTGCAGAATAAATTAATCTAATTTTATTTTTTAATGCAAAGTTAAATACACTTGAGCTTCCTTCTATATTTGAACTAAAGCACTCATTAATTTTTTTAAAGCTTTGAAAAATTCTTGCAAATTCACCAAAATGAAAAATAGTATGAATTTTACCAATATTATCTTTCAACAAAATTTCAATATTTTTAGTATTTCCTATTAAATACTTTATCCTTTTATTCTTAATGTGATTTTTAGATAAACCAGATGAATAATTATCAATACTTAAAATTTTAAATTTTTTAAATCTTAAAAGTTTAGATATTAAATTAGATCCTATAAATCCCGCTCCTCCAGTTACAACTAATACATTTCTCATTAAAAATTAAAAAAGGATTTATAAAGCCTGGCAACGACCTACTCTTCCGTGCCTTAAGACAAAGTACCATTGGCGCTAAAGGGCTTTACTGCCGAGTTCGGAATGGAATCGGGTGTTTCTCCTTTGCAATAATTACCAGGCAATTAAAATAATACACATTTAAATAAGAATGTAAATAAAAAAATTAAAAATTACTTAATAGCTATTTTAAATTGCTTAACCAATTAAAATATAAAATAGTAACTAAGAGTTATTTAATCTAATAATTTCTTAACATTAAATTAGTTTTAAAAAAAATAAATTGATCTTAATTACATAAAATAAATCAAATAAAAAATTATTTACTAATAGTCAATTTTCGCTTTATAAATATAAAATTAAAAAGTCTAGTAATAAAAAAATCTAAAGAGAAATATTTTTTATTGTTTAGTTTTTTATTAATATAATTAAAGTAGTCATATGCTTCTTTACGTCTAATCCACCAATTTATTGAAAAAAATTTATAATTAGAGGATGCAGAGTTATCTGATTGTTGATAAAATGTTAAAAATTCATTAACTATACTTGCATCTTTATTTTCAACGTAATTGTAAACAGAAATTCTAAAATCTAACCATACAGAAGGAAACTTCTTTATTGATATAATATCATATATTTTTAATAAATAGTTTCTTCTAATACAAATGCAGCTTTGCTGAGAAAATTTAGGCCAACTAAATAAAAAATTACTTTTTGATCTTTTTGCTAATTTAAATTTTTTTTTATTTTGATAAAAAAAAATAGCTCTGTCCATAAAAATATTATTATTTATATTTTTTTTAAAATAATTTACCATTATTTTTAATTTATTATAAAAAAAAAAATCATCACTATCTAAAAAAAAAATTATTTGACCGGAAGATTTTTTTATAGCAATTTTATAGGCACTCATTTGATCATATGAACCAACATTAAATTTTTTTTTTTTTTTTAAAATAGTAATCTGATTTTTATATTTTTTTAAAATATTCAAAGAGTCATCACTAGATTTATCATCGACTACTATTATCTCTTTTTTTTTGTAATTTTGTCTCAGAACAGAGTTAATACATCTCTTCAAAAATAATGAATTATTATAATTTGCAATTAAAACAGAAATTTTAGGTTCTTTAATTTTGTGTATTTTCATAAAAATATTTAAAATATTTTAAAAAAATATTTAATTTGCATATATTATAGAGATTATTTTTTAACTTTACTTAATAGTTTATTTCTTAAAATACTAAAAATTTCTTACTAGAAATAAATACGTAAATATTATTAAAATCAAAATTTTTTTTTAAACCCAAAAATTTATAATTTATGAGCATATGTCAATTTCTATTCTTAAACTTTTTTTAAAAAATTTTTTTACAAGCAATAGTTTTTAAAGCATTTTATTTAAAAAAAATAAAAGTAATTTGTACTAAATTCTATTCATTATAATATATTTGGTAATTATTTACAGTTTTTCTTTTTAAAGTTGCTGATAAACAAGGACTTGGGGTTGCCCAGCACATTTCATTATTAACAAAATATGCTTTTGAATTATCATTTAATAAAATTACTGTATAGTTTGGATTTTTAATGTTGAAAAAAGGAAAATTTTTAAAAAAATATGTTTCACTTTTACTTGAAATTTCACCTATAATTCTTATTAAGTTTTTTGAATTAAAAAAAAATATAGCTAAAATCATAGTGATTAAAAAAAAATTTTTATTGTTTTTTTTGCAAAATTTTGACAAATAATTGCTTAAGGGTATAAAAAATAATAAAGCGTATATTACGTAACCTCCATATCTAAAATCAGGATGCTTATTAAACCAGATGATAAAAAGTACAATTAAAAATAAATATACCAAGTAAAATTTATTTCCTAAATTATTAACTTCTTTTTTCCTAAGAAATAAAACATAAATTATAGATATACCCAACACTACAAAAGTTATATCTAGTCCTTTGCCAAGAAAATAATTGTTAATCCAATTAGGGACCCAATTAAAAAATTGAATGTATATTTCCGGATTATCAACTCTATAATTAGGTGTCGCGCCAGCTTTGGCCCAAAGTTCATACCACTTTGAAAAATGCTCAGCAGTTCTGATCGAGGATTCTGACCAGCTAAAATTTTCAATACAAGAATACTTAATGGGATATAAAAAACAACCAGATATGGAAAAATTTATAAATAAAAAAATTAAAAAAAAAATTGTTAATAAAAATATTATTTTAAAGTTATATAAAATTTTTAATAAATACTTATATTTAGTAACAAACAATAACAACAAAATAAGCAAATAAGGTAAAAAATAAGATTTTAATGTAACAATATAGAATACTAAAATAATTAATACTTTTAGATTTTCTAAAGCAATATTTTTTTTATTAAACAAATCTAATAAGAGTACAATTAAGACAAAGGATATAACTTGTCCGCCCCTATCAGTACCAAATGCTCCTAACCTAGCAAAAGCAACATTTAAAAATACAAAACTAAGTGATGCTAAAATTCTTATAAAAAAAGATTTTTTTTTATCGACAAAAGTATCAAAAAAAAAAATACATGCGAATGTAAAAATAATTAAGTTAGCAGAATGGAAAAGATAAAAATCAACATAAGGAAGATAAAAAGTCGATTGAAGATAAAATAATGATGAAGAAGTTTTAAATGAAATATTTAGAAGTCCTAAACCAAATTGAAGTTTATTTTCTACAATATGAATCATATAAGGTAAATGATAATAAGGAAAGTCTTCGTGATTTTTTGAAATAAATAATGCAGAAATAAAAAAAATAATAAATATTAATAACTTTTTTATTTCAAATAAATAAAAATTTTTTGAAAAAAAAAATAAGAAAAAAAGTATCCCTAATATATGAATAATAATATTATGAGAAAAATTATGAGAAAAAAAAATATGAGTTACAAAAGATATAAAACTTAAGCAAAAAAACCCTGCCAAGCCAGAAAGACCAATACTTAATTTTCTTAAATTTACATTTAAATAATACAATATAAAAAACCCATAACCAAGTATGGAAAAAAATAAAAAATAAAAATAAAAAATAAAAATTAATGTATTTGATAACATTTTAGTTAAATTTAAATAGAATATAAAAAAATGATAGAGAAAAATCTAAGAATAATATTTCAGAAATCTTCAATTTTTTTAGTTTTATATACAAGTTTAATTATAGGCTTCATTTTAAATGAAAATACGTTGGGTGGATCTATCAATGACTATTATACACATAAAAGTATTAGTCAAAAATTCTCAAATAATTTTTTAGAAACATTATTATATTTTGATAAAGAATCAACCAGACACTCACCATTATTATTAATTATTTTTTCTTTTTTTGAAAAATTTAGAATTAACGACAATATAATTAGAATTATTAATCTACATTTTTTATTATTAACTATATTATTCTTTTATAAATCATTAAAAATAAAATTTAATAATTATAACAACTTCAGCCTTTATCTAATTTCTTTACTACTATTTATATCACCCACTTTCAGATCTTTATCAATATGGCCAGATAGTCGAATGTATGGTCTTTTTTTCTTTGTTATTTCTATATACTTTTATCTAATTTTCATCAAAGAGAAAAATGAAAAAAAAAAATTCCAGTTTGCAATTCTCAATACATTACTACTTTGTATATCCTCTTATTTTAGTCCCAACTTTTCTCTATATGCAATTTTTTTTTTAATAAGTTTTTTTAATTATTATAAAATAAGTAAATATTTTTTTTTGATATGTTTTATCAATTTTATACTGTCAACCCCGGCATTATACTATATATTTTATTTAAAGATTTATTTTTTTTTTGTATCTGTAAGTGATGCAGGAAAATCTTTTATTGCTCTTAATCCTGCAAATAAAATACTTTTAATTTCGAGCATTATTTTATTTTACTTTACCCCTTTTCTATTTATTACAAAAAATATATTTAAAGTAAAAAAAAATTATATAATATATTTAGGACTAATATTCATAATTTGCATCTATTTTTTTAATTACGAAATCAGTTTTACTGGTGGCGGTATTATTTTTAAATTATCAAATATTTTATTTAATAATAATTATTTATTTTATTTCTTTTCGTTTTTAGCATGCATTCTTATTATGAATTTATGTTTCAAAAATTTAAATAATTCTCTATTAATAACTTTGATAATTCTTGGAAATCCACAACTCGAAATATATCATAAGTATTATGACCCGATGTTATTAATAATTTTTTTTACTCTTTTTGATTTAAATTTTAGTAAGATATTATTGAAAAAAAGAATTTTTATTTTTTATATATTTAATTTTTTATTTTTAATTGCAAACATAATGAAATAAATAATCATTAAAATTTTATAGAATGAAAGATTTAACATTAGTAATACCTGCAAAAAATGAAGAGTATTCTTTACCTAAAGTTTTAGAAGAAATTAAAAAAATTAATTGTGAAAAATTTGTCATTTTAAGTAAATCTGATGTTGCAACAATTCGTTCAATAAAAAATTATAATTGTAAAATTATTATACAAAAATACGATGGTTATGGTAATGCCATTATTGAAGGAATAAATAGTGTTATTACTAATTATCTTTGTATTTTTAATGCTGACGGATCATTTCATCCAAAATATTTAAAAAAAATGCTGAATAAATCAAAACTTAATAAAAGTTTTATTTTTGCCTCAAGATATATGGCGGATGGGGGTAGTAATGATGATACATTTTTAACTTTAATAGGTAATAAAATATTTACATTACTTGGAAAAATATTATTTAGACTTAAAATATCAGATATTTTATTTACTTATATTCTTGGGGAAACACATAAATTTAAAAAATTAAAATTAAATAATCCAGACTTTAGAATTTGCATAGAAATTCCAGTAAAAATAAAATTAAATAATTTTAAATATCAATCTATTGCATCTTTTGAAAGAAAAAGATTAGGTGGAAAAAAAAAGGTAAATGAGTTTATTGATGGTTTTTTAATTCTACTTTCACTAATACAAAATTATTTTACTAAATATGGAAAAAAATAATTACTTTCTTAATAACATCTCATTATTTTTAATTATTTTCTTACCAATAGCTCTTTTGATAGGATCAGCAGTTGCTACTGTTGTTGAAGTGCTTATAATAATTTTTTTTTTAGTAACTTGTTTTTACAAAAAAGATTTCGAGTGGCTCAAGGATAAATATTTCTTTTTGCTTACTATTATATGGATAAGTTTGTTAGTGAATTTACTATTTTCTCTAAATTTTAGCTTATCTTTTTCTAGAAACGTATTCTTCTTTAAAAATATAATATTTGTTTTTGCTCTAAGTTATTTTTTTAAAAAAAAAAAAAATTTTAATTTAATTTTTAATATATATCTAATAATTATCATAATTGTTAGTCTTGATATTTTATTAGAGTTTTTTACAAAAAAAAATATTTTGGGTTTTCAATCATACGACCCAACTAGAATAGCCAGTTTTTTAGATGATAAACTAAAAATTGGACACTTTTTATTAGGATTTTCATTTATCACTGCAGGTCATTACTTTGAAAAATACTCAAAAAAATCAATGAATTATAAAGTTTTTGGATATTTTTTAATATTAATTTTTTTTATTTCACTTTTGCTTACTGGCGAGAGAGCCAACCTACTAAAGGGGACTTTTATTATTTTTATGTTTATTATGTTATCTAATAATAAAATCATAAAATATAAAAAAATTTTTCTTTCTTCAATAATATTATTGTTATGCATTACTTTTTTTTTTTCAGAAAGAATTAAGTATAGGTTTAATGTTATTTTTCAACCTTTAAAAGATATTGGTGTTTTTAAAACATTCGAAGAAACACAGCATGCGGCACATTATTATACAGCTTTACGAATTTTTGAAAAATATCCATTTTTTGGAATAGGAAATAAAAATTTTAGAGAGGAATGTCTAAACCAAGAATATGAAAATAAGAACCTAAAAAGAGGAGCGGAGAGATGTTCCACTCATCCTCATCAAATTTATTTTGAACTACTATCAGAGCATGGTATTGTTGGAACTATTACAATTATTTTTATAATGTCTTTCTTTTTACTAAAAAATTTCAAAATTTATTTGAAGAATAAAAATGCAATTCATTTAGCATCAATATTATTTATTTTTTCCCAATTTTTACCTCTTATTCCTAGTGGAAGTTTTTTTACTTCTTGGAGTTCTAAAATATTCTGGATAAATTTTTCAGTATTAATATATTATAATAACAAATTTATACAAAAAAGAATTTAATTAATTTTTTTTTAATAAAGAATTACTTCTTAATAAAAATAAATAACAAATAGTGTAATTACAAATATTAATTAATACCAGGATAATTAAAAACCTATTATTATAATAATATTCAATACTTATTATAAATATTAATAAATTATAAAAATTTATAATAATGCCTGTTAAACTATTAATTATTTTAATATTTTTAATCCTTACTTTTAAATAAGAAAATAATAAATGATGAAGATGAATATTGTCCGACTGACTTGGTTTTTTTTTGGTTAAAGTTTTTCTAATAATTGAAAATAAATTTTCAAATGCAGGATACCACAATAGTAACATAATATATAATGGTGAGATGTAATTTTCTATAATTACACTTACATTACTTAAATTAATTAATTGATAACCAATAAAAAAACTTAATAAAAAAGTTCCTGAGTCTCCTAAATAGGTCTTTGAAAAAAAATTAAATAAGAAAATAATTAAAAGAGATATTAATAAATAATAAAATTTTATAAAGTCATAGTTAATTCTATTTTCATGGCCAATATATAAAATTACTAAAACAATTAAAATATAATAACCGCAAACTAAAGTATTAACGCCATCTAGAAAATTAGAGCCGTTAATTAAAATTAGCAAACAAAATGTAGTAAAAAATATTGCAAATATTTTATTTTTAATAAAAAAATCTATAAATAAAATTTTAGTTGAAAGTATATACGTGTTAATTGTTAGTAAGAAGATAAATACAATCAAAAATTGAATTAAAAGTTTTTTTACTGGGTCTTTAATAATTAACAAATCGGAACAAATTCCTAAAGTAAATATTAATCCAAAAAAAAAATTCTCTAAATAATTATTATTGAAAAGCAATAAATTGGCAATTATCAAAAATCCTCCAGTTATTGGGACCATTTCCTTAGAAATAAAAGATTTATGAACTAGCTGCTTTCTATCAATTAAAAAATTTTTTTTCAAAAAAAAAAAATTTAAAAAAAAAATTAATAACAAATAAAGTATAAAAACTATAATTAAATTCACAAATTAAAATTAAATTCTTAGTTGACTTAAAACTATATCCAAACCTTTGTCTAAATTATATTTAGGAACCCAATTAAATTTTTTAATTCTACTAGCATCAATATCTTTCTTTAAAACTCCATTTGGATATTTATGATTAAAAATTAATTTACCTCTATAACCAACTTTGTTACTTATTAACTTAACTAATGCTTTAATAGAATAGATATCCCCAGTTCCAATGTTTATAATCGGAAAATTCTTATTACATATATCAAAAATCTTCCTTTTAGACGCTTTTAATATAATATAAATTGCTTCTGCTAGATCTTCAGAAAAAATGAACTCTCTTTCCGGACTACCATCCCCCCACACTTCAACCTCTTTCTGATTTTTTTTTTTAGCATTTAATAATTTTAAAATTAATGCAGGAATTACATGACTACTTTTTTCACAATATTTATCATTTAATCCATAAACATTCGTTGGCATTAAGGCAACGACGTCTAAGTTATATTGCTTATACAAAGCTTCGCACAATTTAATCCCCGCAATCTTTGCTATGGCATAAGCCTCATTAGAAGCATGTAATTTTCCATTTAACAATTGATCTTCTTTAATTGGTGTTTTTGATTTGTGAGGGTAAATACATGAAGTTCCCAAAAATATTGTTCTTTTTAATTTGAATTTTAAAGCTGCATTTAATAAACTATTTTGTATTTCTATATTTTCATTAAAAAAATCAACTGGATATCTACTATTTGCTAAAATCCCACCAACTAATGCTGCACAAATTACCAAATATTCAATTTTATTTTTTTTAAAGTAAGCATTAACCATTCTTGAATTCTTTAAATCTAATTTTTTTCTAGAGACAACAAATAAATTTCTATATCCTTCGTTCAAAAATTTTTTATAAACTGCACTTCCAACTAATCCATTGTGCCCAGCAATAAAAATTCTAGAATTTTTATTCATCAGATTTTTTTTAAATTTTTAAATTTAAAAATAAATTTCTTTTTTTGCCAACAATAAATCACTATCGATCATTTCTTTTATTAAACTATTAAGATTATGTTTGGGTGTAAATTTCAATTTATTAAAAGTTTTTTTTGAATCTCCTCTTAAAAAATCAACTTCTAATGGTCTAAAATACGATTTATCCACTTTTATGAAAACAATTTTTTTTTTATTTTCAATTATATAAGCATGTTCATTGAGACCCTTGCCTTGCCAATATATTTTTATGCCTAAATATTTACAACATTTATTGACAAATTCTTTTACCGAACATATCGCCCCTGTTGCTACAATATAGTCATCAGGTTTTTTTTGTTGCAATATTTTCCACTGTAGTTTAACATAATCTTCTGCATGACCCCAATCTCTTATCGCATATAAATTTCCAAGATAAAGTATTTTTTCTAATTTGCATGTCCATCTTGTCAAAAATCTTGTAATTTTTCTTGTGACAAAAGTCTCTCCTCTTCTTGGGCTTTCATGATTAAATAATATACCGTTACAAGCAAAGATATTGTATGATTTTCTATAAATTTTAGTAATATAATGAGCAAACAACTTTGATGCTCCATAGGGCGATTTTGGGTGGAATTCCGATTCTTCATTAAAAATTTTTCTTTTATTAATCTCACCAAATAATTCTGATGTTCCAGCTTGATAAAATTTAGTACGTTTCAAATTAAGGAATCTTATTGCCTCTAATATTCTTAATGCACCAAGCGCGGATACTTGAGCTGTATATTCAGGATTTTCGAAGGAAACACCCACATGACTTTGAGCGCCTAGATTATAAATCTCATCTGGTCTAACTTCACTTACAATCTTGAAAACACTATTTGAGTCAGTTAAATCTCCATAATGTAAAAAAAAGTTAGTCTTAAAATGCGGATCAACATATATGTGATCAATTCTTTGCGTGTTAAAAGATGATGATTTTCTTTTAAGGCCATGAACCACATAATTTTTTTTCAATAAAAACTCAGCAAGATACGAACCATCCTGACCCGTTATACCTGTGATTAAAGCAATTTTACTCATATTAGTTTGACAATTTCTTAAATGTAAAAATATAATACAATAATAGAAATATTTGTCCTTAAAAAACTTTTATGAAATCTTTATTTAATCAAAAATGTGCTACAAATCTTTCGTTAAATGCAGTTTAACTACTATTAACATATTAAATATGTTATTTTGTATAATATAAAAGTTTAACATTAAAAAAACCGCGGGGTGGAGCAGTCTGGTAGCTCGTCAGGCTCATAACCTGAAGGTCCTTGGTTCAAATCCAAGCCCCGCAACCAAAATATTCTGTTAATATAAACTATACTATTTAGTAATTTAGTTAGCGTCTAAAAAAATCATATATATTAAATTATAAATATATTATTTAAATTTATTAAAAAAAAATAATTATTAATAAAAAAATTAGAAAAAATTACTCGAAAAGTTGAGATATTAAAAATTTTTTTTTATGCTAGGATCAATAACTTCAAGTTTAATTAAATTAAATTGATAATCTTAATAAAAATTAATATCTACTATATTAATTATAAAAATAAATAATGATTAAATAATTAAATTTTTATCTAGAATAATAAATATTTTTAAATATATAGTTTTTTGATAGTATTAAAACACAAAAACATGATTTAAGAAAACTAAAATTTTGATATTTATTATATACTGTAAAAGCATCTATTATTTTTTGCATTATGTTGGATGACAATGAATTTTTTGTTGACCGCCATTTAGCTAGTTTCATATTAAATCCATGAAAAACCACTTTTTTTTTTAATAGTTTTAGCCACAATTCATAATCCTCTTTTGTTTTGAGATTTGAAAACTTTGAAAAATTATTGAATAATTTTTTTTTTGCAATTACTGTGGAGAGTCCAATATCACAATTATTAATTAAATCTTGATAAGTTAAATTTGATTTTACAACTCTATGTCCTATTATTCTACTTTTTTCATTTATTATATCATATGCTGTGTATGAAAAATCGGCTTTTTTTTGCTTCATAAATCTTAATTGTTTCCGAAGTTTATTTCTTATCCACAAATCATCACAATCTAAAAAAGCGATTAGATCTCCTCTTGCCTTCTTGATGCCAATATTTCTAGAATATCCGGCGCCAACATTTTTTTTATTATAAATAAAACTAATCCTCTTATCTAATTTTTTAATACTTTCTATAAAATTTATATCTTTATTATTTTCGTCATATATAATTATAATTTCAAAGTTTTTATGAGTTTGATTTAATACAGACTTAATTGTTTTTATTAAATATTTTTTTTTTTTATAATACGGCATTATTATGCTTACTAAACTCATGTCTTTTAATTTTATTTCTTTATAATTAACTTATAAAAATATTTGCAGTTTGAAACATTAAAATTTGTTAATCTTTTTTTAGCGTATAGAACTTTTTTTTTTGCATTAGCATAGTTGTTTATAACAAAAGATATTTTTCTTTTAAGTTTATTTAGTTCATCTATTGGCACTATGTACCCGCCTTTATTTCCAATTAAAATATCTCTAACCCCGCTGCAGTCTGTAGCGATAGAAGGCACGGAGTAATATGTTGCCTCTATTAGAGCATTTGGTAAACCCTCATAATAAGATGGGAGAATAAATAAATGTGATTGCATAAAATGTTTTTTTACATTTTTTGTCCAATTTAAAAATTTTATGTTACCATCACTTTGACTTTTTAGAGTCCTTTTTAAGGGGCCACTACCCACTAGTGTAAAATTAATATTTGAATAAATTAGACTAAGATAATTTATAGCTCCTATTACTAGTTTAAAATTTTTTTGGGAAGTTAATCTACCTATACACAGAATATTAAATTTCTTTTTGCTTTTTTTAAATTTAAATTTTTTATTATTAATTAAGTAAGGATTATAAATTAAAATTACCTTACTTTTCTTTAAAATTATTTTTTTTAAAGAGTTTTTTGACTTAATAGATATAGCAATAATTTTATCAGCTAAATTATAAAAAATTATTTTTAAAAAGAAAACTAATATGGCATTAAATTTATTATCTGAATATCGTGTTGCTCCGAAGATTTCTTCTGAATTTCTAATATAAATTTTTTTATTAAATAATTTTGCTAAAATAATGGCCGGTATGTGACTTTGAAAAGAAATTATTGGTATCCTATCAATATTTAAGATTAAAAATTTTAGTAGATAATAAGTAGCTAAAAAATTTAGTAGCCATCTGCTACTTTTTATTTTTGTTTTTGATCCAATTATTCTAATATTTTTTGATTTTGTAAAAAAACTATAATCAGCATTGAAAGAAAAAAGTGTTACATCAACATTTTTTTTTAAAAAAAAATTAATAATTGTAATTAATATATTAGTTGCCCCACCTCTTTCAAAGGAGGGATAAAAAATAATTATTTTTTTAAAAGTCATTTTTTTTTAATTTTTTTAATTTAAATACATAATTTGAATAATTATAGTAGTTGTTCTCTGGTCTTTTTGGGTCAATTTTTAATAGTCCAGAACTATATGGTAAAATTTTATATACATCATAATTTTTAAGAAATTTTGAAATTAAATATAAATTTATATTTTTAAATAAGTGATGCCAATTATACTCAATTTGAATATATTCAGGTTTTTTTTTTTCAATAAATTTTCTGGCTCCTAATAATACTTCATACTCATATCCTTCGGTATCAATTTTTAATAACTTTATTTTTTTTTTAAATAATTCTTTACTCTTAAAAAATATTGCATCTAATTTTTTAATTTTACATTGAATTACTGACTTATTATTTTTAAGATAATCAATCTTGTTAACTTCTGGATTAAAATTAGCCCATAAACTATTTTTCTTATCATAATAAAGATTAGCAATTTTATTTTGATTTCCTAAACCAACGTTGAAAGCAAAAATTCTATTAGTATATTTTTTTTTAAGTTTATTAATTTTTTTAAAATTATTTAAGAATGGTTCAAAAAGTATTAATTGAGATCTAGAATTATCTAAAATAATTTTGGAAAAATTTCCAACATTTGCTCCAACGTCTATACATAACTCTGGTTTTTCCTTGCATATTTTCAATAAGAAAGATAACTCGCCATTACTCCTGCTAGAAAAAAAAATATTATTTCCGATAAAAGTAAAAAAAAGCTTAATAATGTTTAAATTAAAATTATAAAGAATTTTTCTTCCAAAAAAAAAAATTAGTATATTTATTATTGAATTATTCATTTATAGAAATTAAATTTATTTCTAAAAAAATTTAAAAAGTGTCCAAAAGCTAATAAAATTACTATTATTAAATTTTGTTTATTTAATATTCTCACTTTTGATTCGTAAAAAATTTTATTATATATATTTATTTTTTCAGAAATTCCTCCTGGATAAAACCTTCCTAATATTTCTGTTTTCTTTGTAACGCTATACCTTAAATTTTTTTTTACTAATCTATATATAAAATCATAGTCAGAGCAATAATCTAGTTTTTCATTATATAAACCATATTTTTTATAAATAATTTTTTTTACAAAAAAACTTACAGAATGAGATGGAAAGACATTAAATTTATAGTTTATTTTATTTGGATAAAATCCAGAATAAATTTTATTTTTTAAAACAGACCCAAATAAATAATCTATATTTTTTTTTTTAAAATATTTATTTACAATACTTAAGCCCTTAGAAAATAAAACATCATCTGAATTCAGTATTCCAATAATTTCACCTTTTGAAATTGTTATTCCTCTGTTTATTGCTTGCCAAAGATTAGTGTCTTTTTTTGTTTCTGCGTATCTTATAAATTTTTGATTTTTTTTGATTATTTCTACAGTTGAGTCTTTTGAATCACCATCAATAACAATATGTTCATAGTTTTTAAAACTTTGTCTTGCTACGCTATCTATGCATCTTTGCATAGTTTTGGAGCTATTTTTTGATACTGTAATAATTGATATTAAGGGTTTTTTTATTTTTTTATTAACTATAATCATAATATTCGTTAATAAAAATTAAATATATCTAACACTTTAATTTTATTTTTTATTGCTTGCTGATATATTTCAGAGTTTTTTTTATGATTAACTAAAAAAACAATTAAATGATAATTTAATTGATTATTAATCCTTTTTATTAATCTATATTTCTTTACAATTTTATTATTACACACATAATCAAAAGCATTTACATTTTTGTACTTTTTTTTTAAATCTAAGTATATATCTAAAGCAAATGAATTTCGTATATCTGATACATTTTTTTTATAAGTCAAACCACAGATTAAAATTTTAGGATTTATTGATTTATTTTGAAATCTTTTAATATTTCTTTCTATTTTTTTTTTTACAAAAAATTTCATATAATTATTTACCTCTCTTCCTGCAAGTAAAGTTTTAAGTTTAATTTTATTTTTTTGTGCGTGAAAATATAAATAATATGGATCTACTGGCAAACAATGGCCGCCTACAAGGCCAGGATTAAATTTTAAAAAATTCCATTTAGTGGAAGCTAATCTTAAGATTTCTTGAAAGTTATAACCCATCTTATCAGAATAAATCAAAAGATCATTCATTAAAGCTATATTTAAATCTCTTTGAATATTTTCTATAACTTTTGCTGCTTCCGCTTCTTCTATAAAACGTGTAATAACAAGTTTAGTGGTTATTTTCTTATAAACATTAACTACTGTTTTTTGTATAATTTTGTTACTAGATTTAATTGCTATAATTTTTTTTATTTTATTAATTGAGTGCTTCACATCTCCAGGATTAACTCTTTCTGGACTATAGCAAACGTAAAAATCTCTATCCTCTTTAAGTTTTGAATATTTTTCTAAATATTTTTTAACAAGATAATGAGTGGTGCCAGGATAGACTGTTGATTCATAAACTATTATATCACCTTTTTTTAAATATTTAGAAATGGTATATGAAGCATCTTTTAATAATCTCAAATCTGGTTTTTTTTTAAAGTTTATTGGTGTGGGTACAGTAACAATATAAAAATTTGCTTTAGTTAATTCTTTTTTTAGAAACGTGAAATATGAATTTTTTTTCAAAATTAACTGATTGTCCCTGAATTCTTTATTATAATCATGCTTATTTTTAAGAGTACTAATTCTTTCTTTGTTAATATCAAAACCTATAGTTTTGAAATTTAATTGTAATCTAAGGAATACTGGTAATCCCACATACCCAAGACCAATGACGCAAGGTACAATCTCTTTTTTCATTTTTGTAGATTAATATATTTTAATATATAAAATAAAGTATGAAAATTTTTATCACAGGTGTTGCTGGATTTGTAGCTTTTAATTTTGCAAACGAATTGTTAAAGAATAAAAAAATAAAAGTTTATGGAATAGATAACTTGAATAGCTACTATTCTATAAAATTAAAAAAAAATCGTCTTAAAGAATTAAAAAAAAAAAAAAATTTTTTTTTTATAAAAGCAAATTTAACTAAAAAAGAAGAGATTCATAAAATTTTTAAACAACATAAGTTTAATGAAGTTTATAATTTTGCTGCCCAGGCAGGAGTAAGATACTCAATTGAAAATCCCACTCAATATATTGACAATAATGTAATGGGCTTTTCTAACTTATTAGATTTATCAAGAGTATTTAAAGTTAATAAATTTTTTTATGCTTCTTCAAGTTCTGTTTATGGTGATAATAAAAAATTTCCTCTAAACGAAAATGAAATTGCAAAACCAAAAAATATATACGGTTTATCAAAAAAATTTAATGAGGAGATTGCAAAGAGTTTTTATGAAGTTTACGGATACAAAACTATAGGTTTAAGATTTTTTACTTTATTTGGAGAATGGGGAAGACCTGATATGTTTTTTATAAAATTATTGAATGCCTCATTTAATAAAAAAAAATTTTATTTAAATAATAAAGGAAATCATGTGAGAGATTTTACATATATAAAAGATGTCGTCAGTATTTTGCTAAAATTAAGAAAGGCTAAAATTGAAAATAATGAAATTTACAACATTTGTTCAAATAAACCCCAAGGACTAAAAAAAATTATAAAATATATATCAAATTATATACCTAAGACAAAAATAGTTTTATGCAAAAAGCAAATTGCAGATATGTACAAAACTCATGGAGATAATAGAAAGATTTTAAAAAAAATCCCTGGTTTTAAATTCACAGATATTAATGCTTCATTATTAAAAACAATTTACTGGTTTAAAAAAAATAAAAATTTATTTTCTTAAAACCTTATCAAAAAAAAATTCATATTTAATTTTATTAACCATTGAAAATCTATTAATTTTTTTTTTTGCAAAAGAATTTTTCTTAGTACTTTTATCATAATTTAGAATTATTTTTTTTATTATTTTTGATAAAGAATTAACATCACCAACTTTATATTTATACCCCCCTTTGCCATTTAATAAAATTTCATTAATACCACCATGATTGTCAGATGAGATTACTGGTAACCCAAAGTTAATTGCCTCAACAACAGCATTTGGAAAACCCTCAAAATAAGATGAACAAATATATAAATGAGATTTTTTCATATATTTAATCTTATTATAATCTGAATAATTATAAAAAACGCAATTTATTCCCCATTTAAGTGCAAAAAGTTCTAATTTTTTTTTTAATGGCCCCTCACCTATTATATTTAATTTTATATTTTTTTTATTAATTAATCCAATTGCTAGTATTTGATCTTGTAATTTTTTTTCTCTTGAAAGACGAGATATTGTTAAAATTTCAAATACATTTTGCAAAAAGAACTTTTTTCTTTTTATTGTTAAATTTTTTTTAATGGTCAAAGGATATACAAAAAAACATTTAATTCTTGCATATTTAGTAAAATCTCTTGCAATTTTTTTTGAATTTGCAATTATACAATCTGCATATTTATATAAAAGTTTTATTAATATTTTTATGATTTTTTTTTTTAAAAAATCCTTTAAGCTGAAATAAATAAATAATTCCTGAAGCGGTGTTCGTTCAATTAAAATTAGCTTATATTTTCCTACACATTTAAGCAATAAAACTGCTAATGAATTAGCATAATTTATATTTGATACAAACAATGTATTTTTTTTATCAAAGTTCAATAACAATCGAAATATTTTAAACATCGCTAGTAATGTTGATGATGAATTTATTTCGATAATTTTCTTAGCAAATACTTTAAAGTTTTTTTTATAAAAATTTTTTCCAATAGATAAAATGAATATATTATATTTTTTTTTATTAATATTTTTGCAAATATTTAGAATTGACTGACCAGCACCGCCAGCACCAAAATTTGGCAAAAAGAAAATTATATTTTTTTTCATTAACTTGAAAGATGATTTTCTAAATTTCTAAAATGTGAAAAGTAAGTATATGATCTAACTTTTTTTTTTGCAGCATGAATTTTTTCTTTTATGGATTTTTTATCAAGAGTAAGTGCATAAAGTAATTTTTCTTTAAAATCATTTCTTGAATTATTTTCGAAAAGAATTCCTGATTTATTTTTACCAAGAAATTCTTTGGGACCACTTTCGCAATTACTAGATAAAATTAATGTATTATTAAAAGCTGCTTCTATTAATACAAATCCTGGATCCTCCCATAAAGAAGATAATATAAAGATCCTACTTTTTTTTATGTAATAGTAAATATTTTTTGAATAACCATGAAAAAGAACTTGTTTGTCAATGCCATATAATTTCGTTTTATTTTCTAATTTATTTCTTAATTCACCTTCTCCAAAAATATTAATATAAAGATCTGGAAAAATATTTTTAATTTCTTTAAAAGTTTCAAGTACCAAATCATAATTTTTTTGTTTGGTTAATCGTCCAACCATAATGATATTGTTTGGTACAAAATTAATATTATTTTCTTTTTTTTTAAATAGTATTTGAGTTTTTTGTTTTAAATGTATTATAGGGTCATTTAACACAAACACATTTTTTTCAAAAATCTTATTTTTTAATAAAATTTCCATCGTTTCTTGTGTTGGTGAAAAAACTTTATAAATATTTTTTGAAGCTATTTTCCACAATAATTTTCTTAAAAAATTGAGTTTTGGCTTACCTGATATCCTAAGACATAATCTGGTTCTAAATTTATAAAAAATAAATAATATTAAAGGTAAAGAAACAATCAAATGGACTATTAAATATTCAGGCCTATTCTTTTCAAGAACTTTTTTAAGAGATGTAAAACATTTAATAAATATTAAAATATAAGAAAGCCTACTCTTCAAAAAAGAGTATCTAGGTAGTTTTTTGTAAAATTTATTTTTAAAATTTATAAAATTTAGATATTTATTCTTTTTTTTTTTAATATCTTCCCATTCCCCTACAGCATTAATAATATAAGACTCATATATATTGGAATATTGATTTATTGCTGAAGCAGAATTAAGTATTGCTTTTGTAGTTGCAACCTTTTCAATAAAGGGACCCCAATAATAAATTTTTTTTTTCATGAAAAAAATTCTATTATTTTTTTTGCTCTTTGGTCTATGTTATATTTTTTAGATGTTATAATACTATTTTTTCTAATTCTAGATAAATTGTGATAATTTTTGAAAACATATTTTATTTTTTTACACCAAGACTTGTTATGCTCTGGGTTTACTAAATAACAATTAAAATTATTTTTTAAGATATGACGATAGATAGATAAATTTGATGCAATTAAAATTCGTCCTGAAGCCAGATATTCTATTAACTTAATAGGAGACATAAATTTCTCCACTGTCGTAGCATTGGTTTTAACATAAACTTTTTTACTATATGGCATTAAGAGTATTTTATGACTTTTAAGAATTTTTGGAATTTTCCTATATTCTTGGTAAGAAAAAATTTTTAAATTCTTAGGTTTTTTACTTTCAACAAAATTCTCTATAAGACTTTTTTCTCCATAAATATAAAAGGTAATTTTTTTAAGTTTTTTTGCTAATTTAAGTATTAAATCAAAACCTTTGCCTTTATAAAGGCTACCTACATATACGCAGGTTTTTTTTTTTAATTTTGCTTTAACATTAAAATTTTTTAGGTCTACGCATGTGTTTAAATAAATAATTTTTTTTTTTGGTAATTGTAGAGTATTATTTAAATTTCTACTAATAAGTACAAATTTTTGATTGTGATTTTTAAAAATTTTTTTGTAAAATAAAAAAAGAATTTTTGTAAAACCACTGTTAGGAAGATGAAATTCAAGTATATTTTTATAATTAAAAATTGCTAAGAAAGTACTTAAATAAACACTTCTAGTGAAAATATAATCAAATCTTTCTTTTTGCAAAATAAAAAATATTTTTGTCAAAATAATAAATTTATTTATGAAATTAACATTTTTTACTTTTGTAAAAATTGGTAAAATTTTAAAATATCCGTCTAATATAAGATTTTTTTTTATGTTGTTAAATTTACTCTTGCAGGAAGCAACCACTATTTTTGTGTTTACTATTTTTGAAAAAGCTGAGCACATTTTCAACGTTTGAATGTATTGCGCTGATTTATTTGGAATATTTAATTCAGAAATATATAATAACTTTTTTTCATGATTTATTTTTTTCATAAAATTATTTGATACTTTAATGTATCAAATTATATAAAATGTATGTACAAAATTTCAGAATTATAATAGCTTAGTAAATAACAAAATAATTATCTGAAGTACTCCCAATTTTTAAAATTACTAGGTCCGAAAACGAAAAGACCACCTCTTTATTCTAAAATAATCAGCAAAACTGAAAATAAAAAAATTATAATTGAAAAAGTTAATTACTGTGTTGAAAATAATGAGAGAGTAAATTCTTATTTCATCACTCCTATAAATAAAAAAAATTTACCTGTGGTAATATGTCATCATGAACACGCTAGTAAATATTTAATAGCCAAAAGCGAGATTTGTGGATTAAAGGGTAGTAAAAACTTAGCTTTTGCAAGAGAACTTGCGTATTTAGGATTTGCAACTATGGCTGTTGATGCAATCGGGTTTGAAGAAAGAAATAAATTAAAAAAGAATTGGTGGGGGGTAGAATATCACGAACATGCTTCAAGAATTATTCAAGGAAAAACTTTATTAGAAAAAAACCTTTCAGATTTATCGGCTGCTGTTGACTATGTCTGTTCTAGAAAAGAAATTGATAGTTCTAAGATTGCCTTTATTGGACATTCCTATGGTGGCAGAATGGCAATAATATTTCCAGCGTTCGATAAACGGATTAAAGTTTCTGTTTCAAATTGTTTTGCAAGAAAATTAAAAAATTCATTAGATATAAATGCCAAAACAAGAATACCGATGGAACTCGCTATCCCAAATATTCTTAAATATGGAGATCTTGACAGCTTCTTAAAACTATCTAACAAATCCAACATTCTATTATCTGTCACTAAAGATGATAAATGGAGTCAAGATGCAAAAGAAATATATTTATCGTGTAAAAAATACTTTAAAAAAAAAAATCTTACTCTTAAAATATGGCCTGGTAATCATAAGTTTACAAAAAAGATGAAAGATTACTGTTATAAATATATTAAAGAAAAAATTTCTAATTAAATGTGCGCTATCGCTGGAATTGTTGGAAATAAATTAGAAAAAATACATGCAATGACAGAAATCATAAAACATCGAGGTCCAGATGACAGTAAAATTGAAATAGACCAGAATAATAAAGTTGCAATTTCAATGTCTAGATTAAGTATAATAGACCTTAAATCTGAAGGACTGTGTCTTTATGAAAATGAAGGCTTATTACTAAGCTATAATGGAGAAATTTATAATTACAAAGAATTAAAATCGCAATTATTAGATAAAGGTATTAAATTTAAAACACACTGTGACACTGAATTATTTTTAAAAGCATATATATACTGGGGAAAAGATTGCTTTGCTAAATTCGATGGAATGTTTGCTGCAGCAATTTATGATAAAAAAAAGAAAGAAATTATTTTAGCAAGGGATATATCCGGTGAAAAACCACTATATTACTACAAAAATAATAATGTTTTTGCTTTTGCTAGTGAAGCAAAAGCTTTTCTTAAAAATTTTAAAATTACTAAAAATCAAAACAGACTCTTTTTTAATGCTTTTCAACATTGCTTAAATGAAACTTTATGGAAAGAAGTTTATTCCCTACCACCCGCCACATTTATGGTCTTAAATATAACTAACTTATCCTATAAAATAAAAAAATATTGGGAATTTAAGCAAAGAGATATTAATTTAGAAACTGCAGAAGAAGAGCTTGAAAATTTACTAAAAAACTCAATAACAAAAAGAACTAGCAGTGACGTCCGGTATGGTCTTTATTTTTCTGGTGGGATAGATTCTTCGCTAATTTCCACCTTTCATAAATTCAAATATAAATTTAATTTTAATGCAAAACTAGAGTGGAAAAAAGAATTTTATGACAATATAAAAAAAATAGCGTGGCACCTTGATTTTCCAGTTGGATCTCTCTCATCATTTCCTCTTTGGAAACTTGCACAAACCGCAAGTAAAAAAGTAAAAGTTATATTGTCAGGAGAAGGTGCAGATGAAATATTTGGTGGTTATGTTAGATATCTACCAGTAGCTCAAGAGTATAATTTAAAAAAACAATTTCCTTCTTATTCAAGCTATTTATTTAAAAAATATTTTAAATTTGAAAATTATTTAGATGCCTACGCATCATTAACAGCGAGAAATAAAAAAGATTTTGAATTTATTAGAGAAATGCTAAAACCGTACTTTCAAAGGTTTGAAGATCCAATTAATGCAATGGGTTATGCTGATTTTGAATTAATAATGCCAAGTTTGCTACAAATGGGTGACAGAATGTCAAGTGCATTTGGCTTAGAGAATAGATGCCCATTTTTAGATAAAAAAATTATTGAATTTGGATTTAGTCTGCCTTTTGATTACAAGATAAGATTTTTACATCAAAAAAATTTATTAAGAAATATAGCAAGTAAAAGGGGTCTTATCAAAGCTACAAAAATGGAAAAAAAGGGTTTAATAATTATTTATAATGAATGGATAAAAAAGAAAGATTGGGATCGATCCTACTATTTCAATTTTTTAAAAAAAAATAGTTTATTTACTTAGGAATAATTAAAGTTTAGTAAGATATGATGGAAACAATACTTATAACTGGTGCCTCAGGATTTATAGCTCCACATATAATTAGGGAAAGTTTAAATAAAAATTTTAAAGTTATTGGTATTGATATATTAAGCCAAAACTATGAAGAAAAAATTGTTCATAAAAATTATTCTTTTAAAAAAATAGATGTTAGAAATTTAGATGCGGAGTTCATGAACAAAATTGATTATGTTATCCACTTGGCTTTCATAACAAATATTCCAAATTCAATAAATAGTCCTATAGAAACTACAAGGGATAATGTAGATATGACTATCTATTTACTTAATTTATGCTTAAAGGCAAAAATTAAAAAATTTTTATTTCCATCCACTGCGTCTTTATACGGTAACAATGTAACACCATGGAACGAAGAAATGCTTCCTGACCCCATGGAGCCCTACAGTTTTCAAAAAATAAGTTGTGAATATGCATGTAAAGTTTGGTATAAATGTTTTGGGTTAAAGACTACTATTTTTAGATTTTTTCAAGTTTACGGTGAAAACCAAAGAAAAGACACTGCAATTTCTAAATTTATTCAATCCAAAAAAGAGGGAAAACCTATAACATTAATTGAGACAACTGCTCAATCAAGTTTTAAAACTGGAAGACGTGATTTTATATACGTAAAAGATTTAGCAGAGGCTGTAATAATTGCAGTTCAAAGTGAAAAGACAGGAACGGGTGAAATCTTGAATATAGGAACAGGAAAAGCAACTACGGTTGAAGATGTTGCGAATGCGGTTGGTGGAGAAATAATCTTCTTACCTAAGAGAAAATTTGAGGTTGAAACCCATCTTGCAGACATGAATAAAACATATAAATTATTAAACTGGAAATATAAGACTGAAGTCTTGGAATGGGTTAGAAATTTTTCAAAAAAATTTTAATATGATAAAAAGAAATAATTGTAGAATGTGCGATAGTAAAAAATTAAAAAATATTTTAGATCTTGGCCATCACTCTCTTGTTAATAGCTACCTAAAAAAAAATGAACTTAAAAATAAAGAACTTCTTTTGCCTCTAAAAATTAGCCAATGTTTAAGTTGTGGCTTAGTTCAACTACTAAAAACAGTGGATCCTAATAAGATTTATAATGACGGTAAATACTTGTATTTTTCAAGAGATGTGCCAGGATTATCTGATTATTATAAAAAGTATGCAAATTACATTTTAAAAAATTTTGTTAAAAAAAGGGATTTGGTTATTGAAATTGCAAGTAATGATGGAATTCTACTACAACACCTAGAAAAAAAAATTAATATTTTAGGTATTGACGCAGCTCCTAATGCAGTTCTAAGAGCATTAAAAAATAATATACCAACATTCCCATCCCTTTTTAACTTTAATACTTCAAATCTCGTATTAAATGAATTTGGTAAAGCAAAACTCATTATGGCAAATCAATGTATAGCTCATGTGGATAATTTAAAAGATTTCATGAAAGGAATTAATAATTTGTTAGACGATCGTAATGGAATTTTTATTTTTGAAACCGGGTATTGGGGCAGTATGGTTAGAAGAACTATATATGAGCAAATTTACCATGATCATTTTTCTTACTTTTCACTCGAAGTTTGGGAAAAATTTTCTAAAAACTATAATTTAGAAATATTTGATGCCATAATTACACCAGCTCAAGATAATTGTTCAATAAGGGTATTTTTTTCCAGAAATAAAAAAAAAAGAAAAACAAAAAGATTAAAAAATTTATTGAAAGAAGAAAAAAAAGATAATATTAATTCACTCGAAAAAAGTTTAGAGTTTAAAAATAAAGTAAAAAAAAGCTGGATAAATTTAAAAAAAATTCTTATAAATTTAAAAAATAGTAAAAAAACCATCGTCGCTTACGGTGCGTCAGCAAAAGCTGGAACAATTTCAACGTGCGCAAAATTAGACTCTAAAATAATAGATTTTTTTATCGATGACTCTCCATCTAAACAAGGCAAATATACTCCAATTTTTCATATTCCAATTTTATCCAGAAAAGAAGCTTTTAAAAAAAAAATTGACTATATTTTAATATTAGCAGTAAATTATGCTGATATAATTATAAAAAAAGAAAAAAATTTCAGAGACAAAGGAGGTAGATTTATAATACCAAGAGGAGAGAATGTTGAGATATTATAATCAAAATCAAATATTTATTACTTTATCAGCATGACTTATTACATTTTTATCATGACTAATTATAATTACTATTTTCCCTCCTTTTAACTCATGGACCAATTTCAAAATTTCATTTTCTGATTTTTTGTCTAGAGCTGAAGTTGACTCATCTAAAATCAAAATACTTTTTTCATTGAAAAGTGCTCTTGCTATGGCTATTTTTTGTTTTTGACCCCCAGAAATATTATTACCACATTCTGATAAAAAAAAATTAAGACCCTTAGTACTATTATCTTGGTTGAAAAAACAGTCTATTCCGGTTTTTTTTATACAAAAGTTCAGCTTTTTTTTTTCCTTAAAATTTAATCTTTTTCCAAATGTAATATTATTTTGTAACGTATCATTCATAATAAATGGGTCTTGGGGTATATATGAAATCATATAATGATAATTATTAATAAACTTATTAATATCTAAATTGTCGAGTAATATTTTTCCAGATGTTGGAGTCAAAAGTCCTGCAATTAGATTTATTAATGTAGTTTTACCAGAACCACTTGGGCCAAATATTCCAGTAATAGAACTTTTTTTCATTTCAAAATTTAAATTTTTGATAATGTATTCTTTAGAATACCTAAATTTAAATGATAGGTTTTGTATGATTAATTTATCTTTTATTACTAAAACTTTTTTATTTTCTTTAAAATTTTTTTTTTCAGTTGAAGTAATAAAATTTTCCTTCGAAAAATGAGTGAATATAGGTAATGAAAATCTTAAATAATTAAAATTAAGAGCCAATTTTCCTAATATAGGCAATAAACGATATGACATTATCAAAAAAATTACAATACTTTCTAATGGAATTTCTTTACTATAAATAATTGTTAATATTACAAAAATTGAAAAAAAGATAACAATGACTGTTTCTAATACTAATCTTGGAATTATTGTAAAATATGAAAAAATATTATGAGCATTAATATAATTTTTAGAAAATTTAAAAAAACGGTTTAAGTAAAATTTTTGTTTTTTTAGTAAAAAAATTTCTTTAAAACCTGACAATCCTTCAGAAACAATTACTCTAGATTTGTACTCGTTAATTCTTCTTTTCTCCCCAATCTTTTGAAAAAAATTATCCATTACTCTAGTATAGAAAAAAGCTAAAAATCCAAAAAAAATTAATAAATAATAAATATAATACTGGCCAGATAAAATTAAAAAAATTATAAAAAAAACTAATAAAAGAATTTCAGAAATAATAACTATGATTGGATTAAAAAATCTTTCTGTAAGAGTTCTCATTTCATTAATAATAATTTGATTTGGTTGATTTTTATTTTGGAGTAGAGTTTCTTCAAAATTTTTATTTAAATAATTATGGTAAATTTTTTTTGAATTTTTTAAAAAGTTTTGTGAAAAAAAATCGATACGATATTTTTGAAAATAAAATAATAATATATTTTTAAATATAAATATCCCTAAAAATATGATTAAATTAACATAGCTATATTTTGAGAAAGTAAAAATAGAAATAAATTTTAATAAATTTTCATTATTCAAGTTACTAGATGAAATACCTAAAATATTGTAAGAAATAGGAATTAGCATTCCTAAGCTAAATGCCTCTAAAAATGTTGTGATAATTAAGAATAATATCAAAATAAAAATTTTTGGATAATCCCTATTATCAAAAAAATACGAAAGTATTTTAATATTACTTTTCATTTCTAGAAATTAAAAAAGTTGAATCTGATAATTTTTTAACATTGATAGAGTCTTTAGTAAAATTTTTTTTATTTTTAAAGGCTATAATTAATTTTTTGATTTCTTGATTACCTATCTTTTTAAATTTAACATTTTTATCGTGTTTTGTTATAGACATTGGTAAATAATTTCTTATTAAAATATTTCTAATAAATTTATTATTGTTGATAATTGATTTGACGTACGAACCAACTCTAAATAAATTTATCTTAAATATATCATTTATATTATTTGTATGAACTTTATAGATAATTTCCGATTTTAAATTTTTAAAATTTTTATTTATAATTTTAATTAGATTTTTTGCTAAGCAATTTTTTGAAAAACTTAATGAAATATTATTTAATTTTTTTTGACTGAACTTAGTGTTTTTTTTTTTAGATTTAATAAATTCTAAACATTTTTTTTCATTAAAAAAAAAAGGCTTAAAATTACGATAAATTGAAAAACATTCTTTTGTATAATATGGCATATATGTTACTAATTTTTTTTTAAGTTTTATAGTCTCCAATGAAGATTGACATCCAGCATGAATGTGAAGAGCGCTATTTGCAATCCAAGGTGTTACAGAATATTTATAAATTATTTTTAAATTTTTAGGTTTATTCTTGAAATATTTTTTAATAAAACTGAAGCTTTCTAGTGGATGTTTCCTAAAAACTACGTTTCTTTGTGGGTTATCTTTTGCTATCTTTTTAGTTAATTCTAAGAGAGATATATAATTCTTTTTACGTAGGTTATTAAATTTAATTTTTGAAGAAATATGTCTTGATAAATTGCCAGTATTTCCTAAGATATTTCTAGTTACACTTTTAATCCACTCATCTTGAGTTCTTACGATTGCACTAGGATAATGTCCAGTTATAAAGATATAATTTTTGTATTTTTTTCGTATATATAAATTTTCTTTAAAAAAAACTTTATTAAGATTAGAATTTAGGAAATTTAATTTAATATTGCCTATCAAACTTGTTTTTTTTTTTATCTTTCGATAATTAATTTTTTTTAAATCAAATTTACCGGAAAATAAGAACATATCTACTTGTTTGCAAAGTAATTTTAGATAATATCTTTCTTTTATTATGCTCTTATGCTGAAAACATATTGGGCCCTCTTCATCCAGCATTAAAATTTTATTGTCTAGATGTATCGGATATTTTTCTCTATGTTTTGGCTGAGTATTTTTATCAATCCATATACAATTTTTAAAAAATATTTTTCTAGTCAAAAACCTTTGACCACCAATTATAACTTTGAAATTAGAATTTTGGACAATCTGTAACGCGAGATACAATTTACTCAAAAACTCTCTTATTTTTATTTCAATTGGAATTACTATAATTATGTTTGAATTTTCCATTTTTTAAATAATTTATGATTAGCTATATAAGCAACTATATTATATAAACAATAAAATTTTTTTTAAATAAATTTTAATGAATTATTTAACTTCTTCAAAATTAGTTCGACCATCAAAAATTTTGCTTTATAAAATTTTATATTCTGACATTAAAAACAACTTTGATTTTAAGAATAGTCACTTTTGTGATCTTGCTTGTGGTCATGCCCAATTACTTAAGGATTTTAAGTTTTCTAGATATGTTGGTGTCGATTTAGATTTAAATCAAATAAATATAAATAAAAAAAACCACCCTAATTGCCTTTTTGTTCACAAAGATATATCAAAATATACTGCTAAAAATAAGTTTGATTTTATAACTATAATTGAATGTATAGGAATAAATAAAGATTTTAACATAGATGTAATTAATGATTTATTTTTAAATATTAGATTGAACATTAAAAAACGTGGTAACGTTTGTTTTAACATACGTAGAGATTTATATGATAAAAACAAAATTTTACTTAATAATTTTTTTTTAGAATTCTATGAAATAACTATTACAAATTATGGTTATTTTTATAAAAAAAAATTTTTTTTATTTGCAAAAATATTATTTCTAACTGAATTTGTGATCTCAAGATTTTTTAATATCAAAGGAAAATATATTTATTTTTTTTGTAAAAATTTTAAAAATTAATTTTTTCAATTAAAAAATTTTCAATAGCTAAATATTTTATTTTAGAGTTATCTAACACATAAAATGCATCTGAGGGAGTACAAACAATTGGTAATCCATGTAAATTTAATGAAGTATTTAAAATTACTCCATAACCTGATATTTCTTTAAATTTATAAATCAAATTATAATAATCTTCATTAATTGACTTATTAACAACATTTGGCCTACAGCTTTGATCGTAGGGATGTATGACTGCTTTGAATTTATTCACGAATTCTTTTTTAAAAGATGTTGCCACCATCATATAATCCATATTTATTTTTTTAGGATTATTTATATATTCATCCTCATTGATAATAGATGGTGCAAATGGCATCCAAAAATCTCTGTTTTTAATCATTTTGTTAATTTGCATAACTAAATCTATCATAGTTGGGTTGCATAATATTGCTCTATTACCTAGAGATCTGGCTCCGAATTCCATTCTTCCTTTAAAACGACCAACAATTTGATTTTGATTTATTAACTGAGCAACTTTTGCATCAATATCATCAATTTTACTAACTTTTATTTTACAATTTTTAAAGGAGTAATTTTTCAGTTGTTCAAAAACTTCTTCATTAGTGTAACTATTTCCCAAATAAAAATTGCTAAGCTTCTTAGGTGTTTTACTATTTATTTGGTAGTATCTATAGTAAACGCTTCCGAATGAATTTGTCTCATCTCCACAAGAAGGAAAAACAAATAAGCTTTTAATACAATCTAAATCAGATATTTTTTTATTTAATTTAACATTCATAAATACACCCCCTCCTACAACTAGATTGTTTAATTTAGTATATTTAACTAATCTTAAAATCCAATCTGTTACAAAATCCTCTAAAAAAAGTTGTACTCCTGCAGCAATAGAATCAAATCTTTTTTCTTTAAAATTATTACAAATAAGCAAACCAATATTATCGACGCTATCAATTTTTTTTGTCAATTTAAAAGTTAAATCACTATCATAATAATAAAGTGACTTTAGAAAATTACGTACTTCATGAGATTGTTTTGAATTCTCAGAATAAGGAGCTAAACCCATAACTTTATATTCATGCTCTAAAGGAACCATTCCTAAAAAAAAGGTAATACTGCTATAAAGTTTTCCTAAAGAATATTCAGCGGGAATACTGATAATTTTTTTTAAATATCCATTATTATAATTATAAACAGAGCCTGCACAATTATCGCCAGCGCCATCTAAAGTAACTACTAAGGTTTCCTCTGTGTTTCCTGAGCCATAAGCAGCTGATGAAGCGTGACATAAATGATGCTCTACAAACACTATTTTACAATCTTTAACCCCCATACTTAGTAAAGGTTTTTTTCTTATTTTTGATATTTGATTAAATCTGTATTTTTTTTTTTCTTTAACTATTATTTTAGGTATAAAATTATAAATTTTTTTTTTTAAAGATTTTATTAAAGAATTTTTTTTATAGAAATTTTTTTTATATTTTTTTATTACATTTTGTCTATTTTCAAGCCCTCTATAATATGATAGTTCTGAAGCAAAAATAAACTCAAATATATCACTGACCTTCAAAAAATTTTTTTTTAAAATATAATCTAAAGATAAGATTGGAAATCCACCAAAATTTTTTATTTTATTAAACCTTTCTTCTTGAACGGCATCAATTATCTCGCCGTTTTTCATTAAAACAACCGAAGAATTATGTCCATCATGAATTCCAATTAAATACATTTAAATTAATTTTTCATTAAATTATATTATGATTAATTTTAATAAAAATTTTTATTTTACTTTATATTAAAAATTATTGAATAAAATAGCCATATTTTAACCTTCATAATTTATTTATAAAATATCTCAGGTAAAACTATATCATTAAATTTTTTTTTATTTTTAAAATCATATTTATGTGGAAATTTATCAATCTTTATTTTTTTTTTTGTAAGTTTTTTACTTAGAAATGTAAATTCTGCAACAGAGGGTATTTTTATATTTTTATGTTCATAAATACCACAGCAATTATTTGGATGAATATGGCAAATGTCAAAACTTTCAAGTAATTTAAAAAAAGTAGGTTTAATGAATTTAAGACCGAAATCGGTAAATAGACTTTCCAAGTGATGAAATTCAATTACAATTATTTTAAATCTATTTAATATTGACAATGGAACAGAATTTAAAACTTCATATTCGTGACCTTCAATATCCATTTGTAACAGAAGATTATTATTATTTTTAACTTTTTTTTTAATCCAGGTATCTAATCGAATTGTTTTTTTTGTATCTTTAAAAGAAATATTTTTATTTATAAAATTGATTTTTTTTGAAAACTTTGGTTTACTTATTGTACCATCTGCAAGAAAACATTTTTTTATTCCTTTGTCTATAAGGTCTTCCTCAAATGAAAATTTGTCACCTACTCCAGGTGAAAAACAATAGTCAATTTTACTTAAAATATTTGGCACTAAATATCCACCATCCTGTAATTTTCCTACTCGAATTAAATCATATCCAAGGTTAAAAACTTTTATTTTTTTTATAAAGTTACTCAATTCAATAAAATTACAAGTGCTTACTATACTTAAATTATATTTAAAAAAAAATTTATTTAAAATTTTAATTATTTTTTGTTTTTTTTGCATATTATGAGTAAATTATTTTATATAATTTTATTTATTTTTTAAAATTCTGATAATACACTTTTAAAACAGTTACAAATAAACTTAAGTTGTTTCTTTGTTAATGAAAAATAAATGGGAAAATTAAAAGCTCTTTTAAAAAAATTTTCAGAGTTTTTATTGATTACTTTTTTTCTATAAGCAGTATTACAATCAATTGGCATATATTTTAAAGTAAGAAATATTTTTTTTTTTTTCATTTTTTGAAATATTTTTTTTTTATCTTTATAATTTAAATTGTTTGGCAACAAAACTGTAAAAAGATGATTTGATGAAATGCAACCTGGGAGAATTTTTTGAAAACTTAATCCTGCAATTGTTGATAACTCCTTACGATATAAACTATTCAAATATTCTTTTCTTTTATTTATCAAAAATAATCTTTTTAATTGAGAATAAGCAAGGGCACAATTTAACTCTGATAGTTTATAATTAAACCCTAAATTTTTAATATTTTGAGTCCATGGATATTTTTTACTAACAACTGATCCATGTTTTGATAAAAGACTCGTAGTTTCAAATATCTTTTTATTATTTGTTAAAATCAAACCTCCCTCTCCACTGGTTATTGGTTTAGCAGGCTGCATACTAAAAACTGTAATGTCACTATATTTACAATTACCAATTAAATCTTTTTTAAATTTAGACCCCATGGCATGTGCAGCATCCTCCACTATCTTTATTTTATATTTTGAACTTATCTCTTTTAATCTTTCTAAATCTACAGGGGAGCCCCCATAATGAACTGGAATTATTATTTTTGGTTTTTTTTTATTTTTTTTTAAAAATACTTCTAATTTATTTAAGTCTATGTTTAATGTTTGTGAATCTATATCAATTAATTTTACTCTAGATCCACAATTTAAAGCTGAGCTTACTGTTGCTGACCATGTTAATGGAGTAGTTATGACATAATCATTACTTTTAAGTCCTAAAGCTAAATAAGATAAATGCAATGCAGAAGTACAATTCGATACTGCTAAACAATATTTCACGTTGAAAATTCTTTTAACTAATTTTTCTAATTTTTTTTTGTATTTTCCTTGAGATAAAAAACTCTGATGAAGTGAATTTGTTACATGTAAAATATCTGATTTATTTATATGATGTTTTGAATAATAAAAACTCATATCATTTTTTTAATAACTACTTATCATTTTTTTTAAGCCTTCGTTTATATCAATTTTTGCTTCCCACTTAATATATTTTTTTAATTTTTTTAAATCTGGAACTCTTCGTTGTATATCCTCATAACCAGCAAATTTATTTAGCTGATTAGAATTTATAATTATTTTTGAAGAGGAATTCGTTAATTTGATTATTTTTTTTGCAATTTCCATAACGCTTAATTCTTGATCACTCCCTATATTAAATGTGGTATTACAAATTTTATTATTCAAAAAAATTTTGGCAAATGCATCAACACAATCATCAATGTACATGTAGCATCTTTTTTGATTTCCATTGCCATTAATAAGCAAGTTTTTGCCATTTAACGCATTTTTTATAAAAATATCCACAACCCTTCCTTCTAGACCTGGTCCATAAATATTAAACAATCTAAAAATTATATATTTTAATTTATTTTGAACTGAATAAGCCTTGATATAATGTTCAACAAGAGATTTGGAAGTGCTATAACACCATCTAGTTTTTTCCGTAGAGCCAAGTAGTCTATCATCATTTTCTGAAAAAGGAATTTTAGCTAACTTACCATAAACTTCTGAGGTAGATGTAAAAAAAATTTTTTTTTTATACTTTGCTGCAAATTCTATAATTTTTAAACTTGGAAGAACTGTTAACTTTATAACATCTATTGGTCTAACTAAATATTGTTGAGGCTGAGCAATACCAGCAAAATGACAAACAATGTCACTTTTCTTTATTAATTTTTCAATTTTTTTTTCATTAAAAACAGTATCCTGGTAAAAATAAAAATTTTTATGCCTAAAAAAAGTAGAATTTTTTTTTATGTCTAATCCATATACTATGTTTCCAAGCTGTAATAATTTTTTTGCCCATGCAAAACCCACAAACCCCATCACACCAGTAATAAATATTGATTTATTCACAACACAAGATAAACGATACAATTAAGAAAAAGTAAACTAAATAAATAACTTATAAAGAATTAAATAAATTTAAAATATATTATATCAAATTTAATTGTTAAAAATTAAATGAATGTTAAATCAAAAAATTATAAAAGTTTTTCATAAGTTAAAAAAAAGTAAAAAAAAAAATATAAATTATCAATTATTTTTTTTAAAAAAAATTAAAAAAGATTCAATTACTAAATATGCTTACAATTTTCAATCGGGAAGTTATATATCTCACTGGAAAAAAAATAAAAGACTTTACGATAATTTTAATAAAGAAATAAAAGAAATAATTATACAAAATTTTAGTAAAATAAAAACTATTTTAGATTGTGGATGTGGTGAATTAACCAACACAAAATATTTAATAGATAATTTTAAAAAAACTAAAGTTTATGGATTTGATTTCAGTCTGAATAGACTTTTGATAGGTTTAAAATTTTTTAAAATTAATAATAAAAAATTGAATTTTACATGCTCCTCATTGTTAGATTTTCCTTATAAGTCAAATTCTTTCGATTTGAGCATTACAATGCATGCTATTGAGCCAAACAAAAATAAAGAATTAAAAATTCTTTCAGAGCTTGTAAGAGTATCTACTAAAGGCCTCCTTTTAATAGAACCTGACTTCTTATTAGCTAATAAGTTGCAAAAAAAAAGAATGAAAAAATTTGGTTATATAACCCAAATTGAAAAAAAATTAAATGAACTAAAATTAAATTACAGGAAAATACCTCTTAAAAATGTTCTTAATAAAAAAAATAAAAGTTCTGCGTATGTTGTAATACTTAAAAAAAAAAATTCCAAGGTAAATTTGGCAGACCCGATTACAAAAGAAAATTTCAATACTAATAATAAAGATAGTATTTATCTAAAAAAATTTGGATTACTTTATCCAATCATAAATACCGTTCCAATTTTAAAAAAAGAAATGGCAATTCATTTTCCAAAACAGAGCTATTTAAATAAAAATTTATTAAAATAAAAAAAGTTTTTTATTAATGCAAAGAAAAAAAAAAGTTTTAGCAATCTTAGTAGCAAGGTCTAACTCTTCTAGATTAAAAAATAAAATTTTTTTTAAAATAAATAATATTCCTGTAATTAAAATAATTTTTAATAAATTAAAATTATCTACTCAAATAGATCAAATAGCAATTACAACCTCAAATAATAAATCTGATGATAAAATTGAAAATTTTGGAAACGAAAATAAAATTAAAATTTTTCGCGGCCCTGAAAATAATGTGCTAAAAAGAATTCATCAAACTTCATTATTATTTCCTGGCTTTGAAATAATAGTAAGGGCAAATTGTGACTGTCCACTTTTTATGGTCGACATCTTAGATTATGATATTAAGAGGTTTAAAAATAGCGATTATGATTTGTTAAGCCCTTTTTACAAAAACAAAATTCCTCTAGGGATTAGCTTTGTAATTTTTAAAAAAGAAACAATTGATAAAATTATTAAAAGAACTAAAAGTAAAATTTACCAAGAGCATGTTGAAAATTATTGTTTTGATAACAAAAAAGATTTTAAGTTATTTCCCAATAAATATAATAAAAAATATTATTCTCCAGAAACTAAACTCACTTTAGATACCGCTGCAGATCTAAAAAAAATAAAAAAAATTTTTAAAAAATTAGATAAAATTAAGAATAAACACAAAGCTAAAAATACAATAAAAATTTTAAAAAATTCATAAATAATTTTTAACTAATTAAAATTAAGCTTAAAAGATTTAACAATTTCTTCTGAGTCTCTTTGATAATTAAAAAGTAGGTCAACAACACTTAATAAAGGTAAAAATACTAATTTCTTTTTTCTATTATACTGAGAATATGTAGGGTGTTTGTAATTGTGAAGTTTAAATTTAAATCCTTTAGATAAGAATAAATCTTCACCTGCATAATTCAATGAGCCGTTATTAGCCAGATAACAATTAGCCCCCACACTATTCAATAACCCAAGAATAAGTCTTTCTTTTTTTTCTTTAATTTTAAATTCAGAAGATAAAGAAAACACATAATTAATATTTAGATATTTCAAAATCAAATTAATTAATTCAATATTAATTATAGATAAATTCTTTTCTATATGCATTTTAAAGGACTCAATAATCAAATCACTTATTTCAGAATAATATTTTGTCTCTTTGTAAGACTGCCATAAATTATTTTTTAAATAATCAATATTTTCTTTTGCGATTTTGTACTCACAAATTTTTTTTTCTCTATGATAATCTATCACGGATAACGATATTAATTTTTTTTTTGATTGTAAATTATTATCCCTTATATGAAATCTATTTTGCCAGGATCTTCGATTATATTGAACATCGTCTAAATAAATAATTTCTCCTGCGTTATAAATCATATTAAAATAGCCAATCCATGGAAGAAAATGTGGTTGACATATTGAGACTATTCTCATTTTTTTTTAAGAACAATTTTGGAAATTATTTTCTCGAAATTATTTGATTTAAACTTTGCCATTAAAATTTTAAAGATTTTTAATCTTTTTATATAATCATACTCGCTTATAATCGACTTAAGAGTTTTAATTTGTAATTTGGTGGGTAATGGTAAATATTTAATTTTAGTATATTTAAAAAAATCTTGACACAAACTAATTTGATGTTTTTGAACTGGAAAAACTATCATGGGCGTTTTAAGGTATGCTGTTTCTACTTTTGTATAGCCACCACCACAAATGACTAAATCACTGTAAAATAATTTACGAGAAAGATTATATTCGGTTTTTACAAGATGAATATTTTTATATTTATTATTATATAAATTATACAAATCGTTGTTTTCCATACCAAGAATTACAGTAATATTGTAATTAGTATTTTTAAAAAAATTAATAATTTTTATATAAGCAACTTTATATTTACCACCTCCTAAAATAACAGTTATTTTACGGATATTTTTTTTAATTTTTTTTTTTTTTTTTAAAAATTTCTTGAAATCATCTCTTAAAGGAAAATATTTATAACCGGATTTTAAATTTAAATTACTGAATTTAGTATATTTTTTTTGTCCACAAATTACAATATCTGAACAGTATTTTTTTTTTAAAATATCATCAATTACAATTAATTTTTTAGATTTATCTTTATATATTTTTTGTCTTAAAAAATTGCAATTTAACATTTCCATAATCGAAAAGTCTGATTTTTTTAATTTATCAATTACTTTTTTTTCTTCGAAAACTTTTATATTAGTTTTTAATTTTAATGAATTTATGTTCAATTTATCAATATATCTTCGAACATTTTCATTTCCCTCGTAAATAAATAGACATTTAAATTTTTTTGAAAAAAAATTATAAATGGACAAAAGTCTTATAACATTTCCCCATCCTTGTCTGTCACCACCTCTTGTTCTGAAATAAATTGTCTGCAATATTTACTATTTCCTAAAAGATCGCATAAATTTTTCTGGATCTGTTTTTTTTAAATCAGGAGAGTGAATATAATTAAATACTTTATTTAAATTAAATTTAATTTCCTTAAGCTCATCTGAGGTAATTGAAAAAAAATTATCAGACTCTCGATATTTTGGTTGATCTGTAAAATGCTTTTCAATTATTTGCGCTCCAGCAGCTGCTGCTAAAGTAGGTATCTCCACACCTGCTGTGTGATCAGAATGTCCTACTGGACAGTTAAAATTTTGTTTTAATTCCCAAATTTTATTCAAATTACTATGAATTTTTTGAAGTGGATATGATGAGACGGTATGCAAAAGAATAAAGTCAATATTGTTTTCTTGAAATGGTTTTATTATTTTTTTTATTTCAGAAATATTGGTCATACCACAAGAAATGATTACTGGTTTTTTTGTTTTTATCACCTCGCTAATAAGTTTTTTATTTGTAATCTCAAATGCGGCAATCTTATATGCTAAAGTTCCAAGTTCTTCAGCAAATTTAACCGTTCTGTAGTCATAAACAGAAGTAAAAAGTTTTGCTTTTTTTTTGCTGGCATATTTCCAAAGTTTTATTTCCTCACTTCTTGAAAATTGCCATTTTTTAGTCATTTCTATAAATTTTTTTGCTTTCGGATTCTTCTTTAAATCGTATCTATATTTTGCAATATATGTCTGAAATTTGATAAAATCGGCACCACCATCATTTGCTAAATCTACCATTTTTTTTGCCCTCACTAAACTGCCAAGGTGATTGACTCCGATTTCAGCAATTACTGGCACAGGCAAACCCTCTCCAATCTTAATTCCTGAAATATTCACAATTTTTTTTTTCATAGTTACAAATAACTAATAATAAATATTTTAAATTTAATTACACCTTAATTGTATCATTAAAATTTTTATATAATAAATTTTCAACTAGATCTGCATAACTTTTATTTTCATCTTCAGGCCAACTTGTATTAGCCCAATCAGGACATTCTTTACAAAAATTATTTTTAAAATTACAAGTTTTATGCTGTTTTCGTAAATCACTATAAAATAGGTTGCTCCAGGTATCTTTAATCGTTGAGGTTCTATAATCATTAACAATTGATTTTCCATACCAATCTGTTGGACAGAAGCTTAGCATTCCTTTTGCGGTCAAAATAATTCTTTCCCAGGGATACAGACAGGCTCTTCTTTTTTTTTCCTTATTAAAGGAATTATCATGAAAATTATTTTCTGCGTTTGAGCCACTGTTAGTATGTAAAGATCTAATCAGCACTTGGTCTACGCCAGATTTTTTCCAGAAAATCCTAAATTCTTCCACTTCACTTCTATTTTCATTTTGCTCAACAAAACTAACTATAATTTTTGTCTTTGCTTTAATTTGATTTTTAAATTTTACAAGTTTTAAAACATTACCTTTTGTAACTTCTAAATTACCATTTACTCTTATTTTTTTATATGTATCATTTTCATAAGCATCAATACTTACGTCAATCATATGCAACCCTGTATCCATAATTTTTTTTATTCTTGTATCATCTAAAATTGTTCCATTTGTAGTTAAAGTTACTTTAGTTTTTGAGTTCTTGACTGCATAATAAATCATTTCATATGACTTCGGATGAACAAGCGGTTCTCCATTACTAGTATACCTTATATATAATGTTTTATTTAAACCATAAGACGCAACTTCATGAACCATCTTTTTATTTAGCTCTGGATCTAACATAGCCTTCTCATAAATATGGCTTTTTTTAAATTTAGGATGGGTACAGTGAACGCATGCTAAATTACAAACTTCAGTAATGTCCACCATAACTTGCGATGGGAACTCTCGCTTAAGTCTTCCCCCAAAATTAAATTTCATTTTTTTAGTATACTGTTAATTTTAATTGATAATATAAATATACATTTAAAACATAAAAAAGATATACTATTGACTTTAACATAATTTAAATTAGAAAAAATTAATATGCATGAACTAGTTTCCAAAAATGCACTTCAAGAACTTAGGAAAAATAAAAGTCCAGTAATTATTGTTGCCGCCGTAAGAGAGGCTGAAGCAATTAAATATGCATGCGAAAGTAATGGAATTGAAGTAGCTGCATTTTGCGACTCTGAAAAAAGAAAGACACTTAACCCATTTTGTGGAAAAAAAGTTATTCATACTCCAGATCTAAAAGACCACTATCCTGTTGCAAGCTTTGTAATAGCATCACAGCATATTCAAGATGTAGCAGAACAGCTTACGGAGATGGGCTATGAAAATTTTTATTCTGCTTTAGAAATTTTAGAGAATTTTGATCACAATAATTTTAACTATTTGATTTCTAAAGAATATATGTCCTCAAGACTATCTTCATATAAAAAAACACATCAAGCTTATTTTAAAAGTGATATTATTTATATGAGAAGTTTAGATGTTATGATAACAACAAAATGTTCGCTAAAATGTGAAAGCTGTTCAAATTTAATGCAGTATTATAAATCAGCTGAAAATTTTACTTTTGAAAAAATAATTGCTGGAATTGATACCTTAACATCTAATGTTGATGAAATATCGGAATTTAGAATAATTGGGGGAGAGCCCTTAATGAATAAAGATTGGGCAAGAATTATAGACGGTATTTTAATTAGAAAACCTAGCAGAAAAATCTTTATTTATACTAATGGAACTATACCTCCAAAAGAGCAAGATATGGATTTATTAAAAAAATACGGATGTAACATTAATTTCATTATAACAGATTACGGATCTTTATCAAAAAATATTAATATTTTAGAAAGTAGCATTAAAAAAAATAAATTTGCTTTTATTAGAACGCCTCCAGAAAATTGGATTGATTGCAGCACAATAAGACATCACAAAAGAGATGTTGCTGCCTTAAAAGAAGTTTTTAAGCAATGCTGTGTAAAATATGTTTACACGCTCTTAAATGGAAAATTATATAGATGTCCTTTTATTGCTAATGCTGCAAACCTAAAAGCAATTCCTGATAATCCATCTAATTACGTAGACTTAGAAAATAAAGAATCAAATATCAAAAATAAAATTAAAAAATTAGTAAACGTTAGAACTTTCTTTCCAGCATGCGATTTTTGTGATGGGAGACCATATGATCCAACTAGCTCAAAAGGATATGACGGTAAAGGCATGATTTCAACCCCAGGAAAACAAGTTAAAGAAAATATTTCTTATAAAGTTTATTAAAATTACTATTCCGTAAAATTGAACTCAATAGTTAACAAATATTTTATAAGTATTATAATACCTTTTTTTAATTCTGAAAAATTTATTTATAATTGTATAAATAGTATAAACAAACAAACATTTAAAAAAAAAATTGAAGTAATTTTTATAAATGATTGCTCTAAAGATAATAGTTTAAAGATTTTAGAAAAATATCAAAAAAAATATTTTAAAATTTTTTCTCTTAAAAAAAATTTGGGCCCTGCTGCTGCTAGGAACGTAGGAATTCAAAAAGCAAAAGGAGAGTATATTTTTTTCTTAGATATTGATGATCTTATTTCAAAAAATACACTTTCAGTTTTATATGATGTTGCAAAAAAAAAAAATTTAGATTTAATATTTTCTGATAGAAAATGGCTAGAAAATTCAAATAATTTAAGAAAGAATAAATATGCTTTTCCAAAAAATAAATTTTTTGATCAACTTGAAATTAAAAAAGAAATGGAAGAAAGATATTATGACCCCTTAAGAGCTGTGGGATTATTTCAGTTAACAGGCCGATTAATAAAAAGAAAAATAATAATAAAAAATAAAATTTTATTTGAACCAAGTCTAAGATATCTTGAAGATGAAGCTTTTGAATGGGATGTTCTGGGAAATATTAGTTCTGCAGCATACATTAAAAAACAATTATATTCTTACAATATTAATCCAAATATTAGCTCAGGATTGGTTGAGGGAATAGTTAAAAATTTTAAAGTTAAAAGTTTTAAGATAGTTATTCATCATATAAAAAAATCTCTTATAAAAAAAAATTTTACAAAAAAAAAAATTTCTGAAATTACAAGTCAGGCTTACATATATTTAATTATAAGTTCTCTCATATCTTTAAGCCGCTCAATTTTATTAAAAAAAATTGATCATCGTGTTGGTGAAAAAAAAAGGTTTAATCTAATAAAAAAAATAATAAATGACAAAAAAACTGAAAAAGCATTAGAATATTATGTTAGTTCTGACAAAGAAAGTTATTGGATACCAAAATTGATAAAATGGAAATTGCCTAATTTATTAAAAATATTCTGTATATTAAGAGCAAAAAAAATACTTAAAATTAGGAGAGATTCAAACAATTAGATGTACAATAAAAAGATTGAAAAAATGCCGAGGATTTATATTTCTGCTGCAATGCGGGGAGGTAGTACACTCATTTCAAATATTCTTAATGCACATTCTAAAATTCAAATTCTTGAAAATCTCCATTTTCAGAGATTTTTATTTAGAAATGGTATTATGCCTAACAGGAAAGAAATAGAATTTAGGCTAAAAGAAATAGGCTTAAGATTAAAAGTTAGACATAATTTTAAAATAAATGAAAAAAAGATAATTGATAAAATAAAAAGAATAAAAAAATTAAATTTTAAAGATATTTATGACCAAATAATCTTAGAACAACTAAACATTAATCCTAAATTAAAAATTGTTGGTGAAGACTCTGCTTTAAATTGGAGGTTTATTGAGACTTTTTGTAAATTTTATAAAAATGCAAAAGTCATTCACTTAATCCGTGATCCACGGAGTATTTACGCTTCATGGAAGAATATTACCTATGAGAATTTAGATAGATGGGGTTGCTTAATTAATTGTATGGATAGTATGAATTACGCAATACGACTAAAAAAAAAATTAAACAAAAAAAATTATATAATTTTAAAATTTGAGGATGTTTTAAATAACCCTACTAAATATTCAAAAATATTATGTAAATTTTTGAACATTAAGTTTGAAAAATCCATGATTGAACCAAAAAAATGGAATAAATTATTTAAAGGTAAATTTGCCTCATTAGGCTGGTCTTCTATAGAGAATAAGAAAATTGACGATTTTATTTTAAACAGAATTGAATCCTGGAAAAATAAAATTAACCAAAAAGAAGTTCAAATTATTGAATACTTTGCAAAAAAATATCTAAATTTTTTTAATTATAAAATATCTATACGAAAAGTTAATAAAAAAATTATAAAAGAATTCTTAAAAAATATAAAAAAGAGTCGATATTTAAAAAAAATATTCAATGATTTTATAAAATATAACAAAACCACTGATGAGTTAAAAAAAGATCCAACAAATTTTAGAAACTGGGGTAATGGAAAAAAAAATAAAGAAAAATTTATTAATAGCAAGTATGGAAAGTACTATATAAAGCAGATGAAAAAAATTAATTTAAGTTTAAAAAAATAAATTATTATCTTTCGTAAATCTTTTTCTTTGGTTATAAATTTTTAAACATTCTTTTAAAAAATTAACACATTCAGCTGGATAATTTCCTATAGCTGTTTCTGCCGCTAGTACTAAACCAGAGCATCCAGTTTCAAGGGATGAGAAAATATCATTACTTTCGGCTCTTGTTGGGTCTGATGATTTTACCATAGTTTCTAATAGATTTGTTGCAATATAAACTTTTTTTCTTAATTTTTTTGCATCTTTTACTATTATTCTTTGTGCAAGAGGTATTTTAGAAATATCAATATATCTGGACAAGTCTCCTCTATCAATTAATACTGAGTTAGATGATTTAATAATCTCTCTTCTATTTAAAAAACCTGTTTTACTCTCTATTTTTGATATTACTATAGATCTTTTGCTAATTAAAGATCTTAAATAATCGACGTCTTTTCTACAATTGGCGAATGATAATGCAAAATGAAAAATGTTGAATTTTTTTGCTATTTTAATTGCATCCAGATCTTTTTCTGTAAGGGGGTTTAAAGATATTTTTTGTTGAATATGAACACCCTTGTTGGATTCTAATGTTCCTCCCTTAGTCACCTTACAAATTAAGTAATTTATTTTATTACTCAGAACAGACAACTCTAAACCTTCAAACCCAATTTTTATTTTAGTATTTTTTTTTATATCTGAGATATTAAATTTAGGATAAAGTTTAATCAAATTTTTAATTCTTAACTTATTAGTTGATATGTTGTAATTTAGACCTTTATCTAAAAATTTTTTTTTTACATAAGCAGTTCTAATTTGAGCACCTTCCGTATCTATGCAAACATTAGTAATCTTATTTTTTTTTAAAAATTTTAAGTTCTTTTTTAAACTAGATATACTTAAATGAGACATATTTAGTCTAAAGAGATCGATGTCTTTTTTGAGTTTTTTAATTATTGAGCTTTTTAAACTGGAAGGACCAAGTGTAGCTATTAACTTAACACTATTTTGAATTACCATTTAAATAAGGTAGTTAATGCAACATATCTCCCGTCGTTAGAATTCAAATTAGGAAAAAAAGAAGAGTCGATATCCTCAACTCCATGAATAGTCTTAGAGTTATATATAACAACATCCCCTACCTCAGCTACGTTCTCATAATTTATTACTTTATTATTATTAATTACGTATCCGCCGCCAGACTTATAATCTCTGCCTTTTTTTGTCATTATTAATAAACAGTTATAATATAATTTAATTCCTAATTTTTTTGCACTTTTAATTGCAGCATCATCTCTATGGGGAGACAAAAAACCTCCTCCTTTTGGATAATGTTGAAATCTTGAGGCTACAAATAACCCATCTTTTGTTTTTTTTTCACTAATTCCATAATTTTCATCTAAATTATAAAAAAAATTTTGAATTTTAGTTAGTCTAATTAACAAATTTCTTCCAGAGTATATATCTTTTGACCAAAGAGGATTATAAAATACCCTTATATATCTTGAATTAGTATTTAAAAAACCATTAACTCCACCAGACATTCCAAACATAAGTCTTTGATAATTATTTTTTATTAGATCATATTGATTTTCTTTTCTAATTTGGTCATTATTGTGGCTAAATTTTTTTATCTTGTTAAGAACTTTTTTAACCTCAGATTTATGAAATAATCCCCTGAGGATAACATAGTGGTTTTTATCTAATGATTTAAGAACTTTTTTTTTTTTTATTTCTGTAATATTCTTATATTTAAAAATAGTTTTCATTATTTTTTTTAATTTTTTTTCTTAAATTTGTTGCAGATATTCTTTCTAATTTTTTACCTAAATAAATTTTTTCAATTTTATAACCGACTTTTCTGCCATATACAAATCTTGAAATAACTGGAACCTTAATTATTATAAATTTACTCCTGTAGTTTTTTAACTCTCTATAAATTCTCCTCTTCACATTAGAAAACTTAAAAGGATTTTTATTATTTATTTTATAGCTATCCATTACTAATATAGCAATTTGATTATTTTTTTTTAAAACTTTTAAAAATAGGTTTTTATGACCCTCATGAAATGGTTGAAATCTGCCAAGATACATTGCTGTTTTTTTTTTCCAATCAAATATTTTTTTTTTCACAAGTTGATTTTTTTTAATATTTTTTCTGCAGATTGTTTAATTGATTCTTTTCCAGTATCAACTATAATTTTTTTATAATTAGTTTTTTCATATTTTATATTCGAATTATAACCTATTAAGTTTTTAATCTGATTGTATCTAGCTTTAATATACAATTTTTTTGTATCTCTTCTAATTAGTTCTTTAAGATTGCATCTAGTATAAACTTCAAAATAATCTTTAGAAAATTTTTTATGTGCAAAAATTCTTGTTTTTTTTAAAGGTGCTATAACAGAGACCATTATATAATCATATTTATTTTTTTTTTTTTCCAAATAATTGATTATTGACATATTATTTTTAATAATATCTATGTTTGTGAAGCTATTAATATTTTTTTTTTTTCGAAAAATATCGCCATCAACTTTTAGAGTCTTAAATTTTTTTTTTAATATTTTCGAGATGTAGTTTGATAATGTAGTCTTTCCTGATCCAGATAAACCTGTAAACCAAATTATTTTACCTTTCATTTTGAATGCGATTAATATAAGTTTTAAAAATTTTCAATTAATAAACTTATTTTAAGTAATTATAATGTTAAGCTATCTGTGTTTTATTGTTTCATTTCTTTAATATTTTATAAATATTGGTGTTTTATTGCATGAAGCTTCTTTTTTATTATTTAATGAATAACATATTATAGCTTTTCCCAAACGTCTTATTAACATCGTGGTCTGAGAGGGTTTTATGGTAAAAGCTAGTTTTGGAGTGTGTTTTTTACTTAGATGTTTTAAGTAATAATCTTAAAAAATTAAAGATAACTTAAAAAGTTAACAATAAATGTTAGCAATTAAATGTTAGAAATTATAATTTTTTTTTTATCTATCATTCATTCTATATTTGGAATTGGTTTATTAGCAATTGGAACTCCACTACTGTTAATATTAAGTTATGATTTTTTAACAATTTTAAAAATTTTATTACCCTGTTCTATTTTGATAAGTGCATTTCAAATATTTAAAATAAAAAGTATCATAAATTCAGATAAAAAAATAATTTTGAAATCTACTCCATATGTTTTTTTAGGCTCTTTAATTATTTATTTTTTTAGTTCAAATATTAACTTTAAATTATTAATAGGTTTTTCAATATTAATTGTTTTATTTTTAAAAATTTTTTTAAAAAAAGAAATAAATTTACTGATAAATAAAAATAAGATATTGCTGATTTTTTTTTCGGGCTTTTTTCATGGACTAACAAATACTGGTGGTTCTTTAATTTCATTAATATTTCAAGGTTTAAAAAAAAATAAATATGAAATACAAGGATGTATAGCATATACATATTTTTTATATGCAATAATTCAATACTTTTTGTTAAATTTTTTTTTTCAAAGATTATTACTGGACTATAATAGTATTAACTTATTGATATTTACATGCACTGGATATTTGTTTGGAAATTTAATTTTCAAAAAGATAAAATTTAATATTTTTTTAAAAATTTTAGATCTAATTATTTTTGTTTCAGCTAGCTATCTAATATTTTCAGAATTAAGAGCAATATTTTTTTTAACATTGTAACTTGTATCTAAAATTTTTTCAGTGCATAAATCAAGCCAATTGAGCTATTAGTAACGGTAAGCTTAACGTGTTACCACGCTTTCACACCCGTCCTATCAACGTCGTAGTCTACGACGGCTCTATAGGAAGAACTAGTTTTGAGGTGAGTTTCTCGCTTAGATGCTTTCAGCGATTATCTCTTCCGTATTTAGCTACCCGGCACTGCAGCT
>Ga0315903_10000573_pt1 | contig 55587 bp, 64 predicted proteins | sample LakEriMetagenome_7_FD_203524 | JGI IMG/M metagenome (GOLD analysis project Ga0315903, IMG submission 203524) | Freshwater fungal communities from buoy surface, Lake Erie, Ohio, United States - Buoy 2 MA119 | ecosystem: Environmental > Aquatic > Freshwater > Lake | place: USA: Lake Erie, Ohio... | reverse complement strand
GTGGCGCGGGCGGTGCCGGTGTGGTCTACGTGGTGTGCTATTTCTGAACAACTATGCGATACGCACGAATCGTCAATGGCACAGTGATCAACGTTGAAGTGTGGGGCGAGCAGCCCCCGGCGGCGGAGGGTGTGGTGTTCGTGGAGCTGGCCGACGATTCGCCGGTTGGACCGGGCCACGCGTTCGACGGCGAGAACTTCACGGCACCGGAGCCGGAGCCGGTGGTGGTGCCGGTGCCTGAGTTCGTCGGCCCGGCACAGATCCGGCTGGTGCTGGCCTCGCAGGGCATCACCGAGGCAGTTATCACCCAGATGATTGACGCTCTTCCCGCAGAACAACGGAGTAATGCTCGTATCCTCTGGGACTACTCCTCGCAGTTCTATCGGAACAACCCCTTTGTGGTGCAGGTGGGGGCCGCGATGGGGTTGACGTCGGACCAGATTGATGACATGTTCCGTGTGGCGATCACCCTATGACACAGGACTGGTCGTCCATTGTGAAGCAGTGGCTGTCCCAGGGGTTCTCCCAGTATCCGGCACGCCAGGGTCCTCCCCTCACGCGGGGGCGGTCGGTGGGGCGTGGGCGGGCCGCTATCCCGGGGGGTATGGGCCAAGGTACCCCGGGGTTTACACCCTACTCTGGATGGGACCAAGCATTCACATTGCCACCGGGGGTTCCTAACTCCCGGGTGGCTACGGGCTTCACGGTGTCCACTCTGGGGTTCAATCCGGATCCCACCCAGACGACCTATCCGTTCCGGGGCCAGCCACCACGGCCCACAACTACGGGTAATCCCGGAGGTGGTGGTTCACTGACAGGTCCCGGGTACGGACAGAACACCCGGGGTCGCTCGGGTGACAGCATCCCCGGCAAGGACTACAAGTACCTCGTCAAGGTCAAGAACGACACCGGGGGTACCGTCCTCGCATACAACCCCATGGTGGTTGAGGACCCGGAGGCCAGCTTCCTCCTTGCAGGAACTCCTCCCACCCTCGCCACGGGCTATGCCAGCGGACTCACCCTGAATGCGGTGCTCCCCGGTACGTTTTCGCATACTCGCAAGGTCGTGATCCTCCAGCAGGACCTCGACGCGGGGTCTATTGGTACGGCGGTGTGGGGTGGCCTCACGTATGCCCAGGTGAGCTTTGGTGCTGCTACCGACAGGTACGCGAGGTACAACAGCGGTACCACCCAACTCCTGAGTGCTCCCTGGGGTCCTGCCCGCGTCATCTGGAAGCAAGCGGGCACAGGCCTCAAGTGGGCCCTCATCAACCTGGATCCGTTCTGGGAGAAGTACCGCAGCACCTTTGCGGTGAAGGTCACCAAGGACGGGGGCGTCGTGGGTACCTCCAGTACGGCGAGCACTTGGACCTACACCGTCAAGGACCTCGATGATAACATCCTGGGTACAAGTGTACCGGTGCAGAAGGCACGCCCCAACGGGCTAATCACGGAGGCTGCCGCCGGTAGCTACGGTATCGCGTTCTACGATATTGATACGCTCAAGCTCTGGGACGTTGCTGAGGTTCCCGACACTGATCCTTGCCCATGACACGCAAGCTGGATAGCACGGGCCGCATCATCCTCAGTCCCACGGGTCATAGAACCTGCTGTTGTGCCACGAAGCCCTGCCTCGATGATGAGCCCGGGGTCTACTACGTAGGCCTCACCCCATGTAGTGCCACGTACTCCGGATGCGATGACGTCGGTACTACTAGTGTGCCCTGCATCATCGTGGACAAGCGGCTCCTCGACACACCCGCCGATGGTAACGTGTACAACATCTATGGGATCTGCTACACGGCTACGTTCGGAGGTTCAACCGACAAGAGCAAGTGTCAGGTAGTCGAGTGGACCGATGGGATCCCCTGCGTGCCCATTGTGTTTCGGTACGTAGAGGGGGCCCCGACCTTCCCCGTGGTAGGGGCCGGGTGTGCCGCCGTCGAATGCACCCCCGCGAACGTCGCATGGGTGGTTACCGGCTGTAATGGCGAAGAGTTACCTCTTGAAGAGGGTAACCGTCGGGTGTACTGCATGGACGGGTCGTGTGCCGAGTGCGTGTACCTTGCGTACCCCACGGCGATTGGTGTGACTGACCTCGTGACGGACCTCCGGGGTACCTCTATTGCGGCGAGCACGTGCTGTAATGACTGTTTGGAAGACTGTGCGAGTAGCACAGAATTTTCCAACTGTTGTTGTGGGCGGATAGATCCGGGCACGGGTGACCTGTTGGATTGTACGTATAGTTACGATGTGTTCTGGAGTGACCTCACTGAGTTCAGCGATGGAAGTTGGACTCTCACAGAAGCTAGTGGTTCAGGTAGTGGTGCTGCTATTGTGGGCACTAGCTCGTGGGAGGTAGAGTCTACCTTTAGCACGTCGGCCCCATCAAGTTCTACGAGTTCCAGTACGGTGAGCTTGATTTTCAATTGTGACTCGCCACCGATTGGGCTGGACTTGTATGGGGGATTTATCAAGGCCATTGCAGACCTCGGGCTGGATGGTACCGTGACGGAAAGCTGCTACAGCTATGTGGCTACCTGCAACCAGGTAACTGGTGATGAGTTCAGCACCACGACGAAGATTGGCACCGTGACGGCTACGTTGTTCTGTAACCCCCAGTCGCCCTGTGTACGCACGTGCTCAGGTACCGGGGAGTCTTACATCGGAGATTACCTGTGAGTTGTGGGGGTTGTAGTACATCCAGCCTGATTATGAGGGCCGCCATGGACCGGCAGCGGACCAATGCTGCTATGTGCCGCTCGTGCCCTCACTTCTACCGCCCCAACCCCACCACCAGCGCGTGCCGTGTGAGGGGAGGCACCGTGACTCTCGCGGATTGCAGCACAGGGGTCGCGTGTCCCAAGGGCTGGCACACCCGGGACGGCAAGGTCCGGTGGAAGTGGTTCCTGTGGTGGGGGGTCCCCGCACCCCGGCGGGTGGTGCTCTCCGTGCAGGGGGTCAAACTGCGGGAACCCCTGCCCGGTTGTGGGTGCCTGGTCCGGTTGAAGGCCCTAACCGACCGGTGGGGCCTCAGTGAGCGTGTGGGTCATGCCCTCGCGGAAGTTCTGGAGACCTATGGAGCCTTGCTCCGACGACTATGATCGTGCATGGCAACTGAAATCCCCAATGTGACCTGGGAAATCTCCTGTGCAGAGACCCGTGTGGACAAGCAGGGCGTCCGTAGCTCCGTGGACCAGGGGGCCTTCTGGGAGATCATTGGTACAGACGTCGGTGCTGAAGGTGCCGCCACCCCCTTCAAGGGGTTTGAACTCGGGGACCAGTTCGACCTGGGTGATGCTACAGGTGCCGCCAACAGCAACCACGATGAGCGGAGCCGCCTCCTCGATGCAAGACCTATCCACCTGCGGATTGGAGCTACGGACTATGCCTACGGGTACGTCCTGAGGTATAGCCGGGAGGCGAGTCCTGACGTCAGTGATATCTTCCTGCGGTTGTGGCGTAGTGACACGGCCTCGTGGTACCCCAACGCCGACCGTGCCGTCCTTATCCACGACGGGCTTAGTGGTGCGGGCATCCCCAGTAACTACGAGATGGGGGTTACCACCTACGGACGATTCCTCTACGTAACGGTACAGTCCCCTAGTGGGCTACAGGATCCTTTGGTGTGGTACTTTGACACCACGGGTACGGCGGTGACGGCCACCACCCGTGTGACCAAACCCATGGGACCTGGTCAACGCCCCAAGATGTTCACCCAGGCCAATGGGAACACCCCCCTCACGGTGAACTCACTTACACAGGCCGGTGTGACTTACCCTGCCATCGGTCAGGTCAACCTCACGGATGCACTCCCCAAGGGCACAACGACTACGGCTCTCAAGGTGTGGAAGTATGAGATTGCCCACGGGTTGGTGCTTGCGGACTTTGAGGGGGTTTCTGGGGATTGTGCTAGTTTGAAGACGGCGGCCGTCCCCGATGACGACTTCGGTGAGAACATGTTCACGGGGGACTTCGTCACCTTGCTCCCCGGCAGCTATGCGTTCGCCTACCAACTCGTGGACTCCAAGAGTGGGCGTAGGTCCGCCATCTCCGACATCGTGTACGTGACGTCGTCGGACTTCGCGGTCACTGTGAGTACGGACCCTGAGACGTATGTGGCCCGGCAGAAGCAGGCCTACATCGAGATCGTTTACAACTCCAACCTGTATGACCGTGCCATCATCTACCGGAGTGTGCGGGTCGAGGGCGTGGGTGGTAGCTACCAAGCGGGTATCCTCCACACGGACCGCATCATCGACCTCGCTAACTTCTCGACGTGTTTGCAGCCCACATCCCCCGTGAAGCGGGCGATTTACTTCTACAGGTTCGGGGATCAGGCCCTGGTGTACCGGCCGACCTGGGATGACCGGGAACTCTTTGATCCGGAGGTGCCTGCCGCTGGTGAGATTGCCATGTGGGGCAAGACCATGCTGGCAAGTAATATCAAGGGGCCCCTTGTGACGGGAGGTCGTGCGGCCGACCTGATGCCCGCCACCCTCATGGGTCAGATTGGGGAGACCCGGTACAGCAGCCTGTACCAGGAATCCCCGGAGTTGTTCCCCCCGATGAACAAGCTGGTGCCCTCAACCCCGGGTAACACTGTGATCCGGTGGGTCACCCTTGATAACCAGATGGTGGGGTTCTCACGGGACCGCCAGTATTGGTTGTACCGCGATGAGCAGTTGGATATCCAGTGGGTGGAGAAGCACGTGGGGTTCGGTACGGTGGGTAAGAACGCCTGCGAGGTGGTGGGTACGTTGTGTTACTTCCTCAACGAGAAGGGCATGAAGGCCGTCGATGTCAACGGTCAGGTGGATGACGTGAGGTCGTACAACAGCCTGTTTATTGGCCCGTGGGCGGACGACCTCAACTACGTCAGCATGGGATACGACGTACTCAAGGGCACGCTCTATGTGTTTAACTCGGCCCACCAGCAGGTGGTGCAGTACAACTTCAACACTGCGAGTACGGGTGAGTTGCTGGATGTGCCGTGCCGCATTGTGCGGTCAGGGAAGTGGCCGGGCAACACGGGACCCGATGCCGATTATTCCATGGGGCCGACGCCTGCGATTCAGAAGCCCCTGACGCAGAGGGCCCTGTTCTTTCAGGACACGACCCTCCGTGCCAGTGGGACGCTTACAGATCCCCCGAAGCACTGTCGGGTGTGGTTGCCCCGGGTGGATTCCACGGTGGTGGGTTACTACGTGGGTTCGTCCTCGGCGGTTAATGCGTCTCCCCTCACGTTGGGGACGAACGGGACTGCGAGCGGGGGGAATGTGCCCGTTACGGTGACGGGTGGGGCTGCCGGTACTTGGAACATCTTCAACGGGTGGACCATGTACTCCAATGGGGCGGCCTCAGGTTCGGAGACCCGCAAGCTCATCTACGTAGATGGTGCCGTCTCGGGGTCCGACCGGATCGCCACCTGGAAGTACACCGAGACCGACCCCTGGGTGTCCTGGTCCAGCGAGAGCCTCACCAGCGGGTTACTCGGGGGTATTTACACCCGGGTGATGTCACGGCCCATCATGCCCCAGGCGGAGCAGGGCCAGGTGTTCGACACGGGCTTCTCCCGGGTCCGCAAGGTAGATTCCATCGGGGCCCTGTTCACAGGGGTGACGGGCACCGGGAAGTACCGGGGGGTTGTCGCCATCGGCAACAACACCGAATACCTCCATGGGGCCTTCCCCACGGACAGGTCCGGTACGGTGATCGATGGGTCTATCCGGGATGCGAACAACCCCGTGGAGTGGAACTTCAGCCGCTTTGGTACCGGGGGTGCTGGTACCCGCCATGGTGTGCAGGCCCTCATCATTAGCCCGGGGGTGGAGATGTGTACCCTGGGAACGTCCTACGATCTGGTGAGCTTTACCGTGCGTGGGTCGGTGCTCGCAAGTTCCCTGAGTTCCAGTATCTGAGGTGATGTATGCCCCTGAACGATGCAGCAAGTGGTATGGGTCCCGTGCAGAACCCCTGGAACACAGGGGGTAGTGGCTCCGTGCTTCCCACGCTGGGTAATCGGAACTCAGCCCCCACCAACAATCCCGTGTACTCTCCGACCACTCAGTCGGCTGGTAACCCCTATGCCCCGAGTGGGCCCATTGGAGGCTACAACCAGCAAACTGGTCAGCAGGCCATGAACACCGCTCAGGGTCGTAATGACCCTGGCCAGCGGAACGTCCTCCAGCAGTCTGCCTCCGGTAACCTAACCACCCAGCGTGAGACTGTCCGTCAGCAGTATCCGGGGTCGTACTTCGCTCCCAACGGCGACCTCATGGTGCCCGAGGGTGGCAACACCTTTGGTCAGACGACCTACCGCATCATCAACAACGGTGCCGTCAACGATACCGCACGCACCCTTGCTCTCCAGCAGAACAATCCCTACCAAGGCACCATGGACCTCATGCGGAACGAGGTAGTTGAGAACCAACGTCGTGCCCAACAGCAGTACGAACGAGTGGACGCCGCTAATGGTGCGGCACTTCAGGGTTCTCAGGATCAGGCCGCTGCCATCCGTGATCAGTCCCAACGCTCGGGTCAGGAGATGCGTGGTGAGCGAGATGCCGCCACCTCTCGCAGCGAGGCATCCGCAGCAGGCGTCCGTCAGGCAGCGACCCTGAACACGGATCCGTTCTATGCGTGGGCTGGTGAGGCCGCAGGTAACATCCGCAGTTCTGTTGAGAGTGCTCGTAAGGCCGTCACCGACTTCAAAGACTACAGCGTCCAGAACGCGAGTGCTGTGGCTCAGTCCATTGGCCAGGCCCTCAACGACTCGATGAAGGCCCTGTACTCCAACCCAGGCATGGATCCTACTCAGCGGGAGCAGGCCCTCTTCAACATCCAGAGTACGGCTCGTACCCAGCAGCAGCAGGCACAGGCTCCGTTGTTCCAGCAGTTTATGCAGGGCATGTCTCAACTTCAGATGGGACTCTCACAGACTCAGGCTAACGCTGGTCAGCAGTTCAACAACCTCGCCAATAGTGGGTTGCAGGCAGAGTCCCAACGCACGGACTTTGCCAGCCGTGGTGCCACCACGTCGGCCCAGATTGTGCAGCAGGACATCGCCAATCGTCAGGCATACAACCAGAGTATTAGCTCGTTGGAGTCGGCGGGTGTGTTGCAGGCTGCGAGCTTCATCATGAACGGTCTCACGGGGTATGCTCAGGCCCTCCAGAACAATCCGCCCCCGCAACTTGCTATTGGTGCGGGTCTTCTCCAGATTGCTAGTGTTGAGGAGTCAGGGTTCGGCAGGGTCAACATGCCCTCTATGACGGTGGCTCAAGGTAGTTCGGGTCGCGGGGGCAACCCCTATGGTGGCAATGCTTATGGCGGGGATCAATATGACCAACCGACCCCCCAACAGCAGCCTCAAGCTCAGCAGGCTCAGAACCCGTACCAACCTAATGTCTCACTTCGGGAACCCCGAGGTCCACGAAATGAACGCAATTATGTAGAGCCCTGGAACATGCCTCAGGGTTCCTATGGTTGGGATAATGGCTTACGTCCGTTTAACAACCCGGAAAACAATATTGGTGGGTCTGTCCCGTACATGAACACCTGATCTTGGAGAACTAGTATGCCCCTTCTTGACTCGACGAATCCTACTACGGGTGTTGACACCAGCCAAGCCATCAACTCGGCTGTGCAGGTTGGTATGGCCAACTCTCAGAGGGGTAACCCCGGGGCGGCTAACTCAGCTTCCCAGAGTAATCAACTTGCCCAGCAGTCTTTGGGTTTACAAGTTCAGGGACAGAACTTCCAGCAGAAGATGGCCGTCGATCAGGCCCTCCAGCAGAAGAAGAATGATGCGTTCCAGCAGACTATTGCCCAGCAGCAGCTTGCGATGCAGCAGCAGCAGCAGGAGTTTGCCACCTCCATGGGTGTGCAACAGTCTGTGTTCCAGCAGATGAACCAACGTACCGGTGAACGCTGGCAGACCTTTCAACAGGACATGCAGGACCTTGCGCAACGCCGTGACAAGGCAAAGATGGACAACCGCCTCGATGAAGCCCGTCTCCTTGATGAAAAGATTGGGAGCATCCAGGAACAAGGTGATGAGGTTCAGTCCATGATGCATCAGCAGGGCTTGTTCTCAGCAGCCCTTGGGGAGGGCGGGATCAAGGTGCTTGTCCGGTACAAGGACACCCTTGATCCCCTTATTACCCAGCGGAAAAACTCCGATGAGCGGATCAACATGAAGATCAAAGAGGGTCTTGGTACAGCGGGTGCTCGGTTTAAGGCTGAGGGTCAGGCAAAAACAGCTTCTCGTAGTTGGGGTGAATGGATTACAGAAGCTGGCCGTCAAGCGGGTAAGATGCCCCAAGACATTCAACAGCAAGTAGCCAACCCTAATGAAGATCAGATCCTGAAGTCTGTCCTCGGAGATGTGGCTCAGGTTCTTGTACCTGAAAGTGGGGGTATTAGTCATCCCACGGTCGCGGGCCTGTTGTACACCATGTTCACAGGTACTAAGGAAGCTCAGCAGGCAGCCCAGAAAACCTTGAACGCTTCGGGTATTACTGATGATGACATTGCAAGCATCCACCAGTCCCTGAATACAAACGCTTCTGAGCAGATCCGTAACCTTGCGGCCGACCCCAAAGCACTGAACAGTGACATAAACACCTACATGGGCAAAACCTACGAGAGGGTTAAGGGGGTTGATCTCAGCTTCCTCCGCAAGACCAACCTCGCTGCCCTCGATAAGGACCTCGCCAAAGTCAGTCAACACATCAAGGCTAATCTACCTCAGCTTATCAGTATGGGCCTCGTTGATGACCGTGAGGGAATCAAGACCATGTTGGAAACGCTTGTGGCTCGTCAGGTTCAGGAGTCGGGGCAGTCCATGTCCCCCAAACTCCAAGGTGAAATTGTTGACTCACTTACGGGTGAAGTCATGAGTCAGTCTGAGCCCCTCCGCAATGAGGGCCTGACCCCTGAGGACATGGATGGCTTGTTCAAGATGAAGTCTGAGAATACTCTGCCTGAAGGTGAAGTTGGTCCTCAGGTTCAGGTGCGTACCGGTCAACGGGTTAATCTTGGGGCTAAGCGTCGTGACCTCAACCGTCAGGAGCGTGAAGCCAAGAAAGCCTCAGGCACAAAGACCATGCAGCGTGAAGGCCAGCTTGACGACGAGTTCTACACCACGGTCAGTACCAAGCGTAAGGAAATCGAAAAGAAGAACGCCGAAGAACGTGCCCTGGCGGAAGGCCTACTCACAAAAAACCCCTGGAAGAAGTAACCCCATGATGACCCATCGGGAGATCGCACGGTGTATCGCGGAAGATAGTCTCCGGGAGTATGCCGTCGAGGGCACCCGGGTGTTCTGGCACTTCCTGGGTCCCGTACCCGAGGGTGGGGCCACCTGCTCCCTGGAGGTCGAGCCTGTGTTCGTGGAGCGGTTGACGCCTAAAGTAGTACGCACATGGTTCTGGAACACCCGCAAACAACCCCCCGACCTACTCCTCCTCCAACGTGAGGGGAGGGTCTGGAGCCTGCGGGCTGGCCACCTCACCAAGGAGTAACGATGCCCCTACCACTTGCAGCACTAGCAACAGCAGGCAACTACGCGATGACGGGGTTGAACGCCCTCGGCACCGGCCTGTTCGCTTACGACATGGGCAAGGGCTTCTTCGGAGGTGGCGAAGGTAACCCCGACGAGGGTATTCCCCCGGGTTATGAGATCGGACCCGATGGTCAACTTCGGAAGAAGCAGCCCCGGGGTGCCCTCAGTGATCGTCGCCGGATGGAGATGCAGGAGATTGCCCGCCAGTTCTACGGAGGCCCCCGATGAGCACACACAACCCCTTCAACGATCCCTTGTACCAACCCGTTCCAGGGGTTACACCCGCCCAGCCCGGCATGATCGCCAAGGGTAAGAGTTTTCTTGGATCTCGAAAAGGCAAAATCGCCCTTGGGATTGGTGCCACCGCTGGTGCTGCCCTCTCGTACAAGCCCATCGCCAACATGTTTGGTGCCGACGTCGGGGGTGAGAAGCAGTCCGCTGCGGATCAGGCCGCACGAATTGCACTTGCGAGTGCTCCGGAGTCGTACGCGGGTGAGGCCGACATCATGGAGCGGAGCAACTCCACCATGACGGACATCCTGCGGCAGCGTGCGGGTAACCCTTACCAGAGTGAACTCTCCGACCTCATGAGCCAGTTGAACCTCACTGCTATTGAGCAGCACGCCCTCCAGTCGATGCAGCCTCAGGCTCCTACCACTAACCCCCTTGAGTCATTCCTGCGTCAAGCAGGTGTGTGGCCGGACTAACCATGGCAAAGAAGCCTTCAACCTCCAAGCCCCGTACCCGCAAGGCCAAACCCAAGGAGCCCACGGGTAGTCTATTTGAGGCACCGGCTCCCGAGGAGAGCGTGTACAAGCAGATGGCGGCTGACTCCAACAAGAAGCAAGCCGACAAGCAGTCCCTGGATGCCCTGCGTCAGATGATTGAGGAGCAGGACCTTGCGAAGGCCGACTACTTTGCTCAGTTGAAGGCCGCCAGTGATGCCTCCCCTCACGTGTTGCAGAAGGGAGCTATGCCGACGAGTGGTCCCGACCGCTACATGATGGCTAAGGGCTTCGGTCCCTCTGACCAGATGGGGCCTCCCGCTCCCACGGCTGCACCCATCGGGTCGTGGGATCCGAACACCCCACTCCAGGTGTCCTCTAACAAGGTGGAAGGACCCGGGAAGCCCTCGGTGAAGTCGTGGAACCTCCTCCGGAAGGCGGGCTCCTACGCCAAGAACAACCCCGGGAACGTAGCCCTCGGAGCCCTCGGTGCTATCAGTACCGTTGGTCTGGTGGGTGACTTGGGGGCTGATCTCGCCAAGGAACTCTACGCCCAAGTAGCGGGGGACTTCACTGGCTACCAGTCTCCCGGTCGGCGTCAGCAGAACGCCGCCGTGGACGCCCAGATCCAAGCTGCCCTCAACGAACGCAAGCGTCAGATGGACATGCAGCGGTTGCAGCAGGCAGCCGCCCAGAACGCCCAACTGATGATGCAGATGCAACCCGAACTCTACCAGAAGGTTGTGTACGGCAGGAGTGTGCCCCGTGGTGGACGTATCATCGGGGGCACCCAACTCCCGGACGCCCTGGAACGACTGGCTGCAAGCATCCCACGCGGAGCCTAACCATGGCAAGGTCACGTACACCCAAGTTGGACAAGATCGTGGCCGCCCTGATTAAGTCCAAGGGTGGGGCTCTCAATCAGCATCCGGCGGTTGTGGCTGCCCGCCACCAAGGCCCTATGACCCGGGGTGAGATGAACCTTCCCACCCCTGTGTTTGAGGGTCCTGTGCGTCCCCGAGGTCCTGCACCCACCAACCTCCGGGAGACGGACCCCTATGCGTTTACAGGGAGTGAGCTAGCGGACCAGATTGAGTTCGAGGAAGCCCTCCGGGACTATAACCTCAAACTCCAGAACCATGAGCGGTTTCAGGGGGTTCCACACCCGGGGCGTGCCCCTGACCGCAACCACTTCTATGGGAAGGACATGGGGATCCCCGATTTGGGGGCCGGTGCCGAAGAGTTGATACTCCGCAAAGCCGGGGTAACCCCCGGTATGTCCAACGCAGAGGCCCTCCAACTCCTTGACAACATTGAAATCCCAGGTATGCGTGAAGACCTGGAGTTCAAAATCTTGGGTGCTGCCGCTGATGCCGCCGAGAGCCACTTCGCCCGTGACCTCAAGGGCTACCACGAGGAAATTCAGGGCAAAGCCAACAGCTTCGATGATTCCCTCCGCTGGCAACGAAACCAGGTACAGTCTCAGAGGGGCATTCGAGACACTCTGGTGGACCCCGACCACAACAGGTTGAGGGCACGTCCTCCACGGGCTCAGGTGTATCGTCCGCTGCCGGGGGCCGAGAGCAACTACTACGGGTTGGCTGAAGGTGTTGACCCCCGGAAGTCACCGGTCCTTGCCAAGATGATGCAGAAGCTCTTCGGCATCCTCCCCATCGACCGCATTGACCCCCAGATCAAGGCCGACAACAACCTCGGTAGTCAGACCGTTGATGGGGCAGAACTCGCCCTCATGATGAAGTTGCTCGGAGGTGGTGCCCTTGGTCCTGAGTTGAAGTATGTTCAACTCCACAACACTCTGAACCGTAAGGGCATGGAGTCCAGTCTGACGGACCCCCTGAAGCGTCGTATCTTCGACCACTTCAAAGATGGTGGTGACTGGAGCAAGCTGGCAATGTTCTCCAAGAACAAGGCCGGATTCCCCATTCTCACGCTTCAGGGTCGTCAGATGAAGACGCACCCCGGACGTGCCATGCTCTCTGCGTACGCCGCCAACGACCTCATGAACGCCGCCATGGTGGCCCGTGGTAACGGGGTTCACGTGCGGGATAACGTCCTCAACCAGCTTGATGGGCTCAGGGACTCGGCCGCTACTGAGCACGCCCGGAAGGTTGTCACCGAACTCCAGGATCAGTTCGCTGCGGATCCATCTCGGTATCACACGGGCCTCCCCTCACGGTCGCATGGGGTGTTCCTGGATAGGGAGTTCAAGCAGGACCTCATGGAGCGTGAGATCCAGAGGTCCCGGGACAACACCGAGGCCCCCGATGACCGGGTCCAGTACCAGAAGCCCGAGGACATGGTCGAGATGGAGGACCGCAAGCAGCCCACCCGCAGGGAGTTGCTCCAATCCGTCATCAAGGGTGAGCGGTTCAAAACGGGTAAGTCCTTCCTCAAGAACCACGGCAAAGAAACTTACGAGCAACGCCGATTTGACAAGTCCATCAAGGACGAGGAGTTTGCCGTTTCCGCGATGTACCCCAACCAGCCCCTGCACCCCCGCAAGCTGGTAGAGGACCTCCGGGCGATGGCCAACACCCAAGACCCTGAGAAGCGTAAGGCCCTCGAAGCGGACCTCACCCAACGGGTGCGTTACATCCAGCAGGGTCGTGGAGAACAACCCACCAACGACCTCTACAACTGGATCACCCGCTACGACCGCGAGCAAGGCGGTTACGGTGGTGAGCGTGCCCGTAAACGCAAGATCAATAAGCCCAGTGACGCGGCCCTTTTCGACCTCCAGGCCAAGGACACCGCCAAGGAGTTTCCCGACCGACCCCTTCAGACCAAGCCCCGCACTGTGCAGGGGTTCTTGAGTGTGGCCCGGAAGATGCACCCCGACTTCGACACGTGGCCCGCCAGCCACCAGAGCGTGGTTATCAATAAGATCGCGGCCCAGAGCAACAAGAAGGCCAAGACCGAGCAAGCCACCTACATCGACCAGAAGCTCAAGTCCCAGGTGACCCCTGAGGCCCGTAACCGCTACTTCTACAAGAACCTCCCCGGGCTTAAGGCCAAGAGCGACATTAACAAAGCCCTCAAGGACCCGGAGAGCTTCCAGTCCAAGCTCAAACGGTCTGAGTCCATGGAGCCCTACCGCAAGAAGTCTTTCCTTCGACGGATGGTCATCAAGGGGCCCCCACCTCCTGAGGGTAAGCCCTATGAGGTGGATAAGGGTCCGGGAGTTGGTCAGGTTACTCCGGTCACCCGTAAGCTGGAAACCCCCGAACCCAAGGACCGGATCGTGCGTGTGTTTAACCCGTTCCAGAGGGCCCGGACCCTGCGGGACAAGCCCCCTGTGAAAACCGCAATTACTCGGGAAGGTCAACCCGTTGAACGCAAGAAGCAGGCTGCCCCCGAGGTTCCGGTGGTGTCCAGCAAGGCACGGCCACTGTCCCCGGATAAGCCCGAAATGGCCAAGGGTGTGGCGGTCACGCAGGCTCTGATGCGGTGGGCCGAGGCCTTCGCTGCTAAGCGTCGTCCTAAGGGTAAACCCCGCCTCAATGAATTCGACGAGAAGAAGCTCGTCACCACGGGTGGTCCCCGTTCCAATGCTTCCCCGGAGGAAGTCGAGAAATTCAACATCATCCGCAAGACCCGCAAGCGTGCCTCCCTGATCCCCGTACGCCCCTGAGCCCCTGAGCCCGCCTATGCTTGAGGGCTTACCCCTGGAACCCGCACCCAACGAAGGAGTCCGCCATGGCCTTTGACCGTCCGATTCTGAACCGTGAAGTCCCTGACTTTGTCAGTGACCGCTTCAACTTTGAGTTCCCCTGGCTGGACCTGATTAACAGGTCTACGGCTCAGGCGGCTGCAACCACCCCCCTCACGATCAACGTGCCGCTGCCGATCCTCCCGGGTCTGCGGTACATCGTTGATGAGTGTCTGGTGCGTATCCCTGCTGTGTATTGTGATGCTACCGCCAACCAGGCCATCACGGGTATGAGCTTCCAGCTTGGTAAGCAGTGCCCTGAGATGTTTGCTGCGGCTACGGCTGCCACCCTGAACGTCAGCCGGTTGGGTGTCTTTGTCAATCGCAGTTCCGCGAACGCCACCCTCACAACCATTGGTACCCCGGGTCTTCTGGTTCCTGTGAGCCAGCCTCTGCAACTCGTGGGTGCCACGGGTCCGTTCGGGTTTGACGTCAACCCTGGTGTGCCCTCGACGTACTACAAGCCCCGCACCACCGCTCTCTATGGGTCCACCATTGCCGTCGCTGGTGGTGGTGTCCTGCCGCCCGCTGTTCTGGGTGTGCCGATTGATCCGGGTACCGCTGGTATTGCGGGTCCTGCGGATCAACCGCTCCTCGCGTCCGATGGGTCACGTGCCACCGTTGGTGGTCGCGTGTTCAACATCTCAGACAACGTGATGAACCCCGGCGATGTCCTTTGGGGCCGCATCACGATCACGGCTGCTGCAACCTTGTCTTCGGGTAACTGGGGTACCAATGCGTTCTCTGGTGGTACTAACCTGGGCAACGCCAACCTCAACGGCACCCCGGTCCTTGTGAGTGTTCGTGTCCGTCAACGTCGTTCTTAACCTGTGACTTTCTCGCTGTGGTAGGCCCCCTCCTTTAGACAAGGTGGGGGCTTATCATTTAACTATGAGCCAGTTTCAGCCTATCACCGTGTACGATAAGCCCAGCATCGCCCTGAGCATGATCCTCGACGGGGAGGGCAACTTCGAGACCTTCAAGAAGCTGGCTCTCGCACCGGAAGAACTCACCCCCGACGAACGCTCAACCCTGAAGGACAAGGTCGCCAGCATCACAGGGGATAACCCCCTGATGAAAGCAGTGGCGGGCGTCCTCCTTAACCCCTTCACGTGGTTGGCATTCATCACCTCGCCCGTGGGAGGTTCTGCCGTCAAACATGCTGGTGAGATGTTCTCCGCCAAGGTCTTCAAGACGTGGACCTCCAAGTTCCCCAGCGTGTTCCAGGTGCTTGGACTCACGGGTATGGACTCCGCGATTACCCCCGTGGGTACGATGGCGGGTCGTATCAGTGCCCGGGAATCAGAGAAGCTCTCGGTAGCCGCCGCCAGCGAATACCTCCCCGAGATGGGTAAGCTCCTGGAACATCTTCAGGCCAAGTTCCCCCACCTCCGCATTGATAGCTTGAGGCCCTCGGACCTTACAGGTGAAGCTCAGGTCATCATGACTGACATCATGGAGGCTATGCGGGTCAAGAACCTCAATGCGGGCAAGCGGGTCGCCGAACTCCAGAATGAATATTACAGCACCTACAACAAGGTGAAGTTTGAGAAGGTCCTCGACGAGGCCGGTAACGACACTGGACAGGTGCGTGCCAAGTACCTCGGGGAGAACACCCCCGAGCCCGAGACTCCTTCGGGAAGTCTTGACCAAGCGTACATCTCCCGGTGGTATAACGAGATGGACGCCAAGGTTGCTGAGACCGATCACAACATGGAGGTCTACCTCAAGAAGTTCCTCAGCAAGGACGGCATCACCATGCCCGCTGCCGAAGCTGAGAAGCTCAAGCAAAGCCTCCTGAACCGCCCCAAGGTTGATGATCCGGGTAGTTTCCGTGCCGAGGGCGACACGTGGGAGTTCGTGAGGTTCTACAAGAAGCCCAAAGTCCTCCGGGACGGCGACCTCAAGTACGACGGGTCTACCTTCCAGAGCATTCGGCCCATCCTGGGGGAGGGCAAGGGCTTCAACATGGCGGCCGTGGACGCCTCCCTCAGTAAGTACGCCCCCCTCGACCTCGTGGAGGGCTACATGGAGGGGATGCAGCGGTCAGCCCGCCGCACGAACGCCGCACTCCTGGGCCTCATGGACCACGCCGATATGGACACGTGGATCCGTAGCGGCCAAGGTGTTATGCCCGTGGACCGGGCCAAGGTTGACAAGCTGGTCCGGGGAATCATGACCCCGCCTGAGGTCCTGCGCCGGGAGGGCCTCTCCAAGGATGCCATCCAGGGCATGGACTTTGTGTACGGCCTGCTCGATGAGGACCAGATCGGGAAGATCGCCCGTGGCGAGATGAAAGCCGACGACCTCAGGCAGGAGATCGTCAAGCTGTTCGATAACAACGCCCGGGGCAACACCTACGTTCCCGTGTTCCAGGATACACCGCTGCGTGTTGGGGGTGCTGACCTCAAGGGGGCCCACTCACTGGAGGAGGCCGCCTACCTGCGGACCACCCGCATGGACCGGTATGCCCCCCAACAGGGCGACAGTGTGCTATTCAACCACGACGTCATTGATTCGTGGCAGCGGAAGGGCTTCATCGACGAGGGCACCGCCAACGGACTCCGTGAGTCCACCAACAAGGCGGTGGAAGAGGTCATGAGTGATGTGTCGAAGAGGCCTCCCCTCACGCTGAATATGAACTTCCATGAGGTGATGGTGTCGAGCCTCACCAACAATGCCCGTACCGCCAGCCACGTGACCCGTCCCGTGACGCGGTTGGAGATCGAATCTCTGGAGAAGTCGATGCGGGAGTTGCAGGCGGTCAAGGGCCGCTCACCCCAGGGCATCTCCTTCGACAACCCCGGCATGATGGAGTGGCAGGAGGTCCCCAAGAGCCCCGCCTACGAGGACTACCTCCGCAAGCACCCCGACAAGCAGCCCGCCGTGACCCTGCTGGAGGATCCCCTGGGTACCGGCCAACGGACCCTCGTGGATAACACTACCCGGAACCCCGTGAGTCTGGGCCGACCGAAGACCCGCCTGAAACCCCTCAACGAGGAGCAGTTCATGGCGGCCTTCAACCGGCAGGATGCCGTGGGTGAGCAGTTCCGCAGGTCCATGAGCCCGATGGACCTCTACGACACCAACTACAAGATGCTCCAGAACGTGGGTAACGACTGGGCCGCCGCCAAGTACCGCAACTCCTGGATGGACGTCACCATGGGACGTGGTGGCGTGGACCTCGCCATCGCAAAGGGCCAGATCTACGAGGCCAAGGGCCTCCTCGCGGGCATCTCCAAGAGCGAGTTGGGTAAGAAGATCCGGGGTGCGGGTGACTGGGGCCGCTCCCTCATGAACAAAGTGGACATGCTCGCCGACCCCCGGAACGTCGTGTACGGGGGCAGCGGTCTCACCCATGATGTGGCCCGGTGGTTGTACACCAGCCACCTGGGTCTCAACCCCGCGAGCGTAGCCGTCAACCTGCTCCAACCCTTCGTGCTCGCAGGTAACGCGGGTGGCTACGGCAACCTGATCCCCGCGTACGTGGACGCCCTCGGCGAGCAGTTCTCCTACTGGAAGGACCGCATCGGACGCTATGGTCTTCGCCCCCTGGAGAATGACATCCAGGAGGCCCTGATCATGAAGCACTTCTCGATGGCGGGTGCCACCAAGGACATCGCCCGGGGCCTCAAAGAGGGTGTGACCCGTGGAGTGGATGTGATCCGCATCAACCCCCAGTCCGCCATGGGTCTGGTGGACGCTATTGGTAGCGGAGGTATCGAGGCTGGGCGGCGTTCGACCTTGGATAAGGTGCAGGACTTCATGATGCTGGGGTTCCAGCAGTCCGAGTGGTTGAACCGCAACGTCACTGCCCACATGGTCAAGCGGTCCTACCTCAAGGACGGGTTGAACCCCTTCAGTCCCCAACTCCTGGGTAAGTTCCTCACGGACTCCAGCGAAGCCGTCAACAGGTTCCAGTTTGCAGCCGACAAGTTCGGCAGTCCCACACTCTTTCACTCCAGCAACCTGTTCGGTGACCCCGTGATCCGGCAGTTCCTGGCGTTCCCCATGAAGTCGCTGACGGCAGCCGTGTGGGACCTGCCCCGCATGCACGAGAGCAGCTACCTCAAGGGGTTGATGAGCACGACCTTGCGTGGAGTGGGTGTGTCTGCGATTGCCTATGAGTTGGGTCGGAATGCCTTCGGGATTGACCTCAGCAAGGGCCTCTACTACGACGCCGCGACGGGTCTTGCCACGGGTAACAACGCCCTGTTCGAGAAGTCCGAGGGTAACCCCTATCCGTTGCCGCCCGCCATCGATATTGGTGTGGGGCTGGTGCGAGGTGTGGCGTTGGGTGACCGTGCGATGTTGCAGACCAGCATCGCAAGGACTATCCCCGGGGGTATCCACCTCAGCAAGATGCTGGGTGTCGCACCCGAACTACCCGGTGATGGGTTGCTCCAGAAGACCTACGCGGACTACTCGGCCGCCCTCCCTGACGGGCGTGTCCCCCTGTACAAGGCGGACGGAACCCTCATCGACTACCGGACCCCCGGTCAGTTGGTTATGCGTGCCGTGGGTGTGGACCTCGGTAACTTCAACGCGGGCAGCGAACTGGACAACTACCTCGTGAAGCAGCGTGAGGAGATCCTCAAGTACAAGCAGAAGTACATCCAGCACGTCGTGGACGGGAACACCCGTGAGGCCCAAGCCGTCAGTCAGGAGTTCAGCAAGCGGTTCAAGGATCCCACCACCAAGAAGGGCATCCCCCTCACGGTGACGCGGGCCCAACTCGACGGCTACGTCAAGCAGCGGGTCACGCCACGTCCCGAGCGTATCCTGGATAGGTTGCCCCCCGAGTTGCGGAGCATGTATAGCCCGCTGGCCCAGGAGAACGCCAACAGGTTCAACGTACCTGCGGAGGCCCTCGCCTCTGGTACCGCGAACGACCGGAACGACCTGCGGCCGGGCTATGAGAGCATGTCCAAGGAGGCCCGTGACCGGCTGGCGAAGGAGCAGGGGCTCCCGGGGTCAGGCCGGGATAGGTCCAGCTTCGGGCAGTTCGGGGACTTCGGAGACTTCTCCGCTCAGTAGTACGACCCACAGGTACCTATCGACCCGGTCGTCCAGGAGGCGGGGCCAGATGACCCTGGGGGTGAGGACCTCCGTGAGGAGGTTGGTGGCGGGTTCGCCCAGCCGGATGAGGGTGCGGGGTACGCCCTTGTGGGTGGCGACGGTACGGTGCTCGACCTTCAGGGGTCCCAAGGGCACCACCAGCCCCTCAGGCGACTTCGTGAGGGGAGGTACGCCTACGGCTGACACCTGGATCCAGGAGGTCTCACCCCGGAGGCACAGGTACCCCTGGACCTTCTTGTTGAAGGTGTAGGGTGGCCCCCGCAGGGGGTCCCTGACGTTGAGCAGGGGATAACCACTACCGCTGAGGGTCATGTTGGTGGGCATATATCGTACCTGAGGAACCTCCCCTCACATGCGGTTGCGTGTGGGGGAGTGGGAGTTGACCTGGGATTAGCAGGCGGTCTTCTTGCCACCCTTGGGGGCGGGCTTCTTCGGTGCGGGCTTCTTGGCCATAGTGCACTTCCTTGTGCTGGGGGTGCGTGCCTTCCGCTTGCGGGGTGCGGTGGAAGGTTTACCGCAGGTTGGGGTGTAGGTGTCTGGGATTTCGACGTCCACGCCGAGTTCCAGGTTGCTGACCAGCATGTGGCCACCCAGCCACGGAATGACCCGGGGGTTACCCCTACTGAAGCTGCTGGTGCGGGCGTACTCCCGGAGCTTAACGCTCAGGATGTAGGCCTGGTGCTTGTCGATGAGGACCCTGGCGGAGTGTCCCTCATCTGCGTTGCCCACGGTGATTTCGAGGTGCTTCTCGTGCTCACCCTTGTACATGCCGATCCAGTTGGAAGGCAAGCTGCCTGCGTCGAGGACATAGCCGTTGGGGACGTCACGGAAACAACGAGTCATAAGCTGAGTCATGGGGGATCTCCTTAGGGTAGGCCGTAGTACATGAGTACACGGGGGTTTGGGATTACTTCTACTATATATCTCTACTTTACTTTACAAAAAGAGACATGTACTAATGTACTCGGGGGTAAAGGCCTTGTTTCCTAGGTCGGAAACGCCGTGTACTAACCATGTACTCCCGTGTACTAACCCCCGGGGTGGGACTTGAACCCACAACCCTCGGCTCCAAAGGCCGATGCACCGCCATTGTGCTACCCGGGAAAACCCCAGAGACGATTGATCGTTTGTGTTTACCCTGACGCCGTGAGTTGCCGGGTTGCGGACCGAAAGGACAGGAGGCGCTTGCCCGCCACGCTCTGGGGGAATGGCCCTGGTGGGAGTCGAACCCACACTTCGTCGGCCCGGATGGTTACGGAGCCGTCGCACTACCATTGTGCTACAGGGCCTAAGGGGTCCGTCCCCGGTTAGAAAGACGGACCCTACGGGAGGGGGTGGGGAAAAGGTACCCGAGGTTTTACCCCCGGGTACCCCGTGTGCAGAGACCAACAAGGTCTCGGGTTGCTGGGGTTAAGAGACCCGGGTGATGATGCGTTCGCTGGTATCGGACCCCGTGGTGCCGTCCTTCTTGGGGTACTTGCGGGTCGAGACACGCAGCTTCACCACGGGCGGGGTTGCACTGGCGAAGAGTTCCTTGGCCTGGAGCATGGAGGTGCCCAGGTCGGTGGGCTTCTCACCGGTGATGGCGGCGAGGGCTCCGATGAACTGCTGCTTGGAGATTTCCTTGGACTGCTTCTGACCACCCTCGAAGGCCGTGTCGATGTCGCTGGCCTTGATGATGGAGAAGAGGGACCCACGGAAGGCCCGGCCGTCGGTGGGGCTCAGGGGGTCATCGACCAGCTTGTAGGAGAAGCTGGCGTAGGTGACCGGCACGGTGGCCCCCTTGTTGCCCATGACGGTCTTGGGGTTGAGGTTCAGGCCGGTGACCTGGGCGACGTACTCGCCGTCGTCCGGGAGACCTCCCTGCGTCTCGATCTTGGAGACGTCTTCCTTGAACTGATTCATGATGTCGTTGTCTGAGAAACTCATACGAGACCTTTCTGCTGTGCGAGGGCGTTGTTGTAAACCTTCTCGAAGTCTGCCCAAGCCGTGTCGGCTTCGAGGGGGATTGCATCAGGGAGTGTGCGGACACGTTTGCCGCACAACCCTGCGTATGCGGGACTGTTGAGGACGATCTGACGCTTGCTGACGGACACCGTGCGTTCCCCGGTCTTGATCCCGGGGTTGGAGGTGCTGTAGACGGGCTCTTTCACCAGTTGGACGGTGCTCTCGAACGCCGCGATGAGGTCGAGGTGCCCTTGGAGGGAGGCCCACAGGCCGTCACTCACACCCTTCAACTCGGGGATGTAGCTGGTGATGTCGTCGGCCAGGGCGATCTTGGCATTGGCGATGTGGCCCACCACGTAGACGCCGTATCCGCAGGCGTGCAGTTCCAGGATGGTGTTGCGGATGAGGTTGTTGACGAGGTCGTGGGCACTGCGTCCGTCGAGGTGGCGGAACTCTTTGACTTCGTCCTTGGTGAGGCCCAGCACCACGGAGTTCTGGGTGACATACTCGCGGAGCAATTTGATCCACACCGTGATGGTGTCGAACACGATGGTCTTGGGGCGAGCCTGGCCCTTGGCGGCCAACTCCTTGAGGACCATGATCTTGCGGAGCACTTCCTTGTAGTGGAAGATGAAGGGCTTCCCATCGAACTCAATGGGTTGGCCTTCGTTGGAGACGCCGGGCCAGATGGTGGCGGGAGCAGGCCCGTTGGTGACGGTGGGGGACACGTCGAAGTTGAAGATGAAGGCGTCGGGGTTGGTCTGGAGGAAGGTGGACTTGCCGACCTTGGGACGTCCGAGGATCATGGCACGGATAGCGTGGGCGGGTGCCCCCATCACCGAGTTTGTCATGCCACCGAGGGCGGTACCCCACTTGGGGGTGCCCACTTGGAACGATTGCTGCATGGGGTTCTCCTGTTAGGACCCGGGGTGGCGAGGTGCGAGGGTCACACCGGGGGTGTCCGACCGGCTGGCGACTGCCGTGCGGTAGTCAACGCCCCACGGGTCGTTATCGACCGGCTGCCGGACGGGAGCGGGTGGTCCGCCCAGGGGCCCCATGGCGTCGGTCTCGGGATCACCGTCGTCGAGGAGTTCACCCTCGGGCTCTGACTCGGGGGTGACGAAGGTGCTGGCGTTGAGGAGTTCGGACTTGGTGAAGGCCTGCTGGAGTACATCGGTGAGGATACCCGTTGTGCGGGGGTTGCGGAAGACGCTGCCGTCCTGGTCGTAGGGGGTCTGGGCACGGGTCGCAAGGGCCGCCTTGAAGGAGTAGCCGAGGTGGTTGCACCACTCACGGAACACAGGCGGTGAGACCTTCACGGCGTAGGTCCGCTCGAATGACCCCCGGAACTGCTTCATCGTGGTGATGGGTTCGTCGGAACTCGCAATGGTGTTATTGAGGCGGGGTGCAATCACCTCGTTGACGATAACCTCATTGAACCCCTTGATCCAGGGGAGGGTCCTGGGGGTCTTGCGTCGGGGGGTCTTCTTGCGGGCTGTCTTCTTGGCTGCCATCGGGGGTCTCCAGTGTTAGGGGTGCGGGGGAATATGGATCTGCGAAGACCTCTGCGACACTGTACATGTCGGTCAGGAGGTTGGGGTTCTTGAGGTTGTCCGAGGAGAGGCCGGGCTCGTCGGCCGTGATAGGCCGATAGCGGAAGCCATGCTCTTGGATGATGCTGGGCCAGTCACGGGGGTGTGCCGGATAGAACGGGGCATAGGGTCCGGAGGCTCCACTGGGGTGCTTATAGAAACGTTGGAGGAGAGCAGGTCCCATGGAGAGGCGTTCGAAGTTGTGCAGGAGTTGATGATAGGAAAACCAGTCATCGTGGTCAAACTCGGGAGAGATTTTCGTGTACGAAATGTTGATCTTCGGGGATAACTTTCGATCTTCGTTTTCGTGGAGGTAGTCACCCTCCCCGAGGAACCATTCACGGCAGCGGGCCGTGTACATGGCGAGGTTGGGGTCACCGGTGTAGATGCGTTCGTTGCGGGGCTGGCCCTTCCGGGGACCGCTCTTGAAGGGTGAGGTATCCAACGTGTACTGGCGGTCCTTCTCACCGTACTCGATGGGGGGCTTGGCGACGACCAGGTGGATCATGCCGCCGACGGTGGTGCTGGGGTCCAGCTTGTAGGTGTCGATGATGTGACCCTGCATGAGGTGCAGCATCCGGATGTAGTGGAGGGTCTGGGTGTCGTATGGACACTGAGCCATCCGGTCGAGCGGAGGGGTCTGCTTACCCGTGGTCTTGAGGTCAAGGACCCAGAGGGTGTTGTCTTTGTTGTTGAGGAGCAGGCCGTCGATGCGGCCCTTCAGGGGGTAGGACCCCTGGGACTTGCGGGCCTCAGCCTGATGGACCAGGGTGACCTCCTGGTCCAAGATGGTGAAGTGTCCGTTCTTGAGGATGTGCTCGAAGGTGCCGTGCCTGCCGATGGGGATGGTGCGGGCCGCATCGAACCATGCCGTGGTGGTTTGCATGTCGTGGCGGTCCTCTTCGAGGATCTGGGATTGTTTGTCCCGGGACACGCCGCTGGTGCGGAGGTCGCTCAGGAGGGCCCGTTGGTGGAGGGACCAGGCCCGGGACATCATGGTGCGGGCTTCGTTGTCGGGGTAGAGGAGGTACTCGAACCGCTTGTGGAACCAGATGCCCCGGGAGAAAGCCTCGATGCGTTCATAGCGGGGGGCCAGGCGGTACCGTGAGGACAGGAGGTAAACGAAGGGATTGGACATCGCGGTGTCCAGGGCACTGGGGGAGCAGTTGGGGGTGCAGGGGGTGTACCCGTGGTGGGACATCCAGTCGATAGCGGATTGGCCACTGCCAATGGGGGGTTCCAAGGGTGAGTCTCCGGGGTCAGTTGTTAGATGAGGTGAGTGTCCCGGAGGAAGGCTCGCAGGGCGGCGAGTTCTTGCTCGTTGGGGAGGTCCGGGTACTCGGGGTTGTGCAGGTTGAAGACGGGCACGTCGTTCGCGGCGGACATCTTGATGGCGGTGTTGGTACCGCTGCGTTGGTCGGGGTTGTTGTAGTCGAGGAGGCCCTGACCCTTGTAACCTGTTGGTGTGTATGCCACGGTGAACTTGCTGGGGGTGTCCAGCTTGGGACCAACAACCTGGAAGATGTTGCGGCGTTGCAGGCGTTGGGGGTAGGAGTTCTCTGAGATGGGGAACCTGGGGATGTTGTGGTAGACCATGCGTCCCAGTTGGTCGAGAATGCTGGCGGTGTCCTTCCACCCGGGGAGTTGGGTGGAGTCCTGCATCCAGGGCTGGGGGCCTCCGCGTACTTCGTCAGGCCTGAGGGTCATGCCGTTGTTCCCCGGGATGCGGTAGCTGGCGATGGGACCTTTGCTGCGGAGGGCTCCACGTTCAAAGGCAGCGTCAGCACCAATGGCACCACCACTGCGAAGACCGAGGCCCTTCTCGCCGAGGAACTGGGCGATGGCCTCCATCTTCGCAAGGACAGCGGGTGGCGTCTTACGCGAACCGATACCGGTGTAAGGGTGAAATGCCATATGAGTCCTTGTGTTGGGGTAAAGGGGGTGCCCCCCGTTAAGGGAGCAACCCCACGTGAGGGGAGGTCAGGAGGTGAGAAGCTCGACGAGCTTGGCGTAAGTCCGGGGAGCACGTGAGTGGAGTTGTGCAAGACCACGACCCAGACCCTTGGGAACAATCACCGTTGTGAATGACCCGGGGATGGTGTCGATGGCTGCGATGATGCAGCGGATGTTTTCGTCGTAGTGGTTGTCGGAGAAGAATGACTCGGGGGTCATTGCTGGAAACCTCTTGGTGGGGATGCCGAAGGCGTTGGGTTCGCCCCGCATCTCACCTGCCATGCCTCCACGGCCCTGACTGATGAGGTTGTCCCCAAAGATGTAAGCAAGTCGGGGGTTGCAGCGGAGGTCTTTGCGGGTGATGACTCCATCAACCCACTGGTATGTGCGTGTACTCATAGGTTAAACTCCAACCCGGTTGTGGGCCCCCCGTAAGGGCCCACAACCCCACAACCGTTACTTGCGGGGCTTGAGCAAGCGGAAGGCCGCGTCGTAGGTGGGGTCGCTGGAGCGTCGTGCCGCGATGCGTTCGCGGGCAGGACCGTCGTTGGGGTTCGTCTGGAGATACTCCAGGTCGAACTTCGCACTGGTGGTGTCTGACTTGGGGAGGAACTTCAACCAGCCGAAGGTCACCGCGATGGCGGCCCTGACCACGGGGAAGAGACCCAGGTAGAGGGACCCCAGGAACACGGCGATCACGAGGACGATGAGGGCGATGTTGCCCATGAGGGTGGCCCACCAGGGGGTGATGTCTTTGACCTTGGTGAGGTTACGACTGACCTTGATGGTGTCGCCCTGGATGGCGGCCATGTGGCCGGTGGCACTGTTGAGGTGGGGCAGTGCGAGGGGGCCCACGTCGTTGGTTGCGATGGCCTCTTTGATGTCGGCGGTCGCCGCTTGGGCGTGATTGGTGATGGAGGTGTTAGCCTCGGAGATGTTGGAGGTCGCACTCTCGCAGCCCCCGAGAGCGAGGAGCAGGGAGATGAGGAGCAGGGTGATGCAGGCTCCGATGGCGGCGTAGGTCCACCTGCGGGAGGGCTTGCCCCTGCGGACGGGCTCGGTGGTGAAGAGGTACTTGACCGCGTTGACGAGTTCGAGGAACCAGTGCGGAGTTTTCATCGGGGGTTTCCGGGGAAGGTGCGACCGGTGAGGATGTCGAGGGCTGTACGCATGGCCTTCATCTCGACGAGGAGTTCCTTCATGTCACTGCGGGTCTCTTGCTTGAACTGTTCGAGAGCTTGGAGCCGGTAGTTGTGGTCGTTGACCTCGTTGGAGAGGCGGGTGGCCCACGACCAGCCCAGTGTGCCCAGGGAAATACAACCTGTCATGAATACGCCGAGGATCTTGAGCCACTCGGCACGGCTGAGCTTGACTGTGACGGAGGAGTCCTGCTCCTCAGTGATGGTACTGTTGGTCGTCATGTTCTCTCCGGAGTTGGTTAGCAGGAACTTCCGCGACCAGCACTCACAGTTACGGCTACGCAGCAGTCCGTAGGGGTTGGGGTTGTGCCGGTGGCGACCCATGCCCAGACCTCGGTGATGGGAGGCTGGCCGTCGTAGGACCAGTATTCGACGTCCTCGTTGGGACGCAGGGGGTAGCCTAGGGTGCGGATGCCTGCGGTGCCGCCAGTTTCGTGACCCAACGTAACCACCTCGACCATGATGATGCCCGTTGCGAGGTTGTTGAAGGTGTCAGTGGTGGAGCCGGTGTGCTTAATGATGATGCCACCGACGGGGCCTGTGAGTTTGGCGGCACCACCCGGGTGATCGGCGGGAGTGAGACCTGCCGACTTGAAGATGCGGGTTCGAGTACCTGCTACAGGGAGTACCGTTACTGAGTTACGTGGCATGAGTCACCTGAGGTTGGGGTTGAGGCTGGCTGAGGTGGAGAGCACCCGCGATCAGTAACCTGGCGGTGTTCTCCGCGAACGTACGACGTTGGGCAAGTGTAGCACAACTCATGAACAGCGGGGTGATCCGGTGGCGGGCCAGCATTGCGAGGAGGCCGTAGGTGACGGCACCTGCGGGTGTGCCGTCCCTGAGGTTGGGGTTGAGGTGGCCGAAGTCCCCCTCAAACAGAAGCACGGGGTGAGCCACGTGGGTCCGGAGGTAGAACATCTCGTCCTCCAACCTCTTTGCCGCCGCGGGTGTGTTGAGGTTGTTGAGGACCTCGCCTAGGGAGCCCTTGCGTTCGATGACGCAGTGTCGTTCGTAACCTAGTAGGTGGTAGTCACCCTTGTGGATACGTTGGGAGGTGGTGTGTAGGCGGATGGTGCAGGGGTTGCCGATCTCATCTGCTATGACTAGGTGCTCGGGGAAGGGTAGGGGTTTCTTCTCCCGGTCATCGACGATGATGGTCCAGTCGCGGTGCATGGGTCAGTATAGACCTCAGCGGTCAGACCCGGGGTACCTCCCCTCACATGGTTGAGGTGGATGACCTAGTGGGTGTTCTTGGACCTGCGGACGATGAGGGCGAGGGGTTTGCCGTGGACTGTCATGCTGTAGACGTGAGACCTTTTGATGCGTTTGTAGGTGACGGGGTGGATAGCGGGTATATTGGACCTGTCGAACCACCCGAGGAGGGCTTCATAGTGGGTGGCGTAGTAGCCATCATGCACACGCTCGTGGTTGTACATGTCGATAATCTCGTAGTAGTAAGTACGGGTGGGTTTGATGTGGCTCATGGGGTTTTGATCTCAATAACGAGGGGGAGGGTGCGGCCGTAGTGCTGCTGGAGGTCATGCCAGTACCCCCGGGTAGTAACCTCGTGGAGGCACTCGTTGATGATGCCTGTGATGCGGGTGCTCTCAGACCCCGTGAACGTTGGCCTCAAGAGATGCCGTATGTAGAAGGCGTCGTAGATGTTGAGGCACACGCGGTAGGGGAGGTTGTGCTGTAGGAAGTGGGTCTGGACCCGGGACTGGAAGTCGAGCATGACGTTGCCTGCGGTGGCTTGTACGGGGAAGTTCACGATCTCGTTGGTGGGCCACGCGGTGCGACGACCCTTCTTCTGTTTGGGCCAGAAGTAACGGGACTGCCCGACCAGGGGTAGGGTGAGCTTGTTGGTGCTGTGGGCCTCACGTACCAGGGATTCCTGCCAGGCGTACAGGACGGGTCGGTCTTTGGACCTGTTGTCGGCGATGCGTTGGAAGAAGTCAAGGGGCAGGACGATGCCCATGAGCCCTGCGACCTGGGCTTGCATGGTGGCTGCTGAACTCCAGAAGAGGTCGGCGAAGTTGATGCCCTTGCCACCCTGACGGAAGACCTTGCGGAACTTATCACCCAGTTTGGTGAGCAGCTCGTGGTACATCTCGGGGTTGTAGTCAAGCAATATCGCCGCCATGGAGTCGCCGCGTTCGTAGTGGAGGTCGATGCCCTCGTTGTACGCACGGAGCATGGCGGGCTCACCGGAGAGGATGCCAGGTACACGCAGTTCGATCTGGGAGAGGTCGCAGGAGATGAGGGGTTGGAGGCAGGCTTGGAGTTCCGGGGGGTCGGTCTGCAAGGTTGGATACTTTGCGGTGATGCGGGCCTGCTTGGTACCACCTTCATCGCCCTGCCCGTCCTTCTCGGGAGCAGGTGTGGGGTACCATGAGGGGTACGCCATCAATGTATCGGGGAAGGTAGGGTGGGGAAGGAGTTTGTCCCGCTGGTTGGTGGGGTCCTTGCGTTTGTGGTGCAGGCGTTTCCAGGTGTAGGTGCCGAGGAGTTTGTCGGCGTAGCTGAACTCATCGAACAGGGTGAGTGCCTGCTGGAGGGGCGAGTTCTGGGGGATGCTCGTACGAAGGATGGACCTGTTGGCACTGCTGAAGCGGATGGCCTTGGTCTTGTCGGTGAGTTCCAGACGGTCCATGGCGGTAGGGTTGTGCTCGACGAGTTGGTCCACGCACTGGGTCAGGAATTTGTTCCTGCGGATCTGGGGTTCGGGGCCGTCGGGGTGGAGGTCGTAGGGGCGGAGGGCCTCACCGAGGGTGGAGTGCTTCGCGAGCATGTCCTCGTGGAGCTTGGTGAGCTTGGACCCTACGAAGGGGACCCCGGCGTATGACATCTCGATACAGGTCCAGAGGGTGTTGCTGTAGAAGTTCTGGGAGTAGGGGGTGAGCTTGGCACTACCCGGGTGGTCCCTGAGGATGCCTCTTGCGAGGGCGTTGGCGGCGAGGATGTTGTTGTGGGAGTCCTGGGCGGCGTAGCTCTCGTGGGCCGGGTCACTGGGCCGGGGGAAGCGACCGTCGGCGTTGAGGGTGCGGTCGTAGCGGTGGGTACCCAGCAGTGGACCGAGGGATTTCAAAGAACGCTCTGGTCGGAGTTCGCTGTGGAGGTAGTTCAGGACTGTAACGTCCACCAACCGGTGGGTGAGCCGAGAGAGGGAGGAACGCACTTCGGGGAATGCAGCCCAGAGCATTTTGATGTCGTACGGTACATTGGTCCCGAGGATTGTCGTTGCATGTCGCAGCCACTGGATGAGGATTCTTCTATGACCTGGGAGGTAGGGATGTAGGACTTGTGTGGTGCCGGGTTCCCAGAGGGTGATGTCTCCAGGATCTCGACCATGTAGTATCTCTGTGATGGTAACCGTGTGAGCGAGATAGTCAGGACCAGGGGGGTGGTCTTGTACCATGCATCGCAGAGGATGGAAATGGTTTTGCCGGGTGAGAGGTGTACCGAGGTGGGTGTGGGTGACGCTTCCATAGGATTCAGTGTCCAGTGAGATCAGGCGTGAGGACGTCATGGGTTCAACCTGTGGGTCAACCTGAGGTGGCCTTGCGGAGGGCGGCACGTGCAAGACGGGAGGCTTCGGTATCGGGGCAGTCACAGCCGGTGTGCTCGTGCGCTTCCAGCATGGGGTATGCGGCACGCAGGGCGGCGAGGAGGTCGGGGGCTGCGGCGATCAACCTTGCGTTGGCCAGGTGATTGGGGGCGTTGAGGTACTCGGGGTTTTCATCGCGTTCACTGATGTCTTCGTAGAAGTAGCAGATGTCGTCATGCTTCCAGCCTAGCTCAGGGTCAGGGTTGATGGTTCCGATGTAGATGTTGTCGGATCGTGCGGTGTAGATCTTCCAGGGACCAGGGGTGTGCATGTGTCATCATCCTTCGTGAGGGGAGGTGCTGGAGGTACGATGGTGGGGGTGCTGGCGAAGGGCTCGTGACCCAGGAGGTGATTGTGCAGGTGGTGCAGGTGGTCACGCACGGCCTGGATCAGGGAGTTATCGCGGAGGAGTGCGGCGGGGTGGTAGGTAATGAACACGGGGACGTTGTCGTCACCCACGGCAATGCTCAGGGGTTGGGACTTGATGGCACTTGCCAGGGGTAGGGCCTTGCCGTCGAACAGTTTGGTCAACGTGCCGATGGCGTGAGAACCTAGTGCCAGTATGCTCAGGGAACGGGAGACGCCGTGCAGATGAGCTAGCTCGGGGAGGTTCCACCGGGTGGTGCACTCGCGGAACTGTTTGGCGGTGGGAGGTTTGGTGCTGGTGTAGCAGCGGGCGGTGTTGGCGATGATGATGTTGGCGAGCTTGTCGATGCCCGTGGACCCGAGGTAGGTGTTGGTGAGGAGCTTGCCGGATGGACCTATGAAGGGGACGCCGTAGGTGTCTTCTTCCAGCCCGGGGTTCATACCGAGGACGTAGAGGGTGGGGCGGTGGGAGTCCCAGGGGCCCCTGATGGTGCTGGAGATGCCGGGGCGTTTGCAGCCGGTGTTGAGGGTGCAGTGGGTGCAGCCTTCACTCGGGTTGATCCCGGGGTAGAACTGGGGCAGTGGGGTATTCATGGGGTGAGCGGATGTGGGCTGTGATGCGTTCGACGAACTCGGTGGTCAGGCGGGCAAACTTGATATCCCTGGTATCGAGGATCCGGGGGTTCTCGAAGGTGCCGTTCTCAGTGAGGACAGAGACTGCGACGTAGGGGAGGTCCATCGAGAGGATGATGCAAGGGAGTCCGGGTAGTGGGACCACGGGGTTGGAGTCGGCGAAGCGGGTTGTGATGTACTGGGGTGCGGCAGGGTCCCAGGGGTAGAGGTCGTCGGGTGTGATGGGGGTGGGCATGTTGGTTCTCGGGTTGTGGGGGGAAGTCCCGGCACATCCGTTGGGGTGTGCCGGGGGATCTGACCCGGGGGTCAGGTTTCAGAACTTAGGAGTGGGTACGGGTGCACACGGTGCAGACGTACTCAGGTTTGGAGTCCTTGCCGGTCTTCTTGGCGTTGGCAACACGCTTGTAGGGGCCGTAGGTTTTGTCCTGGTACTCGTGCTTGCAGGTGCAGGAAACGATTTTGGTCTGGCTCATAGGATTCCTTGTGTTAGGAGACGGGGGGCAGGGCCTTGGTGGCGTCGCCCTGGGTGACGGCGTTGAAGAGACGAGTGCCGTTGTCGCCCTGGGACTGGAGGACGGCACCCGCGAGGGCGGCCTTGGCCTGGCGTTCCAGAGCCGGGAGGTCGGCGAGTTGGTGGCGGATGCGGGTGGCCTCGCGGGTGGCGACGGTCACGTTGGTCTGGGCGTCGTCGATCAGGCCCTGGAGCTTGCGGACCTCGGCCGTGGGGTAGGGCTGGGTGAAAGTCTCGGACCACGTGATGTTGGTGGTCTTGCTCTTGTAGATGGCAGTGACGGAGAGGTCGTAGATGGTCTCGCCGATGTTGTTGGTCACGGTGCGGCAGGTCACGTTGGTGATGTCGGCGGTCTTGTCGTTGATGCCGACGTACTGGCCGTTGAGGTAGAGATTGATGAAGGTGCCCTTGACGATGCGGCGGGCCTCGGCCTCCTGGTCGGCGAGGTAGGTGTCGTAGTGCTTGCGGCACTTGGTGAGGAGGTCCTCGGCCTGACGGACGACCTTGAGGGCGGCTTCGAGGGCCTCCTTGAGGGAGCGTTCCTGCTTGGCGGTGGCGATGCTGGTGATGTCGGAAACACCCAGTTGGATGTTGCTGAGCATCGCCATCTGGGAGTTGTTGCCCACGGCGTTCCCGTTGAAGGGAGTGTTGGAGGGAGTGGCGTTGGTCACGGTGGTGCTGTCGGTCATAGGGGTTCTCGCTTCAAACGGTGGAGGTCAGTGCCTCCGGTGCAATGGAATCCGACCCACATTGGGCCGGTGTGCTGTTCAGGGTGACGTCGATGAGGATGTCATTGCCTGGTAGGGTGCTGTTTATCAGGGACCTCTTGGACTTCTTGGGTTTGAGTTCGGGGAAGTCGTTGAGGAGGTCGGCCTCGGTATAGCGAGGGGGTATGTATTTGGACCACCAGTCGGGGATTGTAGTGTCCAAGGTGCTGGTTGTCACGCGGTTGAGATAACGCAGGGCACATTGGGGATAAGTTGTGGGGTCGCCCGAGCGGGGGGCTGCTGGGTAACCGTAGCGTCGGGCCCAGCCGTCGAGGTAGATGGCGTACATGAGTACGAGGGTGCCGGGGCCCATGACCCTGTGGATGGACCTGAGGAGGCCGGGGCGTTTGTCGGCTGCGTGTAGGGTGTTCATGACGTAGCGGGCGAAGCAGCTTTGGAGGTTCGTGATGCCGCTGGGGTCGGTGCCGTTGATCCAGCGGGTGGTGTAGGTCTGGGGGTCTCCCATGAGGTCGATGAGGTCGGTGACTTTGTAGCTGAGGGGGGGTTTGTTGTGGTAGCTGCGGTAGTAGGGTTGGTATTCCTTGAGGTAGGTGAACTTGCGGTTGATACCTTCGAAGAATCTGTAAAGGGTGTTGAAGGACTCGGGGGTCCAGTGGTCGATGCGGGTGGAGCGATGGTTGGCGAGGGACTTCTTGACGTCTTTGTTGGCGTTGCGGGTGACATTGCGCTTGAGGGAGCTTGCGTTCAGACCCAGGCGGTAGTTACCCTTGTACTCGTTGCTGTAGACGAGGAGGCCTTGGGCTCGGGCACCTGGACGTCGGGATTCCAGGTCTTGGTTGAGGCCTTTGACGGAACGGGAGGAGAAGTTGTACATGGCCCCCTCGAAGGCGTACCTGTGGATAAGTACGGGGGTGGGAGAGCTTGCGATGCGGATGAGATCGTCGTCGGGAAGGTCGCTGACGTTGTTGAGAAGTTCGGAAAGGCCTAGCCAGGGGTTGCTGCTGACGTACAGCCTGCCGCACTCTCGGTCGCTGACGTAGTTGGCACTTGTTGTAGCGATCCGCTTGAGGGCGGGATGCGGTACGGGGTACATGCGGTTGAGGTGGGCGAGCAGGGAGGCTACCCCGTTGAAGAGGGGCCACTCGGGGTGGGAGTTGTGGGTGCTGGACATGCCATACACGTGGATGCGGGTCCAGAGGTTGGAGTCGCCCGTGGGGAGGGTGTTGGGGTCGATTGCGATGAAGTTGGCGGCGTCGTCGTCGTACTCGAAGCCGCACTTGTAGCACTTGTTGTTGGTTTCAGGGATGCGGGGTTCTGTGGAGCAGAGGGGGCATGGGAGGTGGTTCATGGGGTAGGTCCTTGGATGTGATAAACCTCCCCTCACATCGTTGGACGTGGGGGAGGTGGCGAGGAGAGAGATCAAGGTTGGTTAGTGCTCGTCGCGGATGTCGTCGTCATCACCCATGTTGTCAGTGTCCCAGTTCATCATGTTGATGTCTTGGGCGTGACGGTCGCGGAGTTCCCGCTGGAAGGCTTGGATCCAGACAAGACAAGTGTAGTCGTTCACACGGAGATCGCGGATGTCCCAGGATGGGCGTTTCTTGGTGATATTGTAGATTTTGCGGATCAACATGAGGATGGTGTTGGTGATGTGTTCGGTGGACATCTCCTTGAGGAGGAGGTGTTGGCCGGAAGCGGTTTTCCAGAGTATTGCCATGTTAGATCCCGCTGTGTAGGAGCTTGTTGTGCTGGTCGTACTGACGGTTGAGGTCCTTCAACTCGGTCATGAGGGTGTGCATCTCGAAGATGAGGTGGGCCATCTCGGAGGTTTCCCCGGGGTTGCGTTGCATCATCATGCGGCCATGGCTGCTGGAGAAGTTGGTTACCCAGTCGTCCTTGAAACTGCTGATGGGGTTTTCGCCGGTGGCGAGGCCTGCGACCCAGGGGAACTGGGTGGCTAACCCTTCAGCCCTGCGGAGAAGGGCCCGGGGGATGGTCACGGGTGAGTTTGAACTCGAAGAAGGTGCTGTCGGTGGGTTCGGCGTTGTCATGGGAGGTCTCCGGGTTAAGGTTGTTGGGGGAGTCGGCGAAGCGGTCGTGCTGGAGGCACTCGGGGTTCTTGCGGGTGAAGATCTCGATGACCTTGTCACGCATGATAATGACCAGGGGGTCGGTGACGGAGGTGGATGGGCAGCCTGCGGATTCGGCGAGTTTGAGGGAGAGGGAGGCGACGTAGCCGTTCATCTGGATGAGGCGTCCGGAACTGGATTCGGCCCTTGCGAGGACGTTGCTGAACTCCTGGAGGACCCAGTCGATGCGGGCTGCGAGTTCGTAGGAGATGGTGACGTCGGGGGGATTGTTCATGGGGACTCCTTGGTTAGGCTTGGGGTTGGACCTTTCACACCACCAGATGGTGCGGGCCCCCCGTCAGGGCCCGCACCACACACCCCCGACCTTCGTGCGTGGATGCTGTACGAGAGGATGAGGGCTCCGAAGAGGAAGCTGGAGGTGAGCATGAGGAGGTAAGCGGCGATGTCGGTGAAGATCGTGGGTGGTGACCAGCGGGCACACACGATGGCACCTGTGAAGGTCAGCATCACGGCGATGACGAGTTCGATGAAGTGCTGGCGGTTGAGGCGGCAGTAGGGGCAGGACGCCGGGGTTTGCGGGGGGCTCGGAGTTTGGTGCAGACTTTGCATATGGAGTTGATTCCGTTGTGGGAGCGGTAGTTCTTGTCGAACATCAGCGGGGGTTTGGGGATGGAGCAGCCCTTGCAGAGCCACCAGGTGGTGCCGTCAGGTTGGGGGCGGGCCCGGCGGTTCCTCAGGCGGGTCAGGAACTGGGTCGGGGTCTCGTTCTTGGGGAGGTTCCTTAAGGCTTTCAGGGGTGGTGGGTCCTTTAGGTCGCTTAACCCGACGATATCGGTTTTGGGTTTGGCTGTCATGAAAGGTGTCCCAAGCGGTAAGGAAGTTGGATTCGGCAAGTCGTACATGTTGGGGATGGTGCAGGCGGATCCAGTCGGCGAGGTCGGAACAGGCCGTCATGAGGGCATAGATGTGGGAGGTGTTGAGGCCTTTACTCAAGGGTTGCTCCTGTGGTGAGGGCGGGCCAGGACACGGCGAAGGCATTACCCAGGGGTTGTTCTCCCATGAGTTGGTTGATTGACCCCGCGACCTCCTGGATTTCCTGCTGGGCGTGGGGGTGAGAACGCAGGGAGTAGAGCCTCGCGAGTGCCGCCAGAGAGAACGTTCCCATGATGCTGGTGAACATGTTCTGGGGGAGGATTGTCCTTGCCTGTTCGGGGGCTACCCCTTGGAGGAGCATGAGGTTGTAGAAGATCAGGGCTTGTTCAGTCATGTCGCGGTAGGTCGTACCGATGGTCTGGTTGAGGGCTTCACCCAGGGGTCCGCCGCTGCCCTGCTTCATACTGGGGCTGCGTTCCCTGAACTTGGGGATGTAGAACTCGGGTTCGTTGGTGATGTAACGCCGGGATTCTTCGTTCCAGACGATGCCGACGTTTGACCTCAGGAGTTGGCGGGCGACGAAGATGGGTACGTGGAAACGGATGGTGATGCTGGTTTGGCCGAAGGGGGTCCAGTGGTTGTTGCGGGCGAGGTAGCGGATGACGCGGGCGACCTCTTCGTCGGTGCGGTTGGAGCCTCTGCTGCTGGAGACCCAGGCGGCCTCCGCAATGCGTCGGTCGTCGCCCATGTGGTCGATGTAGGTGAGGGTGCTGGTGGTATGGGTGATCATGGGTTAGTTCTTCTCTCTTGCGGTCTGGGCGGCTTCGCGGGTCTTGAAACATTCGTTGGTGGGTACAAGTCTTGCACCGCCGTACACCTTTGCTGATACGTTCAACCCGTCTGGGACCGGGTAGCACGCCCCGTCCGTTGGGTGCCATATCACGGAGTCTTGGCAGGCGATGCACCCATCCGCCGTAAGCGGCAGCGTCCCCAGCACCCTCCTCACCCCTCCGCTGTCCGTGATGAACCCCGCCGCGTGGCACTCGCGGAGGAGGCGGGCGGCAGTGCGAACGTCTAGGCCCTCGTCGCGGTAGTTCTGGTCGGTGATCTTGTCTGCGTGTTCGGTCAGGTCATGGATCAGTTCGTCGATCTTCACTTGCTGTTCTCCTTCACAGTTGTCAACACCTTCGACCCGTCCGGTAGCACGGTGACGGCTACGCGGCCTTCGTGGTGGGCGATGGCACCACGGTCGTAGAAGACTTTGTAGAGGTAGCCTGCGAGGACCATGCCCGCGATGGCCCCGACGACGTTGGCGTACTTCACACGCTCGATGATCTTGTCGATAATCACTGCTTCGACTCCTTGTACTCATGGCACCGCTCCACGGCGAGGAGGAGGCAGGTGGTGAGGTCAGAATGACACACTTCCCATGAGTCTCGGCCACTGGTGGGGTAGACTCGATAGGTGTAGTTGGGGCCGCTAGATGTGGCACACCCACGATCTAACAACCAAATGTGGCACGAATCGCAGATCATGGACTCGGCCATGTCGTCGCTGATCGCGTGCGTGCGGCCGGGGATGTACCACACGGGGTCTTCGTCCGGTCGCTTGGGCACCACCACCGAGAGGTGATCTTCGGTGTCGTATGGGATCACGGCGGGCACCCTCCCCCACACGCGGCGGCAGAGTTCGGGGAGGTTAGTTTCCATTGGGGGACTCCTTGTCGCGTTCGCAGATGATGATGGGCGGCTGGGGTGGGGTGCGGTCCATGACTTCCCATACGGTGTGAACGATGCCGTTGAACGTGCTGGGATCGGTCTTGCACTCGTCGGGGTCGGTGCGGATCAGACTAATCAGAACATCGACGCTACCCTTGTCGGCGTCGTCCAGTTTGAGGTACGCTTCGAGGAATGTACGAACGACAAAGTGCAGTTCAGTTTCCATGCTTGGACTCCTTCTCCGCGATGCGGCACTTGACAGCAAGGCGATAACGATCCGTGATCTCGTCGCCAGTGTCAAGGGTTGAGACAATGCCCCAGCGGGTTGCCCCGATTTGGCAAGCAACCCACTTTAGCAGTAGTCCCTGCGGGTTCGCCTCGCTTCCGCCATCTCTCATCCAAAACCATCCCGCTGGCATCGCTGCCGCCGCACCGTCAATGCTGTCCCGGTGCGGATGGTCGCCGTCGTTGCAATCGTTCAGGGTGGCGTGCATCCACCATCCGACGTGCCGCGCGCTGTTTACGTACGTCCAGCCGTCATCTATCGCCAACCATGCTCGAAGTTCGACAAGGCTCATCGTGTCGGGGTTCATTTGCTCTCCTTTGCTGTGTGTTCGACGTAGTACCGCTCCATCGCATCGCGGAACGTCGGCCAGTCCGCCCACGGGATGATGACTCGCTCGGTGTCGGTCATGGGACGTTGCTGGACGATGAGGATTCCAGTGCTGGTGGAGTTCCGGCCGATCTTCGTTGTGCCGCTCTTGTCGGCGTGTTGGAACGTTCTTGATGGTTCGCTCATTCCTTCACCTCCCCCCGCACGGCGGCGGCGGCGATGGGGTCGGATTCGACGGCAGCAAAGGTCTTTTTCCTCTCGGTTACAAGGCAGTTTGTACTGTGATAAACCTTGCTGTGATCAATCCGGCCTTCATCGTCTTCATAAACCCCGTGCGTCATTTGCCCGCAGCATCCGCACTTTACACCGTTGAGGTAAACGTGATACTTGATTGGGAAAGCAGCTATCTTGCGACACACTAGCAAATCCGCCCCCAGCACGCGGACGGCATCGCGGAGACGTGTGATCTCGGCGGCGGACTGGCCGAGAGCGTGATATACGCGACGGCAGAGCGGGTCTTTGATGTAGTCGTTCTCCGGGTCGTAGTCACCTTCCGCATGGCAGGTGTTCATCGCGGCTTCGATGATGTTCAGCAGGTCGGGTTTGTCGTTCACTTCTCGCTCCTTGATTTGTGTCCGCCCGGACAATCGCTGTGGGTGTGAACGCGGCACGCCGCATCGCGGGTGCATTTCTCTTTGCGGGGCTTCGCCTTCCGTGCGGCACGCTGGGCGGAACACGCCCTGAATCCTGCGAGGTAGCCCTGAATCAGTCCGTAGTACCGGGCGTCGTCGATCTGTTCCAGCCCGATGTGTCCGTCCGGTGCTATCCGTTTCGCGGCGTAGTCAATGGCCCGGCTGCCTAATGGCTTGTTGCGTTTCTTCCCTTGCTTCACGCGGCACCGCCTTCGGCGAGGAGGTTGAACGTGTCGCCGGGGTGGATGTCGATGGTCATGGGGTTAGTCCTTGGGTTTACGCATACATGCGTTGGGGTTGAAACTGGGAAGCGTGTTGGATTTGAGGGTGTGGCCCATCGAAAAGATCAGAGCAAATGCGACGGTGGGGGAGAGGGGGATGTCGTCGTGGTAGCCGGGGTACTACTTGGAGTCGCCGACGTTTCGGAACTTGTTGCGGCGTTGCTGGATGAGGTAGAAGTCGCACTCGTCCCGTTGTTTGAGGATGAAGATGTCCTGGGGGTCTATGGTGATGGTCATGGGGTTATTCTCCGGGGTGGGATTGGTGGGTCAGGGTGATTTCGTGGATGGCGGGATGTACTGTGAAGCCCTGTTTGATGTAGTAGGCGTGCATCTGGTGGGCCTGCTTGAGGGTGGCAAAGGTGTAGAGGCCCCATTCCTTGGTGTTGGTGCTGAAGAGTCCTTGGAAGGCGTAGTAGGTGGTGGCGAGTGGGGGGACATCACGGAGAGGCAGGTTCTCGATGTGCTTGGTAGTTGCAGGGGTGGGATCGTCGGGCATACAGGTCTCCGGAACAAGGGGGTAAAAGTTGGGCCAATGATAGCCCAGGGTTGCGCAAAAGAAAACCCTCCCCTCACATGGTGTGGCCGTCGCACATCGCGGGGGATGTGCTGGGGATTACCTGTGCAAGGGGAGGGTTCCAGGAGTTGGGGTGGTGGCCGTTGGGCCGTTGAGTTGTTGGACCTACACACCCCCTTGTGTTGGGGCCCCCCCACAGGGCCGCAACACACCCCACAGTTATTCCGGGGCTTTGACCTCGGGGAGGATGACGAGGAGGTTCTGTTGGGTTAGGGGGAGGACTTCGGTGTAGTGGTCGCCGGTGATGTGGAAGCTTTCGCTGGTTGTTGCGGTCAGGCGTACTGCGAGGAATTCGTAGCGGGTGGCTCGGGGTTGGCCGGTCAGAGGGACCTTGTCGTAGATGCCGACGTCCACGCGGTAAGAGGGTTTGATGAGGAGGTAGATGTGGGGGTGGGGGTCACCGTTGTCGATGATGAAGAGAGTGCCCGGTGTGAGAGAGCGGACTTGGACAGGGGTGTTGGTGTGGCCAGGAGTTGTGACGGTGTCAGGGGACCAGTGGAAAAACGTTAGCATGTTGGGGCTCCAGGGGGTAAGGGTACGGGAAGTGGGGGGTCCTCCTCTCGGGGGACCCACCTATGGGGTTGGTGTTATTCGTCGCTGTCGTAGGAGTCAGTCACGGGGATGACCGGTGAGATGTTGGAGACGTCGTTGGCCAGGGTGGAACTCACCTGTTGGTCGGAGTCGCTGACCTCGGGGTTGACGAGGAGGACCTCTACCGTCGAGAGTTCGCTGGAGATCTTGTCCTGGAGGTTGGGGCCGACGAGGGCGTCCTCGGGGGTCAGGTAGGGGGGTTCCAGGAGTTCGTAGAGTGCTCGGAGTTCGGTGGCGTAGAGTTCGGGGGGGATCTTGGACCCACCGTAGGAGTCGCGGAGGTCATTGAACTTGGTGGTGTAGGTGGAGAACACGGAGGTGGAGATCTTCTTCTTGGTGGACCTGCTGGTGTAGGTGGGTAGGGGGGCGGCACGCTTGGTCATGTTGGCGGTGAGTTCCTGCTGGCGGGCTTGCACAGGACTGACCTGAGCGTCGATGGTTGGTGCGAAGGACCCGTTGTTGTCGGCGAGTTTGCGTAGGGGGTTGTCCTTGTCACGCTGGGCGTAGGCGGGTGATGTTGGGTCGGGGTCGCTGATGGTGTCGTTGTTGAGGGTCTCGCTCTCCAACCTGTGGGCGAGGGGGGTCTCGGGGAGGACCACGTGGAAGCTGATGTAGCAGCCGATGGTGCCCGTGCGTTTGGTGCCGTCGTCGTCTGTGTAGGTGATGGGGGTGCTCGTGTTGAGGGTGAGGCGTCCGATTTCCGGATTGGGGTAGAGGTAGCGGGGCTCGCCGTTGTGGTCGTAGAGGGGCTGGCCTGTGGTGGGGTTCTTGAGTTGGGTGGGAGGACGTTGGGACCAGTGAGAGCGGGTGGTGGAGATGGGGACCGGTATGTTCAGGTGGATGGCGGGTTTGCCCGATGGGAGGAGTCGCTTTGTGAAGATCTCTGTTTGACCCGGTAGGTCTGCGGGTGACAAGTTGGTGGAAGGGGTTAGGGGGTTGCGGCGGGGGAGGGGCTTTTTGGACACGGTCAGGACTCCTGGATGGGAGTTGGGGTAAGTTCGGGAGTACACGATGTAGTCCCGGGAAAAAGCACAGGGAGCCGTTGGGCTCGATGTGCTGGGGTGGTGGTGTTATTGGGCGGATGTGTCGAAGCGTTCGGGGGACTCGCCGTGGGGGTTGCCGTACTGGGCGTCGTGCTCGCGTTCCTTGCTGTCGAGGTAGGCTTGGTAGGCGATCTCCTCTTCGTGTGTGGGGTTGCTGGGGACGTCTTCCTGGCCATGGAAGTAGTCGTCGGCGGCTGACCTGTGGAAGTCAGGGGAGAGGCGTTCGAGGTCGGCAGAGGTGCGGAGGTAGTCACGGAGAGCGGAGGTGTCCGTGGGGTCAGCGAGGTAGGTGTTGAGGGTGCGGATGTTGGCCTCGACGGCGATGCTCAGGGCTGTCAGTCGGGTCAGGAGGTACTGGCACTGGGAGGTGGGGATTGACATGTGGGGGTCCTTGAGTTAGTGGTGCTGGCCGAGGATGATGGCACGCTGTGCTGTGATGAGGATGCGGATGCTGTGGTGACGGCCTGACTTGGCGATGGTGAGGGCTTTTTGGACGGCACATTCGGTGAGGGCTTCGGTGGTCTCGCCGGTGAAGCGGTCGAGTTCGGCGAGTACCTGCTCGTTGGGGTAGTAGCTGATGAGGTAGCTGTGGATCTGGGCGGGGGTCTTGAGGTGGGGACGGCTAACGCTGAGTGTCATGCGAGTGCTCCTGGAGAGAGGTGCTGTAAGTTGGGAGACGCACGTGCGGCTTCCGACGAAAGAGACTCCACGGCTGGTGGGCCGTGGAGTCCTGAGGTTGTGCTGGCTGACCTATGGGACCGTTAGAAGGGGATTTCGCCGGGGGCGACGTTCAGGGCGGTGGGCCGCTTGACTGAACTGGCGAGGTCGGCGGCGGCGTTGGACTTGCGTGAGCCGCCGGAGAAGGCCGCTGTGACGGCTGCTCGGCGGTCGGTGATGTAGCAGGAGGTGGGAACCATCGTGGTGACGTAGGTCAAGGTGCTGCGGACCTTGTCGGCGGGCGGGTTGTCGGTCACGGCGTTGGCGGTCGCCCATGCGTACAACTCGGCGAGGGCCTGCGGGTTGGTGTTCACTGCACGGGCGATGCCGATCCACTCGGGGGAGCCGAGGGCTTCGGTGATGGACTCGGCCTTGCGGGCGACGGTGTCTTCGTTGGTGCCGTTGAACTTGAGGACCTGGCGGTTGTTGCCCTCGTAGAAGGTGATCTCCATGACGGTGTAGGTCGAGGAGATGGGGGCCAGGGGGGCTGAGAAGATGGACTTCATAACTAGGACTCCAAGTAGTGCCGGGGATGGGGTGAGCAACCTCAGGGTGCAACATGCACGCTGGATTCAGGTTCTCATAGCCCCATAACCAAGCTATCTACGAAAGCACCAAGCCACCGTTGGGTGGGATGGTGCTGGGGGTGAGGTGGTGGGTGTAAGCGGTTACATGTAAGCGGTTACATCTTGTGTAAGCGGTTACATTGGAGGCATGTGCTGACGTTTGCCGAGGAGGTCAACGAGGAGTTGTCCGTTGTAGGTTGTTGTAAGGGTTAGGTCGAAGTTGTAAAGGGAGGCGGTTTCTAGGTGGTAAAGGGCGGTGTTGTGGTGGGCGACGGCGTCGGTGTGTGATGGGGTGGTGAGGGACTTGGTGTGGTGGGTGATGGCGAGGTCGAGGTGGCGTTTGCACTGGGTGTCGAGGTGGGGTTGGGTGTGGGTTTGGTAGTGCTTAGCCATCGCGGTCAGTCGTTTCATGACTTGTGTGCTCCGGGGTTTGAGGGTTTGTGTCTTTAGTAGCCCAACAAACAGACTACTAACGCACAACCAAACGATAACCTAGTAGGTGGGGTCAGGGGGCCGTCCGATAACGCCGGGGTGTACTAAACGTGTAGTCCGTGTGTAGTGAACGAGAACCGAACGGAGGACTTGGTGGTTGGAAGGTGTGATGTCTTAGTATGCGAGGCACTCGCATGGAAGAGTATACGAGCAGTGTGCATCTGTTAGATCCCTGTCAAAGGGTAGCCCCCGTCGGCCCCCAGAGGGTCAGGTGTTTGGTGGGGTTGGACCCCCCTTTTCTACCAGAATTCCTGACCCTATGAAACCTAACGTCCCCCTAATTGACCAATAATGTGCCCGCTGGTGACCCAATATCGCCAGTACAAATCAGTACACGGGGACTACACGCCTCCAAAAGGTCATATCTCATGTGTAATACCTCCTAGTACATGAGTACATCTCTCTTTTCTAAAAGTAAAAGTAAAGTAATATATAAAAGAATACGTAATGACACGTGTACTCGTGTACTCCCGGGGTCATGTGCCCCCAGAACGACAAGTACCCCCGGGTCATTGTCCCCGGGGGTACGTTTCGACGCTAGGGCCGTTTCTTGCCACCTCCCAGCCACGTGAGGGGAGGCTCCTAGGGGTCCGTAGATCGACCCCCCGGGGTACGCCCCACAATTAATCGTTGGGGCCTTCCTGAAGGTCGGTGTCCTCGCGGTCCTCCACACCTACCACGGGCCCAACGGGGCCCTGCCTGACATCCCACGACTTGGGGATAGCACCCTCAAGGTAGTAGGGACCCCCGGCTACAGGCCTAACGACCTTCAGATGCCATCCGGCCTGCTCTTTGAGGCGGGTCTGCAACTCCTTCTTCGAGGTGTTCTCGGTGTGCTTGTTCTCCGCACACCACTTCTGCCAGCGGGGCCACACCACCTCGTTGAAATCCACCCGGTTACCCACGCGGACGGACATGGCGTCCTCCAGAAATTGGCCCACGGGGTTCTTGTAGGTGGTGTACTCCAGCATCACCTCGCGGGTCCCGTTGGCGACGGCCCACCGGGACGATGCACCACTCACCTGAAGGGCCCCCTGCATGGCCCACACGGCGATGGCGGACCGTTCCGCTGCCAACTTGTCCTCAAGGTTGAAGTCCTCGCGGTCCACGAAGCTATGTACGAAGGGGAGGACCAGCATCTTGCCCGACAACCCGGACCCCTTGTTGGGCATGGTGGGGATCTCATTGGAGGACACCGTGATGGCACATCGGAGCACCACATTCTGGAGCACCGCCCCGTACTTCACATCCACATCGAGGGGGTCCTCACCCAGAGCACTCTTGATGAGGCTGGCAAGCTGGCTCCCCTGGGCACTCTGCATCTCGTGGCACTCCGAGATGAGGATACTCCGTGCGTGGACCAGCCCCGTGAGACCAAACTGCCGCGTCAGCCCCATCATGGACATGCCCCGGCACACTGTGGGACCCATGATCCGCTGCAACACCCGGTCGCTGGTGCCCTTACCGCCACGGATGCTGCCGTGCTTCAGCATCCAACGGGCACGCCTACGGGACGGAACCAAGTTGTAGCCCATCCACTGCTGCATGAGGGCGATCCACTGGGGGTCACCCCCGGACCACTCGGCTAGGCACCGCATCCACGTGGGGCACTCCCCGGACTGGCCGTCCTCCCATGAGGCATCGAGCACGCCGTTGTCCAGCCAGTCCTCGGTGCGGTCCATCAACTTGAACTCACCCCCCTCGACGCTGACGAGCTTGTCGCGGAACGCAACGACGAGATCGGGGTTCAGACCGTCGGGGGTCGTGCCGTGCAACCACACGGGCAACCTCTCGTAGGGACACTCGCAGAGGTCCTGTACGAAGGTGGTCACGTCCTCAACCGTGGACGTGCCGGGGTTCAGGGGGCTGGTGCTGCCGTCCTCCTTGATGACGGTGGCGTCCATGAGGGTGCGGGATATCTCGGCACGCATCTGGTCGCGGGTGTACTCCTTCCAGACCTCGGCCCGCCAGCACCAGAACTTGCCCTTGTGGTACCAGATGCCCTGCTTACCCCCGGGTGTACGGAAGAACTTGTTGACGAGGAACTTGGCCACGAGGACCGGACGGGTGACAGGAAGACTCAAGGTGGTCAAGGGGTAGACTCCGGGGGTCAGGGGGGATATGCTCTGGGGAACAGTACACGAGTACACACGTGTTTTTAAGTTTTTGGGACGGACTGAAGTATAGTTCCTCACCCTCTGGACCCCAAGGAAAATGGCTCGAAAAGGCAAATATCCCTTCAAAACCAACGTTGGCTACAAGGACCGCACAACTATTCCACTGGGGTTCTTCGCTACCTCTGTGGGTAACCGGTACTACAGCGAAGGCCACTACTACAAGATGCTTCAGGGGTGCGGCATCGACAGTCTGGAGGGAGTGCGGACCTTCATGTACTACCTGGGGGTCCCCTACGTACTGATGCCCGATGGGGTGAGGTACTACCACGGGTTCTGGGTGGAGGTCGCCCTGTTCAAGTGTGGGCGGCCGGGCTCCCCCAACTTCGCCCTCAAGGAGATCGTGAAGGGCCGCATCAAGCCCGACAGGTTTGCTGAGCACTCGAAGGTCATCCCCCTGCTGGCGGAACTCCTGATTGCACGTAACCTTACCAAGGGGATTGCCCTCAAGGAGTTTCAGGATCAGTTCAAGGAGTCGATGCGGTTGCTCTATGAGAAGAACCCGCCGACACCCGCTGAGTTGCGTGCGTTCACCAAACAAGCCCTCCGAGACCTCAAGGATGTCATCCCATGGAACCCTCCTACCCGGGACAAGGTGCCCGAAACCCCCGAATCAACACAAGCAAAATCGCCCGAAGCACAGGATTCGACAGCTTCTTCAACAGTGAGGGAGCAGACCTCGCCCTGAGGGCTCAAGCGTTCACCCAGCAAGAACTCGTAGAAGGACTCATTGACCATGTCAGAAACCCAGACCCCCACGTCAGCCTCGCCGCAAGCAACCAACTCACCCGCTACCTCCGGGAGCTTGCAACCCTTGAAGGCAAGATCGGCACCGCCACCGCAACCCAGCAGCTTGAAAGCGGAACAGCCAGCATCAGCACCACAAGATTCCTCAGCAGCCTCGGGGAAGGACTCCCCCCAACTAGCACCCCAGCAGCCCTCATCTACAAGCCCCAGGCTTACGGCCTTGGGGGCGTCGCTGCACCAGGCTCTGCTGTCCATGCCTCCGGAGGATCTCCTGCGGACCTCCCTGGGGCTACTCCAGGACATCTACCTGGCGGACATGTCCCACACGTTGAACCGGTTGGGGGGTCTGACAGCGTTGGGCCGGGAGGTGCGGGGGGTCCTGTTGACGAAGTCCAACGAGCCGACCCTGTTGTTCACCCAGTGGACCGCCATGATCAGCGAGTGGACCCCTCACCGCTATGACCCCAACGTAGCGATGCGAGCACTCGCACGGTTGGCCACGATGCACCTCATCGTCACGTCGTGGGTCACCCGAGGTCATAGCTAATGGGACTCAAGTTGTTCCGGGAGAGTCCGATCTTCCCGTTGCCGCACGACTACGCGGACCTCAGCAGCGAGGGCCAGCGGATGGCAAGGGTCAATGCGAGTGCGTTGTGGCAGTACCCCACGAGCGACCCGGACCTCAAGATGCTCTGTCGTACGGCGAGTACCAGGTTCTTCGACCTGTGGTACCTTCATGCCGACGTGGAACAGGACTTCGATCCTCAGTTCTACGACGAGGTTCCGTGCCCATCACCCGACTTCCACTACGCCCTACTCAGTGAGTGGACCCTTCATGACCTGTGTATTGCGACGGCACCCCGGGGTTCTGCCAAGACCAACCTGAAGCGGAAGGTCCAGATCCAGGACATGCTCACGAGGCCCACCAACAGCTTTGTGTATGCGACGTCGTCGAATGATAACGCCGTGGGTACGGGTATCGCGTGCAAGCAGCAACTGTACTACAACGAGCGGATCACGGCGGACTTCGGACGCATGAAGCCCGCCCGAGGGGTCAAGCCTACGGGGGATAAGTTCTTCTACCTGGAGAATGGGAGTTGGCTGCGGTGTATGTCGGTGGAGAGCAAGATGCGTGGTATCCGCCCCCGGTGGTTCCACCTCGATGACCCCGAGTTTGATGAGAAGAAGTCCACCGATGTGAGTATGTTGCGTGACTACATGCAGCGGTTGCTGTTCAAGTTGGTGATGCCCATGGTGATGAGAGGTAACACCGGGGTGCGGTGGACCAATACGTTTGTCAGCAAGCGTCACTATGCGTGGCAGGCCATGCTGGTCGATGAGCGGGGGATGGCACGAGACCCCCGGTTCAACTTCTGGAATAGGTTCTTTGTACAGGCCCTCTACCACGGGCCCAATGGTGAGGCTATTAGTGCGTGGCCGCATATGTGGCCCGTGGACAATGAGGAGCGGATCCGGCTCAAGGTGCCCAACCGCAGGACCCTGGTGGAGATCCGCGAGGGCCTCGGTGAGGCAGTCTTCCAGAGTGAGTACCAGGGCCGACCCGGTGATGTTGAGGGTAGGAAGTTCCCGACGTTCGACGAGAGCGACGCCATCGACCGGTGGGGCTACTCCATCGAGGGCGACGAGATCCGCTGGGGCTCCACCACCCGGTCACTCGCCGAAGTGCTACGTGAGGGGAGGCTCGCCATCACAGCAGATACCAGCGACACCCACGGACCAACCAGTGACTACAAGGCGGCGGCCTGCCTACTGCACCTGCCCACGACGAATGAGTTGTTCGTTCTGGATCTGTTCTGTAAGAGGTGCCCCGAAAGCGAACTGGAGGCCGCCATCTTCACCTTCGCCGAGCGGTGGAAAGTACCCCTGCTGTGCCCTGAAAAGGAGAAGGGCTCCAAGAACTTGATCGCGAGCATCCTCAACAAGCTGAGGACTCGGGCGTCCACCCTCAAGGGGTTGAGCTTTGTGCCCGCCCTACGCCCGATTACGCCCACGGGGGATAAGACCAAGAGGATTGATAGTTCGCTCAGCTATCGGTTTGAGCACAACAAGATCAGGTTGCCGGTGCACCTGAGGAATAAGGCCCCCTGGAATGAGTTGTTCCGGGAGATCGGGGCGTTCAATGCGGACGCCCCCAACGGAGGTATTGACCACGACGACGCCCTCGACGTGGTCGCCATGGGTGAGTCCGTGGTGGGGTGGAAGGCCACACCCACGGGGACGGATGATGTGGTGGAGTCCACCATTATGGACCTCATTGAACGCAATGAGCAGGTGGAGGGGTTGGGAAATCTCTCGCGGATAGTGGACATCACGACGCTGCCGTTGGAGCGGGTGCTAAAGTTCCTCGGAGAACAACGCCCGAAGGACGCAGTCAACCTCATCTGACCCCGGAGTACAACCTTGGAGACCCCGAACTTACCGTCCACTGAGACCCATGTGATGGTGCCAATGGCGTTGTTCTGTAGGTTGGCGGCGTGCTACTGGGGTGGTGGGGATCGTGCCGCTGGTGTGCAGGAGCGGGGTGCTCCTCCCCTCACACAGGTTGCACCCGTGGGTCCTACCTCGGGGGCTCCGGTGGCGTACACGCTACAATCGGGTGTGAAGGGCTGGACCCCCGGGGGTAAAGCTCGTACCCAACCCACAGGATGAGTTGTCATGTCCTTGAAGAAGCCCATCCCGATACCGAGTATCCCGCCGGTGATGCATCCGTTGGAGGCGGCGGCCTATCGCTTTCTCGAAGAGTCATACCCCCATGGTAGAAACTACGAGAAGATGGTCTCAAAGACCCGCAGGCGGGACTACGTGAAGGACCTCCGGGAGAAGTCAAGGTTCCAACCAATCACGTCCATTAATACCAAGATAGCTTCTGAAAAGATACTAGGACTCAAAAAAGTAGATACTCTTAATGGTTTCGACGATCCTGGGTTGGCTAAAGAAATTGAACAAACTCAAAAACATCAAGCGTCTTATCTGGGGGATCAACCCTTTATAGGGACTAAGCCGCCTTGGCAAGACTTTGATTACTACAACACCTACATAGAACAGCAAAGAGAACCTTACTTGGATTTTATGTTGAATGAGTTGAGGCAGGGTAAAACCGAGGCGTTAAACGAACTTATCTACGGTCGCAGGTATGAGATGCCCGGTCGTATGGGAATCCCAGAACACATTCAAGCAGGTTTAGAGGCGGACATGCACCCTCGGGATATTTCAAGGCAAAGTAACGAGTTGGTCGCCCAGAGGAGGGCGGAGATGGCGGATCCCCGAAGTGCTAAGCTAAAGGAAGCGTTGGCCCGTGTGTTTGGCAGTCGTCGGTAAGGAAACTACCCTATGTCGCTTGATAACTATAACCTGCCCACGGACCCCAAGGAGATCGCACGGATCATGCGGACCCATGCGGTCCGGAGTGAGTCCCTGTACGTTTTCAAGCGGATGTGGTGGATGCTCGCATGGTACTACATGCAGGGCATCCGCAAGTTCACAACCTTCGACATGAACACGGGCACCGTCCTGGGTGAGTACACCGACAGTGATGGCAAGCTGGAGTTCCAATCCCAGGAACTCCTGAAGGAATGCAACCGAGTGCAGGGACGCCTGAGTTCCCTCGATGTCCGACCTGTGGTCAAGCGTACGGGTATGTCGCTGGATGGGATCCGTAACCGCAGTGTGGCCCAGATCATCCTCAACAGCGGCATCAGTGACAACCAACTGGTCAAACTCCATGATGAGTTCACGTGGTTGCTCACCACGCTGGGGTTCGCAGGGTTGTCCGTTAAGGCGGTTGATCACCCGGTGGTGGGGCTCACGGCCGATATGGAGGTCATCCATCCCCGGGAGTTGTTCCCCTTCCCAAACCTGGGGCAGGACTACACAAAGTGCCGGGGTGTGATGCGTCAGCGGATTGTCTCGATGGACTTCCTGGAGAAGTTCTTCCCCAAGAAGAAGCTCATGGCCAACTTGGAGGACATGGAGTACTTCACGGTGGCCCCGGGGGCCTACGTTACCAGCATGGGGGTGAATGACTCCATGGATAGTACGACCCTCATGGGGGCGGCTGGTCTGAGCCGCACCAAAGTGATGTCCGGTGACAGTGATTATGGTGGGGGTAGCTCGGCCAAGACTGATATCAAGATGGTCAGGATCCGGGAGTTGTGGCTGGATGGAGTCCGGGGTACGTGCTCGCGGTACATCATGGCGAGCGGTGACTATGTGTTCGCGGATCAGGATCACAGCCAGGCGGAGGTCTACCCGTCGGTGAAGGTCGCACGGTTCATGAACAATGGGACGTGGTATGGGGCGGGTATGTTTGACCTGTTGTGGCCCCTGGCAAGGCAGCATGAGAAGCTGCTCACCAGCCTGTTCAACAACGTCAACGACATGAACCACTACGGTCTGTTGGTTATTCCCAATGGGCAGTTCAACAACAGGGCGGCACTCCAGGAGATTGGTAAGGACCTCAAGGTTCTGCCCTGGGAGCCGGACCCCATGACCGAGGGGTTCCGGCCGTTCGCTATCAGTCCTACGACCACGGGTGACTTCCCGGGTAAGGTCGCGGGTATGACCAAGCAACTCATGCAGGGGTTGTCGCCCATTGCGGATCTGATCCAGGAGAAGGGGCGGGTTGACTCCGCGAGTGGCCTCTCGTTCCTCGATGAGCAGGTCAACCAGGCAATGACCGCCCCGACCTATGGGATCAGTGCGTGTTACTCGGACATCTATCGCAGTGCGTGCCAGCAGATGGCACACCAGATCACCTTCAGCAGGCGTGCTCTCCCGGTTGGGGAGCTTACGACTGACCTCGTGGGTGCCGTCATTGATATGGAGAAGAATGAGGTGAGGTTCCGAGAGAACCCCATCCCGGAGGTGGGCCGGTTGGCGTTCTCCATCAAGGAGAAGAGCCCCCGGAGTGAGGTGGCTCGTAAGCAGGAAGCTATCCAGATGGCCGACATGAAGGCCAAGATGGGCAAGCCCGACTGGGATAGCTTTGTGTTGTTCAGTCTGCGGGAAGGCCTGGACTTCGCCATGGATGTGACCGAGGAGCGGTCAGCCTACGAGATGATCGTGAGGAACATCCTGCTGCTCTATGGCGATGGTCAGTCACCGGGTGAGATCGTGGTTGTGCCGGGGATGGTCCGACCGGATATTCAGTTGCGGTTGTTGAGTGCGTTCATGGCGGACCCCAAGATGGCGGTGGCGTCCGTGGAAGTGCAGAATGCATTCCTCGATTACAGGGAGATGTTGCAGCAGCAGATGGCTGGTGTCCTGCCCCCGGGAGTTCCTAACCCCGAGGATGCCGCGATGCAGGCCCAGATGATGCAGATGGGTCCGGGGGCTGGGATGCCGGGTGCCGCACAGGTGCAGATGGCGGGACCCGGTGGACCCCCCGGACAGCAACCCCCCATGTAACCTAACAACCCCTTGCCACGTGAGGGGAGGTAGTGCTAGTATTTATAGATGGCTGCATAGTGCAGTCACACCCGCACCTGGAGACCCATATGGCTGATGAACTGAAGATCGATCCCCCCGTTCAGAACACCGCACCCGTGGAGAGTGCCCCCAAGGGTCCGCCGCCCGAGGACTTCCGTGCCAAGTACGAGGAGTCGCAGGCCAAGATCCGGGCCCTCGAAGCTGATCAGGAGGTGGCGTGGAAGCTGGCGGATCCGCAGGCCGCCACGGATGAGAAGATCTACGCCCTCCGGACCATGCTGACCAAGCGGCTGGGTGCTGAGCGGCGGGCCGATATTGAGGCCCACATCCGCGAGCTTACCGGCGAGGGTGCTCAAGAGGAGGCCCCCGAGGAACGTCCCCGGGGTAAGGGACGTCCTAAGGGCACCGAAGGCGAAGAGGACCCCGATGAACTGGGGAGTATCCGCAGTGAGTTGAAGGCTCTTCAGGAGTCGCAGGTTCAGCAGGTCAAGGAAAAGATCAGCAGCCAGTTCACCAATGGGCTGAAGGCCGCTATGGAAGGCAGCCAGTTGGCTGAGATCCAGAAGACTATCCGCGAGGTGAAGGGTGGGGAGCAGGCCCGGGAGTTCATGGCGAATGCCTTCGAGGATATTCAGGCGTCCGCCAAGCAGCTTATCGCGGCTGAACTGGATAAAGGTGCGAGGTACTCAGAATCACTGATGCAGCGGGCCATCGCGTCGGCCACTGCACATCACGCGAAGAAGTATGCTTCAGTCATCGGTGCTACAGGCGGTCTCGGCCGGGCATCGGAAACAGAAAGCGAGTTGGATTACTTCGAGCCCAAGAACCGGCCTAGCGGACCCAAGCCGGGGATGTCGCGTGCGGACCAGGAGGCCGCAATCAAGGACCTGACGAGCTTCGAGCTTATCTCGACCTTGAAGAACACTCCTAATGCGTTCTCTTAACACACAGTCTCACAATCCAGTCAAGGAATAACACATGCCTAACGTCGGCCAATGGTTTGCAAACAACTCGTCTAAGGTCAAGGAAGTCCTCAACAACAACATCACTCAGTTCATGGCGGCTGTCTCTCCCGTGTGGAAGGACAGTATCGCTAGCTCGCAGGGCGTCGGCTCTGCCGATGAACTGGGCCGCGATCTGCTGATCCGTAAGACCTACCAGGGCAGCCTGGCCGGTGTGATCGAGCAGTCTCCGTGGGCTGGTACGGACCGAAACAGCCAGTTCGGTCTGTTTGGTGACAACGATGCGGGTGCAGCCCCCGGTGGTTTGGATAAGCTGCTGTTGCAGCCCGCTGTCAGCAATACCTTCCCGGATGCGGGTGATGGTCCGATGGCAAAGTCCTATCGCCTGACTATTCCGCTGAACGCCAGTCTTGCGAACCTCCAGTTGACTCTGGCGGAGATGCAGGCTGATGCGACCTCGGCGGTTCTAGGCGAGGTCATCGCTCCAAAGATGGTGGGCTTTGCCCGCAACATCACGCAGAACGTCTGCAACCAGTGGTACGTCAACGAGAACGATAACTACGCTCTTGCGTACGGCAACTACACCACTGCGGCCAGCTACGCCCTCGTTGCTGCCAACGGCACCGAAACTGGTTTTACCCCGGATGGTTCGACGGCTCGCGTGATTGCTATCAATGGTGGTACGCTGCGTATTACCTTCACCCCGCACAACCTTGCTGTGGACCGCTTCATGGTGGGTATGCGCGTGGATATGTACCAGGGTAACGGTACTGTCCGTGTAAACGAGGCGTCCAGCGTTCGCGTGCCTGCGTACGTCACTCGCGTTGATGAGATCGCGGGTACTGTGACTGTTCACTTTGTGAACCGAACAGGTTCCACCATCACTATTCCGGCTGCTTCGCTGCCCCCGAGCGGTGCCGCCAGTACCACGGCCGCTAACTACTTCTTTGTTGTGCCCGCTAATACCCGCCAGAACAGTTCGTTCCGTGGTATTGCGGGTCTGAACTCGTGGATCAAGGGTGGCGTTGTGGGCGGTACTGCTGCCCAGAACTCACTGCTTGGTAATGATGCGGTTACTGACAGTCTTGGTGGTGGCACTATCAACGTTCTGACCCACCCGGAGTTCAAGAGCCTTACCCGTGATATGGGTGGTCAGCCCCTGACGGAGCATGAGCTTCGGAAGATCCTGCGTCGTTTCAAGATGGCCAAGCGTAAGTACGGCCACACGATTGACTTCGCTGTGATGTCCGATGGTGTGCTGCTGGCCTATGAGCAGCAGAAGATCGGCCGTGAGATCCTTGACCGTACGGGCCGCACCAGCAGCCTGTCGAGCGAAGGCTCCAAGGAAGGCATGACCTTTGTGTTCGATGGTGACACCTACACCTTCATGACCGATAGCTATGTGGAGGCTGGCTCCTGCTACATGTTCAAGAAGGGTGGTAACAACTGGAAGCGTTATGCTCCCCCGTCGCCCAAGGGCACCAAGGGGTTCGATAAGCTGGCCAGCTTCATCCCCTTCGAGTTCGTGGCACCGGCCCTCACGGGTACCTCCAGCCTGTTCATGCCGATCCAGCGGCTGGCGGCTGCCCCCGGTAACACCCTTGTTACTGAGGCGGTTCAGATGCCGGGTCAGCTGCGGATGCAGCTTGTTCCGGATCAGGTCACGGGTATCAAGCTTACGAACCTCGCTGAGGATCGTACCTACGGTGACTAATAAGGGCTGAGAGGGAAGGAGCGGGAACCCCCGGGTCATGCCTGGGATATTTTGAAGCCCACCACGCGGCAATGACGCGGGGTCTCCAGGAACCGGCTATCCTTGTTGGGTAGCCGGTTTCATTTTACCCGCACACCGGCAGAACCCCCGGAGACTACCCGTGAACGGTGACTTTGACATCGACCTCGACGACCAGGAAGCACTCTACATGCAGGAGCACCACGAGGTCATTCCTGAGACCGAGTGGCTCCTAGGGGTCAAGAAGTCCTTCAACCGGCCCAAGCTGTTTGTGTACTGGCACCGCCTGAAGAAGAAGTACGTCCTCGCCGAGTGGATCCAGGAACGGACCCCCACGTACCGGGGGCTGTGCCTCGAACTGTGGGCGGGTGAGAACCGGCCCCAGGACTCTCTGTCGAAGGAGTGGATGCACCGGAGGTTCCGCCACAAGGAGGAGCACCTCAAGGAGCAGTTCGCGGGGGCCCGCGAGCGTGTCGTCGAGAAGCGTCTCACCCAGCAGGAAGAAATGCTGGAACGCAAGGAGATGGCGAGGACCCTCAGGAAGAAGGGTCTGGATGCTGCCGCCGACGATATCCTCCAGGGCCGTACTCCCTGGACCACGGAGCGTCAGGGTGGCGACCAACTGAAGGACATGCGTAAGATCATGAGCGAAGGCAACAAGATTGTCAGTGGTAGTGATGGCACCTCATGAACACCAACTACTCATTCCTGGCCAGCATGGTGGACTACATCCGGGTGTACGCGGATGATCCTGATGTGTTTGCCAAGTATCAGGACTCGGACCTCATTCGGTTGTTTGTGTTGCCCGCGATGAAGACGGTGCAGTCCCGCCTTAACCTGGCGACGGACACCCCGGTATATACCTCGATGGTGTTGACGGGGTTCAGTGGCACGCAGAGCACCAAGTTCACCATGCCTCCGAACGTGCAGGAGGTATCGCGGGTGGTTATCCGGGACTCCCTGGGGAACGTCACCAGCGAGATGGTGAGCAAGTCGCGGTACAACTTCAAGCAGCCCGGCTTCGAGATCCAGGACCGCACCCTCATCATCCCTCCCCTCACGCTGACGACGGGTACGCTGGAGATGGAGTATGTGCCCAGCTTTGATTGCTGGCCCCACGCCTGCCTAGCCGACGACAAGCGGGGCACGCTCTCCGCCGCCAAGGACGTCTTCCAACTGACTAACAGCACCCCCACCTACGGGATCATCGACCGGCGGGAGAACTCCCTCGTAGGTATGTACCTGAGGATGCTGCCCGCCACCGGCGTAGTCGAAGAACGCCTCATCACGAGTAGCTCCTGGGACGGCACCTACTGGAACGTGAGCGTCCTGACACCGTTCAGTGATACGCTGGCGGGGCTCCAACGCTATGAGGTGGCCCCGCCCCTGGACTTCGCGTACTACCAGACCGTGGCGGTCCTCGCCAGCTACAACCTCTGTGTGGCGAAGAAGACCTCGCAGGCACACCTCGCCAACCTTCAGAAGGTCTACCAGACCAACCTGAAGACTGCCCTCGACGAGGTCACCCACAAGAACATGCAGAAGGGTCGGAACTTCGAGAAGGACAGCTACCGCAACCGGAACTACGCCACGATGTCCGCCCAGTACGGTGCAGGCATGGTGGGCGACACCGGCACCGGCAGCGGCATCGACGGAGGCACTCCTTGAGCAGTCCGACTACCATCCAGATTCGCCGTGGTACCACCGTTCAGTGGACCACCAACGACCCTGTGCTCCTCAACGGAGAGCCCGGGTACGACACGGACACCGGGGAACTCAAGTTTGGTGACGGCGTGACCGCGTGGACCAGCCTCTCGGCTATCTCCGGGGGTGGTGGAGGTGCCACCAACCTCAATGGGCTCACCGACGTTACCATCACGACACCCAGCACCAATCAGGTGCTGTCCTACAACGGCTCCCAGTGGGTCAACGGGGCCCTGCCCACGCACACGCACGCATGGGGCGACATCACCAGTGGCGTGCCCGCAGCAGTGACGGCCCTATCTGGTACCAACACGGGCGACCAGACACCTGGCGGCTCGACCACGCATGTTCAGTACAACAACGGAACCACGTTTTCGGGCGATGCGGGCCTGACGTGGGATGGAACGCTGCTATCGGCAAGCACGATGGCGGCCGGTTCGCTGCAGATCGACAACGATGCAAACATTGACGGCACGCTGACGGGCACGATCATCAAGGTCAGCACGAATCTGCGGACGGCGAGCCAGTCGACGGTGACGGCGGGCGGTGTGACCTCGCTGACGATCAGCAGCAAGCAGATCCAGCGATTCACGGGCGCATCGGATCAGGAAGTGCGGCGACCGGCCTACTCCGATGGCACGGCGATGGGCACGGGCTGGACCATCCGGATCATCAACGACGGCACCGGCACGCTGACGATCAAGGACGATATCGGTGTGGCCACGCTCACGCAGGTGTTTGCCTCTGGCGAATGCGAGCTGGCGTTGACCGATGCGGCGGGCGGGACGTGGGTGGTGCGGCACATCGGCAGCGATGTGCAGACGTTCCTGGCGGGTGGGACGTGGACGAAGCGGCCGGGGTTGAAGTACGCTCAGGCGTACGTGTTTGCTCCGGGTGGCGGTGGCTCCGGCGGGAGCCGTGGCGATACGTCG
>Ga0315903_10000570_pt1 | contig 55837 bp, 34 predicted proteins | sample LakEriMetagenome_7_FD_203524 | JGI IMG/M metagenome (GOLD analysis project Ga0315903, IMG submission 203524) | Freshwater fungal communities from buoy surface, Lake Erie, Ohio, United States - Buoy 2 MA119 | ecosystem: Environmental > Aquatic > Freshwater > Lake | place: USA: Lake Erie, Ohio... | reverse complement strand
CGGCGAACACCTCGCCCGTCGAGCCGTTGATCGAGATCGCGTCGCCCTCCTTGAGCGTCTTGCCGGCGCACTTGAGCGTGCCCGCGGCGTAGTCGATCTGGATTGCACCGGCACCGGCCACGCAGACCTTGCCCATCTGCCGGGCCACGAGAGCCGCGTGGCTCGAGACACCGCCGCGACTGGTGAGGATGCCCTCGGCGGCGATCATGCCGCGAAGGTCTTCGGGGCTCGTCTCGACGCGGGCGAGGACGACCTTCTCACCCTTGTTGGCCAGTTCCTCGGCCTTGGCCGCCGTGAACACGAGCTGGCCGGTCGCCGCACCAGGGCCGGCGGGCAGGCCGGTGGTGAGCAGGCGGCCGCTCTTCTTGGCCGCCTCGTAGTCGTGCCGGTCGAAGATCGGGGCGAGCAGCTGCGAAAGGGCATCGGGGTCGGCCGACTGGATGGCGTGCTCGGCCGTCATCAGCTTCTGCTTCACCATGTCGTGGGCGATCTTCACGTAGGCCAGCGCCGTCCGCTTGCCGTGCCGCGTCTGCAGCATGTAGAGCTTCTTCTTCTCGACGGTGAACTCGAAGTCCTGGACGTCGCCGAACTTCTTTTCGAGCGTCTGACGGACCTTCTCCAGCTCCTTGTAGGTGCCGGCGAACATCGCCTCGTGCTTCATCTCGGCGACGGGCTTTGGCGTCCGCACGCCGGCCACCACGTCCTCGCCTTGAGCGTTGACGAGATACTCACCGTAGAAGACGTCTTCGCCGGTGGCCGGATCGCGGGTGAAGGCCACGCCCGTGGCGCAGTCGTCGCCCATGTTGCCGAACACCATGCTCTGCACGTTGACGGCGGTGCCCCATTCGTCGGGGATCTTGTACTTGCGGCGATAGATGATGGCCCGCTCATTCATCCAGCTCCCAAACACCGCGCCCACGGCGCCCATCAGCTGGTCGAACGGTTCCTGCGGAAAGCCCTTGCCGGTCCGATCCTTGATGAGCCGCAGGTAGCGGCCGATCAGCTCTCGGAGGTGCGACTCGGTGAGGTCGGTGTCGTCGTGGATGCCGAGCTGGTGCTTCAGCCCCTCCATCGCCTCTTCGAAGGGGTCGTGCTCATTCTCGTGCCGCTTCTGCACACCCATCACCACGTCGCCGTACATCTGGATGAAGCGGCGGTAGGAGTCGTAGGCGAAGCGGGGGTTGCCGGTGGCCTCGGCGAGCCCCTTCACCGTCTCATCGTTGAGTCCGAGGTTGAGGATCGTGTCCATCATGCCCGGCATGCTGTCGCGGGCGCCGGAACGAACGCTGACGAGCAGCGCGTTCTTCATGTCGCCAAACTTCTTCCCCGTCTCCTTCTCCATGAGCCTCATGGCGGCGGCAACCTCGTCCTCGAGGCCCTTGGGGAACTTCTTGCCGTGCTTGTAGTAGTCGATGCAGACCTGCGTCGTGATCGTGAAGCCGGGGGGAACGGGCAGCCCGATCTTGGTCATCTGGGCGAGATTGGCCCCCTTGCCGCCGAGCAGGGCCTTCATGGTGCCGTCGCCATCACACTTCTTGGCGCCGAAGTAGTAGGTCATCTTGCCCGCCTTGCCACCGCTGGCTCCCGACTTCTTGGCAGACTTCTTGGCGGCGGACTTCTTGGTCGACGTGGCCATGGGCAGGACGATCCCTTTCGTGGTGTGGGTGGGGAAAAACCGGCGGTTTTTCTCCGGAAAAGCCGACCGAATCTACGTTCGGGGTCGGAGACCGTCAACGAGCGTGCCCCCGCGGTGCCGATGCGGCCCCGCCACGCTATAATCAAGGGTCTCGAGGCGTTTCATGCGATGTCTGCTGGTCTTCGTGCAGTGGGGCCGGCCTGTGGTCCGCATGGCGACCGTCTGGGCCGTCGCTGCCGCCCCACTCGCCGCCGCCGACCGTCCACCCGACTTCAATCGCGACATCCGGCCGATCCTGTCGCACAACTGCTTCGCCTGCCACGGGCCTGACGAACACGACCGCCGCGGCGGCCTGCGGCTCGATGACCGAGATGCGGCGGTCGCGGAACTCGACAGCGGCAACCGGGCGATCGTGCCGGGCCATCCCGAGCAGAGCGAACTCGTGGCCCGCCTCCACGAGACCGACCCCGACGTGGTGATGCCGCCGCCCGAGAGCAACCACGTGCTCACCGCCGCCCAGAAGGAACTCCTCGCGAGGTGGATCGCCGCGGGTGCCCACTACGCCCCGCATTGGGCCTACGTGGCACCGCGGCGGCATGGTCCGCCGGCGGTGCGGAATGAATCGTGGCCCACGAACTGGATCGACCGCTTCGTGCTCGCACGACTGGAAGCGGAGGGCCTTACCCCGGCCACCGACGCCGACCCACTCACCCTTCTGCGACGGATCACCTTCGACTTGACGGGCCTGCCGCCGTCCCCGGAGGAGGTCGACTCGTATCTCGCCGACACCCGACCCGACCGCTACGAACGGCTGGTGGAGAGGCTCCTCGCTTCGCCACGACATGCCGAGCGGCTGGCGGCCTGGTGGCTCGACCTCGTCCGCTACGCCGACACGGTGGGCTACCACGGCGACCAACCGCACAACATCTCGCCGTACCGCGACTGGGTGATCAAGGCGTTCCTCGACGACGTGCCCTTCGACCGCAGCACGGAGCTTCAACTGGCCGGCGACCTCGTCGGCCCGCGCGACGGCGAGCATGCCGAGGATCCGGTGCTGGCAAGCAGCTACAACCGACTCTTGCAGACCACGCACGAAGGGGGGCTGCAGGCCAAGGAATACCGCGCGATCTATCAGGCCGACCGGATCCGCAACGTGTCGGCCGCGTGGATGGGCGCGACGGTGGGATGCGCCCAGTGCCACGACCACAAGTATGACCCCTACACGGCCGCCGACTTCTATCGCCTCGGGGCCTTCTTCGCCGATATCGACGACGAGCGGCATCTCGACAAGGCCGGCCTCGGCAAGCAGAACCTCAACACCTTGCCGACGATCCGCTCCCCCGAGATTGGAATCGTCGGCCCGTTCGATCGTGCCCGGGCAGAGCAACTCGACGCTGAGATCCACTCGCTCGAGAGCCGGCTGCCGCCGCTTGTCCTGCCGCCACGGGCCCAGCCTTCCGAGCCAGAGTCTGACTCGGTCTTGGCCGACCGCAAACGGCTCGAGCAGCTGCAAAAGGGGCGAAGTGCGCTCGAACGCCAGCTGATGGTTACCAAGGCGCTCGAGGAGCCCCGCACGGTCCGTATCCTGCCCCGCGGCAACTGGATGGACGACTCGGGCGACGTGGTCGAGCCGGCGATCCCGACCTTCCTCGGCACGATCCCTGCGAAGGGCCGGGCCACGCGGGCCGACCTCGCAACGTGGCTGGTCACCCCGGTGCAGAACGGCGGCGTCGGCGAGTTCACCGCCCGCGTCACCGCCAACCGACTCTGGGCGATCTTCTTCGGCGCCGGGCTCTGCCGGAGCCTCGGCGACTTTGGCGGCCAGGGTGAACTGCCCGACCATCCGGAGCTGCTCGACGACTTGGCGCTGGAGTTCATGGCTCACGGCTGGAGCGTCCGCGACCTCGTCCGCACGATCGTGACGAGCCGGGCCTACCAAATGTCGTCGGAAGCCCCGGAGGATCTGCTCACCCGCGATCCCGACAACCGCTTGCTCGCCCGGCAGGGCCGCTGGCGGCTGCCGGCAGAGAGCGTTCGCGACACGGCGCTCGCCGCCAGCGGCCTGCTCGTGGAGCGGCTCGGCGGCGCAAGCGTGCATCCCTACCAGCCAGCCGGCTACTACGGGCATCTCAACTTCCCGCAGCGGGAGTACAAGCAGGACGACGACGACCGGCAGTGGCGCCGGGGGCTCTACGTCCACTGGCAGCGGATGTTTCTCCATCCGCAGCTGCTCGCCTTCGACGCCCCAACCCGCGAGGAGTGCACCGCGGTGCGGATGAGGTCGAACACGCCCAAGGCCGCCCTCGTGCTCCTCAACGATCCCACGTTCGTGGAAGCCGCGCGAGAGCTCGCCGAACTCGCGCTCACGAGCGGTGGCAGCGACGACGACAAACTCGCGCTGCTCTGGAAGCGGACGCTCTCCCGTGCGCCCGACACCGAAGAGCTCACCCTCGCCAGCGGCCTTCTCGCCCGCCGCCGCGCCGACTACACCGCCGACCCCAAGGCCGCTGCGGACCTGCTAGCCGTCGGCGTCGCCCCCCGCGACATGAACCTCGACGAGCGTGAACTCGCCGCCTGGACCGCCACCGCCCGCGCCGTCCTCAACCTCCACGAAGCCATCGCGAGGTATTGAGCACGATGACACACGCGAGCCGCCGCGATGGACAGACACAGGTTGAAAACCTGTGCTACGGGGGGCACCGAGGCAGGCCAGATGCGGGGCTGCCCGTGCCCTGGGAGCCGGCGTTGCTGACCAGCGCAGCCATGGATGGCGGAGCGCAGGCAGCATCGAGCGAGCGAAGGGCAGGATGCCCGAAGCGAACGTCCGGCGACGGGGCATGGCAGCCCCGAGCGGCGCAGCGGACAGGCCCCCATCGTTCACGCGATTGGGCTTCCTGGCGCCGGAATCCCGATATGCCTCCGATTCATGAGTGAGCCGAACCAGATGCACGACCTCTCGATCCACCGCCGCGCGTTCCTCGCCCGCTCCGGCCTGTCGCTCGGCGGCGCCGCGCTGTCGGGGCTGCTCGCCCGCGAAGGGCTGGCCACGGTGTCCGAACCAGCGCCGCTCTCCAGCGACAGATATCAAGGCGCCGTCTTTCCGCGGCATCATCCGCCGAAGGCCAAGGCCGTGATCTTCCTCTGCCTGGCCGGCGGCCCGAGCCACCTCGAGACGTTCGACCCGAAGCCGAAGCTCGCCGAACTCGACGGCCAGCAGATGCCCGAGAGCGTGACGGCCGGCCAGCCGATCGCGCAGCTGCAGGGCAAGAAGCTGATCTGCCTCGGGCCCCGGACGAAGTTCTCCCGCTACGGGACGTGCGGCGCGGAGGTGAGCGACTACTTTCCGAAACTCGGGGCGCTCGCCGACTCATACGCCATCGTGCGGAGCATGGTGACGGACCAGATCAACCACGATCCCGCACACACCTTCATGAACTGCGGCACCGCCCTCTCTGGCCGGCCGAGCATGGGCGCCTGGGTGACCTACGGCCTCGGCAGCGAGGCCGACGACCTGCCGGGATTCGTGGTGATGACGAGCAAGCTGGGCCGCAACCCGCAGCCGATCGCCGCCAGGCAGTGGCACTCGGGCTTTCTTCCGGGGCAGTTCCAGGGCGTTGAGTTCGCCACCAGCGGCGCCCCGGTGCACTACGTCGCCAATCCGCCGGGCGTGTCGGCGGCCCAGCAGCGCGACCTGATCGACACCGTGGCGGCGCTCGAGCGGCACCGGCTCGCGTCGCTTCACGATCCCGATGTGGCCACCCGGATCAAGCAGTACGAACTCGCCTTCCGGATGCAGACGAGCGTGCCCACGCTCGCCGACCTTTCCGACGAGACGCCCGAGACACTCGCGCTCTACGGTGCCGAGCCGGGCACGGCGACGGTGGGCACCAACTGCCTCATGGCCCGGCGGCTTGTCGAGCGGGGCGTACGGTTCGTGCACGTCTACGCCAGCGACTGGGACCACCACAGCGGCATCGACGGCTTCATGAACGAGATCTGCCCGCCCACCGACACCGCCGCGTCCGGCCTCCTCGCCGACCTTGCCCGCCGCGGAATGCTCGACGACACGCTGGTGGTGATCGGCGGCGAGTTCGGCCGGACGCCGATGGGCCAGGGGGAGGGCAAGAAGATCGGCCGCGACCACCACATCAAGGGCTTCAGCATGGTGCTCGCCGGCGGCGGCATCAAAGGGGGCGTGACCCACGGCGCCACCGATGACTTCGGCTACTTCGCGGTCGCCGATCCCGTGAACGTCCGCGACCTTCACGCCACGATGCTCCATCTGCTCGGCATCGACCACATGCGATTCACCTTTCCCTTCATGGGACTCGATGCGAAGCTCACCGGCGTCGAGCCGGCGAAGGTCGTAAAGCCGATCCTGGCGTAGGCGGCTCCTGGGACGGATACGTACCATGGAAGTCCGCGGCTCGTACCCCGGGAGTGCTCGATGGTTGGCGGCTTCGACATCCAGGTGAACGGCTATTTCGGGGCCGACTTCTGCTCGCAGAGCCTGACGCTCGAGCAGTGCCGCCGGGCCTGCGACGAACTCGCCGCCGACGGCACCGCAGGCATCCTGGCCACGGTGATCACCGACACGATCGACCGGATCTGCGACAAACTCGCCCGGCTCGTCTCCTTTCGCGAACGCGATCCGACGATCGCCCGGATGATCGCCGGCTTCCACGTCGAGGGGCCGTTTCTCAGCCGCGTGCGGGGATGCCCCGGCGCCCACGATCCCGCGAAGATCATTCCCGCGAACGTGGACGACGCCAAGCGGCTCGTCACTGCCGCCGGCGGCCTGCTGCGGTTGGTGACGCTCGCGCCGGAATGCGACTCGGGCCTCGCCACCACGTCGTATCTGGCGCGAAGCGGTGTCACCGTGTCGGCCGGCCACTGCGATCCGTCGCTCGATGAACTCCGGGCGGCGATCGACGCCGGGCTCTCGATGGTGACCCACCTCGGCAATGGCTGTGCCCTCGACCTGCCGCGGCACGACAACTTCATCCAGCGGGCCCTCTTTCTGCACGACAAGCTCTGGATCTGCTACATCCCCGACGGCGTCCACATCCCGTTCTTCGCGCTCCGCAACTACCTCGACGTCTCCGGCATCGACCGCTCCATCATGGTCACCGACGCGATCGTGGTGGCGAAACTGCCCGCCGGTCGCTACGCCTACGGCGAAGGCGAGGTGGAGGTCGATGCCGAGGGGGTCGCCCGACGGCCCAGCGCCAGAAATCTCGCCGGCTCCACCATCTCGATGCATCAAGTCCGCCACAATCTCCGCCGGCATCTCGGTCTCGACGACGCGGCGATCGATCGACTCGTCGCCACGAACCCGCGCCGGGCCGTCGGCATCTCGACGGAGAACGTGACGGCATGAGGATCGCCGTTCACGCCGACCGTCCGGCGATGGGTGCCGCCGCCGCAGCGGACGCGGCCGACGCCCTGCGGCACGCGATCGCCGCGCGGGGCCAGGCCACGCTGGTGGTGGCCACTGGCACGTCGCAGCTCGAGGTGCTCGAGGCGTTCGCCGCTGCTCCCGGAATCGCCTGGAACCACGTCACGCTCTTCCATCTCGACGAATACTGCGGGATTTCCGCCGACCATCCCGCGAGCTTTCGCCGCTACCTCCGCGAACGGTTCCTCGACATCCTGCCGATGAAGCCGGCGGCCTTTCACCGGATCGGGGCTGACGGCGATCCCGAGGCGGAATGCCGGCGGCTCGCGGGCCTGGTGCCGGCCGCCACCTTCGACCTCGTGCTCTGCGGGATCGGTGAGAACGCCCACCTCGCCTTCAATGATCCGCCCGCCGACTTCGACGCGACCGATCCTTACCTCGTGGTGCCGCTCGACGAGGCCTGTCGGCGGCAGCAGGTGGGCGAGGGCTGGTTCCCGGCGCTATCGGCCGTGCCCACGCATGCCATCTCGATGTCGATCCGGCGGATCATGGCGGCGACCACGATCATCTGCTCGGTACCGGACGCGCGCAAGGCCGTCGCGGTCCGCAACGCGGTGGAGGGGCCGGTCAGCCCGACCGTACCCGCGTCGATCCTGCAGCGACACGCCGACTGCCGGCTGCACGTGGACCGCGCCGCCGCGTCGCGGTTGAGGGCCGCCGGCGCCCCGCTGGCGGCTCCACGGTCACGCTGATGGCCCCGCCTCACGGCGTTGGGAAGACTCTCGGCACCGTCTTGGCCGCGCCCCACGCCTCACGGCGTTGGGAGAGATCTCGGCCCCGTCCTGGCCGCGCCCCACGCCTCACGGCGTTGGGAGAGATCTCGACCCCGTCCTGGCCGCGCCCCACGCCTCACGGCGTTGGGCTTTTACGGGCAGCGGGTGGTCGCCTGTGGAAGCCGAAGGCCGTAAGGCCTCGGGCGCGGTCGAGAAGATGCCGAGTCTGTCCTGGCCGCGCCCCACGCCTCACGGCGTTGGGCGTACGCTCCCGAGAAGCCTTGCGATCCTTCGCCCCGGTGATGTCATGGCAAGCCGCTCGAGCGCCCCGATGCTGACCCATTTGCCGCCGCGTGGCGTCGCACCGGCACGCCCGCTGCGCCGCTCGACCACCATGCACGCGATCCGATGGTGCGTGACGCCGTAGGACACGCGGCCGAGCCGCCGTCCTGCGGCACCGTGCGGCTCGCGCGGAAAATCCCAGAGCCCTTCCCACCACTCGCCCGGGCCGCGGCGAACGACGAGCACGCGATCGCCGCACCGCTTCACGACCGCCGTCTCGCGGATCTGCTTTGTCGCCCGAGGCGCGGCCATCACCGGGATCTCCGCCACGCGGCCCTGCGCGACTGCCGCGCAGTCGCCCTTCAGCGGACAGCGTTCGCAGAGCGGCCGCGTGGGCGTGCAAACCATCGCCCCGAGATCCATCATTGCCTGGTTGAAGATCCCGGCGCCACGCCGAGGCACCATCGCCGCCGCGAGTTCCCAGATCGGCTCGTCGCCCGCGCCGCCCACGGGTCGGTCGTGGCCGGCGAGTCGGGCGAGCACCCGCCGCGAGTTGGCTTCGACGATCGCCGCGGGCAGATCGAATGCGATCGAGGCGATCGCGCCGGCGGTGTAGCGGCCGATGCCCGGGAGCGACCGCAGCCCCTCGAGCGACCGTGGAAACTCGCCGCCATGCTCCGCGACGACGGCCTGCGCAGCCGCGTGCAGCTGTCGAGCGCGGCGGTAGTAGCCGAGCCCCTCCCAGTGCTTGAACACCTCGGCCTCGCGGGCGGCCGCGAGGTCACCGACGGCGGGAAACCGTCGCATGAACCTCTCGAAAAAATCTTTCACCCGTTCAACCTGCGTCTGCTGCAGCATCACCTCGCTGACCCACACGGCATAGGGGTCGCGGGTCCGCCGCCAGGGCAGGTCGCGTTTCGCACGGGCATACCACTGCTGGAGCCGCCGCCGCAGGGCGGCCGCGTCGGCGATCGCCGGCGGCAGGGCCTCGGTCGCCGCTCGCGCGGTCTTCCCGGTCGCCTTCCGGACTCTCGCCACTTGCAATCCTCGTTTTCCTGCGGTCAAACCACGGCAGTGTATCGAGCCCGGTGTTCGGCTTTCGCACCCGCATGAGCAATCAGTCATCACACGGCGGCCAGGGTCCACGCCGGCGGCGCGGAGCGGCCCGGGAAAAGCTCACGGTGGCCCGCCGCGACACGCCCGGAGGGCCGGCCTGGGAACTCGTCCACCCCCGCTGCAGCCGGAAGCGGCGCGAAGACATCGAGGAGGTCGAGGCGATGGTGGAGGCCGGCGAGACGGAGATCGCCCACGACGAACTCGTCTGGCTGCTCTCGGAGTGCCCGGACTTTCTCGACGCGCACGTCCAACTCGGCCTGATCGCGTTGGAGGAAGACGACGCCAAACTCGCCCGCGGTCACTTCGGCCGCGCGTACGAACTGGCGATCCGTGCCCTCGACGCCGCCGGCGCGACGCAGCCGCTGCCCTATCACCTCGATGGCAACAAGCCCTTCTTCCAAGCAGCGAAGGGGCTCGTGCATAGCCTGATGGAGATCGGCCGGAAGCAGGCCGCCAAGGAGGTCTGCCAGCGGATCGCCCCGCTCGATTCATCCGACCCGCTCGGCATCCAGCGGATCGCCCAGCGGTAGCCGCCGGCGGTGGGCCGGCTCGGCACGGCGGTCGTATGATGTCGGTCGTCTCGTCCACCCCGGGAGCCCTGACGTGATCGTTCGATATCGTTCACACGCCTCGCTCGCGTGCCTCGCGATCCTGGCCGCCGTGGGCGGTGTGCGGGCCGACGACGCCATGCCCGTGGCGTTGGCCGCTGAGACGATCCGCCTCTGGGAGGGCGAACCACCCGGGGCCTTGGGCACCGCCGACCACGACGTGCCGGCCGTCGCCTGGTGGCCGGCAGCGACGCAGGCCGCAGCCTCGGCGGCACTGGTGATCTGTCCCGGTGGCGGCTACGGCCACCTCGCCGACCACGAGGGGAGCGACTACGCCCGGTGGCTCAACGCCCAGGGAATCTCGGCCTTCGTGCTCCGCTACCGGCTCGGAAGCAAGGGCTACCGCCATCCAGTGATGCTCGGCGACGTGTCCCGGGCGATTCGCCTCGTGCGGCACGGCCACGAACGGTTTCACATCGACCCCAAGCGGGTCGGCGTGATGGGCTCGTCGGCCGGCGGCCACCTCGCGCTCACCTCGTGCATCCACGGCGCCGCGGGCGACGAACGGGCCGTCGACCCGATCGACCGCGTGTCGGCGCGACCCGATCTCGGCATCCTCTGCTATCCCGTGGTGAGCATGCTGCCGGAGAAGACCCATGGCGGCTCGCGGAAGAATCTCCTCGGCGAGTCGCCCGCCGACGAGGTCGCCCGGCAGCTCTCCGGCGAACTCGCCGCCCACGAGAATGTGCCGCCGCTCTTTGTCTGGCACACCTGGGAAGACAAGGCGGTGAAGCTCGAGCCGATCCTCGAACTCTGCGTGAAACTCAAGTCACACGCACGGCCGTACGAGCTTCACGTCTACGAGCAGGGGCCGCACGGCCTCGGCCTCGGCGTCCGCCCGTACGAGCCCGCGAAGACACTCCACCCCTGGACCGCCGAATGCCGCCGCTGGCTTGCCGCACAAGGGTTTTAGCGTTCATGCTCAACGCCACGAAGCCGGCTCTGGGACGGAGCGAGGCGGCTCGCCCACGGCAGGATCGCCGACGCTTGCCGTCATCGCTCCGTTTTTCCGCCTGCCGCGTGGTTGGTTCCATGACCTGGAGATTCGTGTGACCGGCGGCCGCTTCATCTCGCTGGAAGGCATCGACGGCGCCGGCAAGTCGGCGCAGATCGGGCGGCTTGCAGACTGGCTGCGATCCACGGGTCGCCGCGTGGTCACCTGTCGCGATCCTGGCTCCACGCCGGTCGGCGACGCGGTTCGCACCATCCTCCTCGACCGCCACGACCTGCACCTCGACGCGACTGCGGAGATGTTTCTCTACATGGCAGCGCGGGCGCAGATGGTGTCCGAAGTGATCGAGCCGGCCGTCAGCCACGGCGAGTGGGTGGTCTCCGACCGCTACCTCCTCTCCAACATCGTCTACCAGGGATACGCCGGTGGGCTCGACCCCGAGACGATCCGCGGCGTGGGGCAAACCGCGACGGCCGGTCGGATGCCCGATCTCGTGATCCTCCTCGATGTGGACCTCGAAACGAGCGCGCGGCGACTCGCGCGGCCGCTCGACAAGCTCGAGAACCGCGGCGATGAATACCGGTCGCGGCTGCGGGCTGGATACCGGACCGAGGCGGCGCGGCAGCCGGAGCGCATCGTCACGATCGATGCCACGGCTGCAATCGACGACGTGGCGGCGGCGATCCGCGGCGCCGTGACCGCGCGATTCCCCGAACTGGCGTAGGAGGACCCATGGCCTGGCAGGGCATCGAGGGGCACGACGAAATCGCCGAGCGGTTCGTCGCCGCGCACGCCCGCGGGCGGGTTTCGGGCTCGTATCTCTTCGTCGGGCCGCCCGGCGTCGGCAAGGGAACGTTCGCGCTGGCGCTTGCCAAGTCGCTCACCTGCGAACGCCCGCAACAGGGCCTCGTGGCCTGCGGCAGCTGCGCGTCGTGCGTGCAGGCCGATGCCGGTAGCCATCCCGACATCGACGTCGTCCGCAAGCCCGATGACCGCTCGACGATCCCGCTGGAACTGCTGATTGGCGACGATGAACACCGGATGCGGGAGGGGCTCTGCTGGCGAATCCTTCTCAAGCCGGCACTCGGCCCGCGGAAGGTGGCGGTGATCATGGACGCCGACCACTTCTCAGACGAGGCGGCCAACTGCCTCCTGAAGACGCTGGAAGAACCGCCGGACGGGGCGGCGATCATCCTCGTGGGCACGGCGCTGGAGCGGCAACTGCCCACGATTCGCTCCCGCTGTCAGGTGATCCGCTTCGCGCCACTCGCAGCCGACGTCGTGCGGCGGGTGCTCGAGCGCGAGGCCGCCGTCACCGGCACGCCGGGTGATGCCGCCGCCCTCGACCGCTGCTGCCGCGCGGCCGGTGGCAGCCTCACCCGGGCACGGCTCCTGCTCGATCCCGAGGTGACGGCCTTTCGCGCCCGCCTCTTCGACCTGCTCGCGACGCGGCCGCTGCATGGCGTCGATCTCTCTCGCGAGACGCTCGCCTTCGTGGAGGCCGCGGGAAAGGAGGCGCCCCCGCGACGGGCCCGATTCCGCCTGGTGCTCGACGCCGCGCTCGACGTGCTCCGGCAGGCATCGCGGCGCGGCGCGGGTTCCGCTGGGGGTGATCCCACGCTCGACAGGGCCGCGGAGGCCTGGGCCGCCGACATCGACGCCACTGCCACTGCCGTCGATCGCACGCTCGACGCCGCCGACGCGATCGACCGCAACGCCAACCTCGGCATGCTCGTCGACGCCTGGTCCGCCGTGCTCGAAGAACCTCGGCTCGGCCGGCTCCGCTGAGCGAGATCGGGGCGACGCCCGGCTTTCCGCGGCCGCGCACCCTGCCCACCTTGCCACTCCCCCGCGATGAGCGGCATCGACCCTGCCGGCCACGGGGCCCCGGATCGATTTTTCCGGGGGTGCCTGTCGATCCATCGGCAAGGGTCGTACCGATTCGGGACGCCCCGCTCGTTCGACAGGCGGAACTCCAGCGACCATGGCGACGACCCAGCGGACCGCCGACGGCCGCGCCGGCTTCATCGTGGCGGCGGCGTTCTTCGCCGGCCTGGCGTTCGCGATCCTGACCGTCGGCCCCGCTGCCTGGGAGCCGCCTCCCGAATCGTCGTTCCAGATCGACGCAGCTGCGGTCGAGGCGGAGCGACCGCCGGTCGAAGTCGTCGATGATCTGCCCCACACGGCGGTGCTGCTCGCGGCCAAGCCGCACCCCGCCGCGGGGTCACCGGAGCGTCTCGCCCTGGCCGATGCGCCCGTGCCCATCACCGCCGCGATCGTCGCGCAGGCCCTACCAACCTCCGGCGATGGCGGCGCGGTTCACGAACCCTCCCGGGAATCTGCACCAACGCGGGCCTCCGAAGCAGACGCGGATCTCGTGCCGACTCCCGACCCGGCAACGACGATCGCCGTTCCCGAAGCGGAGCCTCCTCCACCGGTGCCGGAGGAATCGCCCGAACTCCGCGCGCTCGTCTCGCGGCTGCAGACGAGTCCGCCCACCGTCGCGGAGTCGGCGGAGCCACCAGCGGCTCCTGGCTCGGCGCCGCCGACCAGTCCGGCCGCACCGCTGCCGGGCGAGGCCTGGACCGATCCCGACGGCAGCAACTGGTCCGACTCCCCGCCAGAAGCGTCAGAGCCGCGCGCCGCGACTCCTGTCCGTGGCGGCAGGCTCCTCGGCCGGATCGTTGAGCGACGCGGTGACACCGAACGCGGAACCACCGGCGCCGGACCGCCTTCGACCGGACGACTGCTCGACCGCGTTCGGGATCGGTTCACCTCGAAACCGGACGAGCCGAGAAGCGACGGCGAGGGCCAGCTCCATGCCGAGACGGCTCCAGCCCCGGACGGTTCCCGGTGGCCGGAGCCTGCGTCGCTGCGCGGACAACTCGATTCCCTCGCCGCAGGCCGCGGCCCAGACCCCACGGCCGTGTGGGCCGCCGCCACCCTCGACAGCCTCGCCGGCCTGCTGGCCACGGGCGGCCCGCGCGACGCCGCCGGGGAGGCCGCCCTGATCACGCTCGGTGACCGGGTTGCGGAGGGGATGCGGGCCGCCGACGCCCTGCCAGACCACGGACTCGCCTCCCGGGCCCGCCGAGCCGCGCTCGCAGTCGCCCGGCGGGTGGCCGTGTGGCGAGCCGCCGCGGCATGCTGTGCCGAGATCGCCGCTCTACCGCGCGCCGCGCCGGCCGCCGACGTCAGCCTGGGAATCGCTGCCGCCAGCTCGACCACCGAGGTGGCGATCCTGCTCGAGGCGATCGAGCGCTTCGAATCATCGCGAGACCCGGCCGATGCCCGCAGCGTGCGGGAGGCGACGCGGCTCGTCACGGCCACGAAGCTGGCGACGGCGGAGGGCATCGATCGCGCCGTCCACGACCACTACCTGTCGCCCAACGTGCGGATCTCCGTCAACGAGCTGTTCGTCGAAAAACTCCTCCCCGAGACGACGGTCACCACCAGCCCGCTCCACGACTACGTGCTCGGCCGCCAGGTCCACGGCACGAAGACCGTGGAGCAGTCGACCGCCGTGCTCTTCGACCCGCATCCCAGCGAGATTCGCCTCGATCTCCTCGTCAGCGGCGAGGTCGCATCGCGAACGGTCACCGATGCCGGATCGGTGTCGATCCACTCCCGGGGCCAATCGAGCTTCACGGTCTACAAGCCGATCCACGTCTCGCCTCGAGGACTCAGCTTCGACGCGGCACGCGGCACCGCCTCAAACCAGTCACGGCTCGCCGGCATCGAGACCGGCTTCGATTCGGTCCCCCTGATGGGCCCGCTCGTCCGCAGCATCGCCCGCAATCAGCACGACGAAAACCTCGACCAGGCGACCCGCGAGGTCAACGCGAAGATCGTGAACCGTGCCTGCCGCGAGGTCGACTCGCAGACGGAACCCCAGCTCGCCGCAGCCGCAAAACGCGTCCGCGAGCGGTTCTGGGCGCCGATGGAGCGGCTCGGCCTCGAACCGACCACCGTGGCCCTCGAGACCACGGCCGGAGCGGCAACGGCGCGGCTGCGGCTCGCGGCCCCCACGCAGCTCGCCGCCCACACCCCGCGACCGCGGGCTCCGGAAGACGCGCTGTTCAGCATTCAGGTGCACGAATCGACGGTGAACAACGCCTGCGGTCGCCTGGGCCTCGCGGGGCGGAAGATGGGCCTCGAGCACCTCACCCGCCACGTCTGCACGCAACTTGGGCTTCCGCCGACCGTTCCGGACGACCTGCCGGATGGAGTCGAAGTGACGTTCGCCGCGATCGATCCGATCCGCGTCGAATGCCGCGATGGACTCGTGCATGTTCAGGTGGCCCTCGACGCGCTGGAGAGCGGTCGACGAAACAACTGGTACGACATCGTCGCCCACGTGGCCTACCGCCCGACGGTCTCGGGAATGCAGGTGACACTCGAACGGGATGGACCGGTGCAGCTCAGCGGCCCGGGCCAGAAGGGACGGATGGAGTTCGGACTGCGGACGATCTTCGGGAAGATGTTTCCCAAGGAGCGTCCGGTGCGGCTCGTGCCCGAGACGCTGGTGGCCAATCCGCGGTTCTCCGGCGTGCAGGCGGTGCAGGCGGTGACGGCCGACGGCTGGCTGGCCGTGGCCCTGGCCCCGGTGACGCCGCCCATCTCGGGCAAAACGTCGCCGACGGCGGTCAGGCCGCCCGAGTTTCCCCAGCGGATTCTCCGCCGCTGAGCCCCGGCGGGCGACCTCTGGATCGGGGGCGAGCAGGGCTTGGTTCGCCACCTACAATGCGGCACCGTCACCCACCCACCGTCCGGAGCCACGCCGATGTCCGCAGCGCCCGCCTTCCGCATCGAGTCTGACAGCATGGGGGAAGTCAAGGTTCCCGCCGACCGCTACTGGGGAGCGCAGACGGAACGCTCGCGAGACAACTTCAAGATCGGCGTCGATCGCTTCCAGTGGGGCCGGGCGGTCAAGAAGAGCCTGGGGATCCTCAAGAAGTGTGCGGCGCTCGCCAACGGCGAACTGGGCCAACTGCCCCCCGAGACGGTGAAGCTGATCACGCAGGCGGCCGACGAGGTGATCGCGGGGAAACTCGACGACCACTTTCCGCTCGTCGTCTTCCAGACCGGCAGCGGCACGCAGTCGAACATGAACGCCAACGAAGTGATCTCGAACCGGGCGATCGAGATCGCCGGCGGCGTGATGGGCTCGAAGAAGCCGGTGCACCCCAACGACGACGTCAACCGCGGCCAGTCATCGAACGACACGTTCCCCACGGCGATGCACATCGCGGCCGTCGATGTGATCAGTAGCCGGCTGTTGCCGGCCGTCCGCCAGCTCCGCGACGTCTTCCTCGGCCTGGAGAAGAAGCACGCCGACCTCGTCAAGATCGGCCGCACGCACCTCCAGGACGCCACGCCGATCACGCTCGGCCAGGAGATCTCGAGCTGGCGGGCCCAGCTCGACGACAGGATCGCCGTGGTCGAACGATCGCTTCCCGGCCTCTACGAACTCGCGATCGGCGGCACCGCCGTCGGCACGGGCCTCAACGCCCACCCGCGGTTCGGCGACGTGGCGGCAGCCTCCATCGCCAAGGAGACGGGTCACCCGTTCGTGTCGGCGACCAACAAGTTCGCGGCGCTGGCGGCCCACGACGCCATGGTCGACATGAGCGCCGCGGAACGCGGTCTGGCGATGGCGCTCTTCAAGATCGCCAGCGACATCCGCCTGCTGGCCTCGGGGCCACGGTGCGGGATCGGCGAGATCTCGATCCCCGAAAACGAGCCCGGCAGCTCGATCATGCCGGGCAAGGTGAACCCCACCCAGTGCGAAGCGATGACGATGGTCTGCGTCCAGGTGTTCGGCAATGACGCGGCCGTGGCCTTCGGCGGGTCGCAGGGCCACTTTCAGCTCAATGTCTTCAAGCCGTTGATGATCCACAACGTGCTCGAGAGCGCCGACCTGATGGCCGACGCCTGCGACTCGATGCGGGTCCACTGCGCGACCGGCATCGAGCCTAACCTGGCACGGATCAAGCACCATCTCGACGATTCGCTGATGCTCGTCACCGCGCTCAACACCCACATCGGCTACGAGAAGGCGGCGAAGATCGCCAAGAAGGCCCACGTCGAGGGGACGAGCCTCAAGGCGGCGGCCGTGGCCCTGGGCTACGTCACGCCCGAGCAGTACGACCAGTGGGTCGTGCCGGTGGAAATGACGCGGCCGCTGCCGGCCTGACCACGCGTCACGCCCCGTGCACAAGAACGTTCTTGAACTGCCACGGATCGCTGGCGTCGATGTTTTCGCTGAACAGCCCGGGGCGGCCGGTCAGCGGCGTCCAGTCGGTGTAGTGGCCGGTGACGGGCCCGAGGTAGGGACGCTGCACCTCCAGGCACCGTTGGAAGTCCATCTCGTCGGCCTCCACGATCCCCGCGACGGGGTTTTCCAGGGCCCAGACCATGCCGGCGAGCACGGCGGACGAGACCTGCAGGCCCGTGGCGTTCTGGTAGGGAGCGAGGTCGCGGGTCTCGTCGATGGATAGCTGCGAGCCGTACCAGTAGGCATTCTTCTCGTGGCCGTAGAGCAGCACACCCAGTTCGTCGATGCCATCGACGATCTCGTTCTCATCGAGGATGTGGATCTGATCCTGGCGAGCGCCGGCACGGCCGAAGAGTTCGTGCAACGACAGGACGGCGTCGTCGGCGGGATGGTAGGCATAGTGACAGGTCGGGCGATAGACGCAGCCACCGCCGGCCTCGCCGTCGCGAAGCGTGAAGTAGTCGGCGATCGAGATCGACTCATTGTGCGTGACGAGAAAGCCATACTGCGGACCGGGCGTCGGGCACCAGGAGCGAACCCGGGTGTTGGCCCCGGGCTGGAGCAGATAGGCACCGGCCTTGGAGCCGATCGTCTCGAGGTGGCCGTTGTCTGGCAGCCACTTCTCGTGCGTGCCCCAGCCGAGTTCCGCCGGCTGCATGCCCTCGGACAGGAAGCCCTCGACGCTCCACGTGTTGACGAACACATTCATCGGCTTGGGATTGCGCGACCGCTGGGTGTCGCGTTCGGCGATGTGGATCCCCTTGACGCCGAGATCCCGCATCATCCTGGCCCAGCCGGGCTGATCGTCGGCGGCCGGTGTGGGCAGCGCGCGGCCCAGGTCGCGAGCGAGATCCACCAGCGCCTGCTTGACGAACCAGGAAACCATGCCGGGATTGGCGCCGCAGCAGGAGACGGCGGTGGTGCCGCCGGGATGCCGGGCCTTCTCCTCGCGGACCGTCGCCCGCAGGGCGTTGTTGGTGCGAGCCTCCGGCCCGGCACTGCGGTCGAAGTAGAAGCCCGGCCATGGCTCGACCACCGTGTCGATGTAGAGCGCCCCGACTTCCCGGCAGAGCCGCATGATGTCGAGTGACGACGTATCGACCGAGAGATTGACGCAGAACGCCTGCCCACCGCTCGTGAGCAGCGGTTCGAGGAGATGCCGGTAGCGGTCGCGGGTGACGGCCTGATGGATGAACCGGACCCCATGGCGGTCGAGGATCTCGCGGCTGCTGTCGTCCGGGTCGATGACCACCAGTCGGGAGCGGTCAAACTTGAAGTGCCGCTCAAGCAACGGCAGGGTGCCCCGACCGATCGAGCCGAAGCCGATCATCACGATAGGACCATCGATCGTGCCATGGACGGGCCACTTCGTCATGCGTTCACTCCGGGAGAAGTTCAAACTCTCGCGGATTGTGTTCGATAACGTCGCGCCTGTCCATGCCCGTCGCCGGACGCTCACTGCAGACTCAGGAAGCCCAATCGCGTAAGCGATGGGGGCACGCTGGCCCAACCTCATCGCAAGGGACTGCCCATGCCCGTCGCCGGACGCTCACGTCGGCCCTCCGGGCCTCCGTTCGCTGCGTGTCCGCTGCGCTCCGCCATCCATGGCTCCGCTTGCTCCCACAGCCCGGCTCCCGGGCACGGGCAGCCCCTCGCTCGCCACGCGGTTGGTTCGCCGAGATTCCATCGCGGCGAGAAGCGGATCGGCAGGCATCCGCAGGGGCCTTGGATGGCCCCCGCGGATGTGCCATGCCACTCAGATCGCAGCCGCAGCGGTCTCGCCGGTGCGGATCCGAACAACCTCGGCGAGGTTCGTCACGAAGATCTTGCCGTCGCCGACCTGGCCGGTGCGGGCGGTCGACATGATCTTGCTGATCACGCCCTGGGCCTCGTCGTCGCTCACCACCACCTCGATCTTCACTTTCGGCAGGAAGTCGACGGAATACTCGGCGCCGCGATAGGTCTCGGTGTGGCCCTTCTGCCGCCCGAACCCGCGGACCTCGGTGACGGTCATGCCCTTCACGCCCAGGGCGTTGAGGGCGTCTTTGACCTCTTCGAGCTTGAAGTGGCGGATGATGGCTTCGATCTTCTTCATGATGGTCTCCTCGACTGTGATCGGCCCGCGTCGCGGTGCCGAAGGTGTTGATCCCGAGCCGATCGCGCCGACCGACTCCCGCCAACTCCCTGAACTGCACACGGCGTGCCAAAGCCATCACATAGAAAACGGGCTGTTTTTCCAGGGCTCCCGGCCTCGGGATTGTCGCGCTGGCGCGAATCCGGCCGCCGGCCGTCGCAGCCGCGCGACAGCCTGACTCATACGGGTTCGCCTTGAGTCATACGCCAAACATTGTCCAAGCCCAACGCCGTGAGGCGTGCGGCGAGGCCAATAAAGACTCAGCACCTTCTCGACCGCGCCCGAGGCCTTACGGCCTTCGGCTTCTACGAAACCTGTCCAAGCCCAACGCCGTAAGGCGTGGGGCGAGGCCAGGACAGAGCCCCGATCCCTCCCAACGCCGTAAGGCGTGGGGCGAACCGCCACCAACCGCCGCATCGCACCCTCCAGCGCCCGCGGCCTTACGGCTGTCAGTCGCCACGCCCTCGAGCGCGGGAATCACGCTGGCACCGGCTCACTCCGCCGACCCGAGGCCTGCCCGGTCGGCCAGGCAGGCCGTGTGCATCGATCCGTCCGTCACGCGAAAGATGCCCGGCAACCGCTCCTCCCAGTCCCGGTTCGCTGCAGGCACATACTGCCGCGCGTTCGCCTCGATCCCCGCCACGCCCGGCACCCAGGCCGCGATGCCAGCCGAGTGCACGAGCGCCGCGCCGGGGCAGGTGAGGTCCTGCACGCACACGAACATCCCGTGCCGGCGTGCCGCCGCCGCCATCAGGAGCGAATGCGACTGGCCTTTGCACGCCTTGAGCGCCACGCCGGTGTAGCCGAGGTCGCGGGCGAGGAGCAGCGTCTCGAGGTCGGTGAGCGACTCGTCGATCACCACGGGGCGGAGTTTCGCCGCGAGGTGCATGTCATTCCGCGGCACGGCGGCAAGATCGCGGGCGGTCGGCTGCTCCACGTAGAGAATGCTCTCCAGGCACCGCGCCGAGCCCGTCTTGACCCGCCGCAGGTACTCGAGCACGTAGTCGACGTTCGGGCAGCGCTCGTTGAAGTCCACGCAATACCGCCACCCCACGTCGGGACGGGTTTCGCGGGCGATGCGATCGACGGCGAGCGTGCGCTCGACGTCCCAGTCGAGTGACTCGCCCTGGAGCTTGATCTTGATGTTCCACAGGCCGTTGAACGCGATCCACTCGGCGAGTGTCCGCGGCAGACCGTCGCGGGGCACGCCCGCCGCATCGGTCTCGGCAGCCGAAAGCGGGTCGCTGCCGCCAACCGAATGAAACAGCGGCACGGTGTCGGCGGGCGTCGGCCGCACCACGTCCTGAAGGCTCGCGCCGGCGAACTCGCTGCCGAGATAGCGGGAGAGGTCGTGCCCCACGAGTTCGGGCGCCACGGTCAGAAAACTGCTGCGGCCGAGCGCCTTGCCGCAGGCGTCGTGCAGCGCCGCGTCGAACGGACTCGCCACCACGAGCGTGGCAAGTTTCGGAATCGCCACCGGCAGCGCCAGCCCGGCCGACTCGGCAGCGGCCGCCGCAAGAAACTCAGGCTCGAGGCGATGCCAGAGTTCGAGCGGATGCGCCGCCTCCGGGCAGTCCCTGACGACGCCCGCGATCCGTCCGGCGAGGCTCTTCATGGCATCGAGCGTGGCCTGGTAGGGCAGGTCTCGAGCAGGAAACGCCCACACGTTTCCCAGGGGCATCGAGGCGGCGCCGGTCACCACGCGGCCGTCGGGGAGTTCGGCGTCGAGCGTCACGTCGAGCAGGGTGACGCGATCGACCGGCACACCGCCGAACTTGTAGGGCGTGCGATAGCGGTGGTTGCGAAACTCGGTGCGGACGTCCTTCACGCGGAGCATCGTCGGACCGTCGGCGGCGGCGCGACTGCGGCGGGTTGAAGCCGCCCATGCGCCCACGGCAGCAGCCGCCCCGCGGCAGAATACCCGGCGCGAGGGTCGGCTCATGGTCGCGGTTTCCTGTGGTGCCTCAAAGCCTTGTACGGGTCGCACCTGATCGTCAGGCGTTCATGGGAGTCGGGGCTGCCCATGCCCATGCCCGTCGTAGCATCCTCGTGTGCAGCTCGTTCAGGAAGGGGAAGCAGCCGGATCGGAGGCACGCGCAGAAGCCGGTGAGACGTGTGCCACACAAGACTTGCTCGGTACCGTTGGGGAAGAGAACTCACACGTCCCGCCGGCGCCGAGGATGCCTCCGGCCGGCTGCGCTCGCTCTCCGACGCGCGAGGATCACGTACGACGCAGGGTAGGATACAACATCGTGACGTCGGCACACCGGCGCTACGCTGCAGGTCACAGGCTGCAGATCGGGGACTTCTCATGAAGACGGCTTCACTGTCGCAGTACGCCATGCTTGTCGGAGCCATCGCTATGGCGGGCGTCGATTCGCCTGCTGCCGAGCAGGCCAACTATGACGAGGCGGCCGTTCGGGCCTACACGCTTCCTGACGTGCTCGCCGGCCCCGACGGTCAGACCGCAGCGACGGCCGACGCCTGGCGGACAATAGTACGCCCCCACCAGTTCGCGCTGCTCGAGTCGAGCGTCTACGGCCGGCGCCTGCCCGCAGTGCCGGTGAGCGTGGTCGGCGAGGTCGAGCGTGCCGAAGCGATGCTCGCCGATGGCACCACGGCCTCCCGGATTCAGGCGCGGCTGCGGCTCGGCGACTCGCCGCAGGCCGTCACGACCGATGTGCTCGTCTATCTGCCGACGAGCGAGCGACCGGTGCCGGTGTTCCTGCATCTCAACTTCAGGGGCAACCAGGCAGAGCATCCCGATCCGGCGATCCGGATGTGCGCAGCCTGGCTGCCGGACGACAAGCGTGGGGAGATCGTCGGCAACCACGCCACGGAAACCTCGCGGGCCACGGACTCGCGGCACTGGCCTGTCGAGAAACTGCTCGACCGCGGCTACGGCGTCGCCACCGCCTGCTATGGCGACGTCTTTCCCGATCGTGCCGACGGCCGGGCGGCGAGCGCCCTCGCCGCGCTCGGCAGGCCGCTGGACGGCGACCTTCCCGCCGACGAACCGGGCGCGATCGCCACCTGGGCCTGGCAGCTCTCCCGGATCCTCGACTGGCTCGTCACGCTGCCCGAGGTGGATGCCGCGAAGGTGATCGTGGTGGGCCACTCGCGAAACGGTAAGGCGGCCGTCTGGGCTGGCGCCTGCGACGCGCGGTTCGCGATGGTGGTCTCCAACGAGTCGGGCTGCGGCGGCGCGGCGATCGAGCGGCGAAACTACGGCGAGACCGTCGAGGCGATCACGCGGCGTTTCCCACACTGGTTCTGTCCGGCGTTCCGCACATATGCCGATCGTGAGACCGACCTGCCCGTCGATGCCCACGTGACACTCGCGATGGCGGCGCCGCGGCCGCTCTATGTTGCCAGCGCGATCGACGACCGGTGGGCCGACCCGAAGGGGGAGTTTCTCGCCGCCGTCGCCGCCGGCCCCGTCTGGGGCCTGTTTGACCTGGAGGGCCTCGGCACCACCCAGTGGCCGCCGACTGACACGCCGGTCGGCCAGACGATCGGCTACCACGTCCGCACCGGCAAGCATGACCTGCTCGAATACGACTGGCTCCGGTATGCCGACTTCGCCGACCGCACGCTCCGGGGCATCGAACCGCTAACCCGCGACGCAGCCGACTTCCATCCCGTGCAGGAGCCGCTCCCTGTCCCGCCGCCCCCCGGGGCGATCCTGCTCTTCGGCGACGGCAGCGAGCCCGGTGGCCCGAAGTTCACCGCCATGGATGGCGGGGCGATCGACTGGCAGGTCGTGGACGGCACGCTCGTGATGGGAGCATCGAAGGGCCATGCCAACCATCTCGTCTCGGTGCCGGTGTTTCGCGACGCCGACATCCACGCCGAGTTCATGACCGTGCCGATCGCCAAGGGTAACAGCGGCCTCTACATCCACGGCCACTACGAGATGCAGATCTACGACTCCTTCGGTGTCGAGCCGCCGACCGACCAGGACGAAGGTTCGCTCTACCGGTTCGGCACGCCACTGGTGAACGCAGCCCGTCCCACGGGCGAGTGGCAGGTCTACGACATTCGCTTCGTCGCACCGCGACGGAATGCGGACGGAGCGATCACCACGGCGGGACGAATCACCGCGTGGCTCAACGGCAAACTCGTCCAGGACGGAATCGAGTTCACAGAGCCACGCTCGCCCTTCATCCCCTACCGGCACGGCGTGACCGACCACCTCCGGGCCATCGAAGCAACCCTGCGAAAAACCGGCAGGGGTCCCCTCTTCCTCCAGGACCACGGCAGCCCGGTACGATTCCGCAACATCTGGATCAAGCCGCTCGACGGCTGAACGGCCGCAGGAAGCCCAGGCGCGTAAGCAATGGGGGCACGCTGACTCCGCCGTGCCGCGAGGGGCTGCCCATGCCCTCTCGCTGGACGTTCGACCGCGTTTCGCCGCAATCTGCCTGCGATCGTTCCGTGATGACAATCGGGGTGTCGGGCGAGCCGTATCACCCGTTTGTGGTTTGTTTGACCTCGGGGACGCCGCTACATTTCGTTGCCACGGACCGCATCCAGAGAGGGGACCATGCGAGACAAACTCCCACCCACCCGGCGCCGCTTCCTGGCGGCTTCACTCCAGGCCTCAGCCACCGTCGTCGCGGCCCCCTACGTGATCACCTCGAAGGCGCTGGGTGACGCCACGACACCGCCGGCGAGCGACCGGATCGTGATGGGCGGCATCGGCATGGGCAACATGGGCTCGGGCGACCAGCGGGCGTTCCTCGCCCGACCCGACGTGCAGTACGTCGCCGTCTGCGATGTCCGGAAGAAGTGGCGGGACGATGCCAAGGGCCGCGCCGATGAGAGGTACGGCTCCAAGGACTGCGCCGCCTACATCGACTTCCGCGAACTCCTCGCCCGCGACGACATCGACGCCGTCCACCTTGCCACGCCCGACCACTGGCACTCGATCATGACGATCGCCGCCTGCCGCGCGGGCAAGGACATCTACCTCCAGAAGCCCGAGACGCTCACGCTCCGCGAGGGACCACTGATGATCCAGGCGGCCCGCCGCTACGGCCGCGTGGTCTCCGGCGGCAGCCAACGGGTGCTGGAGGACTACCGGGGAATCGTCGACCCCTGCTGGGCGGGCGAACTCGGCACGATCACATCGATCGATCTCACCACCGGCCCGCGGTCGATGCCCTGCTACCTGCCGGCCGTCGCCACGCCCCCCGACATCGACTGGGACCTCTGGCTGGGCCCCGCCCCCTGGGAGCCGTACAACCCCGGTCGCTGCGACGGCAACTTCGGCACCGGCGGGAACAGCTGGCGGTCGTACGTCGACTACTCCGGCGGCAGCCTCACCGACTGGGGAGCTCACAACTTCGGCGGCACGATCTTCGCGGCGAGCCTGCTCCACCTGCAGCCCACGAAGGTGATCTGGCACCCGGCGTCAGCTGACGGCAAGGAGGCTGCCTACATCTCGCTCGTGTACCCGAATGGCGTCGAACTCCACTGCAATCGGCCACCGCAGCTTCGGCCCGCCGACACGAAGACGACCGTATCGAGCGACCGGGGGATCACGATTCGGGGCGACGGCATGACGATCAACCCCCAGCCGGTGCCTTCCTACAGGGGCAACGGTGGGATCTACGGCGACTTCATCGAGTGTGTGAAGACGCGCGAGCGGCCGTTCCGCGACCTCGAACTCTGCGTCAACACGATGACCGCACCACACATGGTCGGCATCGCCCAGCGGCTCGAACGATCGCTCGAGTGGAACCGCGCGGCGCAGCGGTTCATGAACGACGAGGAGGCCAATCGCCTGCTCGACCGCGCCCGCCGCGAACCCTGGACGCTCTGACCCGGAGAACCACCATGCCCTTCGATATAACCACCCTCGACGGTCCGTTCACCGCGCTCGCTGCGTTCGACTGGGGCGGTGATGCCGCCCCACTCGGCGTGATCGATGCCGCCGTGGTGGCGGCCCACGGCGACGCCGCGCTGACGGCCAACCTGGAGAAGCGGCTCGGGGCGATCATTTCAGGAGCCTCATCGCGGGCGTCGAAAGACTATGCCTGCCGGAAGCTCTCGATGATCGGCACGGCAGCCTCGGTGCCGGCGCTCGCGCCACTGCTCACCGATCCCGACGAATCCCACATGGCCAGGTTCGCCCTCGAGCGGATCCCGGCTCCGGCAGCAGCCGATGCCCTGCGGCAGGCGCTCGGCAACGTCCGCGGCGACCTCGTGATCGGCATGATCTCGTCGCTCGCCAACCGTCGCGACACCGCGAGCGTGAAGCCGCTGGCAGCCCTGCTCGCCGGCGACGCGAAGATCGCAGCAGCAGCGGCTTCCGCGCTCGGCCGAATCGCCACAGCGGAGGCGGCCGCCACGCTTGCCGAGGCAAAGGTCCAGCCGGGGCCGGTCGCCGATGCCGTGGTCGATGCCCGGCTTGCCTGTGCCGACGCCCTACTCGCTGCTGGTAATCGCGGTGCCGCGAAGGCGATCTACGAGGCGGTCGCCGCCGGTGTCGGCGATGCACCGACCACCCGTCGTGGCCGTGCCCTACGGATGGCAGCCCGCAGCGGGATCCTTGCCGCGCTCGATGACACCGTCGGCCAGGCCATCCGCCGAGGCTTCATGGCAGCGTGGCTTGCCCTCGCCCTGCTCGTGCCGATGGCCTACGCCGAACCTGTTGCTCCTGCCCCCTCTGCCACCGCCAAGCAGGCGGCCGAGAGCGTGCTCGCCGCGATTGCGGGGGGCGACGCCGATCTGCGGGCTGTCGCTCTCGAGCGAGTTCGGTACGGACTCCACGGCACGTGGTTCACCGAGGCCCTCGTAGCCAAGCTGCCCGCACTCGATCCACGCCGGCAGGTCGAAGTTCTCTCGGCTCTGGCCGACCGGGGTGACATCGCGGCCATGGCTGCTGCCTCGAGCCTCCTGAAGTCATCGAGCGACGCCGACGTTCGGCTCGCGGCAATCCGCGTTGTGGGCAAACTGGGTCGCGGAGCCGAAGTGCCAACGCTGGTGGCAGCACTCGCTGGCGAGGGTTCGATGCCGGCAGCGGCGCGGCGGGCGCTCGTGGACCTCTCCGGCCCCGATGCCGCGACGGCGATCCGCGAGGCTGCGGAGACCGGTTCAGCGTCGTCGCGGGCCCCAATCCTCGACATCGTTGTCGAACGCCGTGACCGTAGCGCCGTGCCGCTCCTGGTTGCCGCGGCCGGTGACGATGACGCCGCGATCCGGCAGGCGGCGATGCGCGGCCTGGCCGCGTTCGGCGGCCCGAACGAGATCCCGGCGATGGTGGCGTCGCTCATCAAGTCGTCGGGCGACGAGCGGAAGGCTGCCGAACTGGCGATCGTGAGAGTCTGCACGTCTGGTCGCGATGCCGAAGCGGCCGCCAGTTCGGCCCTTGCCTCCTATGAGGCTGCAGACGAAGCGAGCCGCCAGGCGCTCCTGCCCGCCCTCGCCCGCATCGGCGGCCCGAAAGTGATGGCGATGATCGACGCGATGATCGCCGATCCGGCGAAGCGGCCGCAGGGGCTCGACGCCCTCTCCAAGTGGCCTGACGCCACCGTCAAGGACCGGCTCCTCGAACTCTTCGGGAAGGCGATGGACCAGCAAGAGAAGGATCTACTGCTCGGCACGCTCATTCGGATCGCGCCCCTGCCCGACAACAAGCTCGACGACGGCCAGAAGCTCGACCTCCTCGTGAAGACGATGGCTCTCTGCCAACGCAACGAAGACAAGGCGAAGGTCCTCGAGCGGGCCAACGCGATCCGGACGATCGAGACCTTCCGATTCGTCGTGCCGTACGTCGATGACCCGGCGCTTGCCGAATCGGCCTGCGGCAGCGTGGTGGAACTCGCCCACCACCAGAAGCTCCGCGACGCCCACAAGGAGGAGTTCACCAAGGCGCTCGATAAGGTCCTCGGGATCACGAAGAACGATGAACTCATCGAGCGGGCCACCCGCTACAAGGCGGGCCAGACCTGGAACCGCAAGAAGAAGAGTTAAAGGTCGGCACGGAGCCGCGGCGTGGCACCCTGCGTCCCGTAGCGCAGGTTTTCAACCTGCGGCATATCCGGCACAGGTTGAAAACCTGTGCTACTCGCCCCGCATCGTCCCAGCCCAACGCCGTAAGGCGTGGGGCGAACCACCACCAGACGCCGCGTCCAGCGTCGTTCGCCCGCGGCCTCACGACCGGTCGGCTTTCACTCGCCGAAACCTCGAGCACGATGTTCGATCGTGACCCGCATCACTTCCGGAACTGTCCGCCGTCGAGGCCGTGCCCCTTCATCAGCCGATACAGCGTTCCCCGGGGCAGCAGTGCCTCGCGGGCGGCCGCCGACACATCGCCGAGGTGCCGCGTGAGCAGGTCGGTGAGAAACTGCTTTTCGAACCGTGCCACGTGCTCGGCCCGTTGGGCGAAGAACCCAACCGCCCCCGCCTCGGCACCGACGGTCCGGCCCGCCGCGCTCACCACATCGTCGGGCAGGTCGTCGATGCCCGCCATCGACGACCGCGTCATCGCGATCGCCCTTCGCACCACGTTCTGCAGCTCGCGGACGTTGCCCGGCCAGTGGTAGCCCTTGAGCACCTGGTAGACGTCGGTTGAAAGCCCGCCGACGCTTCGCCCCATCTCAGCGGCCGCCTTGTTGGCGAAGTGCTCGGCGAGGAGGCCGATGTCGTCACCCCGCGTGCGGAGCGGCGGAAGGTCGATCCGTACCACGTTGATCCGGTAGAAGAGGTCGCGGCGAAACTCGCCCCGCTGCACCATGTGATCGATCTCGCGGGAGGTGGCGGCGACTACCCGGACATCGACCGGGTTCTCCTGCCTCGCTCCCACCCGCCGCACCCGCCGCTCCTGGAGCACGCGGAGCAGCTTCGCCTGCAGCGGCAGCGGCAGTTCGCCCACCTCGTCGAGAAACAGCGTGCCCCCGTCGGCAAACTCGACGAGCCCCATCCGCCGGGCATCGGCACCGGTGAAGGCCCCGCGCTCGTGGCCGAAGAGTTCGCTCTCGATCAGGGCGTCGGGGATCGCCCCACAGTCGACCGGCACAAACGGCCCCTCGGCCCGTCGGCTGCGGGCGTGGATCGCGCGGGCGACGAGTTCCTTGCCGGTCCCGGTTTCGCCGGTGACGAGCACATCGACGGAACTGGTGGCCACGCGATCGATGATCGAGTAGACCTGCTGCATCGCCCCGCTCTCGCCGAGGAACTCAGCAAACGAGTAGGGCCGCTCGACCGCGCGGCGAAGCACCTCCTCCTGGGCCCGCCGTCGCGACGTCAGCAGAAGCTTTTCGAGCGAGTCCTCGAGGTCGTTTTCGACGAGGGCGATGTCGAGGTAGTCGCCGGCGCCCGCATTCAGGCAGGCGCGGGCGGTCTCGACGCTCGGCTTGGGGTCGATCACCACCATCGGCAACTGCGGATCCGCCTTCCGCAGGGCCGAGAAGAGCACGTCGGCGGAAGGCCCCGACCGGGCCGTCACCACGCCGAGATCCCAGGAGTCGCGGGAGAGCGCAGCGAGTGCCGCCTCGAGCGACGTTTCCACCCGCACGTCGAGCGGCTGGAGCCGCGCCACGAGCCGCGAATAGGGCAGGGCGGCGGCGCCGGCGGAATCGATGATGATGATGCGGGGCTGCTGCACGAAACCGAGCCTTGGACGCCACGCGGCCGCCAACCGTGCGTCTGCCGCGACAAGTATGCAACCGCCTGGCGCAGCGGGCAACCGCCATCGCCGCTTTCGCGGACAGGTGGCTCTGGTACATTCGAACGCGGTTTGATTCAGCGTTTTCGCGGCCTTCGGAGCCCTTTCGCGCATGGCGATCGACACCTACGCCCCCTGCCCCGGCGGCACCGGCAAGAAGATCAAGTTCTGCTGCGCCGATCTCGTCGGCGACCTCGAGCAACTCGACACGCTCGTGGAGGGGGACCAGATTTCCGCCGCCCTCGATCAGGTGAGGAGGCTCGAGGAAAAGCACCCGGGCCGGGCTTGCCTGATGGCCACGCGGACCAAGCTGGAACTGGCATCGAAGCGATACGCCGAAGCGGCGGCCAGCAGCCAGGCCTTTCTCAACGCCTTCCCCGACAACCCGCTGGCCCTCGGCCACGCCGCGATCACCGACGCGCTCGCCGGCCGCGTGCAGGAAGCCGCGGCCTCGTTCGACAAGGCCCGTGCCGCAGCCGCGGCCGAGGGGGCGGAGGTCTCCGCCGAACTCGTGCGGATCGCCGCCACGCTCGTGCAGGCCGCAGCCCAACTCGGCCATGTCGGCTTCGCGCAGGGAATCGTCGAATGGCTCGGCGACGCCGGGCTCGGCAACGAGGAGGAACGGCGGCTCCTCGCGGCGATCGTCGGCTCGTCGGGCGTGCCGGCGGCGCTGCGAACCAGGATGCGGCTGGAGCCCGTCGTGGGCGACTCACCGTGGCGGATCGAGTTCGACGCCGCCCTCGATCATGCGCGGCACTGGCGGCTCTTGAAGGCACTCACCGCGTTCCGCAGCCTCAAGGGCGTGGCGGGCGATTCGCGGCCGCTGTTCACCAACATCGCCGTGCTCTGCGAGATGCTCGCCCGCCCCGTCGAAGCCTCGGAGGCGTGGCTGGCCGTGGCGCGGATGAGCGGCACGCCCAACGACGATGCCGTCGAGATGACGGGCCGGGCCATCACGCTCGAGACCGAGGCCGACCCCGACCGCTCGCCGCTGGTGCGATTCGCCAGCCGGATCGCCCCGCTGACGGTGCCGGCGGGCGAGGAGGGCAGCGCCGCCATCGACCTCCTGGAGGACACAATCCGCCACGCCGGGCGGTTCGACCAAGCTGCCTTCGACCGCGCCCAGTGGGTCGCACGGGGTGCGGCGCCGCCGCGTTCCGCCTGGCGGGTGTACGACGAGGGCGCGCCGGCGCGGCTGCTGGCCACGCTCCTGATCTTCGGCCGGCAGACCGATCGTGAACCCGAGGCGGTGCTGCAGGGCTTCGCGGCCGACATCGAGCAGGCCCGGCCTGCCGTCGAGGCGGCGGTCGGTTGCACGTTTGGTGCCGAGATGACGACCGAGTCGGTACCGGCGGTCTCACCGACGAACTGGCTCATGGGGTCGCAGTTTCGCATGCAGCAGCCGACGTCGGCACCGCCCCCGGCACCCGCCGGCCAGCCGTCCTTCTTCGACTCGTTCGTCGAGGAGCAGCGGAAGGCTCTCTGGGACCGCTTCCTCGCCGTCTGGCCCGACACGCCGCTACCGGAACTCCTCGGCAAGACGCCTCGCGAGGCCCTTCGCGATCCCCAGACGGCACGCCGAGTGGCGGCGCTCGTGGAAGAGGGTGAGGCAACGGCACGGCGGCCCGATGCCTCCGCGGCGTGGACCGCGGTGCGGGAGCGGCTGGGCATGCAGCCGCCGGCGACCGTCGATTCAACGCAGCCCTTTGAAGACGCCGTGCCGCCGCTGCGCTGGCATCGGCTCGACATGTCGAAGCTTTCGATCGACGAACTCCGCGGAATCCTGGTGACGTCTCTCGACGCCGGGTTCGAAAAGGCGGCCGGGCTTGCAGCCGAGGCCCTCGCCGCACGGCCCGACGCCACGCCTGCCGATCGCTGGGAGGCGCTCGGCGCACTCGAGGAGCGGGCCACATCGAGCGTCCGCAAGCTCGAGATCATCGCCGAGCTGCGCGGCATCGCCAAGACGCTGAAGGCCAATGATGGCATGCTCGACGTGGCCGAACTCCGAGTGCGGATGCAGCGGGGCGACGAGGCCGACGTGGTGCGACTGCTCGAGCACGTCCGCCGCGAGCATGGCCGCGACCAACAGGTGATCCAGGCGTTCGCCGAGGTGCTGATGGAGGCGGGCGTCGATATCTCGGCCCTCGCCGGCAGGGCGATGCCGGGCGGCGGAGCCGGACCAGCCGGCGGTGCCGCGATCCCGGCAGCAGCGCCGGCCGCCGAGGCAGGCAAGCTCTGGACGCCGGGAGGCGAGACGTCCGCCGCGGGCGGTGGCGAGAAGAAGGTCATCTGGACGCCGAACTGACGCGGCCCATGGCACATGCGGCCTTCGATGTGGCGGCAATGCGGCGGGCGCTCGAACTCGCGGCCCGTGGCCGCGGCTTCGTCGAGCCGAATCCCCAGGTCGGCGCCGTCGTTTTCAGGGACGGCGAGATCGTCGGCGAGGGCTGGCATGAACGGTTCGGCGGACCGCACGCGGAGGTTGCGGCGCTGCACGCTGCCGGCTCCAGGGCCCGGGGCGCGACGCTCTGCGTCACGCTCGAGCCCTGCTGCCACCACGGCAAAACGCCCCCGTGTACCGACGCGATCCGCGCCGCGGGGATCGCACGCGTGATCATCGCCGCGGGCGACCCGTTTCCAGCGGTCGCCGGCCGCGGAATCGAAGCGCTTCGGGCCGCCGGCATCCATGTCGAGGCAGGCCTCCTTGCCGCGGATGCCGAGCGGCTCACGGCCCCGTTCCGCACGCTCGTGACCCTGACACGGCCCTGGGTGATCGCCAAGTGGGCGATGAGCCTCGACGGCCGGCTCGCAGCCTCGCCCGGCCAGGACCGTTGGATCTCGTCGGTCGAGTCGCGCGGGCTCGTTCACGACCTCCGGAGCCGCATCGACGCCATCGCCGTCGGCATCGGCACGGCGCTCGCCGACGACCCGCTGCTGACGGTAAGACCGGCAGACGGATCGACGGCGGGCCCACGGCAGCCGCTGCGGATCGTGTTCGACGGCCACGCCCGGTTGCCGCTCACGAGCAACCTTGTCCGCACGGCGCGACAGCTGCCGGTGCTCGTCGCCATCGGTCCACAGGCCCCGCACGACCGGGTGACGGCGCTCGAGGCGGCCGGCTGTGAAATCTGGCGAGGCGACGAGACCGACGCGGTCTCCCGCGCGGCGGCCTTGCTCGCCGAACTCGGACGCCGACGGCTGACGAACCTGCTCGTGGAGGGTGGGCCGACTCTGCTCGCCGGAATGCTCGCGGCCGATCAGGTCGACGAGGTCTGGACCTTCGTCGCGCCGATCATCCTCGGGGGCGGCACGACCGTCGGACCGCCATCGCTTCCGGACGTGCCGCGGCTCACGGTCGAACACGTGTCTTTTCCGGGTGGCGACATCCTCATTCGCGGCACGATCGGAAACCGGTTGGTCACTTCGCCGGAGTGTCGCGGATCACGTTCCGCCAGTGGGTGACCAGGGCATCGCCTTGGTACGACGTCTCGGCGGCAGCCGCCCGCAGCGATTTGGCCGCAGCGAGCACCACCTGCACGTGCTCGAGCACCTCCTTGGCCTGCTCATTCTCATCGGCCGCGGTCAGTTCGTCGTCGGGATCGACCACGCCATCCCGTTCCTGCACGCAGCCGTAGCGGGTGAGGTAGGTGACCCATGGCTCGATCGCGTCGATCACGCCGGCCACGTCGAAGGCCGCCGCGGACGCCAGCGGCTCGTCGAACTTGGCGAGCTGCGAGCCCGTCTCGAGCCGGCTCTCCACGAGCATCCGCCCGGCCTGCTTGGGCGCCATCGAGAACACCGCCACGTCGTCGCCCACCCCGATCGTCGGTCGAATCTGCTCGTCCAGACGGCTGTTCACGAGCTTCCATGACCACACGGAACCCTCGTCCCCCTTGGACTTCTCGGGCTCGGGAATCCGGTAGCCCTGGGGCACGGCAGCGGGATCCATCTGCCGCAGGGCATCGGTGAGTTCGTCGCCGAGCGAGAACAGGTCGCTGAGCCCCTCCTTGAAGAGCTTCGGGTCGGCGAGCGACACCACCACGGCGGGCTCCATGAGCGGGAGCGGCTCGGCCGAGGGCGGCAGCTCCCCCTGGATTCGCTTCGTCCTCGCCTTGGAGTCGAGCACCAGGCCGACCTGCCCGTCGGCCAAGGACTTGGCAATCTTGTCGCGAAGGATCGCGGCGAACTTGCCCCCCAGCGGCGCCACGTGCTCCGAAAACGCGTCGAGCCTCTCGCGCTCGTCGATGCCCATCTCAGGCCGGCCGTGCTTCTGAAACAACGCCCACGCACCCCGGATGATGTCGACCGCCGCGTCGATTCCCTCCGGATCGCTCTTCATCCTGGAGACCATTACGCCCAGGGGCGCGCCGCCGGCGTGCTCGAGCAGTTCGAGCCGTTTCGTGCCGTCGAACGGCTGATTCCGCGCCCAGTTCCACGAATAGCCTTCGTAGCCGCGGTCGGCGAGAAACGAGAAGGCGAGCCACGGGCCCGGCTCCGGCACCCGTTTGCCCCACTCGTCGACGATCTGCTCGGCCAGGCCGCGGAAGTCCTTCTTGGCCTCGGCTGTCACGCCCGCCGATTCGTCGAGCTGGTCGACGACACCAAGGAGCGACTCCACATCAGACCGCGACGAGTTCACGGCCTCGCAGAGCGACTCACTCATGTACGCGACACCCGTGAGACGCTTGTCGCCGTGCTCAACGAGCGGTGCCAAGGCCGGCAGCGTCAGCAGTCCCTTCCGCCCAGCATTCGGCAAGACGAGCTTGTCGAGGTGGTCGGCCGAGTCACCCAGGGACACGATCACCCAGTCACCCACGCGACCGATGGCGGCCACGACGTCGAGTTGCTTGAGCCGCCCGAAGACCTTCGCCACGCCCTCGGCGTCATCGGTCATCTCGACGGCCGACCGTTCGATCTCGTCCCAGGGGGCCAGCACCCCGTCGAGCGTGAACGTGAGGAAGTCGCCGCCGGCAACCTTCCGCCGGCTCACCGCCCGAGCGAGATCGGGATTGACCTGGAGCATGAGCGTGGCCAGAACCTCGAGCCGCTTGATCTGGTCGGTGGCCAGGTCTCCCTTCGCGGTCTTGAAACCCCAGACAAGGTCGGGCACCACGAGCAGATCGAGATTGCCGGCCAGTGCGGCGATCACCGCGCGGGCCTGCCGGACGGCATCGACCGAATCGACCGCCCCACCGCGGAGTTCCGTCGCCTCATCCTCCTCCTCGATCGACTCGACGACGATGTCGGCCTCGCCGTCGGGAGCCTCGCCGACGCCGGCCCGCTGCTGAGCGTCAGCCAGTTTGCGAACGAGCTGCCAGAACGACACGCACGACGGCTCGCCGTAGACGAACGTGTCGGTCGCCACCATGTCGGCGAGGAGTTCGACGGCATCCTCGTTCTCGGGCAGTTGCATGAACGTATCGAACGTCGAGAACGGGCTGCCGGGCGTGGACCGCTGCTCGTCGAGCGAGTCGAGGGCCCGCCGCACTGCGGGGAGTTGCAGGATCGACTTCCAGGCGTTGCTGTTCACGATCGCGTCGTACTGCTCCCTGATCCGCAGCGACGACGACACGAACGCGGCGTCCTGGGGAACCATCGCCACCCCCAGGCTTCCGAGGCGCGAGTTCGCGGGCTCGTCGGCCGTCACCAACGCCGCACACGCCGCCAGCGCGAGGCAGGCCAGCGAAACCCGGCGGACGGCCGATCTCATCCAGACTCGGCGGGGCATCACCCAGAGAAACAGCGACATCATCGGCGGCATCCTTCCCGGCGGGTCCTTCAGCCCGCCGCAACCCAGACGCGCGGCAGGAAACCTTAAGATACGCGATCCCTCGACGGTGGGAACACCCGTCTCGACTCGGCGGCCCGCCGCCCGACGCTTTCCGCACAGCAAGGAGAACCCCGCGTGCACATCGACACCACGCTCATCCTCGACACCTTCGCCGAGGCGTTTCGCCTTCGGTTCGCCCGCCTGCTCGTCACCGCCCACGACGGCCATTGGCTCGACGCGGCCATCCGGGCAACCTGCGGATACGGCACGAGCGTGATCGGATGCGATGCCGAGGTCGGCGTCGAGCGACGAATCGCCGCAGACGACACGCCCGACGGCCGTCCCGGAGCGTCGATCATGCTGTTCGGCTTTTCGACGGAGGCCCTTGCCAAGGCGGTCGCCAACCGAACCAGCCAGTGCCTCCTCACCTGCCCCACCACGGCGGTCTTCGATGGCCTGCCGTCGGAGTCGGAGCGGGTGCCGCTCGGCAGCCACGTGCGGTTTTTCGGCGACGGCCGCGAGAAAACCAAGGTCATCGAGGGGCGCCGCTTCTGGCGGATCCCGGTGATGGACGGTGAGTTTCTCGTCGAGGAAACGGCCGGCGTGGCCAAGGGGATCGGCGGTGGCAACTTCGTCGTCCAAGGCCGATCGCTCGAGGCCGCACTCGCCGCCGCCCGCCGGGCCGTGGCCGCGATCGAACCGCTGCCGGGCACGATCACGCCGTTTCCGGGGGGCGTCGTCCGGTCGGGAAGCAAGGTCGGATCGATCTACGAATCCCTGCGGGCGTCCACCAATGAGGCCTTCTGCCCGAGCCTCGCGGGCCGCGAACCCACGAGCCTTCATCCCGATGCGACCGCCTGCCTGGAGATCGTGATCGACGGCTCGTCGGAGCAGGCCGTGGCCACCGCCATGGCTGTGGGCATCCGTGCCGCCGGCGGCGACGACGTGCCGGCAATCTCGGCCGGCAACTATGGCGGTGCCCTGGGGAAGTTTCACTTCCATCTTCGCCAGATTCTCACGTCCGCCTGATCGCCGCTCCCCTCCCAGACAGCCACCGCGACCGACTGACCTTCTCCCTGACCGCGGGCTTTGCTACTTCCCGAAAACGCCGGGGTGTGCCCCGCCGACGCCATGAGGCCAGGAGGGTTGTCGCATGTCTGAATCCATGCCCGAAGCCACGTCCGACAACACGCCCGCAGCAACACCAGCCGTCGTGCCGAGCCCGCGTGCCTCGCGGCAGGACCCGCGCGGCTCGCGGCAAGACCTCGTGGTTCCTCCGCGGCAGTCAAACCTTTCGGCCGTGATTGGCGCCTGCCTCTGCGCGGTGGCCGGGTTCGGTCTCGTTTGGGGGCTCGGAATTGGCCGCGGACGATTCGCTTCCGGTGATTCGCATCCGGAGCCGCCGACCGTGGCGCAGGCGGGTGACGCATCCGAATCACGCCGCCCGACCGATGATGCGGCCACCGCGACGCAGCGTGAGCCCGACATGCTCCCGCACATTGACGAGGCGACGCCGGCTCAGCCCACCGTCCAGGGAGGTCGGTGGAACAGCCGGCCGGCAGGCCATGAGACGCCCCCCGCCGATGCCGATGACCGCTACGCGGTCCGGCCAACGTCACTCGACATGTCCGAAGCGGTGTTGCCCGCATCTGACGACATCCCGCCGCCGCGGCCGCTTCCCCGATTCGCGGCGGCCCACCTCGAACCTGTGCCCGACACGATCCTGCCGGTGGCCGCCGACGTGCCGGCCGACTCGCCGCCGATGTCGGTGGCGAGAGACGACCGCACACTGCCTCCCACCGATGCTCCATCCCGCCTCCCGCCATCGACGCCGCCGGCCGATGGACACGCTGCCGAGCCCTCGCCGCCATCACCCTTTGCGATGCCCGTGAACGCGGAATCTGCCTCGCCGACACCGCATGCCCCGACGCCAGACACCCTCCCCGAAGACACGGGAGATCTCGCCGCCGCCGATCCGCTTCCCCCGTCGGCGGCCCCCGAGCCCGCGCAGGCACCCATGCCGCCTCCGCCTGCCGCCGCGTTCGGTGCCGCACCGCCGACGTTTTCCGGCCCCGTGCCGCAGGCACCGCTGCCTCCACCAGCCGCGTTCGTGCCGCCCCCCGCCATGCCGTCTGCAGCCGCGATGCCCCCGAACCCGCCCGCGGTCACCACTACGGTGGCTTCAAGCGGTTCGCCGTTCGCGGCTGCGCCGGCCGTGGCGCCGGGAGGCCTCGCCGCCGCCGATCCGGAACAACACCCGGCGGCGGCCGCACCGCCCAGGCAGCCCCCCGCCACCGGCCAGGGACGCCCGGGCCCGATGCAACTCGAGGGCGTGCAGACGCCGCAGGTGTCGGTCGAAAAACGTGGCCCCCGGGAGATCTCCGTCGGCAAGCCGGCCCGTTACGAAATCGTCGTTCGCAACGTCGGCAGTGCCACGGCCCACGACGTGCTGCTTCGCGACGCCATCCCACAGGGCACGGCGCTGGTGGCCACCACGCCCCCCGCGAGCCCGGTGAACCAGGCCTCGGGCGACGCCGACGGCGCACTCGTCTGGGCGCTCGGCACACTGCCTCCCGGCGGTCAGGCGGTGGTCACGATGGAGGTGATGCCGCAGGTGGAAGGCGAGGTCGGCAGCGTGGCGAGCGTGAGTTTCCGGACCGACGCCTCGGTCCGTTCGCGGGCCACGAAGCCCGATCTGCGAATCGAGTGCACGCCCCCGGAGCCAGTCCTCATCGGCCGCGACCTGCAGGTCACGATCACCGTCACCAACCCCGGCACGGGCGTGGCGACCGGCGTGGTTCTCGAGGGATTCTTGCCCGAGAACGTGTCGCACCGCTCGGGCCGGGAACTCGAGTTCGACGTTGGTCAGTTGCGGCCGGGTGAATCGCGCACCATCGACCTCGTGCTCGGCACCCGCGGCCCGGGCGTCCACGCGGCCAGGCTCGCCGCCCGCGCCGACGGCGGGGTGGAGGTGGTCCACCAGCTGCCGATCGAGGTGACAGCGCCCACGCTCGAACTCGCGGTTGACATGCCGCTGCGGCGTTTCCTCCAACGGCCGGCGACCTGCACGATCGCGATGACCAACGCCGGCACCGCACAGGCCCGGGCCGTCGAACTCGCGGCACAGCTCCCGCCGGGCATGAAGTTCGTGAAGGCCAACAACGCCGGCTGGCACGACGACCGCACCCATCGCGTGCTCTGGAACCTCGAGGAACTACCCGCGGGCGAGACCGGGTCGGTGCAGATGGTGGTGATGCCGGTCGAACTCGGGCCGCAGAAGATCACGGCTGCCGCCCGCAGCGCCGACGGCCTCGCCGATCAGGTCACGCACACCTGCGACGTCGAGGGGCTCGCCGCGCTCTCATTCGATGTCGTCGATAGCGAGGATCCGATCGAAGTCGACGGCGTGACCGAGTACGTCGTCCGCGTCGGCAATCAGGGCACGAAGCCTGCCACCGGCGTGCGGCTCGCAGCCACGCTCCTTGGCGACCTCGAGCCGGTCGAGGCCCAGGGCCCCGGTGGCCACCGCGTCGACAACCTGACGATCACGTTCGAGCCGCTCGCCAAGCTCGCCCCGGCCGAGGAGGCGGTATTCCGCATCCGCGCCAAGGGCCGCCGCGCCGGCGATCAGCGAATTCAGGTGCAGCTCACGAGCGCCGACCAACCCGCGCCGATCACGAAGGAAGAGATCACGCGGGTGTACGCCGACCGCTGACGAAGCCTGCTGCGCTTCCGTCAATCGAAGCGCACGCAGGGACAGGAAGCCCACTCGCGTCAGCGATGGGGGCACGCCTACCCAGCTGCAACGCTCGGAGCTACCCATGCCCGTCGCCGGACGCTCGCTCCGGGCATCCTGCCCTTCGCTCTCTGCACGCCGGCTACGCTTCGCCATCCTGGCTCCGCTTGCCGCCGAGCCCGGCTCTCGGCCACGGGCAGCACCGAGCTCTCCGCAACGATCGCTTCAGGAAGCCCAACGCCGTGAGGCGTGGGGCACCGCAGTGATGGCTTCAGGAAGCCCAATCGCGTAAGCGATGGGGGCGTGCGCAAGGATCACGTGTGACTCGTATTACACAGTCTCGACGGTGAAGATCTGATTCCACGTCCGGCCATCGCTGCTGGTGACGTGACGCACGTAGGCGATTCGCCTCCCATCGGGCGAAATCACACAGGCCTCCGGCCGTGGTGCTGAGCCGTCGCGAACCGGCGGTGTGAGCCTGGTCACCTCGCCACTCTCTGCAGCGACGAGACACACACTCCCGTCGATCACGCACGCAATCCTGCAGCCATCGGGGCTCCAGGAAAACGCGCTGGCGATGCCGCCGGTCGCGTCATGCGTCACCTGCCGCGGCTCTCCGCCGGCGGGATTCACGACGAAGAGCTGCGCGACGCCGGCCTCGTCCCGCATCAGAAACGCGATTGCTGCACCGTCGGAGCTCGACCGCAGCCAGTGCCGCGGCCCCTGGATGCCGGGATGGCGGCGGTCGGCCGTGAAGGTCAGCCGCCGCTGTGCGACGCCGCGTGGAGGAACAGGGCGAGTGACGGCCGTGCCCTCGAGCGGCCCGTCGCCGGCGACCGCAAGAGCGGTAAGTTCGTCGGGAAGATCGAGGACGAACACCTCGCTGATCGTCGCTCCTGCGGCGGTGACCACATGGCCCTGGAAGGCGATCGCACGCCGCTGCCGCGAGCCGTCGGCATGCACGTAGCCGTTCGTGCCGATCCAAGCCTCCTCGAAGGCTTTCGAAATCTGGTCGCTGCCAGGATGCGGAGTGTCGCTCAGCCGTGACACGAGCACCGTAAACGCGGAGCCGTCGTGGTTGCGCGGGTGCCTCTTCGGCACCGTCGTCGGCCTTCCGCAGACGCTCAGCCCTACTCCGCGCAGGTTCCGCTCTGCGGGGGTGATCGCCACTGCCGCCGCTTCGAGCACGGCGTCCTCGTAGGTGAAACTCACCGCGGCACCATCGGGCGAAAACACGTGCACGTGACTGCCACCGCGGAGGGCGCCGACCGTGAACGGAGGTGTGAGATCGCGGGCATCGAGGTTCTCGGCGACGCCGGGCCGCGACGCCCGCACCACCATGCCCTGGCGACGGGCGGCCCCGTACATCCAGTCGGGCGCCGGCGACTCGGGCCCCTGGATGAAGGCCAACTGGTCGTCCGCCGGGCTTGCCGTCACGACCCCGCAGCACGCGCCGTGGCGCGACTCGTAGAGCACCTCGACCAGCCCCGTCTCCACCTCAACCCGCTCGATCCGCGTGCCATCGAAGGTCGAGCCGTCCGGAGTGGAACGAACGTCATAGATGATCCACCGCGAGTCGGACGACCAGACGCCGCAGTTCGTGAGCACGTGGCCGTGAGGGGCGGCGGTGATCTGTCGCGGCTCGGCCATGGACACCGCTCCCGACGGCTGAGCCGATCGCATCCGACCGACGTTCCTACGACCTGAGGACGGCGTTCACCCGACGGCCACACTCGGCGACCACGCCATCGACGATCCGGCCGGCCTCGTCACCGGAGAGCGTGCCGGTCGCACTGCGAAGCGCCACCGCCACGACGAAGCTCTTGCGGCCGGCTCCCAGGCGGTCGGCGTCCCGCCAGACCTGCACGAGCCGGCAGTCCTCCAAGACGGCCCCCGCCGCCGCGCGAATCGCCGCCTCGACTTCGCCCCACGGCACACCCTCGTCCACCACGAGGTTCACGTCCCGCTGCACGGCCGGAAAGTCGCTCGGCTTTACCAGCGGCCGCTCGATCGAGGCCGCGAAGGTGAGCCGGTCGAGCCGCACCTCGGCGGCCGACACCGACCCCTGGAGACCGAGCCGACCGGCCATGTCGGCAGCCACCTCCCCCACGACCGCCACCCGCTCCGCCGCGTGGCCGGATCGCTCGAGCAGCACCTCGGCCGCACGACCACGCGCGAAGGGCGCACAGTCGATCGGCCGATAGCCAAGTCGAATCCCGTCGCCGGCGAGGCCCAAACCGGTGAGCACCGCGTCGCACAGTCCCTTGGCCCTGGAGAAGTCACCGCCCACTACGATCCCGGCCAGGAGCGGCTCCTCGATGGGGCCCCGCGCCGCATCCTCGCCGTCGCGGCGGCCGAGATACCCGCGGGCGATCTCGAAGAGGTCGGCGTCATCCACGCCAACGGCTTCGTTCCCTGCACGGGCGTCGAGCAGGCTCGGCAGCAGGCTCCGCCGCAGCCGGTCGGCACCGCGGACCAAGGGCGGCGAAATCGCGAGCGGTGCCGTGTCGCCCCACGGACTCGGCATCGATGCCATCTCCTCCGCCACCACGCTTCGCGTCATCGCCTCGCAGAGCCCCGCGGCCACGAGCACCTCGGAGGCCCGCCGCACCGTCCGCTCGCGGGCCGAGAGTTCGATCGGTCGCGCCGCAATCACGGCGTTCTCCGGCACGTGGCCATAGCCCTCGATCCGCGCAATCTCCTCGACCAGGTCGATCTCCCGCCAGCAGTCGCGCCGCCACGTGGGGGCCCGCCAGCGGTGGTCGTGCGGGGCGGAACCGCGAGTCTCGATGAAGCCGAGCGCCGTGAGGATCTGCCGCTGTCGGGCGTCGGCGATATCGACGCCGAGCACCTCGCCGACGCGCTCCGCGGCCAGCCGGATCTCGGCCGGGGCACAGGCCAATTGCCCAGCCACCACGGCGCCGCGATCGAGCGACCCGCCTGCGAGTTCGAGGATCAACGCGGCCGCCCGGCGGCTCGCCCAGTCGACCATCGCGGGATCGGGCCCGCGTTCGAAACGATACGACGAGGGGCTCGCGAGCACGAGCCCGCGGGCGGCGGCCCGCACCGGCAGCGGCGCGAACTGGGCCGACTCGACGAGCACGTCCGCCGTGCCTGCGGTGATCTCGGTGTCGGCGCCCCCCATCACGCCGGCGAGCGCCACTGGCCGCTCGGCGTCGGCGATCACGCACATCCGCTCGGAGAGCGTGTAGGTCTTGTGGTTGATGGCGACGAACGGCTCGCCCTCGACCGCCCGCCGCACCACGATCCGGCCACCCCGGATCTTCGCGAGGTCGAAGGCGTGCAGCGGCTGGCCGCTCTCGAGCATGACGTAGTTGGTGACGTCCACCACGTTGTTGACGCTCGCCACCCCTACCGTGGCCAGCCGGTCAACGAGCCACTTCGGGCTCGGGCCCACCTTCACCCCGCGAATCACCCGTGCCGTGTAGCAGGGGCAGATCTCGGGCGACCGGATCTCGACGGCGATGCTCCGCGCCGCCTCGCCGGCCCCCTCGAGCGGCCGTGGGTCGGGCACGTGGAGCGGCCGGCCGAAGAGCACGGCCACCTCCCGGGCCACGCCCAGGTGGCCGAGGCAGTCGGGGCGGTTGCTCGTGACCTCGATCTCGACCGCCGTGTCGTCGCCCACCGCCGTTGTCGACTCGTGGTTGAGTCCCGACATGAGCAGTCGCTCGACCATGTCGTCGACCGAGCCCGGGGCCTGCACGTAATCCGCCAGCCAGTTCGTGGAGATGATCATGGCGTCAGAACTGCCTCAGGAACCTGACGTCGTTGCGGTAGAAGTCGCGGATGTCGTCCACGCCGTGGCGGCGGGCAGCGATCCGCTCCACGCCCAGCCCGAAGGCGAATCCGGTGACCGTGTCGGGGTCGTAGCCAACCGATTCGAGCACGGCCGGATCGACCATCCCGGCGCCGCCCATTTCGACCCAGCGGCCACCCCACTCCATGTCGACCTCCACGCTCGGCTCGGTGAACGGGAAGAAAGACGGCCGGAACCGCACCTTCACGTCGCCACCGAGAAAGCTCGACGCGAACATCCGCAGCACGCTCTTGAGGTGGGCCATGGTGGTGCCGGGCTCCACGAGCAGGCCCTCCACCTGGTGGAACATCGGATAGTGCGTGGCGTCGGCGGTGTCGGGGCGATAGACGCGGCCCAGCGACACGATCCGCAGCGGTGGCTCGCGGTTCTCCATCACGCGGATCTGCACGGTGCTGGTCTGCGACCGCAGGAGGAGCGGGTCGGATCCGCGGGCGACCGCAAGATAGAAGTTGTCGAGCGGGTCGCGGGCCGGATGCTCAGCAGGAATGGCCAGCGCTTCGAAGTTGTGCCACTGGTCTTCGACCTCGGGCCCATCCACGCTCTCGAATCCGAGCCGGCCCATGATCTCCTGGACTCGGCGGATCGTCTTCGTGATCGGGTGCAGGTGTCCGAGGCGGACCGGATCGGCGGGCAGCGTGACGTCGATCGCCGAGACCGCCGGCCCCGATGCCCCTGCCGTCACGCGAGCCTGCGCGGCCTCGAAGCAGGCGGTGATCGCATTCTTCGTGTCGTTGAACTGCTTCCCGCCCGCGGGCTTGTCGGCCGGCGCGAGTCCACCGAGCGACTTTTGGATCGCCTTGAGGCGGCCACTCTTGGCGCCGAGAAACTCGATTCTCGCCGCTTCGAGAGCGGCAGCGTCGACCGCCGCCGACAGGGCCTCCTCTGCATCGGCCCGTAGCCGCTCCAGTTCGGCGCGGAACGTGTCGAGCGGCACGGCTGTCACGGCGTCACGCGACCGCGGCCGGCTCCGGCAGGCCGAGGGCCTTCCGCACTTCGGCGGCGATCGCGTCGAACCCGGTCGGGTCGAGCACAGCCATCTCGGCGAGCGTCCGGCGATCGAGTTCGCAGCCGATCTTGCCGAGGCCCGCGATCAGCTGGCTGTAGCGGAAACCCCGTTCGCGACAGGCTGCATTGAGCCGCACGATCCAGAGCCGACGAAAATCCCGTTTCTTCCGCCGCCGGTCGCGGCGGGCGTAAACGCCGGCACGGATGATCGACTCTTTGGCGGTGCGGAGCAGGCGGCGACGGCCACCGACGGAGCCCTTCACCCGCTTGAAGAGGCGCTTCTTGGCACGGAGACGCGGAACGACGCTCTTGGTACGCATGGCTCGAAACCTTGGACGGCTGGGGGCCTCTGGGGCCCGGACTGGAGAACCCTAAAATCTGGCGTGAATCGCCGCAATTGCAAGGGCGGTGGGAAATTTCGGCAGGTTTTCGTGAGCGGGGGGCGGGAAGGGGCGCGAGATCAAACGGTAGGGCGAGCCGCCGCGCGACCAGAACGGCCCGGACGACCGTCCTGCCCAGGAAGCCCCGAGCGCGAGCGAGGGGATAAGGGCCTGCGGTTCACCATGGGTTCGGGCATGGCACATGCGGAGCCACGGAGGTGCCACGGCGGAGGCGGCGTCGGGTGGCGGGTGGCCCCACGCCTCACGGCGTTGGGCTTGTACGGACAGTGGGGAGCCGCCTGTGCAAGCCGAAGGCCGTAAGGCCTCGGGCGCGGTCGAGAGGATGCCGAGTCTGTTTTGACCGCGCCCCACGCCTCACGGCGTTGGGCTTGTACGCGAGGATCACGCGCAGGCGGCACCGGCCAAGCAGCGCCAACCCGCTGCCCGCCTGGATGGCGGGCTCTCAAGCCCAGCCCGCACTGACCACGAGGGCAGTGCGGGCGTGAACTCAGTAGCTGTACTTGCCCAGTGCGTCGTGGATCCGGTGCACGTCTGACTCTGCCAACACGCCGGTGCCGCGGAGCTTCCGCTTCCGCTTCGCCGTCAGGCGGACCTGCAGATGGCTCGTGCCGGCACGGCGATGCTTCACCTTGCCGGTGGCGGTGATCCGAAAACGCTTCTTGACGCCCTTGTGGGTCTTCTGCTTGGGCATGGGTGATTCTCCTGATGCGAGGTACGGTGCGGAGGGTTGCGGGAAAGTGCGGCTGGGTTCACTTGGGCGACAGCGTGCAGACGAGCCGGCGTCCCATCTGCTGCGGTGGCGCCTCGACCTTGCTGACGGGCTCGAGCTGCTCGACGATCTGCTTCATGACACGCTGACCCTCGTCGATGTGGGCGAGTTCGCGACCGCGAAAGACCACCGAAACAACCACCTTGTCCTTGTGGAGCAGGAAGCCCTTCGCCTGGTTGACCTTGAACTCGATGTCGTGCTCGCCCGTCTTGGGACGGAGGCGGATCTCCTTGATCTTGGCGTGATGAACGTGGGTCTTGTGATGCTTCTTCTTCTGCTGGTACTTGAACTTGCCGAAGTCCATGATCCGGCAGACGGGCGGCTTCTCATTGGGCGCCACCTCCACCAGGTCGAGACCTGCTTCCCGCGCGAGGCTCATCGCCTCGTCGGTCGAAATGATGCCGAGCTGTCCGCCGTCGGCCGAAATCACCCGGATCGGGGTGATCCGGATTTGCTCGTTGATGCGATGCTGCTTCTCGATGGCTCACGCCTCCGGCCGCGGATCGGATGACCGCCAGCCGGAACGACGTCGTGCTGCTCGCACACCGGGCCGGCGGATCTCCTGTCGAACTCGTGCTGCGGCAGCGCCCCGACGCGAGCGAAAGGGGCATTTCCGCACGAAACGGAGTGTCGCCGTGAAACCGGGCAGCGTCAAGGCGTGCGGGATTCCTGCGGCAGCCGGGCCTGGCGGTCGGGGCCGCTCCCATCGTCCCCGGCTGTTTCGGCTCCCGATTCCGGGCCGGCCGGGAGCCTGATGCCATCCACCAACTCCCGATCGGCCGTGCCAAACCGCTTTTCGAGCGAGTCCTCAAGCGTGCAGGTCGCGGTAACCCGGTCGCCGTCCGCGTCGGTGAGCACGTAGTGGATCCAGCGGAATGCCAACCCGTCAGCCCGTCCCGTCGCCACCACCCGCACCAGTCGGACACCGTCGCTTCGCGTCGCTTCGGATGAATGCTCGAGCCTGCCGAACTGACCCGCCAGCGAACGCTGGAGATCCCGCTCGACCTCGGCGATCGTGGGCGGCGACTGCGACGACGCCCGAGGCAGGGCGGTGATCGAGCACTGGGCCACCAGAGCCCCGCGATCGACGTAGCGCATCACCAGGCCATCCGGGCCGTCCTCGATCGCCCGCCACCTTGCGTCGTGCACGAGGTCGTAGCGGCCCACCGCATCGCGGTGCCAGACAAATCCGGGCCTGCCGGTGCCCCGACGGCGTTCTGCGGTGCCGGTGTAATCCGCCGACTCGCCGTCGGTGTCCCCCTGCTCCTCCGTCACCACGCGGGCAACCGTGAGCCTGGCTTCGACGTCGAAGCCTGGAGCGACGTGGCTCGCCTCGCGCCGTTCCTGAATCGTGACGGCGAGGTTTGCGATCCCAGCGGTCAAAATCACGTCGCCATCGACCTCGCTCGCGGCTGCACCCCACGCACCTTCGACGACGACGTGCGTGGGCACGCCGTCAACGGCACCGTCGATGATCCCCGTGAGTTTCACCTCGGCACGTCCATCGACGACCTCGACGAGCTTTGCATTGAGGTCGCCCGACTCCACCGTGTCGATCGCGAGCAGGCCGGCGACCGCGTCGGCCGACACCGTCCACGAATCGCCGATCGTGACGGGCCCTTCCGGAAGAAGGCGGTCGAGCAGGAGCGGATCGAACGGCGTCTCCAGCAGGTCCAGTTCCGCACGGGTAAGGAAACCCGTTTCCAGCGACGGCATCGGCGTCGCGCCCTCGAGCACCGCCCGTAGGCTGCGGGCGTCGGGCGGCAGACGCGTCGTGCGAACGGCGTCATCGACCCGCACATCGGCAACGGCGTCGCGATAGCGGCGAGTCACGCCGCGGCCTGGTTCGTCGGAGCCCGTCTCCACGAAGTCGAATCTCGCATCGACCGCGATCGGCCGACGCACTGGGGGCACATCGCGACCCGCCGGCGCGAAGATCTCGCCCGCGACATTGAGTTTGATACGGATGCGGTGGGGGGGCGACGATTCGACCACGCCGTTGTCGGGAGGTCCGATCGGGTCGGCGATCGCGGGCCCTTCCGGCCCCTCCGTCCCTTCCGGCTCAGCGGTTGCCTGGGGCTCCGCCGACGCGTCTGCTTCGTCCGACGCGTCTGCTTCGTCCGACGCGTCTGCGTCGTCCGACGTGTCTGACTCGACCGTGGCAGGTGCATCCACCCCCTCGGCGACAGTGACTGGAGTGACTGGCGACTCGGCGAGCGACTCGGCAACAACGACCGGCTCATCACTGCCACGTTCGTCGTCGGCCCGAGCCCATGGAGCCCCAGGGCTCAGAAGGCCAAGACCAGGAAGACACGACCCCAGAAGGATGGCCGAGGCGAGTCGTAGGCCCGCCCATGATCGACCCCGGCTCGTCGATGTTCCTGCCATCTGCCGTCCCCCGTTTCGCCATCTATCCGGCCCGGCGACGCCCGCCGGCCGCCAAACACCCTGTTCTTCGTCCTGCAGAAGGGGCATCCGTCGCCATCAGCCCTCATCCCGCCAAAGTTCTCCGCGACACCGCCGCCAGACCCCGCGACGAAAGTGTCTGGCGAAACTTTTCCGCCGGATTTGTGGACTCAGGACCACGCACCTGAGCGAAAACGAGAATCCGCCGATGGCGACTTCGTGCCGTAAGTCTTTTCTGCCAAGCCACTTACGGCGTTTTTCGAGAGCAGCTCCGCGGGTGGTCAATTGAAAATCGCTCAAGAATCCCAGTTGTCCATGAACCGGACTTGAGCCGGCTCCGTATAAAAAGCACGTCCTCAAGCACGGACGGCGGCCATGGATGTCCGCCATACGCATGGGACGGTGTGTCTCGGTCACGACCCAGTCGGAGCGAGGCGAATGGCTCGGGCAGCATGCCCGTGCGGTCGCTGCGCCCCGTCACAACAGCTGGCACGGCCGCCGGCAGGAGAATGATCATGCGTTCCAGTGCTCCCAGCGAAAACTTTGTTCGACTCTTTGATGACGTGCCCGGCGACGGCCGCGCCGACGTGCAGCCCGCGATCGGGCCTTTCGGTGACATTCACACCGGCGAGCAGGTGCTCTCCATCGAGGAGTTGGCCCGCCGCTTCAACGTGTCCACCAAGACGATCTCACGGTGGCGTGATCATGGCCTCGTCGCCCAGCGCTACTCCGTCGACGGACGGCGACGGGTGGGCTTCCTCGCCAGCGCCGTCGAGCGGTTCATCCGCGACAATCCGTTGCGGATCGAGCGGGGCAGCCGCTTCAGCCAACTCTCCGACGACGAGCACGAAAAGATCGTGTCGTGGGCCCGGCGACTCGCGGTCGCAGGAGCCTGCCCGGCCGACGTGCATCGCCGCATCGCCGAACGGCTCGGCAGGAGCGTGGAGACGATCCGCTATACGCTCAAGCGGTACGACCAAGACCACCCCGACACCGCCGTGTTCCCCACGGCCGACGGGCACCTGCGTCCGGAGAGCCGCGCCCGCATCTACCAGCATCATCTCTCCGGCGAGCCCGTCGATTCCATCGCCCGCCGCTACCATCGGTCGAAGGCGAGCATCTACCGTGTGATCCTCGCCCAGCGGGCCGAGCAGGTGATGCAACTCCCGCTCGACAACATCCCCAACGCCCTGTTCTCGAGGGCCAGTGCCGAGAAGGTCGTCGATCAGCCGTTTCCCGGCGTGCCCGACGCCAAGCGGGTGCGCCGGCCCAGCGGGCTGCCCGCCTACCTGGCGAGCCTGTACGAAGTGCCGCTGCTCACCCGCGAGCAGGAGGTGTGGCTGTTCCGGAAGTTCAACTACCTCAAGCACAAGGCGGCGACGCTCCGCGAACAGCTCGACCTCGAGCGGCCCAGCGCCCGGCTGATGGATCAGATCGAGCGGATCTACGGGGAGATCGTCGATATCAAGAACCGCATCGTGCGGGCCAACCTCCGTCTGGTGGTGTCGATCGCCAAGCGCCGCGTCTCCCCCGGCGACAGCTTTTTCGATCTCGTCAGCGACGGCAACATGTCGCTGATCCGCGCCGTGGAGAAGTTCGACTACGCCCGTGGCAACAAGTTCAGCACCTACGCGTCGTGGGCGATCATGAAAAACTACGCCCGCTCCATCCCCGACGAGCACAAGCACCGCGATCGGTTCCGTGCCGCCGACATGGAGCTTCTCCAGTCGGCCGCCGACCGGCGGTCGGACGAGAACCAGGAGCGAATGGCCGCCAACGACCGGCTCGCCCAGGTGGGCAAGTTCCTCGACCGGCTCGATTCACGCGAGCAGACGATCATCATCCGCCGCTACGGCCTCGACCACCAGCACGAGCCCCAGACCCTCAAGGAAGTCGGGTCGGCGCTGGGCGTCACCAAGGAGCGGGTGCGGCAGATCGAGGCCAAGGCTCTGGAGAAGCTGCGTGAGGCGGCCCTCGCCGAGGAAATGCTCCCGGAGCTGGAATGAAGCAGCCCGAGCTTCGTGGCGGGCGGTGTGCCGTGGCGGTATTCTTGGCCGCATGAGTTGCCCCCTGTTTCGCGGCGCCGCGGCGCTGCTCGCCATCGCCTTCGCCGCCATGCCCACGGGGATGGCGGCCGCACCTTCCTTCGACGGCTGGCAGGGCCTGCGGGTCATCCCGCTCGAGGGCCGGGCTGAGCGGCTGCTCGTCGCCGATCTCGGCGGCGACGGCCGTGACGACGTGATCGTGGTGAACCCGCGGCAGGCACGGCTCGACCTCTATCGCTGGCTGCCAGAGGCTGAACGGGTCCGCGACACCGCCGGCGATCCCGATCGGCCCAACGAACTTCCGTTGGCGCCCGACTGGACGCACGGCGAGGTGTCGATCGACGAAATGCCCGTCGACGCCGTGGCCCACGACGTCGATGGCGACGGCCGTCCGGAACTGCTCGTGCTCACCGCGCCATCAAACCGGCTCTCGATCTACACCCAGGCGGCCGACAAGCCGATCGACACGAAGGCGGCCTGGAAGAAGACCGGCGACTGGAACCTGCTCGCCGGCACCCCCACCGGCAAGTCGGGATGCCTGCTCGTCCGCGACCTGGCAGGCGGCCGACACGAACTCCTCGTGAGCTGCGAGCAGGGCATCCAGCAGCTGCCGCTCACCCGTGGCAGCCGGGCAGTGTGGCTCGCGCCCCGGGAGAATCGCGGCCGGCTCGACTGGTTTCTGGCCGATCTCGACGGAGATGGCGACAAGGATCTCGTCGAGTGGTCGAGCGTGGCCCGGCAGGTCGTCCGCTGGTATCCGTGCGGCCCAGACGGCAGCCTCCTACCGGCACAAACGCTTCACGATCAGCCGATCGAAGGGCTGCAGATCGGCTCCCGTCCGTCCGGAACAGCCGACGTCTACCTGCTCGGCGGCTCTGACAAGGGCGTGCTGCGGCGATATCAGGTGGCCGAAGGCGAGGCGACCGATGTCGGCCGACAGGAGGCGTTGCCGCTCGCCGGCGCCGCCCGCCAGGGCTGGTGCGGCATGCTGGTGGGCGAGGACGGGCAAGCGACGCCCGCGATCGTCGCCGTCGATTCCGCGCAGCCGCGACTGCGAATGCACCGCCTCGGTGCCGGCGGCTGGCTCGCCGAGGAATCGTTTCCCTCGATCGGCGGCGTCAAATCACTCGCCGCCCCCTCCGGCCAGCCCGGCACCCTGCTCGTCTGGGCGAAGGATGCCGCCGACCTGCATCGCTGCCGTTGGGAGAACGGCCGGCTCACCTACCCGCAGCCGTGGGAACGCGAGGGCAAGGACCGCAAGATCGTTGCCCTCGATTCGGTCGGCTCGACCGTCTGGTGGGCCCAACGCGTTGGCTCCGACCTCGACCTCTTCGTCTGGCCGGCCGATAAGCCGGAACCCACCGTCACCCGCTATCCAGGCCTCGGCCCCAAGGTCGAGCAGGTGGTGTGGCTGGGAGGCGATGCGCTGCTCGTTCAGGATGCCTACGCCACGGCCGGCAAGTTCGTGACGCTCGTCGATGGCAAACCCGACGTGAAGACTCCCGCGCTGCTCTCCAAGGTCGATCTCTCGGAGTACCTGCTGCTCGAGGTGGATGGCCGGCTCCGCAAGGCCCGGCTCACCGACGGCGTCCTCCAGTGGCTCGGCGACGACCTTCACCCGGTCGATCAGGTGATGCTGACAGAAGGTCAGAAGATCGCCAGCTATCTGCCGCTCCCCGCGGTGGCCGGCCAACCGGCTGAAGCGTGGGGGCTCGAGCAGGGCGGAGGTTTCCTCCATCGGCTCCTGGCCGACGAGGCGGGCGTGATGCGGGTCGTGGCCAGCGTGAAGCCGCCGGCCGGAAGCAGCCTGCGGTGGGATCCCGTCCTCGGCCTGCTGCTCGTCGACCAGGACCGCATCGTGAGGCTCTCGCGGGGCAAACCCTGGGAACTGAAGCTCCTCGAGAGCATCGACGGCCGCGTCGGCCGTCGCAGCGGCGTCAGCGAATCCACGATCCACCGCATCCTCGCCACCGACCTCGACGGCGATCGCAGCGACGACATCGCCCTCTGCGATGATCGCAAGCACCAGCTCACCGCCATGCTCCGTCGGCCGGAGGGGCTGCAGCGGTCGGTGACCTGGAAGGTGTTCGAAGACCGCAAGTATCCCTACGACGGGGGCGAGTCGAAGGACATGGTGCCCGAGCCGCGGCGGATCGCCGGGCTCGACGCCGATGGCGACGGCGACCGCGACCTGGCGATGATCAGCCAAGACCGGCTGATCGTGTACCTGTCGGCCGACGACCGCGAGAACCGCGGCCGGCCGGAAGGGCAGGACCACCCCAACCAACCCGACGAGGCCGGACGATGAGTGCGCGGTGGCTGCTGCTCGTGGCCGTGGCATGGTGTGGCTCGGCCGTCGCGGCCGAGATGGTGACCGTCACGCTCGTCGGCGGCAGCCGCGTGACGGCGCCGCTCCTGCGACGGAACGACGACGGCGTGGTGCTCGACCTCGGCTTCGACGTGCTGCAGATTCCCGCGAAGAAGCTGCTCGACGTTCGCGCCGAGACGCCGGAGGCGGACGCCGGCGACTCCCACCAGCACGACATCTTTCGCACCGGCCGGCTCGAAGCCCGCGAGGTGCCCGAACTGGTGAAGCGATTCGGCGAGGCCGTGGTGCTGGTTCGCAACCCCGGCGGCCTCGGCACCGGCTTCCTGATCAGCCCGGACGGCCACCTCGTGACCAACTACCACGTTGTCGAGAACAACACGCGGATCCAGGTCACGCTTTTCCGGCGAACCGACAAGGGCTTCGAGAAGAACGAGTATCGCAAGGTGAAGATCGTCTCGCTGCAGCCGCTCCGCGACCTCGCCATCCTGCAGCTCGATCCGGAGGAAACGAAGGGGCGGCTGCCGGAGCCGGTCGTGATCAATGACCGCGACGACCTTCGCGTCGGCGACCTCGTGTTCGCGATCGGCAATCCGGCCGGCCTGGAGCGGAGTGTGACGCAGGGCATCGTCAGCAGCACCACGCGGACGATCGACCAGATGCGACTCATCCAGACCGATGCGGCGATCAACCCGGGCAACAGCGGTGGGCCGATCTTCAACGCCCGCGGCGAGGTGGTGGCGGTCGCCTGCGCGGGCGCCGCCGTCTTCGAAGGGCTGGCATTCGGCATCCCCGCCAACGAACTGATCGACTTCCTCGTCCACCGCGACACGTACCCGTACGATGAGTCGCAGCCCCAAAACGGCGTCACCTACCTACCCCCACCGCACCAGCCCGGCGGACCGGCGGCGGAAGGGGCGAAAGCAGCGCCGTAGCGTGGGCCGGCCCAAGCCGGCGGCTCTCGTGCCCTCCCTCGCGAAAGGATTCGTCATGCGCCCCCGCGCCGTCCGGTTCTCGTGTGTCGTCCTCCTCGTGGCCGCCTCCGCCAGACTCGCGGCCGGCGCCGAGATTCGACCTAGTTGGGAGTGTCTCCCGGAGGGCACCGCGGTGACGATTCGCATGCCGCAGCCGGCCGAGTTTCTCGAAGCCATTCGCGGGCGGACGAAGTTCGGCGCGGTGGCTCTTTCAGAGCCGCGGGTGCAGGGAGCATGGAAGGTGCTGCTCGACACGTTTCGCGCGGACGGAGCGACCGGCGACCTCGAAGACCTCGAAGAGGCCCTGGGCCGCTACGACCTGCGCATGGAGGATCTTTCCGCCGCCTTCCGAGGCGACATGGGCGCGGGGTTCGTGATGCGGCGGCGCGACGAGGGGCTCCCGCCGCTGGCGATGATGCTCATGTGGCTCGAGCCGGGGGAGGAGACGGCGGCGCGCATGATCACGGCCGCGCAGCGGAAGCTGGAGGAGGACATCGCCAAGGACGAGACCGGTACCACCAGGCGGGTCGACCTCGAAATGGCCGGCCACGAGGTGCTCTGGATGGTCGAGCCGATGATGGGCATCGACCCGTCGGCGCTCGATCTCGGCGACATGTCGATCGACGGCACCGACGAGGAAGCGGTCGAGAAGCGGCTGGCAGAACTCCAGGAGCGGGTCAAAAACGCGAAGCTTGTGAAGACCGGCCACACCTACGGCTTGCTCGCGCGGCTGGGAGGGCGACTCGTCGTCGGGCAAACGCTGCCGCCGGCAGGCGGCCGGCCCAGGGCCGGCGATCGCGACTTTGACGTCGATGGGGGGGCCGAGGAGTCGCGCGAGATCTTCGAGCGATTCCTGGCGGCCCATGCGGCCAATGCAGACACGCTGCGTTCGCCGGTCGCCGAGGCGCTCGAGACTCCCGGCATGGCCGCGACACTGCCCGCGGGCCTGCCCCTACTCGATGTCGTGGTCGATCCGCGGGTCCTCATGACGGCCTACGGTGACGAACCGACCAGGGACGGGCTCGCCATGATCGGGGCCGACGCGCTGGGCCCGATCGCCTGGCGTCAGACGCTCGACGAGGGCCGCTTCCGCAGCGGCCTGTTCGCCTCGCTGCCCGCTCCGCGAACCAGCCTGATGCGGATCCTCGATCAGGACTGCGATGCCGCCGAGGTGCCTTCGTTCGTGACCCGCGAGGCGATCGACTTCTCGCAGATCTCCCTCGATCTCGGCAAGGCCTACGAAACTGTGAAGGAATACGCGGTGGCCGCCGGGGGCGAGCAGACCGCCACCATGTTCATGGCCGTGGAGATGCAGGCCCAGGGATGGCTGGGAGTGGAACTGCCGCAGGTGCTCACGTCGCTCGGCAGCCGCCACTGGATCGTGAGCTACCCACCCCGTGTGGCTGAGGCCTTCGCGGAGGCCCGACGGGCGCGCGGACGCGACGGCGGCCAGCAGGCCCGACAGATCGCCGACCGACTCGCGGTGATCTGGCAGATCACCGACGACGCTCCCTTCGGCAAGATCCTGCAGCGGCTCGCCGGCATGGCCGGCGGAGAGCTGCAGGAGGAACAGGGCTTTCGCGGCGTGCGCCTGCCCGACGGGCCGGCGGTGTTTCTCGGCCAGGACCACCTCGTGGTCGGCATCGGCGCCGACTCCCTCGAGCGAACGCTCACCGCCATCCGCAATCCGCCCGCGGGCGAATCGTCGCTCCGCGAGAGCGACGTGCCCCGCCGGGCCGCCGAGCTGCTGGCACTGGAACCGGCGCGGGTGTTCGGCATCAGCGACAGTTCGCGTTCCGGTGGCACGCTCGGCGTGCTCCGCGACATGATGCAGTCGCTGGTGCCGGAAGACGTCGAGGAGTCCTACCGCGACCTGCTCACGGGCATGCAGAAACTGCTGCCGAGCGACGAGGAGATGGAGGGCATGTTCGGCGTGGGGGCGACGACCCTCCGCACCGACGACAACGGCATCTCCTTCCAGACCGCCTGGGAGATGCCGGCGCCGTAGGCCGGCGACTGGCTCGTACGGCTCACCTGATCTGGGTCACATGTGATCTTCAGGTGTTCACGAGGCTCGAGTCTGCCCGTGCCCTCTCGTCGGACGTTTGATTGGCATGGGCAGCCCCTCGCTCCATCAGCCCTCGCATGTTCTCAGCCGCTTTCCACCCCCGTAGAAGCCCAACGCCGTAAGGCGTGGGGCGCGGTCAAAACGGACTCGGCATCTTTTCGACCGCGCCCGAGGCCTTACGGCCTTCGGCCTCTACGGTTCACGCTTGATTCTCTCGGTCGAGTGCATCGCACGTGACAGCGGACCGGCCGTGCCTCAGGCCGGCTGCGGAAACGCCGCGACTCGCCGGGATCTTGTGTGAAACGCGTTACTTCTGGACTGGTGCCTGATGGCCCGCAGGCACGACGCCCTGCGCCGCCTTCGCGCTGCCGGCGCGGGGCTTGGCGAGATCGGCTGCTTCGGTCTTCGTGAGGGTCGTCGGAGGCAGGCCAGCACCAGCGGGGCCGCCCGCCCGGGCTGCCTGCGTGGGCGACTGGCTTGTGCCAGCGACGAAGTTGTCGATGGCCGCCGACTCCCGCAGGTGCGTGAAGTGACGGCCCATCTCGATCCGCTGCTTCTTCTCGAAAATGTCGTCGTAGAGTTCGTTCCGCACCTCGGCGAACGACACCTTCGCCGCCTCGGTAAAGCCCTCGCAGTAGATCACCATGAAGCGATCGGCCACTTGGACGACACCCGAGAGTTCGCCCGGTTTGAGCGCGAAGGCCTCCCGTTCAAGCGTCGGCTGGCCGCCCCACCGCTGGATCGGGGGCACCTCGCCGCGGAGCGATCGCGTGGTCGGATCGGCGGAATAGGTTTCAGCGAGGGTGGCGATGTGCTCGGGGGCGGGGTTCTGCCGGGCCATCTGCCAGACCTCCTGCGCCCGCCGCTGGCTGTCGAGCACGATGATCCGGCACTTCGCCCGCGGGCCGAACGTCGCCGCGAACGCCTTGTCGAGGTCCTCCTGCGACACTGACACGCCGCCCACGAGTTTCTTGAGGGCCACCGTCGGCCAGACGACGTCCTCCATGTAATGCCGCATCGGCACCTTCTCCTCGCGGGTGACGCGATCGAGCCAGGCGGCGGTGTCGGCGGTGCCATCGGCTTTCGTGAAGCCCATCTGCGTGGCCGCGCGGGCGATCTCCGCGTCGAGGTCGGCCTGCGTCACCGTCTGCTGCTGCTTTTTGAGGGCCTGCTCGACGAGCGTCCGCGTGACCAGCACCTCGATCACATCGCGGCCGTACCGTTCGAGGCAGACCGACTTCACCTCCTCGAGCGTCACCGGCTGGCTGTTGACGAGGGCTGCCACGCCGGGCCGACTGCCGGCCTTCGCCGGATCATTCATGACGTTCTCGACGGTGGTCGCATCCTGAAGCTTCTTGAAGACCTCGCTCGATGCCTGGCGGCTCTTCCGCTCCCGTAGCTCCTCAGCCAGCTGCGGACGGACCTCGTCGAGCGTCGCGCCCGAGGGCGGCAGGTGTCCCTCGCACTTGATGACAATGAACTGATCGGCCACCTGGACGACCTCGGAGATGCCGCCTTCCTGTAGGGTAAACGCGGCCTTGTCGAACGCCGCATCACCAGAATGCAGGCGGATCGGCTGCACCCAGCCGTTGGCGCTGGCGCTGCCGACATCGACCGAATGCTGGCGGGCGAGGGCACCGAACTCCTCGG